>Ga0315538_1000117_pt1 | contig 50841 bp, 46 predicted proteins | sample SalMarSW160230MG_2_FD_203834 | JGI IMG/M metagenome (GOLD analysis project Ga0315538, IMG submission 203834) | Salt marsh sediment microbial communities from the Plum Island Ecosystem LTER, Massachusetts, United States - Salt Marsh Sediment SW1601-230 ...
GGTATATAGATGATGTAATGATATATGCAAGTACTGCAGGAATAACGACAGGAGAGGAATTACCTGCTGTTTACTCGATGATAATAGATGGAATAAGATTAGGTAGTAAATTCAACATAAGATACAGTCTGCCAGAGAAAGCAGCCGTTATATTCAAGGTATACGATATAACAGGGAGAGAGATAAAGCATATAAGAGATGTAAAGGAAGCTGGTTTTTATGAGACAAGGATAGATATGAGTAATCGAGCAGCAGGCGTTTATTTCATAAGAATGGAAGCGAATAAAAGAGTGTTTACGAAGAAGACTGTTTTGATAAGGTAGGGTTCTTTAAGGTAAGGAGTGAGAATATATGGTTAATTTGATTTTGATTTTTGTTTTTCTCTTGCCTTCGGGCAAGGAAAGGCTCAGGGTGAGAATCGATATTGATAATCATAAGGAGGTTTATACCCTTTTAGAACTCGGCGTTTCCATTGAACACTTAAAACTTGATTATGTAGAGACGCACCTTTCTCTTGATATGATGGAGAAGGTGAAAAATGCAGGTTTCAATGTCGAGATACTACCGCCCGAGAAGTTCCCCAGGGCAGGTTATCACAGTTACAATCAGATGGTAGCAAAACTTGACTCCATTATAGATAATTATCCTGGCATTGCAAAGAAGATGAGCATTGGGACTTCTGTAGAGGGTAGGAATCTCTGGGTGCTAAAGATTTCAGATAATGTTAATGTTGATGAAGCAGAGCCTGAGATTCGATTTATAGGAATAATACATGGGGATGAACCTATCGGATGCGAGAACTTATTACGACTGGCTGATACCCTAACAAAGAGATATGGTATCGATCCATTTTTTACGAGTCTCGTGGATGACAGAGAGATATATCTAATGCCTATGTTTAACCCTGACGGCAGGGAAGCTTCAAGTAGGTATAATGCAAATGGTGAGGACCTTAACAGGGATTTTCCTGTTCCTGATGGTGGTTCGAATGGGGGGAGTCAGCCCGGGATGGAAAGTGAAACCAGAGCCCTAATAGAGTGGTCGGATACAATGGATTTTGTTCTTTCCGTAACTTACCATAGTGGTGCAAGAGTCGTAAATTATCAGTGGGATTACACCCACGATTTACCTCCCTTTATGGACGTTATCAGAAGGATATCAATTGGTTATGCAACAAGGAATGACTCTATATTTAACGACCCCGATCCTTCCTACGCAGATAGTGGGACAGTCCGTGGCTCGGAGTGGTACATTGTAAGGGGTTCGGTTCAGGACTGGGCATATGATTCGACGGATTGCATTGACCTTACCATTGAGCTCGACCCGATAAAGTGGCCTTCTTCCTCAAAACTTCCGAATCTCTGGGTGCAGAACAGAGAATCCATGTTATGGCTTATAGACCAGGCAGGTAAGGGTGTGAGGGGTATGGTGCTTGACCATTACACCGGTGATCCACTTGTATGTACTTATCATATTGATGGTGTAAATAAAACCTTTAGCAATGATCCGATTGGCGGTGATTTCTACAGACCGCTTGTGAGTGGAACATACACCTTTGTGTTTGAGTCACCCGGATACAATAACAGAGTCATTCCCGGAGTCGAAGTGGAATTTGAATTCACTACCAACCTCAATGTTGAGATGTGGCCTTACCAGGCTGTCACAATCAATGGGACGGTTACTGATACTGAAGGGAACCCCATCGATAGTTCGTATGTTGAAGTCATTGGTATTACCTCTGTTTACTCAAATTCGGAAGGTGTTTACTCCCTTAATGCGAATACTGGAGAATTGTACTTCAGAGTGAGCAAGGAGGGGTATACCACGGTATATGATACTGTACTGGTTGAGAACGATACGACTGTCGACTTTACCCTTCAGGGCCTAAATCAGTATGACTTCTTCTCTACCACTACCCTGGACATACCTGATGGTGATCCATTGGGTATAACAGATTCTATATATATTGAGGGAGCTCTCTCCATATCCGATGTTTTTGTGTATATGGATATCACACACACATATATTGGTGATCTCATAGTCAGGGTGAAATCTCCTTTTGGGACTTCGGTTACACTCCATAACCGCTCGGGTGGTTCCAATGATGATATAGTGGGTTGGTATGACTCTCCTCTATCAGTAGATGGACCGGGTTCACTGGAGGATATCGATGGGGAGAATGCATCAGGGTGGTGGAAGCTCTTTGTGAGCGATAATGTCTTATGGGATACAGGAACATTAAATCAGTGGGGAATAAGGGTTTATACTCCTGACAGTTTAGCGGGTACTACAGAGAGAAGATACTCCCTTAAAATCAAACCCATACCCCCTATTGTACCAGGGAAGACGAGAGTGGACTTCTCTGTACCAGGGAGTGGAAACTACACCCTAAGGCTCATTGATATATCCGGAAGGGTAAAGGAGACCATATTTAAGGATGCATTTTACCCCGGCGGGAGTTTTTCCATTGACCACCGATTCTTCATCCCTTCAGGTATATACATCTTAAGGCTTGAGTCGGTGGATGGGAGAGCTGCCAGCCAAAAGATTGTTATGCTTAAATAAAAGAGGGAGGCAAATGCCTCCCTCTTTTCCCCTCAATTTGGTATGAGAGTTAGAGTAAATCTATGCAATTATATCATCTATCTCCCCAAGGAGCCATTTTATTTCATCGGGAGTAATGTCACCCATATGGGCAATCCTGAAGGTTTTCTCCTTTAGACTGCCATACCCATTTGATATTACTGCTCCTCTCTTTGCCAATTCCTCATTGAGACCGGTAACAGAGATACCTTTTGTGTTTTTAATACAGGTAACCGTGGGTGAGAGATAGTTTTCATCGGCAAAGAAGTCAAAGTTTTTCCTTGTCCAATCCTGAACAATCCCGGCCATCTCTTCATGCCTCTTGAAACGATTCTCGATACCTTCTTTATTTATTATCTTATCCAGCTGATAATTCAATGCAACGATCAGGTTTAGACATCCGGTTGTTGGAGGTTGTTTTGCCTTATCCCAGTATTTTTTGAATGCATGGAAGTCAAAGTAGTATCCCTTATCATCCAATTCTGCTGAGCGTTCCATTGCCTTATCACTCACTGCTGCCACAGCAAGGCCTGGAGGAAGGGCAAAGGCCTTCTGGACTGAAGCAAGAACCACATCTATATTCCAATCGTCTACTCGGATTTCTGCTCCAGCCATTGATGATACAGCATCCACGCATAAGAGGATATCAGGGTAATTCTTCATCATTTCCCCAATCTCTTTTAAAGGATTCATTACACCAGTTGAGGTTTGATTATGGGTTATGAATAATGAATCGTATTTGCCGCCTCTCACCTTTTCTTCTACATCAGAGGTAATTATCCCCTTTCCCCATTCATACTCAAGGATATCAATATCCTTATTGCAGGCTTTGGATATCTTAGCCCATCTCTCACTAAAGGAGCCACAGTTTACATGTAGGGCTTTATTCTTAATACAATTTCGAGAACAGGCTTCCATCAACCCTGTTCCCGAAGAGGTCGATATAACGATGAAATTATTCGTATAGAGAAGTTTCTGGAGTTTCTCTCCTACTTCCCCCATAAGCTTTGATGTCTCTGGCATTCTGTGTCCGAACATAGGGAAATTCATTGCTTCTCGGACATCTTCCCTTACCTCTGTTGGCCCTGGAATAAATAATTTTTTATGCATTAAACCTCCTTTTATTTTCCCCTGATGCTTGAATATAAGGGGAATTCCTCAGTGAGTTCTTTTATCTCTCCTTTTACCTCTTGTACTATTCTATCGTCGTCTATTTTAGTTAGCACTTTGTCTATAAGTCTTGCTATTTTTTTCATCTCTTCTTCTTTCATACCTCTTGTTGTTAAAGCTGGGGTGCCTATTCTTATACCACTCGCTATAGATGGTTTTTCCTTATCATAGGGTATTGTGTTCTTATTTACGGTTATATTTGCCTTATCCAGGGCTTCCTCTGCCTGCTTGCCTGTTATTCCTTTGCTCTTTACGTCAATTAAGAGTAAGTGTGTATCTGTTCCTCCGGCTACCAGTCTCCATCCGAGTTTTTTAAATTCTTCTTCGAATGCCTTTGCATTTAATATAATCTGATGCTGATATTTCTTGAAGTCATCGCTTAAGGCTTCCTTAAATGCTACTGCTTTAGCAGCTATGATGTGCATATGAGGTCCACCCTGAAGCCCCGGGAATACAGCTCTGTCTATCTGTTTTGCCCATTTTTCTTTGCAAAGAATTATGGCACTCCTTGGGCCCCGGAGGGTCTTATGAGTTGTTGTTGTGACGGCGTCTGCATACGGTATAGGTGAGGGATGTTCACCCGCAACAATTAACCCTGCGATATGTGCAATATCTGCTACCAGGTAAGCTCCAACCTCATCGCATATCTCTTTAAATTTGTCCCAGTAGAGGGTCCTTGGATATGCGGAAGCTCCTGCCATTATGAGTTTTGGTTTCTTTTCTTTTGCAAGTTTTAGTAATTCATTATAGTTTATTTGTTCTGTCTCTGGGTCAACGGTATATTGAATAGAATTCCAGACTTTCCCTGTAAAACTTACTTTATATCCGTGAGAAAGATGCCCTCCATGAGATAAGGAGAGGCCAAAAAAGGTATCTCCCGGCTCAAGGAAAGCATCATAGACTGCCAGGTTTGCAGGAACACCAGAGAGCGGTTGAACATTGGCATGTTCAGCTTTGAAGAGTTCTTTGGCTCTCTCTATCGCGAGTTCCTCAACTACATCCACGTATTTGCAGCCTCCGTAGTAGCGTTTCCCGGGATAGCCCTCTGCATATTTATTGGTCATCACCGAGCCCATCGCTTGAAGCACAGCAGGAGATACAAAATTCTCTGAAGCAATCAATTCAAGATTGGAATGTTCTCGCTCGGCTTCATCAATTATTGCTCTATATACCTCTGGTGCTGTTCTACATAATTCTTCCATAGTACCCTCCTATAATTCCTTCTTCAACAAATCTCCCAATCTTTTTATTCCCTCCTCAATTTTATCTGGTAATGTATTGGAGAAGTTAAGCCTCATATTATTCTTTCCCCCTCCTTCTGTTGGGTAGAAAGCAAAGCCTGGAACGAATGCTACCTTATATTCCATTGCCTTTTGATAAAGTATCTCGGTATCTATATGCTTTGGTAATATCACCCAGAGGAACAGTCCTCCCTCGGGATGGGTCCATTTTGCATCTTCCGGGAAATATTTTTCCATTGACTGGAGCATTACATCCCTTCTTTCTTTGTATGCTTTACGGAGTTTTTCCACATGAGCCTTCAAGATACCCCTTTGACATATGTCATTGGCTATATACTGAACAAATGTACTGGTATGCAGGTCTGCGCCCTGCTTTGCCTGGATAATCTTCTGGAGGATGAATTCTGGTGCTAATATCCAGCCGAGCCTTAACCCCGGGGTTAGTGTTTTGGAAAAAGTAGCCAGGTATATCACCCATTCCTTCTTAAGAGATATTATAGGAGCTATATCTTCTCCTTCGTAGCGGAGCTCACCATAGGGATCGTCTTCTATAATGAAGGTATTGTATTCCTCTGCCAGCAGAGCAAGCTTCTTTCTCCTTTCCAGGGGTATAGTTACTCCAGCAGGATTATGAAAATTGGGTAGCATATACATAAATTTCACAGGGCCATCCTTGAGTACTTTTTCTACATCTTCGATTAAAACCCCATTATCATCCATCCCACAGGTTACGAATTCTGGCCCATAGAGTCGCCATGCCTGAATGGCACCGAGATATGTAGGCGCTGTAACCAGAATTTTATCTCCCTCATTTATAAATACCTTACCCAGTAAGTCAAGCGCTTGTTGCGAGCCACATGTGAGAAGGATATTCTCAGGTTCTGCAGGAATTCCGTATTTTCCCGATTTTTTTGCAAGGAATTCTTTTAATGGTTTGACTCCCTCTGTCGGACCATATTGAAGCATTACTTCTCCCTGTCTTGGCAGGAGATATCTACAGGCTTCCTCAACCTCTCGTTTGGGGAAGAGTTCAGGGGCAGGCCATCCCCCAGCAAAGGAGATAATAGTGGGGTCCTGTGCAACTTTGAGTATTTCACGTATAACAGAACGTGTAAGCCTTTCTGTCCGTTTCGCCAAAGAAGAAGTCCACATATCCTCATAACGTTTATCCATCTTTCCTCCTTTTTGAGAATTTTATCTGATAATATTTATTTTATTATAATGTTAAACAATTCTACTGTCAAGTATGATAATAAACTCATATTAGATAGGATGGTCAATCAGACAGTTTGTTGGGTTCTAAGTTAGGGAGTTGGTTGGTTAGTCGGTATGATAGGATTATCGTGGTAAGTGATATGTGAACATAAGTCCAAAGTCCAAGGTCCGATGTCCAATGTCATTTCCGAAGATAACGGACGAAGCCGTTTGCTGGGTTCGTTGGGTTCGTGGAGTGATAAGGGATAGGTGATATGTGGAGATTAGTCTAGAGCCAAGAAATAGAATTGGAGTAGTGAAACTCGTTTCGCGCAAAAAACGCAGAGTGAATCTGCTACTCCAATAATGCAGACACCCAGATTTCTGATAGAGATTGCTTTATCGCTTCGCTCCTCGCAATGACATTTTGGCACAGCCTTTGACGAAAGCTGACTGCTGTTAATGTTCTCAGTTTATACATTGACATTATTGAATCCTTCAGTATTTTTAAAGGTATGAATAGAGATAGCGAGTGGGTGGAGTTAATGAGAACTAACCCTATGGAAGCCGAAATTATTCGTAGCAAATTGGAGGATTCGGGTATAGAGGTTCAGCTCTCACAGGAGGCATTTGGTAAAATTACTGGTATAACTACTGATGGTCTTGGGGTGGTTAAGATATTCATTCGAGAGGATAGATTGGAGGAGGCAAGGAAGATAATCGGGGTGATTGGGGGTTAGGGTTTTGGGTTTAGGAATTAGGATTTGGGTCTTGGTTATGGGTTCTAAGTTCTATGTTAAAGGATTGGACAGTGGAACAGTTGAAAATCTGTGTCTAAAATGGGGTTGTGAGGTTCCTTCTTCAGTAACAAAGAATATCTTTCTCTGTGTTCTCTCTTGTCTCTGTGGCAATAAAAATTGCCGGAGGAGGGATTTGAACCCACAAGTCCTATAAGGACAGCGGATTTTGAATCCGCCGCGTCTGCCAATTCCGCCACTCCGGCTTTCTATGCTCTATGAAATTATATATAGTAGGGAAGAGAAGTCAAGAGATTAAAAGCTAACAGTCATTAACTATTTAAGAAGGGTTTAAGTGTCAAGTATTGTAGGAGCGGTTTCCGAACTGCTATAATCGCGACAGGGATGTCGTTCCCACGTTAATCAGTTGAATGGTTGGGTGGTTGGATTGAGAACCGACCAACCCACAAACTACTTTATCTGTGTTCGCCTGCGTCTAATTTTTTGTGGTGTGGAGAGAAGTTTTTACTCGGTTAATATCTATGTTAATCTGCGGTTAATTTATTGGGTTGTGGGGTTAAGAGTTGACAATCATGTTATTTTAAATAGATTAGCGCTATGAAGCCAATACTTGTAATACTGGGGGGTTCAGGCAGTAAAATTAGGAATCCTGAAGAGAGAGAGATATATCTTGGGGAATCTCTTGAATCGGGTTTTCTTGAATTGAAAGAGGGTAAGGAAGCATTGAGTGCAGTTGTTAAAGCGGTTATAGTAATGGAGGATGCTCCCTGTTTCAACGCGGGAACGGGCTCGGTCCCAAATCTCCTGGGGGAAGTCGAGATGGATGCTTCCGTGATGACATCAGAGGGACTCTTTGGCGCAGTTGCAACTATCAGAGATGTTAAGAATCCTGTCAAGGTTGCAATGGATGTGGCTATGAAAACTGAACATCTAATGCTTGCAGGTGGTGGAGCGGTTCGTTTTGCAAGACTCATGGGCCATAAAAAATATGACCCGCTGACAGATGAGATGAAAAAGTTATATAAGGAAAAGAAGAAGAGTAGTTACTATAAGGATATTGGCAGGATGCGTAGCTTGTACTCATTAGAGACAGTAGGTGCTGTAGCAATAGATCGTTTTGGTGGTATGGCAGTAGCACTCTCAACAGGTGGTATAATGTTGCATCTTCCAGGGAGGGTAGGAGATACTCCCATAATAGGAGGAGGTATATATGCATCCCAAAGGGGTGTAATTGCAGCAACAGGTCATGGGGAAGGCATTATGAGGCATATGGTAGCTAAGAGGGCAGATGACCTTCTTGATAAACATAACGGGGAATATGCAGCGGAAGAAGTGATAAAGGAGATAGAAACTGATTTTGGTATTATAATAGTGGATCAGGATGGGAAGGTAGGTGTTGCCTATAACACAAAGTATATGTGCTGGGGAATAAAAACGGAAGACTATAAAAAGGTTCAGGGAGCGTGATTCTTCTTTTTATATCTCTTTTTCAATACAACGCAAGCTTTAATTCCTTTAAGGTCGATACACTCTATGCCGGGGATATAGAATTTTCTCTCGCAAAAGAAGTTAGATGGTTCAAAGGTTTTATAGAGGGAGGAATCGGATGTGATTTTTCCCCCTCAGGCAGCGGAATAGGTTTTTATGATATCACTATCGGCGGAGGAGTAAAGAGGGATGTTATGGGTATAGGTTTCAGCCTTTTCCCGCTCATTAAGATTCCTACAGGAGGTAATGGGACCTTGAGGAAGTTTTCCATAGATGGATATGGATATGGAATTGAGGTAGGGCTCGAGACCAGAGTATTCAGTTCGTATCTTGGAGTTAATGCACGATTTGTTGAATTCGAGACCGATCCCAATATCCGGGAGATTTCATTTAATACAAAAGTCAACTTCAATCCTGATACTTTGACATTCGGATTGAATTTCTCTTTCGAAAGATTCTTCGGGAGAAGTCACAGTATCAACTGCGCTTATTTATCTCCAAATGTGACTCTCTGTAGGTGGCGTTTATTCGCCCTTACACTCGGGGTTGATTTTCGTGTAACAAGAGAAGCTGAGAGGATCCCGGAATTGCAAAACGTTGGTGTAAATACCGGAAATATTGGTGTCCCACCCTGGAAGGTGTATTTTGGCGTCTCGTCGGCTGAGAGATTTAAGAAAGATAAAAGACTTATCCTCCTCAGGGTAATACTTTTGGATGAAGAGGGGATCCCTGTTGATGGATTGCTTTGCCTTGCTGATTCGGGTAGTTTTGAAGTAAAGGATGGAGAAATACAATTCGAACTTCCCGATGGTATATATCCTATATCTATATATGTAAAGGATTGTATGCCCGTTGATACCACAATCATCCTGAAAAGTCATACTGAACTCCTCCTTAACGTTAGCCAGAAGAAGGCCTTGGGTATATTAGAAGGTAAGGTTTTTGATACAGAAACTGGTGAGCCTCTGAGCGCAAGACTCTTTGTGAAGAATTCTGAGGGGATAATAATTGATACAGACCCAAGTACAGGAAGTTATAGGGCGATTCTCCCACCAGGGGATTATATCATTCAGGTCTTGGCTGAAGGGTATTTTCCTCGAACCTCTCTTACTGAAGTAACTGCAAGTAATTTAACGGCATTGGACTTTAAACTACTACCTGTTCAGGGAGATAAAGAATGATACTACGACGCAGATTCCCTAAAAGGGAATATAGGCCAAAGTCTCCCTTATGGTTAATCTTTTTACTTCTTGCGATTATAGGAATGATACTGATTCTAAGGATTTTTAAAGGAGGTTAAATGCAGAGAATATTGAGCGGATTACGGCCTACCGGTAAGGTTCATATTGGCAATTACTTCGGTGCTCTTAAGAACTGGGTGAAACTTCAAAGCGATTATGAAACCTTCTATGAGATAGCAGATTGGCATACCCTGACAACTAAATGCGATGAAACGAAAGATTTGAAGGATAGGATAATAAGAACCACTATAGATTGGATGTCTGTTGGTATAAATCCTGAGAAATCTGTTCTCTTTGTTCAGTCTGACGTGAAAGAGCATGCTGAACTTCATCTTCTTCTTTCAATGCTGATTACAGTTCCAAGACTCGAAAGAAATCCCACCCTGAAAGAGATGGTCAGGGATGCAGGGCTTAAGGGAAATGTTTCTTATGGGCTTCTCGGTTACCCTGTACTTCAGGCTTCCGATGTGCTGGCCTACAGACCGGAGAAAGTTCCCGTTGGAGAGGATCAACTTCCTCATCTCGAGATTACAAGGGAACTAGCAAGGAGATTCAATAGTCTGTATGATGAGGTCTTTCCAGTGGTTGAACCAGCCTTGACAGAAGACCCGAGAATACCAGGTATGGATGGTCAAAGAATGTCAAAATCGGTAGGAAATGCTATCTATCTTTCCGATCCACCAGATGTAGTAGAAGAAAAAGTCCTCTCCGCCTATACTGATCCGACCAAGATAAGGAAGGATGATCCGGGTCACCCGAAAGGGTGTGTTGCATTTGCCTATATGAAAGCTATTGGAGTTTCTGATATTTTAGAAATAGAAGAGGAATGCAAGAATGGGGGAAAGGGGTGTGTGGAATGTAAGAAGGAAACCGCTTCCCTACTCAATAATTTCCTGGAACCCTTTAGAGAAGAGAGAAGGAGGATAGAGCGAGAGGTTGATGTGGTGGAGATACTAAAAAGTGGGGGAAACAGGGCAAGGGTAGAAGCAACGAAGACTATGGCATTGGTGCGGGAAGCTATGAACCTATGGTAATTAGTTTGATTTAGATGCTACTTTCGAGGGTAATATATTTTTGGATTTATGCTGTATTTCCTGAGTTTAATATAAATATTCTGTCTTGTCATTCCGGCCGCTTTGGCAGATTTAGTCACGTTACCGGCTGATACCTTTAGAAGATTCCGAAGATACTTCTTTTCGAAAACTTCCTTCGCCTCGTTATAATTGGCAATATTGGAAGGTTCCTGTTCTTCTCCTTTGACTACACTTCCAGGAAGATTTTCTGGTAATATTGTATCATCCTGACACAGTATTATAGCCCTTTCTATAGCGTTTTCCAGCTCTCTGACATTTCCCGGCCAGGAATAACGCACTAATACCTCCAGGACTTCTTCTCCGATGTCTTTTATTTTCTTATGGTTCTTTTTGGCATAAATATCAAGGAAATGGCGTGAAAGGAGGGGAATATCGCCCTTTCTCTCCCGGAGAGGAGGAAGGTGTATCTTAAGGGCGCTCAGGCGATAAAAGAGATCTTCTCTAAATTTTCCTTCTTCTACAGCTTCTTCGATATTCCAATCGGTTGCAGCAATTATCCTTGTGTTTGTTATTTTCTCTTCTGTTGAACCTACCGGGTAAAAAGTACCTTTCTCCAGAACTCTTAATACCTTGGATTGAAATGCGATGGGTGTTTGTGCTATCTCATCCAGGAAAATAGTCCCGGAATTAGCAACCTCTAATAACCCCTCTTTTTTCTTATTGGCTCCCGTAAATACACCCGCAGCATATCCAAACAGTTCGCTTTCAAGTAAAGATTCAGGTAAGGCACCGCAGTTAATCGCCAGGAAACGGTTTTCTTTTCGTAGAGAGTTAAAGTGAATTGCCTTTGCAACAAGTTCTTTACCTGTCCCGGTCTCACCCTCAATCAGTATGGTCGCTTCAGCAGATGCAACCCTTTCAATCAGGCTGAATATCTCTTGCATCGGTTTGCTTTTACCCAGTATACCGGAAAAACTGTACTTTTCTTCTGCTAATTTCCTTAAAGATTGGTAATCTTTAAGGAGGTTGCTTTGTTCAATTGCTCTCTTTAGTATTTCCTTGAGTGCTTTTGGGCTAATCGGTTTCTCTACAAAATAGAAAGCTCCTATTTTCATTGCCCTTACTGCAAGATCAATAGAGGCATGTCCTGTAATCACAACAATAGGAAAATTGGAATCCATGTTTCTCATTTCTTTTAGAACATCTATGCCATTCCTGTCAGGCAATACTACATCAACTAATGCTGCACCAAAATCGACGGCCTTGAATTGTTTGAGTCCATCATCTGCATTGGTAGCAGTGGAGATGATAAAATCATTGCCTAAATTTTCTTTAAGAAGCTGCAGTAGTTCTTCATCATCGTCGATTATTAGAATTTTATTTTTCAAATTGACCCCTTGTAGGTATCTTTTCTCATATTATTAATTTATATAAAAAACTAATTTTGTCAAGAAATTTCTACAATTATTATCACGCTTATTTGAAATTTTTCCTGCCAAGGAGTTATATATTTCATAATCAATTAGCTAATTCTAATGCGACTTTACGTGTAAATAAAGATTGAAAATAATAAACACCTATAAATACACTCTCTATAGGATAAACGCTTACAATATTGAGGGTAAGATTCTTACAAAAAATAAGATAAATGCTGATACCCTTTTTATTCTTATAGTTCTATACTGATATAAAATTACCCAGATGGGTTTAGGTGTTTTATCCTTATAAGCTGACTTATGGATAGTAAAGTTTAGATAGAGTTACCTCTTAAGGTTTTCCGGAGTTTAAGAAGGCAAAGGGGGAAGGATGGGAAAAAGGTAACTTACAATGTTTAGGAAAATGGTAGAATTAAAAAGGGCAAACGATATAGATATTTTCTTTATATTTAGATGGCTTGTCCTTCTTTCGGTAATACTGATTGCATTCTATGACACTCAGAATCAATCCAGAGTTTTTCTGATGTGTAGAGTAAGTTTCTTTTATTTTGTGCTAAACCTTACTTTTAGATTAACCCGTCCCAATTTGCTCAAAAAACAGATTGCTTTATTCCTTTTATTCCTCTTTGATATTCTAATTGTGTTAACAATATTTTACTTGACTGGAAAGATAACCCAAGACTATTATATATTCTATTTCGTTACTATTATGATGGTATCGATTTCTTCGGGTATAGGGCCCTCTTTGGCTATTACAGTTACGAGTGTAGTGATTTATCTCTGGTTGGTAACAGAGAAAGGTGCGTTTTCTCTGGATAATCCTGTCCTTTTGCTAAAACTTGTTTTCCTGATACTTACTGCCTTTATAACTAGTGTATGAAGTACTACAATGAAGGTTAGGATTGAAGACGAGAAGAGAAAGGGCCTAGAAGACATTATACCTGAGCTATCAGCAGTAAAAAATGTTCCTTTTTTGAAATTTGATGATCCACTCACTGGCAAAAATGATACAATGTACCTGAATTTATCACTGGTTAGGTTAATCCTGGAACAACATAGGATAGGAATTAAATTGAATGAGAAAAATGGTCTGGTATCTTTCAGGTTTAATAAAGAGTTGATTGAGCTAAAAGGGTGATTGGCCCCACTTGAGTAGACATTCGAGAAAAATCTTACAGTTTTATAATTTTAGGTTATCGGTTAATACGCCTGTTTGGTTTATAGCGAAGGGGGTCAATTCTTTCCCTGCTTGACCGAAACATCCCCGCTTTTAAGGCCAGTTACTTTTGAGATTGCGTCCTTTCCTTTTAACCCTGCAAACACACATTTTTTTATTTTACCTTTATCAATTTTGAAGGTTCCATTGCCCAGAGGTGAGGAGATATTAATTGTGCAGGCTATTTTGTTCTCCTTGAGGGTATGGAAGAGATCAACTAAATTCACTTTATCAAGAGAAAAGGACTCCTCTTTTCCATTTACTATTTCTTTTATCAATTTATAGGATTTTAACCTTTTATCTACTCTTTTTATAAGAGTGTCCATCTCGAATGGTTTAGTCATATAATCCGTGGCACCAAATTCATAACCTCTTAAATAGTCATCCAGTTCGGATTTTACAGTGAGAAGTGTGAAAGGAATGAAGGGATGTTTTTTTCTTACTTCTTTTAAGAATGCAAGGCCATCCATTTCTGGCATGATTACATCCGATATGATTAAATCAGGAGTTTCATCTCTTAAAAGCGAGAGTCCTTCTTTGCCATTGATTGCTACTTTTACAGAGTATCCTTCCCTTTCCAGTACTTTTTTTATCATTATCCTTAGTGCTTTATTATCCTCTACTACTAAAATCATATGTCCTCCTTTCTCCTCTCTTTAATTTTTCTTCTGTCTCTCCCGGAACGTCTGTCTATGAAGCGAAAATCGGATGGCATTTCGATAATAAATTTTGTTCCTTCACCCGGGGTACTCTCTACCTCAACTTTCCCAAAATGCTCATAAACTATTTTTCTGACAAGGCATAATCCAATGCCGACTCCACCCTTGGTAGATTTGAATTTTCTAAATACTGAATCTATGTTACCCTCAATTCCTCTACCATTATCTTTAACCCACATTTCTACCATTTCATCACCCAAGTACCTACCTCCGATCTGGATTGCTCCTTTGTCTCCTACTTCCTCGCAGGCATTCTTTAACAGGTTCGTTAATACCGATTTCATGAGATTCCTATCGCAGAGAACAGGGGGAAAATCCTCACTAAATTCAAAACTAATCGATGGTTTATTACCTCCCAGATTACCTAATAATGTCTTGACGGTTTCGCGAGATAACTTCGTCATATCAGTTTCCTCCAGGTTTACATTCATAGGACCTGTTAATGTCAAGGTATCCATAGTGAGTTGATGTAAGTGCCTCAATTCCTCCGTGAGGATTTCTATAATTTCTTTCCCTTCATTTTCCGAGAGACTATGTAGTACATCAAAACCTAACTTTAAACCTGCAAGGGAATTCTTTATTTCATGGTTTATTATTGATAAACCTTCCTTAAGGTCTATTTCCTGCTTCATATCTTTATACCTTACTTATCATATTATATATTTCTGTCTCCTTAAATCTTAATCTTATATGCCGTAGTGTCAAGCCTTTAATTCTCTACCCCCTTGACAAAATAAGAAAATATTGCATATATAGATGGTTATCTATATAGACTTTTGCCTATATAGATGAAGGAGATATAACGGAAGTGGTAAAGATTTTAAGTTTGCTTGGTGATAAGACACGTCTAAAGATATTGAGGTTACTCCGCGAAGGAGAAAAGAGTGTCTCGAAGATAGTAAAATCACTTAAACTCACCCAACCCACCATATCTCATCATCTTAAGAAATTGGAAGAAGCAGGCCTGGTGGTTAAGAGACAATATAAAAATTGGGTATTTTACCGATTAAATGAAAGCTCTCTAAGAGAGTTTATAAAGGAATTTGGTCTCAAATTAAACCTATAGAAGAAGGTCATAATGGAACTCTGGGTAATATCAAAGAGACAATTCGACATTACAAGACTCAATAGTATTTTGAGCTCCAGGCTATCAAGAAAAATCATCAAGGGTGCCCTGGAAGTTCAGGGCGCCTGACCCGGGTTGCATTTATAACAAAAGTCTATATTATAAGTTTATGGAAAAATATAAAAACGGAGAAGAAGTAATCCGGGAGGAATTTCAGAAAGAAAGAATAAATAGTATTAAGGAGGTAGTATGAAGATCTTAAAAAAAGCGACCCTTAAGACCCTTACATCACTTATACCTTTTGCGATTAATAACAAATGGATAAGACCATGGCTTTTAAAGAATATGGAGAATAGGATTTACAAGGATCTCATAAAAGAAAACCCTGATAATAGGCCCCTTAAGGTTCAGGAAGATAAATACTATATGGGGAGAGCTATATTCAGGAGTATCGACCGTGCTATCAAAAAAGGTAATCTATCAGAGAGATCCATCAGAGGACTTATAAGAGTATTTCTCGGGAATGTTTTCTTCGGAGGATTCTATCAAAGAATAGAATATGTAGAAAAATACGGGGAACGTCCTCCTGTATTTATGACCCTAAGCCCTGGTAAACAGTGTAATCTCAGATGCAAGGGTTGCTATGCAGCGTCGGGAGCAGAGTTCAAGGAAAAACTATCCTGGGATATTCTTAGCGAAGTTATCGATCAGGCCCGAGAATTCTGGGGAATGAGATTCTTTGTAATATCAGGTGGGGAACCCCTTATGTATGAGAGCCAGGGCAAGACCCTCCTTGACCTATATGAAAAATACAATGACTCATATTTTCTGATGTATACGAATGGTACTCTTATAGACAAAAAGATGGCCGAAAGGATGGCAGAACTGGGAAATATTACCCCTGCAATCTCTGTGGAAGGAATGAAGAAGGAGACTGACTGGAGAAGGGGTAATGGTGTATTCGATAGGATATTAGATGCAATGGGTAATCTGAGGGCTGCGGGAGTGCCCTTTGGTATCTCGATAACTGCAACAAAGCATAACCTCGATGTTATCACTACGAGTGAATTCAGGGACTTTTTCTTCCACAAAATGGGTTCCATCTATGGCTGGATATTCCAGTATATGCCCATTGGTAGGGAGTACACACTTGAGTTGATGCCCACTCCAGAACAGAGGACAAAACTGTACGAATGGGAATGGCAACTCCTCCGAAAAGAAGATATTTTTGTTGCTGATTTCTGGAGCACTGCCACGGCTTCTGACGGCTGTATTGCAGGAGCCAGACCCGGTGGATACTTCTATATCGATTGGAATGGGGATGTCATGCCCTGTGTTTTCGTCCCTTATACAGTGGACAATGTTAACGAAGTATTCAAGAGAGGTGGTAATCTAAACGACATTATTCATTCAGACTTCTTTAAGTCAATAAGAGAGTGGCAGTATGATTATGCCTATAAGAGGAAACCAGAAGAACACGGCAACTGGATAATGCCATGTTTTATCAGGGACCACCATGAGACATTCCTCGAGGTAGCAGAGAAATATAACATTAAGCCTGCCGATAAGGATGCGGAATATGCCCTACACGATAGGGGTTATAATGAGGGACTCATCAAATACGACAAGAAAATGGAGGAGTTAACCGACCCTGTATGGAATGGTCATTACCTTGCTCCCGATAAAAAGAAAAGCAAAAAAGAGGCAATTTCTACCTGAGTATAATGAAGGACCCTCTGGAAGTACTGCCAAAAATCGTTAAGAAGGGGAAAGGTAAAATCGTTCTTCTCATCCTCGATGGACTTGGAGGACTACCCTATAAAGGTAAGACCGAAATGGAGGTAGCGCGGACTCCAAATCTCGACGAACTTGCATCCCTGAACTCATGTGGACTTATGGACCCAATTTTCCCTGGTATAACCCCTGGAAGTGGACCTGCGCATCTCTCTCTCTTTGGATATGACCCTATAAAATATCAGATAGGGAGAGGGATACTTGAAGCGTTAGGGGTAGGGATGAAAGTGGGAAAAGGAGATCTGACAGCTCGGGGCAACTTCTGTATAGTAAAAGACGGGATTGTGACTGACAGAAGAGCCGGTAGAATACCAACCGAAGTAAACAAAGAGCTGGTAAAAAGACTTAATAAGGAGATAAAGAAAATAGACGGGACAAGTATCACATGGAAGAGTGGAGAGGAACATCGTTTCGTCATACGCCTCAGGGGGGATAACTTGAGTGAGGATGTTTCTGACACCGATCCCCACAAAGCAGGAGAGAAAATACTTTCATCAAAGCCCATCAAGACTTTAGAATCTGCAAAAAAGACTTCCGGTATTATCAACGAGGTTACAAAAAAGGCCGGAAAGATTCTAAAGGAGATTGACAAACCCCCTAACGGAATAGTTCTCCGTGGTATATCTGCTTATCCCGATATACCAAAATTCCCTGATATCTATAAGTTGAGGGCAAAATCTATTGCCACATATCCGATGTACAGGGGACTTACTGAATTGATTGGTATGGATGTTGAAGGTGGCCTAAATACACTGGAAGATGAAATAAAGTCCTTCGAAAAATCATTCGACAGTTATGATTATTTCTATATACACATAAAAAAGACAGATTCATACGGGGAAGATGGGAATTTTGACGGGAAGGTAGGAAAGATAGAGGAGGTAGACAGGTTAATTCCAAGGATTATGGAATTATCTCCTGACGTCCTCGCAGTGACCGGTGACCATTCAACACCTGCCACTTATAAGGCTCATTCCTGGCATCCTGTTCCGATTCTAATATGTTCTAAGTGGGCACGAATAAGCGGTGTTTCAGGATTTAGTGAGTCCGAATGCGCAAAGGGAGACATAGGTAGAATACCAACCCTTTATCTCACCTCACTACTTCTTGCCCACTCTGAGAGATTGGATAAGTTTGGAGCATAGATAACGAAGCTCCCCAATGGCAATTATCAGTATCCCTATAAAAGGAAGGGATAGAGGATGGTGTTTCTTTAGATAGTATATCAGGTCTCGGTAAAGGATTCGGATCCTTTTCGCCCCGAGGTTTACTGTTGTCCCTCCTCTTTCATGTATTGCCTTAGCTTCGGCTAAATAATATGTTTTATATTTTTTCAGTAACCTCTTTGAGAAATCAATATCAGAAAAGTAAAGGAAAAATCTTTCGTCAAATAAACCGATTTCGTTAATTACTTCCCTTTTAATAAGAAATGCACAGGACATTGGCTGCTTAACTTCCTGCTTTTTCGAATAATCAAAGTGGGGAAGTTTCCAGGGACTAACAAAGGGAAAAATCCTCGAGCCGCCAATTGTCTCCCAGAAGAATGAAAGAGGAGTGGGTATAGACCTTATTGAATGTATAGCCCTACCTTTTTCATCTAAAAGCTTTGGGGCAACCGCCCCTATGTCATCCTGTTCTATCCCGTGTATCATTCGTTTTAGCGAACCCTCTTTTAGGTAAGTTGTTGGAGATAGAAGGAATATATATTTTCCCTTAGATTTTCCTATCCCCTGGTTCACCGCTCTTGGATAGCCTCTATTCTTTTTGTTGAATACTCTTATGACATTGAATCCCTCTATAACTTTACGGGAATTATCAATAGAGCCATTATCCACTACTATACACTCGAAATCTATTGGTTCCTTCTCTATTGAAGAAAGGCATCTCCTTAAATATTCTTCTCCATTGTAGTTTACGACTACAAAACTGATGAGAGGAGTTTTGAGTATTTCCTGCTTAGATTTCTCCACGAATAATCCCCGTAATTTTTTGTTGTTTTGAACTGGTCGGGATTCTCTATTACTTTCAGAATAGCCTGTGCAACGTTCACTGGATTAAAATTACAGCACAACCCTGCAGACCCGATGAGTTCTTCTATTTCTTCATTTACAGTCACAGCGATTATAGGAATTCTTGATCGGAGGTATTCATAAAGTTTCCCCGGAATTATCTCTCTGTCCTGCTTTCCTTTCTCCCCCAGGAGTAGGAGTATATCCGAATTGAGCAATTCTCTAAGAGCAAATCGGTGAGGGAGATAACCGGTAGCAATAAACTTCTTTAACCCTACTTTCTCTATCCATCTTTTAATATTTAGCCCACTTCCGTGCCCTATATGTTTGAGCACAATCTTATTTTTGACCCACGGTCGTATCTTAAATAATTCATCCAGCCCTTCAAAAAATACCCGTGGATTATGATGAATGTTGAAAGTTCCCATATATGTAATGATTATGTCTTCATCCTTAACCCTATACTCTGCCTCTGGAAAATTCTCCTCGTCATAACCATTCCTTATCAGATGAATCTTCCCCTGATGTTCCGGATAGCGGGAGATGAGATATTCCTTATGGTTCTTTGTTACGGAAATAACTGCAGAGGCATGCTTTATCGCGTACTTCTCCAGACCATTCGCGAGTTCCTCCTCCCACTTAAATCTATATTTGCCAAGGTAACTTCCCGACCATGGGTCTCTAAAATCAATGATCCAGGGTGTTTTATGTTTTACCAGCCCAGTAAGAAGAAGAGAAAATGGAGGGCATGAGGTAATAATTGCATCCATACTTCCTAAACTTTTCAGGAGAAAAGGAATCCAAGGAATCTTATTATCTGGGAATGTAAAATAATCTCGTCTTCCTTTTCCAACCCCTGAAAATTCACCAGGAAGAAGATGCAAAGGATCGGGAGAAAAGGTTCTTATCACTTCGAGATTATTCCCCTTAATAAGTGTATCATCAATCGGATATCCTCTGGGAGTATATGGTGTGTATATATTAACCTTCCAACCCAATCTTCTTAGATTTTCAGGTATATGGAAAATACGCTGGATACCTCCCATACCCATTGGTGGATAATAATAGGTAATCCAGCCTATGGTCGGCTTATACGTATCTTTCCTCTTCTACTATTTACCTGTAAATCCCTTCAAGAATGGTTTAAAAAGATCTATCGGTATAGGGAAAAGAGTGGTAGAATTATGCTCTGCAGCAATCTCATTCAAGGTCTGCAGGTATCTGAGTTGAATAGTAATAGGAGATTTTTCCATGAGTTTAGCTGCGGCTACCAACTTTTCCGCTGCCTGATATTCTCCCATTGCATTAATAACCTTTGCTCTTCTATCTCTTTCTGCCTCTGCCTGACGTGCCATTGAACGTTGCATATCGGTGGGAAGGCCAACATGTTTGATTTCAACCATTGCTACCTTGATGCCCCAGGGGTCTGTTTCTTTATCTATGATACTTGCTAGCTGTTTATTGAGTTTTTCTCTTTCCGAGAGTAGTTCATCTAATTCTGCACTACCCACAACACTTCGTAGGGTTGTCTGAGCTATCTGAGAAGTTGCAAACAGGTAATCTTCCACCTCAATTATCGCCTTTCCTGCATCCATTACTCTAAAATATACCACAGCATTTACCTCAACCGATACATTGTCTCTTGTTATTACATCCTGGGTCGGTACATCGTATGTTACCACACGAAGGCCCACCCTCATTATTCTTTCTATAAATGGGATAATTAGAACAAAACCCGGTCCTCTTATACCCACGAATCTCCCGAGTCTAAATACTACGGCCCTTTCGTACTCCTGCAAGATGTTTATTGCGTTTGCGAAAAGTATAAGAACTATTATTCCTACAACTATTAATGCAGCCATTATTCCTCCTTTTTTATGACTTTGAGCCTTAAACGTTTGATTCCTATAATTTCTACTTCCTCACCTTTATTAATCTTTTCGTCTGATACAGCATTCCAGTATTCACCGTGGATGAATACCTTGCCTTTGGTGGAGCTTATATCGTCCTCTGTAACTCCTATTTCGCCAATAAGTCCTTTCTGCCCTGTGGAAGGCTTACGTCTCATCGCTTTTATCACTGCTCCCAATGCAAATATAAAGAACGCAGCAGTGGTCCCAACAACTGCGAAGATTATGGGTCTGGATATCTGAAGAAATGGAACATCAGTATTTATAAGCATCATAGATCCTAATGCCATAGCCACTATCCCTCCTATAGTTAAAGGTCCGTAGGTAGGAGTAACGACCTCCATAACGAACATTGCAATTCCGAGGATAATTAATCCTACCCCGGTATAATTAATCGGAAGTGTTTGGAAGGCAAAGAATGCAAGCACAAGACAGGTTGCACCAAGAAGACCGGGGATAATAGCACCTGGATGTGTCATCTCAAATATTAGTCCATAAAATCCTAATATAAATAGAATATATGCAATATTAGGATTAGATATCAATTTCAGGAAGTCTTCTCGCCTGCTCATTGGGATTTCCTTTTTCTCGGCGTCCTTTGTATTCAGTTTTCTTACACCATCGGGTAATTTTACTTCCATCCCGTCTATCTTTTCCAGCAGTTCATCTACTGACTCTGCAACAAGGTCAATTATATTTAGTTCCAGGGCTTCCTCTGCAGTAACGGATACCGATTGACGGACAGCTTTTTCGGCCCAATCAGCATTTCTTTTCCTTTTATCGGCGATAGAACGTATGTAGGCCGCTGCATCCTGAGTCATTTTTTCCTTCATTGTCTCATCCGCTTTCTTCTCCTCTCCCCCTCCAGGACTGATAGCAACAGGATGGGCAGCACCTATATTGGTACCAGGCGTCATAGCTGCTATATGAGCCGCGAGGGTGATAAATACTCCAGCTGAGGCATCCCTTGCGCCTGAAGGGTGTACATAAACAATAATTGGTAGGGAAGCATTCAATTCCTCCTTGATTATCTCTCTCATTGACTCGTCCAGACCACCTGGTGTATCAACAATAAAGATTAACGCTTCTGCCCTGTCCGCTTCTGCCCTTTTGATCGTCCTGATAACATAATTAGACGTTACTGGACCGATAATACCTTCGATATCCCCTATTATTACGAAATTTCCGAATAGTAATAAAATAAGATTCATATTTTCAATATTACCCCCATTATTCCAAAAGTCAACCCTCGTCAACTGCGCTATAGCAATCCGAACCCAACACCTAATAATGCCGCAGAGACACAGAGAAGAAATTTTTGTTTTATAGGAAGGGAATTGCTTATACTTAAGTTCGTAAGGTTCGTTGGGTGATACGTGGTATGTGATATGTGGTATGTGATATGTGAAGATTAGTCAAGTGTCCAGTGTCGAGTGTCAAGAATCAAGGGGACAGGATTCCAACTTAACGACTCAACTACTCAACTATTTAACTATATTCATCTGTGTCTATTCCTTGGGTGGTGTGTGTCTTTTATTCATATCTATCTGCGTTCATCTGCGGTTTCCTTTGACTTTGGACATTGGACAAACAACTCTGTGTCTTGTATGGCAAATAAGCCACTTGACAATTATCATCGATTCCGCAAATATATCCGCATAATGAGAATTGTAATCCTGAGTAATTCCTATGGTGAGGATAGGCCTGGCGCACTTATTGGATTGGAGCTAAGAAGGATGCGTCCAGGTGCAGAGATTATCTCTTTTCCTCTAATTTCCTTTGGGGAGGAGTATAAAAAGAGAGGAATAAAGGTAATTGGGGGAAGCGCTCCACCTCCATCAGGCGGGTTCTTTTTAAAGAGTATTGCGGGGTTAGTCGCGGACTTGATCGAGGCTCTCCCCCTACCTCTTGCCTATATTAAAAGGCTCCACCAAATAAAGGATGAAATTGATATTGTAATTGTGGTTGGTGATGTTCCGCTCCTTTTGATGGGATGGGTAGCCATTAAGAAGAAAGCTTACTTTCTTGCTCCCTGTAAGTCCGACTGGATGGTGCCACACTTATGGATAGAGGAATTCCTGATCCGGAGATATGTAAAAAAGATCTTTACCCATGATGAACTCACCGCTCGTAATTTAAGAGAAAAAGGGATAGATGCTCTCTTTCTTGGCAATCCCATGATGGATGAACTTACCCGGGAGAACCAGTATCATCCACCAGAGGGTAAGCTCCTTATAGGTATCCTTCCCGGCTCCAGGGAGGAGTCGTATGGGAATATGAGAATGATAGTGAAGGTTATAAAAATTCTAAGGGATAAGAGGAATGACCTGCATTTTGCAGTAGCAGTGGCAGATACAGTGGATTTTAACAGGATGACAAGAAGTTTTGATGGGATGGATAGAGATGTGGACCTCGAAAGAGGAGCTTTCGTAGACATCATAAAGAGTTCGATATTGGTAATAAGTCTGGCAGGAACCGCCACAGAGCAGGCCGCAGGTCTTGGTTTACCTGTTATATCCTTTAGGGGAAGTGGTGCCCAGACAACTTTGAGGCGGCTCTCGGGACAGAAGAAATTATTGGGAAAGGCATTTAGATTTATACAGTATGATCCTCTAAAAGTAGCATCCGAGATAGAGAAAGTTCTGGATGATAAAAAACTTCGTGAGGTTATGGGAAAAGAGGGTAGGGAGAGGATGGGTCCTCCCGGAGGAGCAAAGAAGATCTCGGAATATATTCTCCAATGCGAGGGCATTCATTGAAAGCATCTGTTATTTTACCAACCCATAATAGGATGCCAGTTCTTACTCATTGCCTATCTCATCTAATGAACCAGACGATAGGAGATTATGAGGTTATCCTGATCGACGATTGTTCTTCTGATTCGACCCATTCGTTTATCGAGGAGACCAATTATTCCAATCTTCGATACATAAGACTTCCCGAACAAAAAGGCCCATATTATGCGAGAAATAAAGGAATAGAAGATGCAAATGGGGATATAATAATATTTCTTGACTCTGATGTGATTGTATTCCCCGATTTCATAGAGGACCATATTCTTATCCACGAAAGGAGAGAAGACATTGTGCTCCAGGGGATGGTTAAGCATGTAAATAGCTTAGAAAAGGTATCCACAGAAGGTTTTTACTTGCCAAATGCGCTTTGCCTCAAGACATTCATCACTCAGAATATTTCAGTAAGAAAGAAATGGCTTCTCACGGTAAGAGGATTTGATGATTTTGGACCTACAATGGGATATAAGGATATAGATATGGGGTTCAGGTTAATGGATCTGGGATTAAAGTGGATTTATGGAATAAGAAGGTGTAAAGCCTTCCATATTGATGCCTTTACTACAGAGGAGACTCTGAAACAGACCTTTGACAAGTGGAGGAAACAGGGAGCATCTGCCTACTACTTTGTAGGAAAATGGGGGAGACGTGGAGAGAAATATGCACATACGAAAAAAGCATTGTTTTTTTCTAAACTACTCAGTACCCACAGGTGGGTAGAGAAAAAAGATGTCAGTAAGATGATGATACAGAGTAAAAAGCATCTTGGATTTTTTTGGATTCTCCTTAAGGGTATTACAAGATACCATTACAGAAAGAAAGGTATAGAAGAGGCAAAGAAGGGATGAAAATTGCGTTTATAGTTGGGAGATTTCCGACCTTATCTAAAACCTTTATCCTGGACCAAATAACAGGTCTGATAGAGCATGGACATGAGGTGGATATTTTTGCGGGCAGCAGGGGTAAGGACCCTAAGGTGCATCCTGATGTTAGGAAATATAATCTCCTCTTTAAAACTTACTATCGGTATAACCTTCCGAAAGCCATTGAACTTTTCATTGATTATTCCTCGAAAAATCCCCTGACCATAGCCAATTCTTTAAACATCTTTAGGTATGGTAAGAATGCGCTTTCTCTAAGATTGTTCTTCGCCACCCTTCCCTTCTTGAAAAAAGATTCCTATGACATTATTCATTGCCACTTTGGTACGAAAGGCACTTTAGGCGTTCTACTCAGGGATCTTGGCGCTATTCAAGGAAAGGTTATTACTTCATTTCATGGCTATGATGTTAATACCTATCCTATAAAATATGGTAAGGATGTTTATAAACTCTTATTCCAGAAGGTCGATTTATGTACTGTTAACACCGATTTTACAGGAGATAAGGTTAAGGCATTGGGATGTGCTCCGGATAAGATTGTAAAACTCCCTATGGGATTGGATATTAAGAAGTTTTCTTTCGTTGGAAGGAAACCTGATTCAATTAATAGAATAAAAGTTTTGACAGTTGGCAGATTGGTTGAAAAAAAGGGACTCGTATATTCTATAAAGGCTGTAGCTAAAGTTCTGAAAACCTATCCAAATCTGCAATACCAGATTGTGGGAGATGGAGTACTCAAGCGTCAACTGCGTGCGCTTATTATACGACTGGGTATTGAAGATAAGGTTAAATTGTTAGGGTGGATGAATCAGGATGAGGTCAGAGAGCTTTACGAAAAGGCGCACATTTTCGTTCTTCCCAGCGTAACTGCCAGAAATGGTGACCAGGAGGGGCAGGGTCTGGTTTTGCAAGAGGCCGAGGCTATGGGCCTACCGGTGATATCCACCCTACACAATGGCATCCCTGAGGGAGTGTTAGATGGGCAATCTGGCTTCCTCGTAAGGGAGCGTGATGTTGGTGCCTTAGCCAGTAAGTTGCAATATCTTATTGAACATCCTGAGATATGGTTAGAAATGGGCCTGGCTGGACGCAAATTTGTTGAGAAACACTATGATATTGAAAAGTTGAACGATCGACTGGTAGAAATCTACCTGAAATTATTGAGTGGAGATTTGCCATAAGTATGGAGGCGGTAGGAAACAATGAAAGCATCGGTAATAGTAGTAAGTTATAATCGAGCGTTTCTCCTATACCACTGTATAGAGAAATTACTTTCGCAATCGGCAGAGGATTATGAAGTCATTCTGGTGGATGATGGATCTACTGATGAAACTAAGGAATTACTGAGTAAAATAGATAATCCCCACTTTGCCTATATTCGGAATAAGGAAAATATGGGGCAACCAATAGCAAGAAACAGAGGGATAAACAAAGCAAGGGGTGATGTGATAGTATTTGTCGATTCCGATGTTCTTGTTGATAAAAACTTCGTAGGGGACCATCTTAAATTACACGAAAGAAATGATAAACTAATCGTACAGGGGATGGTCAGGCATATAAAGAGCCCCCGAGATTATGGGAAATCAACTTTGCTTATCGACGGGCTCTGTCTTTCCGGACTCGTTACACAGAATGTATCCGTAAGGAAAAAACACTTAGAAGAAGTGGGTGGATTAGATGAATCCTTTGGGGACATTATGGGATATGAGGATGTGGAGATAGGGAGAAGACTGAGGGGGATAGGGTTAAAGGCGGTTTATGCATGGAGAAGTTGTCTTGCCTGGCATGTGGATGGGTACGAAACAGATGAACGTTTGAGGTCTGTCTTTAGTAAAGCTTACATGTTTGGTAAAAACGCAGTTAGGTTTTCAGAGAAATATGGAAAGCGCGTAGCTTTCCGGCATCTCAAGAAGAATTATGTTTACCTTATAACTTGCCTCTTTGGAACTCGCCAGTGGGTTGAGGGGAAGGGACTTCGTTATCTACTCTCGCATAAGGACTCCTTCCTTTTCCCGTTTATAAAGTGGGTAATGAAATATCATTATCGAGCAAAGGGGATAGCCGAGGCACTAAATGAGTATGACATATAGCTTTCCTTGACAAAGTGCACTTTTTTGGTAGTATACAGAAAAAATGAAGGAGGGCTTGATGGAGCAAAGAAAGGTAATAATAATGGGCGCTGCAGGTCGTGATTTTCACAATTTCAATACCTTTTTTAGAGATAATGAGAAATATAAGGTTTTTGGCTTTACGGCAACGCAGATTCCAGATATAGCCGACAGGAAATATCCAAAAGAACTGGCAGGCAAGAGTTATCCTGAAGGTATTCCTATTTATCAGGAGGAAGAATTACCACATTTAATCAAGGAGAAATCCATTGATTTGGTGGTATTTTCATATAGTGACGTTACACATCAGTATGTTATGGATCGGGCATCTATGGTAAATGCTGCAGGTGCTGATTTTATGTTGCTTGGGACCAAGTCAACACAGATTAAGTCCAGGAAGCCACTTATTTCAATATGTGCAGTTAGAACGGGTTCGGGTAAGAGCCAGACAACCAGGTACGTGGCAGGAGTTCTGAAGGGAATGGGTAAAAACATTTCCATTATCAGACATCCCATGCCTTATGGGGATTTAGTCAAGCAGAGAATGCAGAAATTCACAAGCCTTAAGGATATGGAAGAAGCCGAGTGCACAATAGAAGAAATGGAAGAATATGAACCCCATATTGATATGGGGAATACTGTATTTGCAGGTGTAGATTATGAGATGATACTCAGAGAGGCGGAAAAGGAAGCAGATGTTATTCTCTGGGATGGTGGGAATAATGATTTTTCGTTCTACACATCCAACCTAAATATAGTCGTGGTTGATCCTCACAGACCCGGGCATGAGATCACATACTACCCGGGTGAGATCAATTTTCGTATGGCTGATATCCTTGTTATTAACAAAGTTGACACTGCTCCCAGAGAAAATGTAGAAGAGATAAAGCGTAATATAAAAAAGTACAATCCAGATGCAGATGTAGTTATGGCTGCATCCCCAATCTCAGTTAATAATCCTGAAGGAATAAAAGGCAAGAGAGTACTTGTCGTTGAGGATGGCCCCACTTTAACCCATGGTGGAATGAGTTACGGGGCTGGATATGTAGCAGCAGTGAAATACGGCGCAAAAGACATTGTTGACCCAAGACCCTCCGCAGTTGGTTCTATAAAGGAGACCTATCGGAAATATCCGACAACCGGTGCTCTACTCCCGGCCATGGGTTATGGAAAGACCCAGATTGAAGAGTTGGAGAAAACTATCAATAACTCGGATGTGGAGGCAGTGGTTATTGGTACACCTATTGACCTTGGAAAACTTATAAAGATTGATAAACCAGCCATTAGAGTTACTTACGAACTTGATGTAGGGGACGACAATGCCATTGAAGAGGCTATAAAAGGGTTGTTTTAAATAGATGAGCAAAATTGCAGTAGTGGCCCTTGGTGGGAATGCAATTCTACCGAAAGGATCCAGAGGTGATATTTATAGCCAGTTTGCAAGAACAAGAGAAAGCCTCGTATCAGTTAAGCATCTATTTCTCTCGGGGTATGAGATAGTTATAACCCACGGAAATGGCCCACAGGCGGGCAATGAACTCATAAGGAATGAATTGGGACTCAAATATGCGGATGTTCCCTATCATCCGCTTGGTATAATAGTTGCATCTACAGAAGGGTGGATGGGGTATATGATTGAACAATCCCTGCAGAATATATTAAAGAAGTCAGGGATTGAAAAGGAAGTTGTTACAATACCCACGCAGGTTCTTGTATCAAAGGATGATCCAGCGTGGAAGAATCCAACGAAACCAATTGGGCCCTTTTTAAAGAAGGAAGAAGCCGAGGTACTAAGGAAACGGGGTATTTCCGTGATGGAGGATGCGGGAAGGGGTTACAGGAGGATTGTGCCTTCACCAGTTCCGCTTGGGATTGTTGAAAAAGAAGCGATAAAAAGATTTATACTCGATAAGGTAATTGTGATCGCTGCTGGTGGTGGTGGGATGCCCGTGTATATAGAGAAAGATGGCACATATGAAGGTCTTGAAGGTGTTATTGACAAGGACCTTGCTTCAAGCGTCCTCGGAAGAGATATAGGAGCGAACTTACTTATGATCTTGACAGCAGTCCCGGAGGTTTATATGGGTTTTGGCACGGTGAAGCAAAGTCCCTTAAGGAGGATATCAATACGTGCGGCAGAAAGGTATCTGGAGAGAGGAGAATTCCCTCCTGGCAGCATGGGACCAAAGATTAAGGCAGCAATAGAATTCTTACGTTCCGGTGGAGAGGAAGTAATAATCACATCTGTAGATTACGTTTCAGAAGCACTCCAGGGGAGGCGAGGCACAAAAATCATTAATGATTCTACTTGACTTAATCAGGAAGGAAATTATACTAAAAAGATTCAGTTTTTAAAAGATTAAAATAAAAGGGAGGAATAATGAAAGTAACATTGAGTGTCATAAAAGCAGACATAGGTGGATATGTAGGTCACTCAGCTTCACATCCACAAATAAAGGATCACGCTAGAAGCATATTAGAGAATGCGAAGAAGGGTAAGAAAATCTTTGATTATGAAGTTTTATCCTGCGGAGATGACCTTAATTTGGTTCTAACTCATAGTAGGGGTGAAGACTCCGAAGAGATTCATGCATTAGCCTGGAGAACTTTTGAGGAGTGCACGGAAAAGGCCAGAGAATTGAAACTCTATGGCGTAGGACAGGATCTTCTTTCTGATACCTTCAGTGGTAATATTAAGGGATTAGGTCCTGGTTTTGTAGAGATTGAGTTTGAGGAACGCGAGAGTGAACCCGTTATAATCTTCATGGCGGATAAGACCTCTCCTGGTGCATGGAATTATACTGTCTATAAGATCTTTGCAGACCCATTTAATACTATTGGACTTGTTATTGACCCATCTATGCATAATGGTTTCTATTTTAATGTTCTCGATGTCTTCGAAGATAAAATAGTAACCTTTAAAACTCCAGAGGAACTTTATGATATGCTTGTGTTCGTTGGAACAACTGAGCACTATTGCGTAAAAGATGTGAGAAAGGAAGAAGGCGGTGAGGTTATTGCCGCTTCAACTACGCAGAAATTAAATATCATGGCTGGTAGATATGTAGGAAAGGATGATCCGGTCCTCATCGTCAGAGCACAGCATGGATTCCCTGCAGTTGGAGAAATCTTAGAACCGTTTACCATGCCGCATCTTGTTGAAGGCTGGATGCGTGGTTCCCATAGAGGACCTCTTATGCCTGTTTCATTTGAACATGCTACTCCTTCAAGGTTTGATGGACCTCCAAGGGTAATTGCTGCAGGATTTCAACTTGCCAATGGGAAACTAATTGGCCCCAGAGATCACTTTGATGACCCTGCTTTTGATGAAGCCAGAAAGAAGGCAAACCTTGTAGCAGATTATATGAGGGCTCATGGTCCATTTGAGCCGCATAGGCTGCCGCTCGATGAAATGGAATACACCACACTTCCAGAGGTGAAGAAAAGGCTTGAGGGTCGTTTTAAAGCGGTAAAGTAAGAATATATATTCCGTTATAGTTATTTAAGGGGGGACGGCGATTGGAATCACCGTCCTCTTCCTTCTTAATAAGCCCATCCCGAAGAGGAGAAAAACCGGAAATAGATAAAGGAATAGAATACCTGGATTTTTTTCTGGTATTGTAATTACAGAAAATGGGATTTCTTCCAGGAATATCATGATTTTGTTCATCAGGTATCCTATTCCCCAGACGAAGCTTCCTGTAATACCAGAAAAGAATGGCGTTACCCATAACAGGAAAATACCAGCGATAAGGGCTCCAATGAGAGGAATCAGGATAATATTGGCTATGAGGCCAAGTAGAGGGATATATCCAAAATAGAAAGCTATCAGTGGTAGAGTTCCAATTTGTGCGCTCAAGGTAACAAGGGAAGGCAGGACAATCCACTTCTTTACCCAATTTGTTGGTATACGGCTTAAATAATTTTTTAATATTTTGAGCATAATGAGTATGGAGAATACCGCAAGGAACGAGAGTTGAAAACTTATTGAGTAGATACTTCTCGGCATTAGAATTAGAATCAATATTCCAGAAGCGGAAAGTGTATTTAAGGAATCTATATTCCTTTCTTTGATTTCTCCGATTATAAAAAACCATAACATAATGCTTGCCCTTATGACGGGCAGTCGAAGTCCTGTAAGAAGAGCATATAGAAAGACCATTATTCCGGAAAATATGAGAGCGTGTTTTTTCCTGAGTTGTATGACCCTTGAAAATATCAGTATTACAAAAAAAACTATTCCGGTGTGCAAGCCACTCACTGCCAGTAGATGTGCTGCTCCGCAGTACTGGAATCGCTTATACATATATGATGGTAATTCTCTCCTTTTACCGAGAAGGATAGCAGAGCACATTTTGTGAATATCTCCCCCAATTGTTTCTTCTATTTTTTTATCCAGAATTGTCCCGAGAAAAAAGATTTTATTTATTATCGTTGGATGACTTCCTCTTATCCTCTTTACTATGAGTTTTTTGATAGATCCAAATTCAATATATTCTGCGTCACCATAGACAAAGTTTCCCGGAGGGGCGGGTAAATTTATTTGCAATTCTCCATAGACCGGATCGATGAGTCGGTTTTCTGAATAAATTCCTGAAAAAAATAAAGGTTGCCATTTTCTGGGTATCTTAATGGATTGATAAATAGAGGAAGAAAGAGCAAGGATTATAAGGAGGAGAATATCCTTCCTTTTGATAAGATAGATAACAAGCGATGATGCGAATAGAATGAGGAGTATTGGAAACGAGAGATATTTACCGACAAGGAGTCCAATAATTAAAGTAAAAAAAGTTATGAGAGCGGGTTGTTTTCTTACAAACCTTCTTATGCCCTCCAAATAGATTTTATCCCCTGTTGAAGAGCCCTGTCATTCCCGGTCTTTCTTTAAGTTTTCGGAGTAATTTCCTGGCCTCATAATGATTCTTATTAAAATGCAATGCTTTTTTCAAGTGGCCGACAGCCTTTCGGTGCTTCCCCATCTTGATATAACCGTATGCAAGATTATAATGGTTTGTTGCATTCTCTTCTTTTGCTAGGGCTTCTATGCAGAGTTTTAATCCCTTTTCTTCTCTGTTGTTCAATATGAGGGAAAGTCCATAATAACTTTTATATGTTTGGTTATTTCTTTCAAGGGAGTAAGCCATACGAAAATATTTAGTTGAGCGAGAGAAGTCCTTTTTTAAGAGGTCGATACCCTGTTTGAAAATTTTGTTCCTGCAGCCCTTTCTTTCTTTCTCCCGGTCTTCCATAAAGGTCCCCATTGCTAACTCTCTTAAGTATTCATTTTTACTTTCTGTATCCTTCAATGTTAGATATGCCTTTGTTATTTTCAGGAATCTTGGAAGATATATTTTAGTTGTAATAGTATCTAAATGGTCTGGGTGATATTTCATTGCAAGTTTGTAATAAGCGTCCTTTATTTCTTCTTCAGTTGCGTTCCTATCAACACCGAGTATTTCAAAATAATCTTGCATAATTTTAAATTTAATGGAACAAAAAGGTATAGTCAAGGGGATAATTGTTATTTTTTTTAGAAATTTTTTATTTATAGAATATATTTTGTAAAAGTTAGAATATTTTTTTATGGATTTTTTAGTTTGGTTCTTCTATCCTTATAATAAGCACCGCATAAAATCATCCATATATTTTAGGAACACATAGAAAGAAAAAGGGCAGATTAATCAGGCGCTACCCTTAATGAAAATATCGAGAACATGAATCCCCAAAATACATACTAAACTAACTATGATACCTGCGATGATTACACCTAATAAAACAGCAAAAAAGGAGTTCCTTTTATTCATCTTGAAAAACCAGGCAGCCAGGGTCCCGGTATATGCTCCTGTTATAGGTAAGGGTATTGCCACGAATAGTGTTAGACCTAAATATCCATATTTTTCGATTTTGGGATGGGCTTTTTTCCTTGTTCTTTCCAGAAAGGATTCAAAGGATTTCCTATAGAGTTTAAATCTTAAGAGGAAATGATGTAATGTTGAAAGGAAGAGATAAAATATGGGAAAGGCAATTAAGTTAGAAATAACGGCGAGTGGATAAACAACATAGATATTCAGCCCAGAAGCAAGACCAACCGGGATACCGCCTCGGAGTTCTGAAATGGGTAATAAGGATAATATAACAACTTTTAATATGGGATTCATAAAATAATCCTACCTTTATGGAGCACTATTGATATAGTGCTCCATTTATCGAAGATTGAGGCGATTTTATTTTTATATATCTTGATATTATATATCTCGATATTATATATCTTGGTAGGAGGTAAATGCTTTTGGGAGGATTCTCTATGATTCAAACTTATAATAACCTCATGTATAATAATATGGAGGCGAGCGGGTTCGAACCGCTGACCTCCTACGTGCAAGGCAGGTGCTCTTCCAGCTGAGCTACGCCCCCGTTTTTAAAATGGGCCTAAGTGGATTCGAACCACTGACCTCTCGCTTATCAGGCGAACGCTCTAACCAACTGAGCTATAGGCCCATTGTTTTTATATTAATGGGTAGTAAGGGATTGTCAAGTGGGAGTTTAGACATAGAAAGACGGGGGCAGGCATTTTGGCATTATCCTCCATCTGCTTCCAATCTATCTTTTGCTCTTTTATACAATTTGCCAAGAGATGAATATTTTAGCGGTCTAAATGGAGAATACTTCATTATCTCCTTAGACTTTTCACTTATACTGGACCATCTATAATTATAAGGGTTATCCATTATTTTTGCTCTTACAGGATTGAGTAGGACATATACTATTGATATTTGTAGATATGGATCTTCCTGGACTAATGTAGATTTATATCTATCCTGAAATACATGGCCACGACCACCATTCTTCTCACCTCCTAATAAAAGTGATTTATTGAAAAGACTACAAAAATCAAACCCATATCAATAGAAACAATTGGCAATAAATTAGATAAATCTTTTGGGATATAATTGTTCCTTAAAGAAACATGTGTATCTATATAACCTTTAATACCTTTGGGTATTATATCCCCTATAACACATTTTAAAATCTATGTCTTCCCTTTTTATACCATACCCCATTTTCTCCCTTTATCAAGTAAAAAAATCACGGGGATAGGGAAAGTTCAGGATGTTAGAAATACACTGGCGAAAATAGGAATCTATTTTATGTTACTATCTGTGATATAATGTGTTTGATTCCATTTGTAAAAACCAACCATAGGGTTGACAGCCGGCATCTTTTTATGTATATAAAAAACAAAAATAGGAGAGCTTATGAGTAACGAAAAGGATTATTTAAAAGAAGGGAAGACAAACATCGAGGAGGGAGAATATCAAAGGGCGCACTACAATTTAAAGAAAGCCCTGGAGCAGCATCCTGATTATCCTGACATCAATAATTTGATGGGAGTTGCACTAAGTCTTACTGGGAGATATAGGGAAGCGGAAAAGTATTTTAAGAGAGCCATCCAGTTGAATCCTGAGTATATTGAAGCCCACATTAATTATGCTCTTACCCTAAATTCACTAGGTGAGCTTGATGAGGCAAGTAAGGAGTTTGAAGTAGCTGAGTCTCTTGAAATGGGAAGGGAAGCAGAATTAGAGAAGGTTGAGTTTTCGGTCAGGGCACGAGTTGCCAATGCCCATAAGGATACAGCTATCCTCTATGCCAGCATAGATCGATACGATGAAGCGGCTGATGAATTGAGAAAAGCCCTCCGATTTGCCCCAAATTTCCATGACATCAGGACTTTCTTGGGCGAGGTTTTAATGGGGAAAGGTGACATTGAAGGAGCGAAAAAAGAATTGAAAGAGGTTCTGAGTAGAAGCGGTGACTATATTCCTGCTGCTGTCAAATTAGGATTGTGTTATTATAAAGAGGGTGATAAAAAGATGGCGGAAGAGATATGGAAAAAAGCCTACGAAATCAAGCCAGACTATAAAAGTTTGAAGATGTACCTTGACCTGCTAAAGGAGTGAATTTGGATCTGAAAGAGACGTTGAACCTACCGAGAACTGATTTTTCAATGAGAGCAAAGCTTTCCGAGTTGGAACCTCGATTTATTAAATTCTGGGAAGAGAATGAAGTCTATAAAAAGGCTTTAAAGAAAAGAGAGGGAGGGGAAAAATTCATTCTTCATGACGGACCTCCGTATGCTAATAATAATATTCACCTTGGACAGGCAATGAATAAGATCATAAAGGATATAACTATTAAATACAAAATGTCAAAAGGGTATTATACACCATTCAGGCCTGGATGGGATGCACACGGAATGCCTATCGAGAATATTGTAATTAAGGAATTTGAAGAACATAGTGATCTTGTCGCTATTAGAAAAAGATGCAGAGAATTCGCATCGGGGTGGATTTCCGTGCAGAAAAGTGAGTTCAGGCGATTGGGTATCTTTGGACAGTGGGATGATCCATTTATGACCTTGAGTAAACATTACGAGGGCTCAGAGTTATATATGCTCTCCGATATGGTAAAGAAAGGATATGTTTATCGTGGCTATATGCCCGTTCATTGGTGTCCAACCTGCCAGACTGCCCTTGCTATATCAGAAATTGAATATGAAATGCTGGAATCTTTTTCACTAACGTTCACAATGGAAGGGGAGGAATTCGACGCACTTATCTGGACTACAACTCCCTGGACTATTATATCCAACCTTGCACTGGCAGTCCACCCAGACCACACGTATGTGATAGTAGAAATGGGTGATAAACGATTCCTTCTTGCCCTGGATCTCATAGAAGAAAATAGTAAGAAAGCCGGCTGGAGTAATTATAAAATAGTTAAAGAATTAAAAGGTAAGGAGCTAGAAGGTATTAAATTTAAACATCCATTCATTGATAGAAAATCTTCCATTCTACTTGCCAGATTCGTAACAATGAATGAGGGGACAGGAGTAGTTCATATAGCGCCGGGACATGGAAGAGAAGACTATGTCCTTGGCAAAGGTTCCGGGCTCGAAATCCTCTCCCCTGTTGATGAGAGAGGGAGATTTACCGCTCTTGCTCCTGATTTTGAAGGTTTAACCACCGATGAGGCATCTGGAAAAGTAATTGAAACACTGAAGGAAAAGGGAAGGCTTATGCATCTTGAAACTATACAGCATGACTATCCAATTTGCTGGCGTTGTAAGGACCCCCTAATTTTCCGCGCAACTGAACAATGGTTTATATCAATTGACCATAAAGGGTTAAGGGAAAAGGCACTAAAGGCAGTTAGCAGCACCAGATGGCATCCTCCCCAGAGTGAACACAGGATGCATGCAGCGGTAGAGGATAGACCTGATTGGTGTATCTCACGTCAGCGCATCTGGGGTGTAAACATACCTGCTTTTTTCTGCTCTCAATGCGGGGAACCTCTCCTGGTTCCTGAAACTATAGAATACGTTGCTGAAATATTTAAGAGAGAGTCTGCCGATGCCTGGCATGTTATGGAACCTTCCGAACTCCTGCCTCCAGGTTCTAAATGCGAGAAATGCGGTAGTTCTGAATTTATTAAAGGCATGGATATTCTCGATGTTTGGTTTGACTCAGGCGTGAGTCCATTTATCGCTCTTCCAGAAGAGGATTGGCCACCGGATATGTTTGTTGAAGGTCCTGATCAGCATAGGGGTTGGTATAATTCTTCTTTAATGTTATCTATGGCTATAAAGAATGCTCCTCCTTTTAATACAGTGGTTACTCACGGTTGGGTGTTGGATGATAAAGGACAATCGATGCATAAATCTCTGGGTAATGTAACCTCTCCTTCCGAGATAGTGGGAAAGTTTGGGGCAGATGTCCTGCGCCTCTGGATTGCTTCAGTGGATTGGGCGCAGGATGTAAGATGTGTGGAAGCGATTATAGAGCAAGCGGTTGATGCCTATAGGAAGATCAGGAATAGTCTTAGATTTATGCTTGGCAATCTTCATGGTTTCTCCGAGGAGGATATTGTGCCAGATGATGAGTTATTGCCGATCGATCGTTATATTCTGATAGAGCTCCACCGACTTCTCGAAGTTGTGGACAAAGAATATAATTCCCTTTCCTATCATCGGGTCTACAGAGAAGTATATAACTTTATGGTTTCTACCCTATCATCTTTTTATCTTGATATTTTGAAGGATCGTCTGTATGTAGAGGGACGGAGGACCCTTAAGAGAAGAAGTGCACAAACCGTTCTTTATAAAATTGTTAAAAGTCTTGCTATCGTGCTTTCACCTGTGCTCTCCTTTACGAGCGAAGAAGTATGGCAGAATTTGTTTCCTGGTGATTCTGTATTTCTTTCTGACTTCCCGGAATATTGGAGACCTCGTGATGGGGAGAAAGAACTCAAGGTTAAAATAGATAAATTACTTAAAGTAAGGGAAGAATTCCATAAAGGACTGGAACCTGCCCAGGAGGATAAATTCATAGGCAATTCACTCGAGGTCGCGGTTCAGATTAAGAGTGACCTTCCAGAGCTCCTTGAGTTTAAAGAATATCTGCCTGAGTTCTTTATAGTTTCGGATGTGAAACTCCTTGATGATATCAATGCTGAATATAGGTATGATGGGGAATATGGTTCTTATGGTATTAAGAAAGCAGAAGGGGAAAAATGTAAGCGGTGTTGGGTGTATTCGCCGACCGTTGGTAAGGATAAAGAGTATAAAGAACTATGCGATAGATGTGCCAGGATTGTAAGGGAAGGTAATTTTGGCTGAGAAATCGGACTTCGGATATTTTGAGCGTAAACTGAAGAAAAAACGCAAAGAAGTTCTTCGGGAAATTACCGATTTAGAGCCAAAGGTTTTAGAGAATCCCCTTGAGAGTGGAGAGGAAGCAACTCCTTTCCCGACCCATATGGCGGATATAGCGGATGTTGAGAATAGACTGGATAGAGACTCATATCTTATGAATAAGTATACCAGGGAACTCAAGGATATAGACGCTGCTTTCAGGAAGATTGTAGAGAGAACCTATGGAATCTGTGAGGATTGCGGGGCTCAAATCAAAAAGGCGAGATTGAAAGTTATCCCTAGTACAAGATACTGTAAATCCTGTGCGGAGAAAAAAGAGAAGTATAATTGGATAGAGGAATCACTTTAGGGAATAAGCAGAAGCTTCCGTTTCTGTTTATCTCCATTGTAATCCTGGTTCTTGATCAAATAACAAAGAAAATGATCGTCAGCACAATGTGGTTGGGGGAATCCCAAAGAATAATAGGGGATGTAGTTCGTTTTACATATGTGAGGAATCCCAATTCGGTCTTTGGGTTGCATATTGGAGGCCCCATCGTTTCTACTGCACTTACCATTGTTGCTTTTCTCTTTGTTGTATATCTGTTCATTGTTGCAAAAACCCCAATCTTCTTGACTGCGGTTTCCTTTATAATGGGTGGAGCCTTGGGTAACCTCATAGACAGGGTTATTTACATGGAGGTTGTGGATTTTATCGAAATAGTGGTTGGACGATTTCGATGGTACACCTTTAATGTGGCTGACTCATTTGTTAGCATTGGAATAGTTCTTGTTCTTATCCATTGGTTCATAGAAACCCGACATGTTAATTCTCATTCTAATTCTTTATGACCCAACGACCCTAATTTATCCACCGTTTGCGCATACACTTGGGTACCATAAAGCTACACTTTCTCATCTAAGACTGGCTACAGGCAAGCCTGTCGATGCTTTAGGGATTACAGGAATATCTGCGGCGAAGATTAAGTTCCTTGATGATCCCAGCACACATAAAGACGATGATGAACTTTCTATGTTCTTATGCGATTTCGTCAGTAATTCAATACTGTATAATATTGGGCTTACCGATTTTGGAATGTATAAATCACCGGTTATCGGAGGTGATGCCCTTTGGTTCCCCTCTGATTGTGAAATAACACCTTCTGGGGAACTCTTCGTTGTGAACAGGATGAAGAACAGAATTGTAAGATTTTCTTTTGATGGAGATAAACTAAATTATCTCGGGAGTTTCGGTCAATTTGGAATCTTGGAGGGTTGTTTTGATGACCCCAGGCAGATTTCCGTAACGAAATATAAGGTCTATGTGACCGATTATGGAAATAACCGGATAGAGATATTTGACCATCAGGGGAATTTTTTATCTCTGATAGGAGGATTTGACCATCCAACCGGTATAGTTGCTGTGAGCAGTGATGACCCGTGGCTACGGTATTCGGAATCTTATATCGTTGTCATTGATTCTTGTAAGTCCAGACTCACGAAGTTGACCCCTGACGGGAAAATCCTTTCGATTGTTCATAAGGATGAACTTATCTATCCTCGAGTTCAATTTGAATATATTGCAGTAGACTATTATGGTCTTATCTGGGTCACCGATAGTTATAATAATTGTCTTCATCTTTTTGATAGGAATCTTAAGTATATAGTTAAGTTTGGAAGGAAGGGGACCGGGGATAAAGAATTCCTGTATCCGAAAGGGATTGCAATCTGGAGAAGATATGGGCAGGTTTTTGTTGCCGATTCAAGGAGTATCCAGTATTTTTGGGTGGGAGTGGATGCCTGGATAAAAGGTGTTCGGCCGGGAGTTTTCAAGCCAAAGGAGGGGGTCACGGTTTCGTACTATCTTACTCAGCCGGCTCTAATCACTGCTTATATATACGATTCTTCCGGGAGTAAGATAAGAACCCTTAAATTGGGACGGATTAAAGAGCTGGGCCAGAAATACCTGCTCTGGGATACTATAAGCGAGGAAGGTCAGCCAGTGGGAGAAGGGAAATATAGGATAGAACTCATACTTAAGCCCACATACTCCTCCAGAGGAAAGTTTGAAAAGAAAATCTCGGTAGATGTCCAATGCAGGCCTTAGCATTTATTGGATATCAATTAATATATATTCAGATTCCCATTCTGATAGCTCCCCTGCCAGAAAGCGATTTGTTGCGTTTTAGCTGGAGCGAGAAAGAACCAATGGTTGGATTGTATCCTTATGGTGATTCTGTTATCGGGCAGTTTACCTCGCATGAATACTATACTCGTTCGATTCTCGGGGAGGAAGACTTATTTCTCTTATCTCAAAAGCCAGTTTCTTCGGATACTCCTTATTCTTATATAAGAATGGTAAGTGGCGATTATAAATTCTTAAATCTTCACTTTGAAAGGGATTTAAGACAGGGGGAGATAAGCGGGGGAGCAGTTGGACTCCATGCGTATACTGGAAATCTTTTGGGATACGGAAACCTATCTCTGCCTTTTAATTTAAGAGGATGGGAGGGCACCATAGGTCTCACAGCCTATAGCGACATATGGAGTCTCTCGCTAAGTTCTGATTATTTCTTTATTGGAACTACCGTGGATAAATGGTTAGGGTACCTGAAAATAGGGGATTTCAGGATTGGGTCCAGCTATAACAAACAGTTTATGTCGTATCTTTTCCGCCCCATTGACCCTATATTTCTCATAATGGTTACCGTTGAAGGGGAAGGATATTATAAGGATAAAAATATAGAGGTTACTGATTGGTTTATTGCACCTCTTTATGTTCTTTCTCTTGAAAGTTCTATATACGCTGTCGTCAGTGAGAATCCAGCGGTTGGTCTCAAGGCGAAGTTTTTTGATATTGAGGTAGGGAAGGATAGTTATCTTTCTATAAAAACAGATTTTCTTCGGGCATTCATTACCTACTCACTGGATGACTCCCTACCACGGGGCGGCGTAGGAGGTAGGGTATCCTATTCATTCTACGACAACAAGATAACTCCGGGGATTGGAGGGGAATATCAAAGTGGCGAACTGGACCTGGAACTGAACCTTCGTATACTTGAGACGGAATTCTTCTTTGGTATGAAGGATGTTCCTTACGGATACCTCTTCTGGGGTTTAGACGTTGAATTTTCTTTTTGACCTTAAAAGTTTCTCGCAAAGCCCGCAAAGATAATAGTAATTGTGTATATGAAGACAATAGATTGGAAGATTGTAGGCACGAATTTATTCGTGCACAATAGATTGGGAATCAAGCAATATCTTTTCTCTTTCCTCGATAAAAGGACTTTCATTCTTATTATTACTGTATTTCCTCTGTGTGCACTATTAATAGGGTCCTGTTTTTTTATCCCAATCTGGGGTCGTCTATATTCGACGTTTCTCGGGTTTTGCTTTATTTTTTATCTATCACAGATTTTTTCATTCGGGTTGGGAAGGGCATTCTATAAGGTAGGGGGGTGACAATCAAAAGTAGCTTTTAATTGTTTGCGAGGATATAAGTTGATGAACGGGAGAAGTGTGAAAGGTGAAAAAAGGGTGGATATGAGATCCACCCTTTTTAGTTAAGAAACAATGTAGTTTAACTGTTATTGCTCCGTTTTTTTCTGAACGGCGTAGTAGATTAGTAGAGCAATACCTACGAGGAAGACGATAAGACCTGCAATTGAGAATAAACCTGCAAATTCTTCTTCAATACCCCCAATATAAGTACCTCCTAACCAGAGACCTACACCTACCGCAAGAGAAAGAAGTCCTCTTCTAAGATAGTCATGAGCTTTAAGGGGTTGTTTTACTGGTTCCACTGGTTCCGGGGGTAATTCCACACCTAATTCCATTGCCTTCATTCTCTCCTGCCTCCTTACGCATTCCCTTTTGTACCTGAAGTAAAAAGCAAAGATGGGAATAGATAGTGCAACGATTGGGATAAATACTGCAACAACTTCTTCCATTGTACCTCCTTTTTAAACCTTTAAGTTATAAAAAATTTCCGGATTGTAACGTTCAAAATCACCTAAATCGTTTGATGGGTAATATTCCTCCTTGAACTTACTGAATCTTTTATTTAATTTTATCATAATTTCTCCTTTTATTCTGTTTGACGCAATAAGATGGAAAATTGTTTCAGATTATTAGCCACAGAGACACAGAGCCGTTTGTCCAATGTCCAACGTCCAAAGTCAAACGAAACCGCAGATTAACACAGATGGACGCAGATAGATATGAATAAAAAACACACCACTAGGAAATGAAACCGCAGATTAACGCAGATTAACACAGATACCAACTGATTAAAATAAATTTAGAACCATGAACCTAAATCCTAACCCCTATATCCTAAATCCTCGTCCCATATCACATACCACATATCCCATATCACATATCCCTTATCACATACCACATAACACATACCACGATAATCCTGGTAATAACTCAACAAACTCAATAAACGCAACGAACTCTATGAACTCAATGGATTGACCAACCAGTTAACTCACTTAGGTTGAAAACTATTGACAATTCTCTGGATTAAATATATCCTGAAACAAACAAGGAGTATTTTGCGTCAAACATTATGAAAAACAGTATGGATTTTAATATAAAGAAATTAAAGGAAGGGTCCAAAGATGAATTCGAAAAATTCTATAATTGTTATGTTAACAGGATATATACTGTTATCTACCGTGTTGTGTACAATGAGGCGGATGCAGAGGATCTCACGCTGGAGGTAATGATGAAGGTATATGATAAGATAAGAACATTCAGAGGCGATGCTAAGCTCTCAAGCTGGGTGTATAGGATTGCTTATAATCATGGGATTTCTTTCTTGAGGAAGAATAAGAGAACAGTATCTCTCGAGGTTTCTGACCATTCCTATGAAGATAAACATATTGATTATTTAGAGAAGAAGGAAGTTGCTTATCTTGTTAGAAGTAAGTTAATGGAATTACCAGAAAAGTACAGGGTAGCCCTTACTCTGTTCCATTTTGAGGACTTGACTTATAAAGAAATTGCTTATACAATGGGAATAAAAATGGGAACCGTAAAGACATATATTCATAGAGGTAAAGAAGAATTAAAAACCCTGATAGGACAACTATCATAAGGAGAAAAGATGGAGTTAGATAATATATTAAAGTCGATTGCTATAGAAGAGGCATCCCCGGACCTTGTATATAGATGGAAAATGAACTTAATGGCAAGGAAGGTAGCAAGAAGGAAAACCTCCCTCTGGCCTTATATTGCGTTTCCCCTCTTATTTTCCGGAGTATGTTATTATATAGTAGCATTTAAGGAGAGTATACTTGAGTATTTTATGACCGATAGGTTCGCATGGGTGATGGAGAGAATATCATATTCGCTTTCTCAATTTGTGGATTCGGGGAATTTTCACACCTGGTCGATCATCTTGTCCCTGACACTTGCAGTTATATCTTTAATATGGTATTTCGCAACAGACATCCGGAAAGGAACATCTCCTATACGGTTCTGAGAAGTTCTCATTTAAAAGACTTAAGTGAGAAGAAGGCACAGTTTATTTCTGTGCCTTTTCTATATCTTTAGTTCTTTCTATAGTCTTATTTTCCATTGAAACATCTTGACTATTGTTACTGTTATCCTATATTTTAATTCAATAGTAACCCAATAAAGGAGGAGAAATGTTTTTACTCATATTTCTTGGAGTTGTCAGTAGTGGAGATATAAAAATAACCAAGAAAATTTTAGAAAATAATCTAAGGGTTATATTCATAGAGGACCACACCGCACCAATCTTTGGGGGAATTGTTCAGTTTGATGTGGGCTCTGTATATGAAAGACCTGGTATAACAGGTGTCTCACATTTACTTGAACATATGCTTTTTAAGGGGACAAAGAGGTTAGGAACTACAAACTATGAAGAGGAAGCCCCAACTCTTGAATGTATCCATAAGCTTTATATAAAACTATCTGAAGTAGATAGTATTAAAAGAAGAGAGGAAATATTAGAGGATATAGAAGCACTTAAAGAGGGACAAAAAGAGTATACAATACCAGCAGAGATATGGTCTATCTATTTTAGAGAGGGTGGAACCTGGATGAACGCATTTACGAGTAATACATCAACCCAATATTTTGTTCTTCTTCCTTCCAATAAAAAGGAAGTGTGGGCAAAGATTGAGTCGGATAGGTTCCAGAACCCTGTTTTAAGAGAATTCTATTCTGAAAGGGATGTAGTAAATGAAGAAAGAATGATGGGTGAAGCAAATCCTTTAGATGTTCTCTATGATAATATTGTAGCTAATTCATACATTGCTGCACCAGTAAGATGGTCAGTTATAGGCTGGACTAGTGACATAATGAATGTTACACCAGAAGAGGTTATGGATTATTATAAGACATATTATGTTCCAGAAAGCTGTATTTTGGTTCTTATAGGGGATGTGAATCCAGAAGAGGATTTCAAAATGATTAAAAAATACTTTGGAAAGTGGGAGAAAAGGAGTGCACCTTTAATTAGACTTCCAGAGGAACCTGAACAGAAGGGAATAAGAAGAGCACACGTAGAGTTTAAGGCTTCACCCCAGATGGCTATTGGTTTTCATGGACCCTTGTATGGTGAGGAGAAATATTATGCTATGCGTGTTTTAGCGTGGGCTTTAACCTCCGGGAGAAGCTCAATCCTTAAAGAAACCCTTGTGAATACTGGAGAAGCATCAGAAATAGATATCTGGGAGGAAAATTGGGATAGAAAAGCTAAGTCATTTTTAGGTATTGTTGTGCATCCAATGAAAGATGTCGGGTTTGATACGATTGAATATGAGTTTTTTTCAGTCCTTGACAGTTTGAGGGAGAATGGGATTAGTGAAAAAGACATTAGAAGAGCTAAAAATAATCTTAAAATGGATATGCTCATTAGAAGAAGGTTTTGGTATCCTTTATGGTTTGCAATTGGAGTAGGTGATGGAGAAAGGGTAATGGATGATCCTGAATTCTACAAAAGGGAACTTGAAATAATTGATTCCATTACTGCACAAGATGTAATGAATGTTCTCGAGGAGTATATAAAGAAAGAAAAATCAACAATCGTAACCCTTGGGGAGGAAGAAATATGAGAAAATTAATTCCTTTATTAATAATTCTCTCGATTTCTCTCTTAGCAGAGAAGGAGTCACCTATGGTAAAGGATATAAGAAAAATGAAATTTTCACCTGTTGAATGGAATTTACCAGAAATAGGAGCAGAGATAGAGAGAGTAGAATTGCCTTCTGGTGCTATTCTATTTTTAAAAGAAAATCATTCTGCTCCACTTATTGAGATAAATATTTATATAAGAGGTGGTAGCTCATATCTAGGAGAAGGTGAAAAGGCTTTATCTGAATTCTTCGCCAGGATGATGGAGAGGGGAGGGAGTGAGAATTTTTCACCTGTAGAATTTGCAGAAAAACTGGAGATTAATGCAATTTCTTTCAATGTCACAGAGAATGATTATTACTATGCAGTTAATCTAATCACCAATAAGAATGTCCTGGATACTGCTCTTATCCTTTTAGAAGAAGCTCTCTTCCATCCCATTTTTAATGACGAGATTATAAAAATTGAGAAAAGAAAGTTAGGTGAGGAATGGAAAAAGAAACTTGACGACCCCAACTCTCTACTTGAGGAAATTTCTAAACTCGTTTTATATAAAGACCATCCAGCAGGTGGGATACCTGATTTTAGCCCATTAGAGACGATAGATGGTAATAGACTTAAAGAGTTAAAGGATAGGATTGTACAACCATCCAATATGATAATAGGTATAGTTGGAGACTTTGAAATATACACGATGAAGCCAAAATTCAAAAGGATACTTAGTGATAAGTATAATAGCGGAAAGCCTTTAGGAGAGATTCCTCCCTTGACTCTGGAAACACCAAAGAAAGTTTATTTCTATGATATGAAGATTCCACAGGGATATTTATATATTCAACAAAGAGTAGAGAAGGCTCCTTTCCCTGAAATGTATAATGCGTTGATTATGAGTAGGATATTTGGTGGGGGTTTTAATTCACGCATTAATCTGAAAGTTCGGGTTGAAATGGGTCTTGCATATCGTGTTAGGGGTTATTACTCGATATTTTCTCCTTTATGTGGCTCATTCGCCACTTTATGTATTACCAGAATAGAGGCGGCTCATCATGCTTCAAAATATATCCTGCAAGAAATTGCACGTATAAGAGATGAGGAAGTATCCGAAGAAGAACTTGAAATTGGAAAAGAATCAATGATTAACAGTACAGTAACAAGATTAGGCAATGACTGGGATTATATGTCAATGCTCTTAACTCTGGAAATTTTAGGACTTCCACTTGATTATTACGTTACTTTGAGTGATAATATAAAAAAGGTAAATGTTGACGATGTATTAAATGTAGCAAGAGACTACATAAATCCTGAGAAAATCTCTATTGTAATAATTGGGGATGAAGAAAAGTTAAATTTAGATGCTTTTAGAGAACAATTCGGAGATATTGAATTTATAGAATACAAAATACCCGGAATTTAAAAACTTAGGGTCTTGCTTTAATTTGGTCCCTTTTTTGGTTTTTAATTACATCTGTACTTTGAAACCGCTACTTACAGAATTTTATTTCTTTATAACCTTTTCTCAATATCTCTGAACATCTCATCTACAATCTCAAAGATGACGAGATTCAAATCCTCAGTAAAGGGTATTTCCCAATTTGTAAGCGTATTGTAAACTGTTGCATGACATTTACTCGCTGGATAAGCCTTTTCCAGAATGATTGTTCCATTTTGTTTAACAATACAGTGGAACGTTAGATAGAATTCAGCGCTATAGAAATATGCATATCCTTCACCCTTCATTGGCACCTCTTCAACCTTCATTGTATACGAAAATTCTTCAACTTTCCCAGAAATATCATAATCAGCACCGGCACTGCTCATTGCGGGAGTAAAGAAATGGGTTTCCCCACCTTCTTTCTTTATTGCTTCGGCAAGATATCTTCCGATATCTTTTTTAAGAAAACGTTCGGGGTCAATAGTAAAACCAAGGATATTAACATCTGATTCCTCTGATACCAGAGTGGACTGAATTTCCCCTATATAAATCTTCTTTGAATTTGATCCCGAAAGAGAACCTATAGGTTGATAGCTGGGAGAGACTCCCCATCGTGCACACCCTATAGAAGAAATGAGTAAAGTAACGAGAAAAAATCTTGATAGAAACATAATACCCCTTTTTTTGTTATGGGTAAGATAATGAAAAAATTCATATATGCAACCTCTTTTTTAAATTAGTGTCTGAGAGAATATGAATTACGACCTTTCATTTTATTTCATTATATCTTAGGTTCGATCCTTCAGTAGATAAGGCAATTCTATTCTTTTAGAGCCTCCAGGAATTTTTTGAGTTGTTTTTTGAAGAAGTCATTGTCCGGTTCTCTTTTCAAAGCTTCCTTTTCCCAGTAAACGGCTTTTTCGTATTTTTCTGCAGCATAATAACTTTCCGCATATGTATCCATAATATTGGGATCTTCTGGTGCGAGTTCATGAGCTTTTCTTGCGGTTTTTAATGTTTCTTCTGGATATTTCTGGAGGAGAGCAAACTGCCAGGCAAGAGAGTTATATACACCCGGGTTTTCAAGGTCGCTTTCTAAGGCTTTTATAAGAAGCGCATGAGACCTTTTAATAAAAATATCCTCATTATCCGGTTCTTCTTTGGAAAGTCTAAGATAGGAAGGAGCAAGAAAAGCAAACTGCCACAATTCATACTGACGCCTTAATTCCTTTACAGGTTCAGGATTATCGACAACTTTTAACTCAACCATTCTCTCATCAGCGCCTAAATAGCCGCCTCTTTTTCTTACCACATAGAGCGCAGCTGATTGCTTTCCTCTTCTGTCTCCACCGGCTGCTTCTCCTGCTTCGAGCGCAGAGAGTAATCTTTCAGCAAGTGGGCCTTTCGTATTTTGGAAAGTTGCAAACATAGAGTCAACGACTTCCTGCCCCGTGAGTATATTACCCTGGATGGAAACATAGGGAGCGGTCCTGTCCCCTGCCCAGTTTAGAGTACTTTTTCCTGTATGGGCAGCTGATTTGCCATTCCTGTCAACAATCCCAACCTGTCTGTCGAGAGGAATTGTATCCTTTTTGAGGATTATTTTAAGGACCTCATCTGCGGATTTACCCTCAGATAATGCCTCTAAAGCCCATGGGCCAAAGTAGGGGTTGGTAAGAGCCTGGGTTGCCACAGCCCCAACTTCTGCTTTAAGCCATGGAACAACATGTCCTACATCCAGGACCCTTGATGCAACAGCCACACCCCACTCGGAGGTCAGAGGATCCATAGCAACAATTGAGAAAGTCCCATACGATGGGATACTTAAAAGTAAAACTACAAGAAACATAAACACCTCCTTTAATTTTTTATATTATAGTGACAAGAATCAAATTTTTCAAGATATTAAAATAAGGTCTATTCAAAACATTGAGGAAGAAGGTCGACTTATTGAAATATAAACGCTTGGTTTATTAATAAGAAGCGAAATGCTATTAGAAAATGCTTGACTGGAGAACTTTAGCTCATCTCTTCTTTTTGCCTGTTGACTAAACGAGAATTTACATTAAAGTATATTTGATGGGTAAGGATAAAGTTACTCTTAAAATACCAAGACCGCTCTACAATAAATTGAAACAAATAATCGATAGTACCGGTTTTAGTAGCGTTAATGAATTTGTTGTATATATCCTGCGTGACCTTGCAGCCTTACAAAAAGGAGATGACAAAGAGTTGTCAGCTGATGAAGTTAGACTGATTAAAGAGCGGTTGAAGAACCTCGGGTACCTCTAATTTCAATACTCCTAAAATAGTACAATTCTCTTAAAAACTCAATATAGTGAAAGGACAACCCTCTGAAACACTAAGACCCCCGTTCCCCTGAGTCCTTTCGACCTATCTGCGTATATCTGCGGCATTATTAGGGGTTAGAGGTTGGTTCTTGGTTCCGAGATTGGGCTTATGATTTACATAAATAAATTCCCTGTGTTCTCTCCTGCCTCTGTGGCAAAAATTCCCCCTTGACAAAATTATGCATCTTACTATAATTGTAGTATGATTAGAGTATTAATTATCGAAATGAGCAATTCCTTATAAGGAGGTTTTTGTATGGTTTTCTTTCTTTACGCTTTGCTGGCATTTGTTTGTGAATATATAGATTCGACCCTTGGTATGGGTTATGGCACTACACTTACGCCCCTGCTTCTTCTACTGGGGTTTGAACCGCTTCAGGTCGTCCCTGCTATTCTATTCTCGGAATTCCTGACAGGAGTTCTTGCTGGATTATTCCATCATAAGTTTGGGAATGTCTCATTTGATTTTAGGAGGGACGACAGAGTCCGTAAATCTCGTTTGAATCTTCTGGGTTATGTCCCCCGTTCATTTGACGCAAAGGTAACATATATGCTTATTGTCCTGGGAGTTCTTGGAGTCCTGTCGGCTGTTTTCTTTTCTGTCTCTGTCCCCAAATTTATTTTAAAACTCTATATAGGATTAATGATCCTTTCAATAGGTATATATATCTTGTTCCGCTTAAATAAGCCCGCGGTATTTAACTGGAGGAACTTTGGTATCATTGCTGCCTTGAGCGGTTTTAATAAAGGCGTTTCAGGTGGAGGATACGGGCCCCTTGTAACTGGAGGTCAGGTTGTTTCGGGGCGTTCAGCCAAGAGTGCTATTGGAAGCACATCACTGGCTGAGGGTGTTGTTTGTTTTGTGGGATTCCTTACCTATATTCTGGTAAGAGGCCAAATATACTGGACTCTTGCTCTTCCACTCGTGTTGGGTGCAGTTCTTTCCACGCCTCTTGCTGCTTTTACCGTGAAGAAAATCCCTGAGAAAAAGATGAAATTAGTTATCGGACTGCTCACAATCTTTCTTGGTATCTTAACGATTGCGAAGGTTGTATTTTAATGTAGAAGTTTGGTATTAATTAACAAGAGATAAGGGTTTTCCCTTATTTACAATAAGGGTAGGGATATCGTCTCTCTTCGTCTAAGGAATTAATAAATTCTTCATACGTATATAACAAGAGATGGTGTTTTTATCCTTAATTATAATGATATAGCAAAAAATAGCATATTTATATCCGGGATTATTAAAGGAAGAGAATATAAAAGGAAGAGAATATATAAAATTAACGAAAAATTAACACAATTTTTATACTGAATTAAAAATTGATATTAAGATGTTAAAGTAAAGATATATTATTTAGAGGAAACGATGAATAGGTGGAAGAAAAAAGTAAAACAAAACCTTACAAGGAGGTAAAAAGGATGAATCTAAAAAGTTTACTGGTAGTATTCGTGCTCTCTCTTCTGCTCCTTACTCCAATGGTTACGAAGTGCGGAGAGACAAAAATCTCTATGACTCTATGGAACAGAGCTACAGCCCAAAGAGAAAGTGGTGAATTTACGGAGAGGTACTTTTCACTCGGAAGGGGCTATTTACGGATTGAGCCAGAGTTTTCGGATAAGATAAAAGGGAGATTTAATGTTGACTTTTTCTCAGACGATGATGCCACCTGTGGTGCAGGTCTCAAATTGAAGTATGCCTACCTCGATTTCAAGGAACTTATCCCTATTCCGGAAAGCAAAGTAACCGCAGGACTAATAAAGAACTACTTTGGGACTACCTATGATTGGAATTACATTACAATACAAAGAGCCCTGGAAGATAAAGAAAAGGTGACTTCCTCCACTGACTACGGTATGGCACTCTATGGTTACTTACCAGAGGGGTATGGAGAATACGCGATTTCCGTATTGAACGGTGAAGGTTATAAAAAAACAGGTAGTGATGTAAATCTGAACCCGGCATATCAGGCGAATGTAAGGCTAATTCCGATACCTGGTGTGACTATTGGTGGCTCAGTTCGTTATGAGGATGTTTCTTTCGACCCTGATACAACCATATCGAACTTAGTGTATGCTGGGGTTGGTCATCTTGCGGTTGGTCCATTTGAGGTCTGGGGTGAGTATTTAGTTAAAGATTTAGAAGAGACGAAAAGTCAAGGATTCATGGTTATGCCTATTGTTAAGCTTGGAAAGCTCTCAGGTGTTGATGTAGATTTAGTTGGAAGATACGATAACTGGGATGCTAATGCAGATGTTGATAACGATGGCCATTCGAGGATAATTGCAGGATTTAACTGGAACATTCTCCGTGAAGTGGAGAATAAATCTATGATAACCCTGCAGGTTTATGGAGAAAGAACTATGTATGAAGATGACATATTAGATCCTGTTGATAAATTAATGATGCAGCTTCGCTGGACATTCAGCGCTAAAATAAAGTAACGGAGTAAATATGGATAGCCACAACCGCACAGAGAGAGTACACAGAGATAAAAAATTAAATAAAATTGAAAGGAAATCCACGGAAGTAAAATACTCTGTGCACTCTTTCTCTTCAATTAAAAAATTAAACTCTCTGAACTCTGTGCCTCTTGGCACAAAGCTAATAAAGG
>Ga0315538_1000123_pt1 | contig 50180 bp, 82 predicted proteins | sample SalMarSW160230MG_2_FD_203834 | JGI IMG/M metagenome (GOLD analysis project Ga0315538, IMG submission 203834) | Salt marsh sediment microbial communities from the Plum Island Ecosystem LTER, Massachusetts, United States - Salt Marsh Sediment SW1601-230 ...
CACCTATAAAAGGAGACCAACCCCCCCCAAATGCAGTGTTGTTTATATATCCCCCTATATTAGAACAACCAGGTTCATTAGTTCTAAATGTCAAACCATCAATATAGTCCTTAATACTAACAAGTGTCGAACCATCAAATGAAGAAAAATTCACCTGAAAGTCTATTGTCCAGTCACCTAATCCAAATGCAAAGTCACTATGACTTGGTATCTCTAAATAATTACCACTCCCATCAAAGTAAATACTTGTAGCACAAAATTTCTTTTGAACATCTTTATGTACAGGGTTGCCAGTTTTATTAATTGTATGAGGACAGTTTGGGCCAGCTCCCGAATCAGTAAAGATACCACTTCCATCAACCGTATCACTATGAATAAGAAGTACAGTGCACTCATCATTAGCCAATGGGTCTGAACAGTCATCAGCCGGTTCCCCTGGAGCTGGTTTTCGAATTGGTTTTTTAACCAATCCTTTAATTCTGGAATCGTCAATTTCCGTATAAACCCCAGGAGTGCGAGTACCCGTTGGAATATCATCGAATTCGATAGTCACAATTTATTCCACCTTAATCTTTTCCGTTTTTCTCAATCTTGTAACAGTCGATTTAACACCCAGTTTTCCTATTACCACACTTCCATCTCTGATCCGTCTGTTCCAATAACGCCCCAAAGGGCCTCTTGTTGGCTTCATCGCCCCTGTCTTTGGCAAGATTTTCTTTGTCTTCGGATCACGCACCATTAGATCATTTACAGGCACTAAAAATTCTTGACCTTCCATCTGTTAACTCCTCCTATCTTCATCGAAAGTATCAAAGACAATTCCGAACCCCCTTCCAAAAGACCCATGTCGAGGATCATCAGTTAAATCTACTATTGAAGTCATATCAGGCATAAATGCCGCTACTGGCACCCCACCAACTGGCAAATAAGCACTGGGAGCCAAAATCCACTGAGCATAGATTGTATTGAAATCTTCTAACTCTGCTGCCCCAACATCAACCCCGTCATCATCATCAATCCGGGTCATAGTTACAAATTCAAATTGATACCAGAGGGTGGCCCGTGTAATACCAATTGCCCGCCCTCCCCCATATGAAACTAAATCCTCTGTCCCTGGTATTTGCCAGCCTAAAATTGCTTTGAAAATCTCTGCTCTAATATCATGTAATGTATCATAAGCTGTCAACCCTGTTTTATCTCTGTCTGATGTTGCATTGTCCAGAGCAACAATCACTCCAAACTTTTCCGTTATCTTCTGGCTAATGCCACTGTCAAGGTCATTTGCCTTTGCTGTTTCAGTTAAAGGGATTACAAAAGCAACCTCTTTAGTTAACGTACCTGATAGGGCATATGCTAATTCAGCGGCCCCCGCAATCATATCTCCAAAGCGAGTTGGCCCTGCTCTTAGCTTAAGTACAATTGGCCCAATCTTCATTTACAGACCCTCAAAAGGTTTTCTAATTACAACGAAAGCAGCTTGCCCGACATTACTAAAAATATCATCAAAATGTTTATCTACAGCAGGCTCAAGCCATGGACGGGGTTCAATATTCTCTGTTCCTTTTTCGAGAAATTTTCCATACGGAGCCCCTCCCTCATTTCCAACTTCAATTTCCATATTTCTCACATCATACACAATTGAACGAACTAATTCCCCAAAATCAACAGCTGGGGGTTCTCCAGGGGCAGATGCAATGTGAATATTTTTCCCTCTCCTATATGGAAGACCTGTTTTTTTCTCCCTCATCATAGAAGTGATAATTGTATTGCGAATATTGCTTGCTCCAATTGCCAGTTCCATATTTATAGGACCAGGCAATTCTTTTGCCTTTTTAAAAAGCTCTTTCCCAATTCTGTCCAATTCCCTATTCAATTTAACAAGAGCTTTTGAATCAATCATGCTGGGTATCCTGTTCCTCTCTCTTCAATCTCTTCTGCTGCAACAGAGAGATATTCTTTTGCTTCCTTAACATTCACAATACTATCAACCCGAAAAAGCCTTCCCTTAACAGATGAGCCTTTTTGAAGGAACAAATAATAATCAGACTTTAATGGCCCTAAATCTGGCATAGATTTAAATCCAACAGCAAATGCCCCTCCGAATTCTTTTCCCAAATTCACCACAGCCAGATGTCGAACAATAAATTCATGTGTAACTGTCTCATTGACCTGTTTACCTCGAATATACTTCTGCCCCGTCCCTTTATACCCAACTGGGGAAAAGCCCATCCAAACGGTTGTTAATGGAGCAAGATGATCAAACCCGCTTCCACCAAAGCCTTCTCCCAAAGGAAAACCAAATCCAAAATCAAATCCACCAGCAACATTTGGTTCCTGTGTCGGTTTTAAAATCTGAACCCTATGTTTTAAATTTGGAGCAAGCCATGACATATTAGCCTTATCTCACAATCAAAGATGTTCGTCTGTACAAATCCAAAAACAACCTCGCCTCTGGAGGCGGATTCTTTGGATCAAAGGTCCGTGTTGCATAAACAGATGCTGCCCAAGTCTTGATCCCATCACAAATTGCCTGTGGAACATCTCTTGCCTCACTTCCATACCCTGCCTTGAACTCAATCAAAAACCCACCATGATCCCGGACAGTATTCTGCGGGGAAGTAACGGACTTCTTTAACACTACCTTTCCCGGCGTACCCTGTGTAATGATATAGTAATTATCTGAATCATATTCAGTTTCCCCATCATCCTCATCTAATGTCACAATTTTAGTTACAGAAATCAATGGGGGGCGGGGCAGCTCAACAACGGCATCAGGCCAATAATCCATTTTCATCTGGATTGTTTGGGAAATAAAGGCTTTGCCTGTATATTCCTCAGCCGCACCCCTAACGGCTCCGATGAACCCTTCTAACATGTCATCATGCTCGGTGTAATCAATACCAGAAAAATCTTTCAACTCCTGAAGAGTAATAGGTTCAAGGGCTGGGCCTGAAGTAACTTCCCAAACACGGTTCCCATAAGCAGGCAATATTTTAGAAATCAACCTGCCTGTTTTATAGGCAAGCCCCATTCCAAAATTTAGATTTTGCTCTGTTGATCCATACACTACTAATCACCAAGTCCCAGTGCCTTTTTTATTCGGGCAATTTCTTCATCAGATAGATTCGATGCAGGAGCAGTTGCAGCTATTCCCAGGGCCTTTGCCTTATTCAAAATCAAGCGATTTGAAATCCCCAGTGCTTTTGCCATTTGAAAAACTCGGGTATATTCAGGACCATTCTCTTCCACATCTTCAGTTTCAGATTCCTTCTTAACTTCTGGAGCAGATTCAATAACAGCCCTTTCCGAAGGCTCTGGCATTGCCCTCTCTCTAACAAATGTCGCAATTTTAAGATTGTAAACAAGCAAACTGGCAACATCCTTCTCAACATCCCCTTCCCATCCCGCCTGAAAAAGCCGAGTGTGAATGCCATCGGTAGCCACCGGCATTGTTCTTGTTATTCTTATCTTAGGCATAAAAGCCTCCTTTATTAGACAATTGTTGCCTCATTTACATCGCCACGTTGACTTATGATTGCCCAAACATTATCACTAACCGCCATGAGATGAACCAAAGCATCAGATGTAGCAGAAATGTTCATCGTAAAATTAGAGATAATGCCGCCAAGAGACCCAAGGATAATGCATCCAGAAGTAGATACTGCAACTTGCGTTTTGACATTAGTAAACGTTCCTGTTGAATCTCCTGCAACACCAAGATAGACTTCTCTTCCTGCCGAAACAGTAGGTAGCCAAAAAGAGGCACTAATCAAAGTAGCAGAAGCGGCAATCATATATGTACCAACGTTCTTTGGAAGGTCGCTAACTGCCAACACGTCGTCTAAAGCTTCTGGAAGAACGCTTAACATTAACTGTTCGCTAACAATTAATCGAGTAAGCTCTTCAGGACTAAATCCTGCTCCAGCAATTCCAATTGAGGCGCCAGTTACAATGCTTAAAGCAGCACCTTCTTGCAAAGTCAATGTACCACTATCTGCAATATGTATTGACCCCCCAGATTCAACAGCCATGGTTCCACCAGAGCCAACGACGTATCGATTCCCCCCTTGTTCCATATATACTTTAGTCTGATAAGTTTCATCTTGAGCCATTATATTCTCCTTTTATGATTGTGTCACCGTTCCGCCATCTGCCACAATCGCCCAGACATCATCATATATAGCCTTAAGCAAAACAAAAGTATCGAAAGTTGCAGAAGTTTGTAAATGAAGGGAGGCAACAGCTTCTCCATAGGAACCAAGAAGAATACAGCCAGACTGATATACACAAATAGAGGTTTTGTTATTTGTAAATGCTCCTGCCAAATCGCCAACACATCTTAATAGCACTTGCCTTCCAGCAGATACAGATGTAAGATAAAAAGATCCCGCAGTCATTGTATCCGAAGCGAGAATATTTACTATCCCAGCATTCTTAGGCAAATTGGAAACCGATAACCAAACACTATTATCTCCTGCCCCAACATTGACATTTACTCCCCATTCACTTGCAAGAACATGTCTCATATCAGTTAAATTAATATCTTCTCCAACTAATCCCAAAACAGCATCACTTTCCATACTCAAAGCAGCTCCAGCAACCAAATTAATTGTAGTGCTATCGGCCATGGGAATTGATCCTCCAGATTCAACAGCAAACGTTCCTCCGGACCCAGCGACATACCGATTGCCGCCACGTTCTGCATATACAGCAGTTTGATAAGTTTCATCTTGAGCCATAGCTCATTCCTCCTTTTAATCAGGGAGGGGCTTTTCTCCCCTCCCATTACCCTAAAGTGAAAACTCAAACTCTTAAACGGTTCTACGGACAGTGTTAATCGGCCAATTTGCCTCAAGTCCAAGAATGGCAATTGCAGCCAGAGCAATACCACTCGTCTCACCTGCTGCACTGACGGAAACAACCAACCGTACCCATCTATGATCCCCAATATAGCCAGCAGGATATGCCTGAGACTCCCAATAACTCTGGTGATCAGCACTAACTCCTCCAAGACAGAAAAACGTGCCATTGTCGAGCCCCGACCCAGCATTACTTACACAAAGGATGCCTGCACTAACGCTTCCCCATCCACTTGTGTTCACACCCGTTCCTGCACCAAGCACTGTGGCATCATCACTAAGCCTAACATCAACAAGAATGTGCTCAGCAGAACAATTGCTCCAGATCACTGTTCCTGCGGCATTAGACGTTCCATGTTGCATCCTAATCCATCCGCAAGAGTCCACAGAAACAAGAGCCGATGCTCCAGAACCGTCTTCACCTGCATGCACAACAAAAACCAATGTCTCATAACCTTGTCTATCAACAGTTGCTCCCACCTTTGCCGCACCAGTGTAATCACCAGGCCCTAATGCCTCAAAAAATTTGAAGCTTGAAAATCCATCTCTTACTCCGCCCATAATATTCCCTCCTTTACTGTCCGGTGGGCTTTAAGACCCACCGGAAGGATAATCATTTATGTTATGCTACAACGCCCAATTTAATCGCCTGGAAATTGATCACATCCCCGCCAACCCTTTTTCTTGTGTAAAACTCTACATAAGGTTTCTGGGTAAAGGGATCTCTCTGTACCGTGATCCCAAGGCGGTCAACAATCATGTAAGATTCCCGGAAATCAGCGATTGCAACTGAAAGTGCATTCGCTGCTTGAATTGGCATCGTTGTACTCATCCTCAAGGGCAATCCCAAAAGGGTACTGTATTCATCCTCTTTCAAGCCAGGACTCCACAGATACCGACCAGCCCCATCCTTCAATTGCATAAAATCAGCAACCGTCAGCCGATTAACCAACCAGGTGCCTCTCTGGAGATATTGCTCAATCAGTCTGAACTTCAGTTCAATAAGTCCATCGGCAGTAATCGGGTTTCCGATATTCATGCGTTCAATCTTGCCCCATTCATCAACCCCAGCAGCAGCATAATTGCCATAGGTCAAAAAGCCCCTTGGTTTACCGACCCCATCTCCACTCACAAAAGCAGCTGACTCAAGTCGCAAGAAACGATTAGACTGCTTATCTGCCAACCAACTCTCAATATTGATCGCAGAGTCTTCCAGCAAGGTCTGTGTGGCCCTCGGCTTGGCATAAAGCACATGCACTGGGATTCTCTTTTTGAAGATCTTCGGCGTCCCTGTCTCGCCCCCAGACTCGGTCTCACCTTCCCATCCCCCACCAGCCTCATCATAATCCACCAACCATTCGATGGCATTCGTGGAAATGGTTTCTACAGAGGCAAGGGACCGCAACGGATCAAGCTCAAAAAGACGCTTCACAATATTGTTGCTCATAGTCGGGGTAACTGTATATCCTCCGTCCGGGTCAATGCCAACTGAAAGAGCTTTAACCTCTTCCGAAGGAATAGGACCCTGAACATTCCTTCTAAGCCATCCTTCAAAGGCACCAACATAAGCCTTATATTCCTCAACATCTGGCTTCAGTTCCCGCAATTGCTCCCAATTAGCACCATTCTCAAAACGCCCACCTGCGGCCATCGCAGCAATTTTAAAATTCCAGGCATCTTTCTTATCTTCTGGTGCTTCTTTGGAAAGCTCCGAAGAGGCTTTGAGCTGATCTTTTACAGCCAACTCAATCTGATCCATTCGGTCAGTCAGTGCCTTTTTCTCTGTTTCAATATCAATTGAAACAATCTTCTGATCCAGGGCTTCCTGCCGAGTTGTAATATCCGCCCCTAATTTAGAGATCTGTGATTGAACAAGAGAATCAAACTTGCCCTCACTAGTCTCCAACAGTGACTTCAATTCTGTATATCTGGTTTGCAGATCCTCATAATTCTTTTTGACATTATCCCCTAGTTTTTTTATCTCTTCTTGAACCGCCTTCACAACTTCAGGCTCAAGGTTTTTTACAGGCTCAGACATCGTTATATCCTCCTTAGTTTGATAAATTTAATTCCGACAGACTTTCCAATATTTCAATCATTCCCGCCTCTGATGCATAGTCAGGGAACGCTGCAATCCACTCCTCATTGCTGTAATCCTTAAACTCTGGCACAGGCTTTTTAAACTCCTTATAATGCTTTGCCAAATGGTTATAACAGCCTTTGCGGTCTGCATCAGGAATTTTTGTTCCCCGTTGAAGCAGGCGGGCCATACCAGCAGCAACCCCCCTCCAAACAGTTGTATATCCATCCTGTTTGTGATGGGGCAACTTGTATGCACTCTTTTTATCTGCATTGGCCTTATCATACCACGTACACATGACTTTCAGATCATCAACATCGGCAGCCTTCACTTGTGCCCCTGCATCCCATGTCTCCCCTTCATCTGCAAGAGAGTAGGATTTAAAAGGAACAACAGATTTATGAAAAGTCTCAAGATACTCATTTGTTTCTGTCAAGCTGGCAAGTATTCCAGCCAGCAACTCAGCTTCCAACGGCCCTATTTCACCCGCCTCCCGCAGGGAGGGCCTACATAATTTCACCAGATACTTTGAGATTGAATGTGAAAGTCCTGCCTCCCGCAGGAGATCCTCCAGCTCTCTTGGTGTTCTGGTATCCTCTATCGATTTCACCGTCAGCACATTTGCCCCTATTTTAGCAGGAAATGTTACCAACGAGATTTCCCATAACTCAACCTTCTTCAAATCCCGAATTTTCTTTTTCTCATCAACATCATATTCAATGGCATCATAACCGATTGACTGGCCCAATCGGAAAGTCCCCACCTCAGCAGCCAGCTTCATAATTTCATGCACATCTTTACCCAAAGTCATATTAATAGCAAGCCGACCCTCTGAAACAAGTCCTTTGCCGTCCTCCTGTAGAGAGGACCAAATGCCAGGGATTTGGTCAGTTTGGTGTTGCCAAAGCATCGCAATCCCAGTCTCATTTCTGCCCCCTTTCGCAAGGGTATCCAAAAAAGCACCTTTGCTAACCAGGTCACCATGAGCATCTGGCTTGCGATTGAAAAGGGATGCATATCCTCGAAAAGACCCGTCTTCTTTTATGTCTGCTGCTTTTACCTCAAATGGAGCTTCAATATAATTTTGTTCCATTCTTTAATTCCCCGCAAGATAAAATTGTCCTTTATTAATTATATCGGTAAAAACCTGAAAAAGTTAAAATTGTTATTTATTTTCTCAAAGATAGCTTACTCCATTACATCAGAAGCCCTCAAAATACTCCCTGAGTATGCATATTTCAATGCTTCCAAAAACTTTACTCCGTCTTTCGGATAGAACAAATGTCCTTGAATCTTTCCTCTAATTCCCTTTCTCAACTCCTCTATCAATTTTGTTGGCAAATCCTTAAAAGAAACCTTATCCCCCCTAAGAAATGCCACGCCGATTGTCTCCTGCCCGTCATCTATAGTTCTATAAAATTCAACCCTTTTCATTTGCCTATCCTCTCAATTAAATCTTCCATCCCAGTTTGATCATAAAGGTTAAACAAATAGTTGCATTGATTTCCGTCAACTGCTTTTGTCACTAATTTTATTCTTTCTTTCAATGCAGCCAACTCCGATTTAGTCAAATTATACTTTCCTGCTAATTTATCTATTTTTAATTTTTTTAGTCGCTCCAGTATATCACCTCGCAGTTCATTAGAAATTTCTTTATCTCTAAAAGTAACAGAAATTCTCCTGAATTCAGATAATCCTGTCTTTCTAAGAGCTCTGAGTCCGATTTGACTCCCCATTTTTGGATCTGGAAAAGAATAGCCATGATCAATTAATACAGGATTCCCACTTGCTTTTAACCTTAAATAATTTCCACTATGCCTATCTGTGTTTCCAATAATATAGTCAAAAAGATTTATTTTAAAGTTCTCCTCAGGAGACAACTTTCTCCCATACCACCCAGATTCTTCAGATGCATCATCTATCCACCTTTGAGCACTGCCCCTTCCCTTCCCAAAATCTCGCATAACCGTGGGAGGCGTCATCCCAATGCCCAATTTATTATCAATTTCATAAGCAAGATTTTCTCTCTCAGCCAATGTAAACTTTTTGTTTGAAATAGTCGCTCTCTGAATCCAACTTTCTCCATCCACAGGTTTAAAAATAGCCTTAAACCTTTTTCCTTCGTGTTCAATTCCAACAATATTAGTTACATTAACCCCTCCCCCTAATGGTTTGCTATCTTTCAAATCTCCTATTTCCAAAGGTGTCGTTGGAGATACTGCCGGCTTATACGGTTTAATCTTCTCCATCTTTTTAACTGTAAAATATAGAAGAACGCAACGACACCGAATAATATTCCCAGCCGCCCCTTTTGGATCTCCAGGATAACTTAATGGCTGCCCCGTGCCCACAAAATCCTTATCCTGTGGCACCCGCTCCCCATCTGCCCCATTTGGGAACTTGCCATAATGATTCCAGATATTATATTTGCCAGGCCGCCTTGTGCGCATATCCCTTGCTGATACCCACTCCCGTTCCATCTCAATCCGGGTGCTCTTGACGGCAGAGTCAATACTCTTCATTGCTGCTGTATGGGTTTCTGTCAATGCAATTGTCCTTGCCCGATTTGAATTTGTAATTGCTCCCGTTTTACGAATGTTTTTTGCAATATCAACATGGGATATTCCCTCTTGCATCCCTTTGTGGATAACCCCTGCAATAGCCCCTTTTGTAGTTCTGCTGAGTTGAGTTATCTTTCTGCCTGCTTGAGAGTTTGCCCATGCATTGATCTCGCTCCAAAAGTCTTCCTTTGGGGTTTTAACTTCTGAGGGTTGAATAAATTTCTTGCTGGCAAGGATTCCAAATGCTTTGTTGCTGAAGACAGTCGCAGCCCTTCTGTAATGTTTTTTCAAGGTGTCAATCATCCGGAGGCGGGCATCATCAATGACAAAATCAATATCATCAAACCTACCGACCCTGGCCAGTCGAGCTGCTTTGAAATATTGGGAGTTAAAAAGGCGTGTCCACTCTTTAGTCTGGGAATACTCCAAGCTCCCCATCATTCGTTCGATTTCTGCTTGCCAGAGGAGACGGGATCTTCTGTTTGTGATGTTAATCATTTTTTAATTTGGGAATTTTATCAATTATCTTTTCTTGCTGCTTCAAAAGTTCCGCCACGCCCACCACAATGCTTTCGGGCATCAGCAGTAGTCCAAACATTTTTCTTATATCTCAATGCCTGAACAATTGATTTTCCGCCTTTAATCCCGAAAATATAATCAATACATTTTCCATCTGACTTTCTAAAACATCCGACTCTTGCAAACTGGTCAAACTGACCAGGATCTTTGAGTCGTCATGCATGCTCGTTTGGGTATGGCTTGTCTTCTGGCGGTTCCAAATCAAAAACTATCTCACCCAGATCATCCTCACCTTTACCCGGTCCTGGCCTCTCTGCTCTTCTCATCTTTCCCCCACATCGGGGACACGTGAGCGTATTACAGTGCTTATTTGAAGTCATTTTGTAACCGCACTTAATACACGAACAATTGTACTTTGCCTTTTCCTCTAACCCATCTTCATAATCTCCTTCCAACATTTCCTCAATCTCGTCTTCTGTATAACCCTCAGCAAGCAACCTTTTTCTTGTCTCTTCCTCTTCTCCCTCCTCTTCAGAGGGTTCCATATCTAAAGGAATTTTGCTGGCATCAATCAAGATCACATCGCCAGAAGGTCCCCAATTATCCAATCCTGCCATCTCTCTCTTTTCATTTATAGATGCAAAAGTTGCCTCCTCAGCACGCTTCCACAACATTTCTTTCTTTTCCGCAAACGCAGGAACATCATCCAAAACATAATCAATGAAGCGAGAAGAATCACTCGGAAATAACCAATTGTTCAGCTCCCCCCGAAGATAATTCAGCCACCAAACTACCGTATTCTCCCAGAAAAAAAGGCGGGCTTCCTTTCGATTATTGAATGTTGCAGATTCAATTCCAAGCAGCTCAGGGGGCACCCCATAAGCCATTGCAATTTTACGCATCAAGCGGATATCGCTTTCCTTAAAATCCATTTCAGTCGGCGACCACCCATAAGGCTGAACCCCTGTGCCCCTCTCACCTGTGATAATTAAATCCTTGCCAGCATAAGCCGGACCACTACGCTGTGCAAGCTGGCGCTCCAATTCATCAAACTGTTGTTCGCCTAAAGCCCCAACCAAGGTGAAAACCATACCAGGGCGGCCCTGATTATCAAGCAAAGATTTGTTCCACTCCGTAGCTGCATTGCCAGTATCAATTTCCCTGGCTGCGGATTCTGTTGGAGCAGCCCCCCACCAATCAGACAATGGGTGAAAGGCCTTCAGTTGAAGAATGTCTGCTTGATGAGTTATCGGGTCAACATCCCACCTTGTCTTTTCCCCCCCTACTGTGTGAACATATTGAATCAGCCTTCCATCAGCAATTTCAAACTTGAATCGGTCTGGGCGATGGGAATGTAGCTCTCGCATTTGCCCCTTGTTCGGGCCTGTCTCCAGCCTGACCCTCTCTAAGAAAGAGTTCCCACTCATGACTAAATAAGCAAGTGTTTTCAACACAACAAACGCAAAGGATTCATCCGGATTCGGTCTTTTCAAAACCAAATTAAGAGGATCCTCTAAAACCTCTTCCCTGCCCCCATCATCTGTGTGGTCAAAAATCTTCCACGGCACAGAAGCCCCCGATTTAGAAACTTCATCAATTGCCCGGAAAGCAGTGACATTCTTCAGGTAAGTCTCACGTGCAAAATTATCATACCCCCGTTCCGGCCAAACAACTTTTGATGAGTCCGGGGTAGAAACTATCCCAATTGTGCGGCTTTCTTTTCGTTTGAATATTTTCATCCATCTTTTCGTTATGAATCCGAGCATTTTAATCCTTTCTTCGACTTTCCCAATACCTCTTTAGCCAAGCATATAAAATCTTCAGCCTCACTCACACACTTATTCCCATTGAAAAACCTACCCAAAATTCTGATATATTAAAGTGATTTTTTTGCACTCAAAAAAGAATCATCAGAGCCTATTCCAACACTCATTTTTATTCTCCTTTCAATAAGGTGTCAGCATACCAGTTAAATCGTTTTTTCACTCCTGGTAACCCATATTTATATGCCTTGCTGTCCAGACATTCATCATGCGCCTTTGGCCATTCTTTATCTTGAATCGCCTGCCTCATATTTTTGAATCTCTTATAACCGGTAAAACCTAATTGGTAAATCATACTGATTATAATAACAAGTCTCTGTTCATTGCAATTGCCTATTTCAGATAACAGAGGAAAATAATTTAAAACGATAGATCTCAATCTCATTTCAACTACAACTTCGCTTTCTTCTTCGGTCAGATAAGTAAGGCCATGGCCAAGGGTCGGAATACCACGAATAAAATAACCTTGTTTTAGTTCCAAACCTGTCTGATCATCATAGGGCTTTGCTCTAAAACCTTCATCTTTCAAAATTACTGTCTTGGTTTTATTTATCAGATTTTTCATCCCGGCCTCGTTTGAATGCGTCCTCAATTCTATCCGCAACTTTCCTGAATATCTCTGGGGAATCTTCGCTAAAACGTTTTTTAAGTTCCCAATCAGTGAATAAAAGTGTGATATTATCGACCTGTCCAATTAACGTATCTCCGTTTTTTGTCATTTACTTCCATTATCCCTTTTCTTAATAGGATTCCCAAATTTTATACTAAGTAAAAGAGTATATATCTTGTCTTGTTTAAGCTTGATATCCCTGATATCTTCCTCTACCCTTTTTTCAACCTTGTCAATTTTTTTCTCACACCGTACTTCAGTCATTTGTAATTCTGTCTTATCCGCCTTGGTATAAATGTACCCACCGCCTGTAATAAAAAGAATGAGGATCCCTATAATAACCGGTATTTGTCTCCATGTAAGATTTGATGAATTATTATTTGGCATGTCATCCTCCTTTCTTTAAATTTTATCTAAGCTAACATTTGTTTCTTTTACAGCCTCTTCCGACTGTTTTTCGAGTTCTTCTTTCATCACTGGCTCTTCTTCTATCATTTTATTGTATTCATCAGAGTCAAGCCAACTCTTGCCTTCATTGTCTTTACTGAAATAATCCTTTTCAATTGCCACAGGCATAGGTCCTATAGGAGTATTGACAAAAAACACAGCATCTTTATGAGGGCAACAGACCTTCTGAGTGGTTACACAGCCAGATAAAACAAACATGGTAATGATTAATAAAGCGATTATTGTTTTCATCTTCTTGTACCAATTAAAGGTTACTTATATCTAAAACTGCCTGATTTTCATCTTTACTTTTCTCTTCAATAATTTTAAGACCTCTTTTAATCGCATAGAGTCTGTGGAGTAAGGGACAATTTGCACCATTATGCGGACAATTTTTTTGCAATATCCAAAATGACATTGACATCATTAATCACTATTTCCTCTATGCTACTGGTATGTTTCGGCATTTCAGTTTACCCCATTCTCTCCATTATGTTTTATTTCATCAGGCACATCTCTACTTGGAGTAATTTTCTGTGCTTGCATCAAATCCCAAAGATGGCTTTCAATCCTATCATTTTGTTTTTGTATTGGTTGTACAGTTGCCTCAAAAGTTTTATGACTAACTTTACCTCTTACCCTAATTTCCATCCAACCTAAAACTGCTAAGGGTATTCCGACTAATAGTTTTTCCGTAAAGCCATCCATGAGTTATCTCCTAAATAATGCTTTATCCCGTTACTATCAGTAATGGTAGGCTCTGCCTCTTCTATTGGTTTAAGCACATATCCAGGCCTAACCGAAGTTTTACAGAAAGGGCAAATCCAAGTTCCTATCTCAGTACCTGATTCACTTACTACTTTTATTCTTTCCATTCCACGGCAATGAGGGCAAGGCATTAATCGGTAGGTTACAAGTTTCAATTTTTAGCTTCTTTCTATTTTTAATACCAATTAGCTCCCCCCAAGGTCTAAGAAGCATCTCAAATGATCCCCTCCAGGATCAATAAAAGTTTCATTCCCTGTCATAACAGAGTTATACTTATGAGGGACTGCATCAATAGTCAATCTACCCATAGTTACCCCACTTCCTGTGTCACAGCCCAACCAGAAATCGTCAAACCAAATGTATTTGCCGCCGTCATATTCATACCAATGCTAAGAGTATCCCCTGGCCAAAATGCCCGAGGGGGGTCCGCCTGATAAACCACATCCATAAGCCCGACCATTGCCTGGGAAATCAACACCTCATTGTATGCACTGTCTATGTGGTTTGAAATAATCACATAGAAACTGACCTCTGAGACATGAATGGTGGAAAGATGGAGTTGAATCTGATCAAGGATAAAAGCACAAGATGGATCAAACTGTTCATCCAGGACATCATTCCAAGCAGCAACAGGGTTCCCATCAGAGGCAAAGAAACGGAAATATCGATGCTTTGAGATTGGCAAATATTTTGCTGTAAAGGTCATTGAAATACCTCCTGTTTATTTCAGTCTCACAGTCTCTTCTTTAAATTCAACTACGAGATCATTAAAAGATTTATTGAGTATTTTTGCAACCTCAGCTTTTGACCATGAATGCTTGATAAAATTTTCTTTCTCTGAAAGCCCTTCCCTTACCCTTGCCTGTAGGCGTGAAAGTACCATTTTTTCATCATACTCTAAGACTACTTCACTTTCACCTTTGCCTACATCTTTTAGTATCGCTAACCTTAACCCCATAGTATCTCCTTTAATTTTAAAAGTTTTCCCTGTTAAGTCTTGTCTAACTTTTTGGCTGTCTCTTCTTCAATCTTCAAAGCATCAAAAACCTTAACTATCTTCAGTGTAATGCCGTCAACTACGTTTGTAGTTACTCTGTTACCCTGCTCTTCCTGGTAGAAATTGTTCATCAGTTTAATAATTGCATCTTGTAATTCATTTTTGAACATCTTGTTCCTCCTCCTCTGGTTTAATTGTTTCTTTGGGATAACTCTCCTTAACTTTCTGACAGGATTCTCTCCACATATCAAATCCCTTTTCTTGCATTAACTCAAGCTGGTCATGCCAACTTCCATAAGCAATTTTTCTTAGCTCAGCATAGTTTTCTTGTTTGCATAGTTCATAATTTTTTATCTGCTGCCCTTTATCAAGGACTTTTATTAAATCATATTCATAAAGCTCTTCCAGTTCCCCTTCCATATCCTCCTTTTGGATTTTATGAATGTTGTCAGGAAAAAAGATCATGTTTTCTCGATTTGATCTTAAAATTTTTGGATATAACTTTGATTCTGTTTTCATTTTATTGCCTCCCAACTAAGTAAAAGTATAATATTTATCTATCTTCTTTATTATCGTGTAAAAAGGTAAATTATTTTTATACCTTTCAAGTTGATCAATTAAAACACCTGATGCTGTAAAAACAATATAATTGTCATTATTGATCTCAAAATGGATAGTGGCATATGAAGTATTTTGCTCCTTTTTTACTGTCTTTTATCTTAAAATCTAAAACAAGAATTTCCTGATTCAAGATATCTTCAATTCTTTTCTTATTACCATCAAAAATTTTAATAAGCTGAGCTGGCTACTGATATTCGCATTATCATTCGCTGAATCGTTATTCAGATTCCAATAAAAGGCTCCTGCATTCAGTGCATTATTCGCATTCCCACTGAGTTTAGCCACACGCCACTAAGATATAAAAACCTATCAATAATTTCGTTTTACTTGTTCGGTCCCTCATTTTTCGGCCCACAAATTAAAAGCAAAGCCGGCCGCCGAAATACGCAGCAGCATCCGCCGAATCGAGACCCAGATACCAACAAAAGGCCCCCGCACTCGAACCATTACCCGCACTCCCACCGAGCAAAGCCACACGCCACCCAGCAGCCTGATAATAGTAATCTGTAATGTAAGTTGAACTACTACCATCTAAAGCCGAAGGCAAAAATCCTCTTTTAATCTGTTCAAGAGTTGATTGATAAGCATTTGTGCCCTGTGGTAGAGTTATTCCATCACCATTTATATCAAGTAATCTCGCATAGGTACTTCCTGTTCCTGTTGCAGTATCATCTGCAAAATCAGTATCAACATTAGATACATAAGGAATCCCACCGTTTATATTAAAGCCATCTACCCACTTATAAATATTTCCAAAGAAGTTCTCAATGCCACGGTAAGTCATATAAGCATTATTTGTATCCCCACTGACAGAATTTGTCCCATTACCATCACTATTAGACTTACCTGTAACACCAATATAACTATCTTTTGTCCAAGTGCCGCCAGATAATTCTGTCCTACCCATACCTATAACACTTTGTGAATTCCAAGAAGCATATTCCGTTACATAAAGAAGTTGAATAGCACTTACTAAGTCATAATCCTGTTGTCTCCAACCAGTGCCTCTTTTAGCAGCAATTAATCTAAACTCAGCCCTTGTTTCATCAACCATTGGACAAAAACCACTAACACTACCAAGTTTATCATTAGCAGTATCAATTACAGTTCCTGACCAATTAGTTGCCGCTACACACCCACTATCGATATAAGCGAATACGGAAAAATCATAGCCAACTCCTTCGTAAGCTCCTATATAACGATGATCAACCCAAGCCCCATTTTTATAGAAAGCAGGATGCCATTCAAAGCCAGGGAGAAGAACAGATGAAATCCACCATTGGTGTTTGTTAGTTACAGCATTATAGGTGTAGCGATAAGCAAACTTCTGAATCTCTACCATCACCTGGCCATCAGTACCATCTAGTACAGAGGCCGTTTCTCCTTCCTCTTTTAATGTGCTATCGCTTGCATCAAGATAATAATTTACCGTCCCGTCATCTGCCACCAAACATCTTCTCATTTTTGCTTGAATAGGAAGATAAGCATTGCCTGGGGAAGCTGCCGCTGCAAAACCAGCCAACGAGCCAAGTCTTGTTAAAGTAGGAGAGCTATCATCCTCATCCCATTCCACGCCATAGGCTACTAAGCCTGCTAAGGCTGCTCCCAAGCCCTTTGCGTTTATTGCCCGAGCTGTATCTGTATATGCAAGAACTTCAGCCAGAGTAGCGATTTCAATAACTCCTTCTGCACTTTCACTTGCAGAATCAGAACTATCAATAATTTGGCGTTCTACCCCATCATCAGACATCTTGTAAACTTGACCCCCAGCTTTTGGGTACAGAGCAACCTTATCAGCTGCTGGTGTGCTCGGAGATGCCTGTTCTTCTAAAATTGCTTTTCCCATTATACGACTCCCTCTATATATATTACTCCATTGCCATTTATTGTCAATACTCCTGTACCCTCCACGATGTACTGTCCACACTCATCAAAAACTCGAAGATACTCATAATCTTCAATGGCAACCGACTCTCCTGTAGCAATACGGTAACTTATAATCTCGCCGTTCTTATCTACATATTTCTTAATGCTCTGTTGTGTGGAAAGTACAGTAGGTGAGTCACTTACCATATCATCCTCATCTTTAACCTGGGTAATGGTGGCTCCACCATCATTAAAAGCCAGAGATTTGATATTTGAAAGTTGCTGATCATTCAAATCAAAGGCTGCGGTTGCTTCACCAGATAACAAGGCCAGCATCGCTGCATAATCGGCAGCTCCGAGCAATGACAGAACATTTGCAGCAGGGTCAACACCATGATATTTCTGTAAAATGGTACTTGCCTTTAAATCTGTACCATCCAGTAATAATCCCGTGCTTATTGCTGTACCAAATACCGATTCAAGGCATCGAGCGTCTAATTGTGTCTGAATATCTGAAGTCACACCATCCAGATAGTCCATTTCTGCTTGTATAACACCAGCTCGCCAAGTATTGTCTTCTGCCTCTGTATAATATCTATCATCATGGGTATGAGCTTGAGGTGCATTACTTCCTGTTACATCCGCTCCATCTGCTACATTCAATATTGATAAGGCATTGGCTTTTGAAAGAATCTCTGGTACACCTGATCCGGCAGTTGTTCTACCAATAAATGACGCAGTAGCCATATTAGCCATCTTTGCGAGAGTCACAGCTGCAGGTGTAATTGTTAATTCAGTTGCCCCTGTAACTTCTCCTGAATGGGTAGCATTGGTAACTTTGTCTGTGTTAAGAGCAACTGCAGCTATATCCCCATACAAGACATCTGCATCAGCTTTTACAAATGCAGTATGATGGTCAGAAGCACCAATATCATCAAGCTTGGTATGTGACAATCTGCTTCCTCCACCCAATGCCTCAAGCAATGTAACAACATCACCACCGGTCAATGCTGCACTGTAATAGTCTAACTCATCTGTAAGGAAATTGTATTTATAAGGCATATCTTATCCCCAAGCCAACCCTGCATTATTACTCCAAGCGCCAACAAGCGGCCCTTCAATTCTTGTACAGTCATTACCAACCCATGTGTACTTCCATATATACCAAGTAGTTGCATTAACAGCTGCTTTGTGAGTAGTATTAAATCCCTTATACACTAAGTCTCCCCCCGAATACTCAAGCCTTTGGTCTTTCCAGTAATCATTAGCAAGCAGCTTCTCAACATCGCCCATTGTAACTGTTAAGTCACCCGTGAGCTCCAGGGTTGGCTGCTTCATACGCTCCCAATCAAGAGTATCAGGATTCCATATCCAACTCTGAACATGCAATACTTCCGTGTCCAAATCAACCTTTATACCTCTGACAATCCCATCATCGTCCTGATAGGACAATACCGGGCTTTCTCTCCCAATTGTATTTTTATATACTTTAGTCATTTTCCTTCTTCTTTACTATGCTAGAACCAATATCCGTGGGCCTATAACATGAAATCCGTTATTGCAGCAAAATCATCCCTCTTTATACCCCAAGCAGCAACAGGGTTCCCATCAGAGGCAAAGAAACGGAAATATCGATGCTTTGAGATTGGCAAATATTTTGCTGTAAAGGTCATTGATTTCTCCTTCTAATTAATTAATAAAAATGATATCTTAACGCGACTCGTGCTGTTGCCCCTCCTGTTTCACACTTTATGCGATAGTAAACAGTTTCTCCCGCTGGTATCTTTAAACTTCTTCTTCTACCCTGTTGAACAGTGTCTAACTGCACAGTCGCTGCTACAAATCTGCCACGCATGACAATAACGTTTGATGCACCATAACTTATCTCCAAAACAAAAACTTTATCTTTAACGGAGGCATCTTCTACCTGAATAGTACTTATATGTCCTGAATTAGTAGCAAATTTGGAGGATAGTGTAACAGCATTATTATCTACTATCTCTGCCCATGCCCCAAAAGTATCATTCCCTCCAGGAGCAGTGAAAGTGACTGTCTCATTTGAATCCTCAGGAAAATAGTTTGATAAATGAGTATTCTCAAGTAACAACTCGTTTAATTTGCCTATTATATCTATCACTTCTCACACTCCAAAAAAATGACGTTCTGTTTCAAATATATTCAGCCATTCAGCGGCCACTAATGCACGATTCCATATTCTTGGTCGCCATATAGACCCTTTAAAGTAATTTTGAGTTTTACAAAACCGAACACCAATGACCAAATCTCGTGTACAAGTCTCTGGGTCTTCAATCACTCCAGTGGTGACAAGGGACACTCCGTTTCTATAATGTTGAGCAAATACCCCAGCTCGACTAATACCTATAAGATGCCATGTATCCTGAACCCAGGCGGAAGAATAGCAACCTGATCTTAAAGCAACCCCTCCTGCATGATGCACACGAAATGTTAAATACCAATTTGGGGTTTGATACAAATAAAGCTCCCACCCACTATCATCAACTTGATATCTCCCGATAATAATTTGAGAATCAACCCCATTTCTCCAATTTACCCAAACTCCAATACTAAAATCACCAGTTGTAAAATCTAAATCAGCACAATCCGCATTGGCCAATTCAAGGTATTCACTTGCCCCGTCAAGTCTTACTGAATTCAAAGTCGGTCCATCTACCCCACCAGTCATCCTAACTCTCACATTGCCAACAGTTCCTTCAAAATCAACATCTCCTTTTATTTTTAAATGATCTGCATCTGTAGCAATAATATATTCAGAAAAACTCCCCCCTGTTGCCCTACTTGTACAATTAGTCGAGCCAAATTCAATTTGAACCGCCCCGGCCCCTCTTGTAACAACATATTCTATAAGATAGCTTCTCAGGGCTACCGCAACACATCCTACCTGTTCAAGTATCGATTCTGCTGCTTGGTATCCAGACCAACTTGCCTGATTCGTCAAAACACCTGCAGTTGCCATTGGGCCAAGACTATCACCAGTATCGGTCCATTCATCAAAAGTTACTTCATCAACAATTACATTTCTTATGTAAAAAACATCAGGCGGCGGAGTGTCATCCTCAAATGACGGATCAGTACCATCTAATGCAAAAAAAGTTAGCGTAGATCCTTGAGCTATATGATAACTATCAAAATTAGTCCATGCACCTATTGTGTTTTCTATTGAAAAAGCAACACCAATCCAAGGCCAAATACCATCAAGATGACTATTTGCTGCTGGAATAAAATAATCAAACCTTGTCCGATAAGTTTTCCCCGGTGTATAAAGAACCTTGGCTATAGTATGTATTTCATTGGCTGCACTGAGAGTACATCTTAAATTATTATCTTCTCCATCAATACCATCTATATCTCCATCAATAGTACCACCAGAGACGGAGAACCCATCAAGATCCTCATCCCCTCCAACATCCGGGTTGCTAAAATCAGAAGTATAAGAGTTGACCTCAGTGACATCCTCAAAATTCCCATCAGTTACCGGGTCTTCACTATCCCATATCGGGGCATTGATAAGAAGAACATCCTGGTGATGTGGTTTTGCCTGATCCCGTGTTATTGCCCCCACACCTTCATAAAAAGGCAGGTCTAACAGGATATCTTCATATTCAGGTCTTTTATCATAACCTATCATATCTTATAAATAGCCTCATAATCATAATCTTTGTTTGCTCCTACCGTCTTTTCCATTGTCACCTTCACCCCAAACCTATTGTCCTTCAAAAGAATACTCTTCAATAACGGATCTTGAACCCCGACAAGGGAAGTTTCATCTGTTTTAACGAGAGCCCCTCCTGTCTTTATCCGATAATATTCCCGCACAACTACTGTCTCAGCAGCAGTCTGGTTTGTGAAATCAAGTTGAACTAATCTTGGAGAGAAAACCCCGGCAGGAGCATTATGGACATAGACGTTCTGCTCGGTCCCGTCAGTAGTTATTGTGCCCCCGGTCTCTGTCAGCACTAAAAGCCCCGTCAGAAAACTGGCACAAGATGCATAAACCTTTTTGATGATAGCAACAATCGAGGTCGTATTGGAAGGAATAGCGGCAGCATCAGTCTTATTTCCAATAACATCAGAAGACAGAATATTATCAACGGAATCCGCAACAGGAACAAGCCACTGATCTCCAAGTTGGACAGCATTAATAGTAATCGCCATTTCACTCTCCGTTAAAATAGCTTAAAAAATAGAATCTTCTTAATCTTGTCTATTACCTTTTCAAAAACTGTCTGAGAATAAACAGACTCACCTTCCAACTCAAAACTTTCAATTGAATCAAATGCAGGGGGTGCTTCAAAAAAGAACTTTTGAAAAACCCCATTCACCTGCAAACAGTTTCCTGCCGGGTCAATGCAATTTAAAATTGTCCTATTCATTACCCCACCTGTTGAGTTATTGCCCAGCCAGTGATTTCCAGCCCATAAGTGTTCGCTGCTGACATATTCATAGCAATAGACAAAGTATCACCTGGGTGAAAGAAACGGGGAGGGTCTGCTTGATAAAGTAGATCATGGACGCCAAGCATAGCCTGGGAAATTATGATTTCATTATATGCACTATCAATATGATGAGAAAGGGTAACAACAAAGCTCACAATAGAAATATGTACCGTGGACAAATGAAGCCGGATTTTGTCTAATATGAAAGCATACGAAGGATCAAACTGTTCGTCTAGAACACTATCCCAGACAGCAATAGGATTCCCGTCAGTAGCAAAAAATGAAAAATATCTATGTTTAGAAACAGGAAGGTATTTAGATATGAAACTCATGCCATTAACTCCTTTTCCTTTTTCCCTTTATTAATTATATCGGTAAAAACCTGAAAAAGTTAAAATCTATTAAAACTAAACTCCTCTCCAAACTCCTCAACAATTATCTTTTTGAGATTAGTAATCATCAAACTTACATTCTGTATTGTGCACCCTCTCCAATTGGCAATCTCCCTCATCAAATAACCATCAACCAAATAGGCAAACAAATCCTCAACTTCACCTTTTCTCGTTCGCTGGCCCTTATTTTGCTCAATAAAAGACAAGAGCCTGTGAACCAGATCCTTATTACAAATTGTTTGCTCTATCCCATCAGAAGACAGTTCAAGGGAATTGATGAAATCTTCAACTCTAAGATCCCCCCAATTTGAGGATTTCTCCTTTCTGATAAAATCCAACACTGCAAACCTAACCTTTTTAGCAATCCAAGTTTTTAATGATGCCCCTACAGAACCATCATAATTATCAATTGCCCTGATCATAACCTCAACAGCAATAGACATACAGTCCTCAAAAAGATGAAAAGCACAATTCTTACTCCAACAGACATTGAAAGCAACCCCTCTTGCGAAAGAAAAGTGTTCCAGAATCAGGGCTTGGCGCTTTTGACTATTCATTTTGACCTCCTCTTTCAAGAGACCAGTTTGCCAACCTTAGAAACCATATCAAGTAATTTGCTTTGATCAAACCCGTTTGAAATCTTTGCCTGGGTGTTCTTGTCCGCAGATCTGGCAATAGTGTAGCCAGTATAGGAAGTCATAAAAGCTCCCCACAGGGTTGCCCCTTGCCATAGAATCATGCTAGTAATAAGCTCCAGCAACGATTTGTCAATTTTAAAAATAGCCATAACACAAACAAGAACAGGGGAGCCAATGGTGTAGCCTACGCTCACTTTGCCAAGCAAAGCCATCATCTTGGGGCGGGCCTGGCGGACAACAGGGTCGTCGCTCAATAGAGCTGTCCTGATAACATCTCTTCCTCCGGCCACATCATCATAATCCAGTTTCTTATCCTTGTACCCCAATTCAGCCAGTTCAACTTTAGTCTCAGAAGCAATCCTTTGTTGCTCAATTTGTTGTTCCGGGGATAAAGGCTGTTTAGCAACCTCTCCAATGCCTTCTGTTACCATCTTCAAACCAGTATTAATCTTCTCCCCTGTACTGCCCCCAACCAATTCAGCTACTGCAGATGCCCCCTTTAAAACCGGACCAATGCCTGGAATAAAACTGGCAGCAACCTTAGCCGCCTTCCCTAATGTCTTTAAAATGTCAAAGCTCATGGTATTTTCTCCTTTCCTATTATAGGTAGACCTTTAAGGCCATTTCATTGATCCTCATTGATCCTCATTGATCGTAGCCTACTTCTACCCCTTACCTCAAAGGCAACGAAATCCCTGGCCTTCTTCTCCCCGGTTTAAGAATTTCATATCCCACTATTCGATCTTGCTCCCAAACCTCAATCACTTGCTCTCCTGGTTTAACATTAGTAGGCATTGTGGGCTCAACACTTCTCATAGATTTGTCATGATCAACAACAGAGATTCGGGGTGTGACTTTCAACTGTGGCATTTCATCTTCCAATGCGTACCGGATATCATCAATATGGTGATTATTCTCATCCATCGGGACATTAGTTGCTTCACCTGTCCGCAACTTTTTCCACTGATATTGCTGAAACTCATTTATAGTCTCCTGACAGCAACGGTCAATGAGAATCTCACATTGTTGTAGAAATTGAATCCCATGATGAACTGAGTCTTTTCCTTTCTTTGCCCCAATAGCATTAATGCCATGATTCCGCAATTCCTGAATTGACTTTGGTTCTGCTGAATCGCAAACAACAAGTTCTTTCCCCACAACAGGAGACAGCCAACTTGCAATCATCGGATTCGTATATCCATATTCATGCATCTCCTCAAATATATAGATTTTCTTACGCATCCGGTCGTAATGCAAGCGGTTGAAAGCAGCCGGATCATCGGAAAAACCAAAATCCAGGCCATTCTTAATGTTATCAAAAATAGGTATCATACTGGACAAATCAACAATCTTCCAATTGGTAAAGATCACACCCCCAAGCACACCCCACTTGCCCAAAGTATAAACGTCATAATGGTATTCACTCTTCTGGTCCTCAAGAGTATCTTTATCTGCTTGCTCCAAAAACCTATTATCTTTGTATGTGGTGTGCAAAATCAAAAGGCCATCATCATGATAAACTCGATCTCCCTCATGAAAACGGCCTTTGAAATACTCCTCGTGAATCCAGTGTGATTGCAAAATAGGATTAAACAGCAAAGTTAAACGTTTAGGCTTTTCAGCCTTCCCCCTCAACCGAATTTGAAGTTGCCTTATGTCATCTTGCTTGGTCTCTGTCGCCTCCTCAACAACAACATCTGTAATAACCCCCTTCTGAGGCAAGACGGATTTTAACTTTTGAACATCATCCAGCCCTTCAAATAATATCTGATATCCATTGATGCAGGTAATGACCAAAGTGGAAAGATTGATTCTGAATAGATGTTCAACCTTCCAGTCACTAAGAATTTGTTTAACTTGATTAAAGGTAGATGTGGAAGATGTACGGGCAACATTTCTAACAATCAGATAATTGCGCCCGCCTTTGAGAAGGTCCCAAACCGTCCTTTGACCAACAACAAATGCAGACTTCCCAGCAGAAGCTCCCCCAAAGAAAATTTGAATACGTGTGTTACCGTCCAGATATGGGAGGTAGACCTTGTTAAAAACTTTTCTATCAATATCTATGTTGATGGATTTGTTTTCTTGCATTATCTCAGAATCCTAATATCCATTGCTCTTTACTATCATCCCATGCCTTGTTAAACTTCTCATGCATTACACCTTGAATTATTGCCTGCTCAGGAGTCAATCCAATCCAATAATCAAAACCTGTATAAAATTGAAATTCAAAAAAATAGTCATCGCTTTCATCCATTTTGACTGATGAAAGTTTCCAGGGTGCACCTTCAACCATTTTTAGCAACTGGTCTTGGCGGGGGAGCCAAATGTTTTCTCCTTTTGGCGAATATTCACTAACATAAGTATCTCCATGGCTATCTTTTACATTACAAGATTGACAAAGAATCATCATCACTTCTTTGCCAACAAATTTCCCTTCTTTATCAGGAAATCTATGAAGATAAAAATCACCATCTTCATATTGCCATCCTACCTGTATCTCCTCTGCCATCTCACACATCTTGATGTATTTAGGTGTTGTGTCCATTCATCTCCTCCATTATTTCTAATATCTCATTACACCCCTATTTGTGTAGACGGGTTACACCAACCGTGAAAATCGCAGTAATGCCAACCACTGTGTTGATGACAATTACAATCAGGAGTATTATCATCAATTTCAGAAGGGCTTTGTTCCCTAACATCTGTCAATTGGCCTATAGCTTCATCCCGTTTTTTAAGTATTAATTGCGTATTCATTAGTTCATACTCACATGCATAGTAATGATGGCCATGCAGTTAGGATTCTTAAAACAAAGAATATTTATAAAAAAGTGGAAATAGCACATCTTTACTCCTCTTCCCCGATCAATCCAACATTGATTTGCACCGGGGCATTGAAGTTGAATTTATTGCCTGCCCCGCCTTGCTGTGCATTATCCTTTTCAAACATTCCCAGGTGCCGAGCCAAGGAGTCGAGAACATCTCTTTTGTTAGGGAGTTTTATATCTTGCAAGAACATTTCTGTTGTTTTCTGCCCTTGTTTAAAAGTAGACGTGGATTTGTTTTTCATGTTCTTAAAACTTTGAATAGCATACAGGGCATTCTTAGGGATTTGACTCAGGGGCTTTAAACTACCATCCTCTTCATAGATCTCATCCAGATGAAACTCAATCAACCGTTTGTATCTTTCCAACACCCATTCCTGATCAATCTGGGCCTTGGCGCTCAGTTTATCCCGTTGGTGTTGGATTGCCCGTTGCGTCTTAACTAAACTTAATAGATTGCACCCGATCACTTCCGCCGTCTTCTTACTATACCCTGCCCTTTTAGCCGCCTGAGTTGCATTCAAGTCCTTCAGATACTCATCAACAAATTTAGCTTGCAATGGGGTTAACTTTCCATTCCCATTCCTTCTCCCATTACCGCCATTGCTGTTCTTAGAAATGGTTATCGTTTTAGTCTTTGAAGTATTATTGGCAGGCTTCTTATTGGGTGGAGTAGTGCGTCTGAATCTTGGCATAACCTTCTATGTCCCTTCTTGTTATATTGCAACTCTATAATAAAAAAGGTAAGAAAAAAAGGTTTTTTTAAAAAAAAATAGAGGGGGTTTGTAAGTCATTGAAATCATTACAGTCTTTTTTTACTTTTTTTACTTTTTTCCCTTTTTTCTCTTGACTTTCTTATTTTAAGGTATTATATTATAGGTAAGATGAGATTAAATAATAAACATAATAAACCAAACCCAGGGAGCAAAACCATTTTGTTTCCGAGAGAGTGCAAAGCTCTTAATTGTTTTTTTGACAATAGAAGCCGACAGTTGCCACTGGTTGAGCGATGCCAGCCAAACACATACGGTAATGGGATTCAGGTAATCCTTAGGCTCTACGGACTGTTTTCCCGAACAGTAAAGGATTTAGAAACCACCAGATAATTTGATTCTTGATCTTGTCTATCAGAGATGGTGGACAAGGACGAAGGATTAAATTTAATCTTAAAATAAAGGAGAAAGAAGATGAGAAAAATAGATAAGCCAAAAACAATTATGGGAACGAGAGCAATCGGTGGGGGAAAAGTAGCTGTTATCTATAAAGACGGAACAATGAAAATAATTCGTTTACCAAAATAAACTTTAAAATGAAAGGAGAGCATCATGAAGAAAAAGAGAATGAAAAAAGAATTTAAGATTAGATATAAAAGCCTAGTAAAATTAGACGACGGAGTAATTCAGGAAGTAAATTCAATAGATAACAATTTCAACCAATTTGATTATTTGAATGGAGTTAAAACTGTTTTGCTAAGTCAGAATAGCATAAAAGAAGTAATTAAATATTAAATTTAAGGCTTATTCTGCTCCTCTCGGGGAGCAGGCCTAAACTTTAAAAGGAGAGCAAAATGACAAATACAGAAAGAGTAGAACTAGTAAAAGAGGCAATGGAATTAGTATCTGAAGCCAGGTCGCTTGCTTATGCAGCGGTCGAGGGGACAAACCTTCAGAGCAATTATGATGCTTACGGAGAATATGGATTCCAAACCCTTCTTGGTGAAGGAAATCCATATGATGACTCACTACAAACATTATTAAATGAGTTTGAAGAATAATATTTTAAAAGGGAGGGAAAGGACATGACACCATTATATACGCTACAAGGTAAAATCAAAATCGTAAAGGAGATCAAATTAACTGCTGGTTACATCGAGCGTCATTATAGAGATGAAATGGGTAGAAAAGCAATAGTCTTAATGAAGGACTTAGGAAACCAAAAAAAATAACCATATAAAGGGAGGGAAAGAAATGAGATTACAAACACAAATCACAAAAGAAATGCAGCGTGTAAACATTAATGGCACCCATAATGATAATATTAAAATCATTGGTGATACTGGATTGATTACTTTCACGGTTCAGAATAAACCATTTTGGGCCAAATTAACGCCAACAGGCAAACTAAAAAAGAACAGCATTAGAATTGATAATTTTTAATCACTAATTTAAAAGGGAGGACACCAATGAAAACAATATGTGCCTGGTGTGGCAAGCTTTTAGTTGACAGCCCCGAACCAGACAACCAAACAAGTCACGGTATCTGTGCCAAATGCCAAAAGATTGAATTAGCAAAAGTAGAAAAATATCTAAAAGAACAGGCAAAGGAGGAAGAAAATAAATGATTATTGAAAGAAAAATCCTGGAACTGAAAAACGGATTTGCTTTTATGGATGCCGACGGGTTTGGTCGATACATTGGCAAAGACGGAGAGGCATTTGACCTTGACCCTAAGAAACACCATGAACTTATTGCCAGGGTTTTGGCAAAAGGCAAAAGCGCAGTAAGCCAAACAACAAAGCCAAAAGAATACCATCAATTAGGATTGCTTGAAAACATTTAAATAAGGAGGGAAACATGGTAAAGAAAGAAAAAGAAGAGAGTACAATAAAAAGATTGGCAGGAGCAATGATGGTTAAAAACCAAACTTTCACCCCCTCTGTGACAGAGGAGCAAATCAAAGCGAGAAATATGTTTTGGTGTTGCCGCAATACAGAACGCATTCACACTGAGGTTTGCATCCATAGGCAAGAAGATGAAAAAGAAGGGTGTATCAGATGCCGGCAGGGGAAATTCGTCAAGAAATTCACAATTGAAAAATTACAGGCATTAAGGCCAAAAAGGCATAGAACAATATAAAAGGAGGTGAAAGCAGATGGCAAAGAAACCTTACAATTATAGAGAAATGAGTAACAAACGTTGCATCGTTTGTGGAAAGCCTTTGAAGAAGAATGTGGTTGAAAGACAACCAAGTGCAAATAGATGCTACGCTCATGAAGATTCGAGAAGGAAGAGCGGTCATGTGAAAAGACCGAGGGATTAATTTCTTGTCAGCCTATCTCTTGTAGATATATGGTTGAATTGGACGTTAATCTTAAAAAGAAAGGAAGGAGGCTAAGAGATGAAAGAAGAAAAGTTATGGGTATGCTCTAAGTGTGGTTTTGAAAAACTTGTAGAGAGAGGATCAGTATTTAGAGACTATCCAAAGGGTTTGAGCTGCATTAAGTGTGGAGCTGAAATGAAGCTCAATGGAAAAGCAGAGAATGTGATTAGAAAATTAAAGTCAGCTTTTCCTAAGATAAAAGGAATTCGCCCCGATGGTGAGAACATTCATCTTGGGAATGCTGCTGAAGGTGGAACAATTGATGGGGCACCTGCTGCTGATTGGTGGACTGAGTTTGGCTATCAAGTGCATCCAAAATTAACTAAGCTTTTAACAAAACTTGGTTATGCAATCGAATGGTATGATTCGGGTACAATCGTAGCCTTTAAAAAGTAGGAGAGGTAGAAAATGAGCATGAATTTTGATGACAAATTAGGAAAATATATATGCATACATTGTGGGAAGGAGTTTTTCAAAATTCCTTTACCAAGTAAAGGGAATGAATGCCCTATGGCATATGAACATTTTATTGTTAAGAAATCACAACTTAAAAGAATAAAAGTGGAAAGGAGAAAGAGATGAAAAAAGGTGATGTTATAATGATTTATGAAGATCCTTTTACACAGAAAAAAGAAGAAGGGAAAGCCAAGCTTATTGAAAAATATCAAGCTGGCTCATATCCAGGAGATCAAGAATATTGGAAAGTGAAATTCGTAGGTAGCCCCCAAACATATCTACGCTGGATTAAGCCAAATTAATTATGAAAAAATGTTACGCTAAAATTGAATATAAAAATGGTCGTAATACTATTGAAGAACTTAAGCTCAAAAGTGGGCTATCTTTTGGTTTAAAAGAAATGGAAGAATGGATTAAAGAAAATCCTACAGTTAAAAAAGTTAAATGTTTTATAAAACTTTAAAAAGGAGAAAAACGAATGAAAGCACCAGAAACAAAACCAGAAGTCAAATTAGCAGGGGAAGATGGAAATGCATTTGCCATAATGGGCAGGGTGCAAGGAGCATTGCGAGAGGCGGGAGCAGATGCAGAATATATTGGGAAATATCAAGACGAAGCAACCAGCGGAGATTATGACCACCTATTGCAAGTCACTATGGAATATGTTGAAGTTGTTTAGTTTTTGCCTTGCCCTTTCAACAGAGAGGGCTGGGTTGAAATTAAAACCTTAAAAAAGGAGGAAAGAAAAATGGCAAAACTATTCAAAGCATACGGTCAAAGCAAAATCAGCCACGCAGAGCTTGCAAGACTGATAGGCATCTATATTGCTATTAAGGTAAAAGAAGAGCTAAACATTAACAATAAAAGAGAGGGAAAAAATGAAAATTTCAATTGGGGGAAAGACAGAAGATGCCATGAAAATACTTAGCATAAACTCTTATCCCTTTTCCCCCGAAGAATTGAGTAGGAATTTCAGGATTCTTGCAAAATTCAATCATCCTGATGTCACTGGAAATCCAAACGACAATAAGAAAGTACGAAAAATCATAGAAGCATATAAACACCTCAAAAATTTAGCGATCTTATTTACTTCTGAAAATGAGATAAAAGCAACACAGCAAAGATTTGAAGAAGATGAAGACATGTTTGGTTTGTGGGACATATGCCCTGATTGCAAAGGAACAGGAAAAATCCAAAGGACAGATTACTTTTACAAGATATGTCCATATTGTGACCCAAATCCTAATCCTTTTAGAGGAATTTTTTCAGACTTCCTATTTGGCTTTTCAAGAAGCTCTGGAAAGAAAACCTTAAAATGTAATGCTTGCAAAGGGACAGGAAAATTCAAACAGAAAAGCGGGAGAATCGTTGATTGTTATAAGTGCAAGGGTACAGGCATTTTTAAGATTGTCAAATGTAACTTTTGCGGAGGAAGCGGGCAGATTCCAATTACCAAAAATACAGAATTAACATGCGAGAAATGCAAAGGACTCGGTAAAATCAAACTTAATCCATTTAACCCAGCAATAAGAAAAGGAGCAATCCTATTAAGAAAGGAGAAAAAATGACTATACACAACTACACAGACTATCAACCAATGATTTTAAAATTAGCGCACGCATGGGCAAACCGTTGCAATAGGAGAGTTGAGTTTGAGGAGCTGGTTGCAGAAGGAAATCTTGCCTTTTGCATCGCCGATCAAAGATTCAACCCGAATAACGGAACACGGTTTTCAACTTACCTCTACACAGTTGCCAGCAATGCCATGTGCGATATCACATTAGGCAACTGGCGCAAAGCACAATTTGAAATCCGAGACGAAGAGATAAATCGGCTTCCTCTCCCCCTCTCACAAACACCAGAGATGAAAACACGGCTCAAACAGTGGGTTGAAAACCTATCAAAAGAAAGCCAATTTTTAATCAGTCTGGTATGGGAAACACCTGTCGAAATCGTACAATGGGCACGAGAGGAAACATATCTCCCCAGAAATACTCAACAAAGGCTTGAACGGCATTTGCGAAACTCAAACTGGAAATGGGCAGATATACATTCCTGTTTCCAAGAAATTAAAGAAGCATTAAGGGAGGGAATATAAAATGACAGTAAAAGACATGATAGGAGATGTTAAAAATCTCACCGTCTATTATGAAGGAACCGGTGATCCAAAAGACGATCACAAAATCGTAGGAATTGCCTTTATAAGGTCTAATGAAAATGGAGAAACCAGAATTGGAGATCATGAAAAAATGGAAGAATGGAGAAAAAATATTTAAAAAAGGAGGGGATATGAGAATCTTCAAAAAGAAATATTACATCATGCAATCAATTCCAGGCATATCAGGCTTTCAACGATGGAATGAAAGAGAATACCGGGTCTGCACAGGGCGCAAGGCCCAACTACATAAACTTGATATTGTAAAAGAATTCAGAGAAAACGGTAGAGGTCAATTTCTCTTGGAAGATGGCCATTTACCAGAATATCAAGCTCATGCAAAAGAAAAGGAAATTATTCCTTGGCTTGATGAGCAAAGATATTCAACAGCTTTTATACTTAATCCAGAAGTATATGATCTTCAAACAACAATCAAGCAAAATAAAACAAAGGAGGAAATATAAAATGTCAACAGATACAAAACTATACACATCTTCTTTTTGGGGAATCGAAAACATTAAAAGCATTCTCCATACCCGTTTAAAAGTAACAGAATTCAAATTAAAATCAAACCATGAATTTGCACCCGGTTATTTCATTATCAATTTTCATTACAATAACGAATATTGCAAAATGAATATTTTTCTTAGTGCCTCTACCCCCATCGGCCCAGCAATATTGCTTTCAATGGCAGCAAATTCCAAAAACATCGAAATCCTAAAAACCATTGCAGAAACAATTGGAGGATATTTTGAAGAAAACGATTGCAAAGAAACCGGGACAATGATCAACGGAAAACTATGCCGAGAAGATGGATTACAATACCATTTGATCGAAGCTATTATAAACGGAGAAACCAACGGGGAAAGCATCCCAGAATTAAACGATTCCGTCAAAAAATGGCAGAAAAGAGTAAATAGCTATTCAACAGAAACTCTATAAACAAAACCCATTAACCTTAAAAAAATAGAAAAAAAAACGAGTCATGAAATTTATCAATTAGAAAATGGCGATTACAGCATGGTAAGAAGCATTGAGACTTGCTGCATAAACTCAAAAGCAAGAAAAGCCATTAGGACCTGTGCGCTGCCCTCTCCAAGCAGAAAGACTGGATAGGGCAGGTTGGCTAAAAAACAACTTAAAATTTCAACCAGTTTTCAGTATAATAGAAAGAGGAGAGAAAATATGGCCTTACACAAAGGAGAAATAAACTACATGGGGCAATGCTTCACTCTCTACACTCATGCCAATGGAAAAAGAGATCCTATGGACAATTTCTGTTATCAAATAGCAGAAAAATTGTATCCTAGCGCCACCCCTCAAGAATTAAGGGTTGCATCTAAACCTATAAAAATGCATTTGTTAAGTTTTGACAGTCACAAAATAACTGAAATAAAGGAGAAATAAAGATGGAAACACAAATTGGAAACGGAATAAAGGATTTTATCTCTTTTCTATTTCGCATATCCATTTACAAAAGATTTATAGAAGATTCCAAAAAAAGAAACCTTCATATTTCCGTAATAGAAATAGATGAAAACCAATTAAAAAGGGAAACTCTACTAGAAAATTTTTATAAAAAATGCCAACGCTAACCATAAAAAATCAAATTAAATTTCCATTAAAATAAAGGAGAAAAAGAAATGTTAACTAATGGTATATTTTCAGAAGAAGACAAACAATTCCGAGACGCCTGCCAAAAAGCCGGTATTCCAGCAACAGCCAGACAAGCCAGCAAATTCCAGAATCAAAAGGGGCTTGCCTACAAATTGTCGGCTGGGAAAATCAAAGTCCTAAAAGATAAAGAAGGAATATTCATCAAAATTATAAATCAGATATGACACTAACACTCACAATAAAAAATCAAATCAAAGTTCCATATCTTGATGAATCTTTTGATGATTTTCTTTATGATGCCCTGGTAATGACTGACCCAAAATGGTTAGAAAACGAAAGGATAAAAGGAAGCAAGAAAATATCATTTCAATACCGGTACAACAATAAATATGTCCACATCGAACCTCCCAAAACAAAAGAGGGAACCCCTCTATTGGTCTTCCCAACAAGATTTACCCCAAAAGACGGAAAGTTTTATTTTTGTAGAATCTTTGAACCCAGGCATCCCAAAACCATAATACACAATGAAACAAAATACAATCTTGCCTACTCATATTTAAGAATTCCACCAAAACTTTACTTTCTTGATGAAGTTGGTGAAGATGCGCTTTTTGTTCCCAGGGGCTTCTTAAAAAACATCATTGAATACTGTAATGAAAACCAAATTGAACTTGAAATTGATAATCAAACACATATATTTGAAGACATCTCTTTTGAATTTTCTGGCACTCTCCGTCCCTTTCAAGAAACAGCGGTTGAAAAGCAACTACCTGAAAATGAAGGGGTCCTATGTGCCCCAACTGGATCGGGAAAAACAGTCATTGGAATCTACATGATTGCAAAACGAAAACAGCCTACACTTATAATCGTTCACACTCGGGAACTACTTGATCAATGGACAGACAGAATCAAAACCTTCTTAAATATCCCTGAAAAAAACATTGGGCATATAGGCAACGGGTGTCTTGATGAAGATAAACCAATAACAATTGCCCTAATTCAAACCCTAAATAAGCATCCTGAAATTGTAAACAATTATGGTTTTTTGATCATCGATGAATGCCACCGCACCCCGAGTCGAACGTTCACAGCGGCTGTAAAAAACTTCGAAGGGAGATATATCCTTGGCCTCTCTGCTACACCTTACAGAAGGGACGGTCTTTCTAAAATTATCGAATGGTACTCTGGGCCAATCAGACACAAGATCGAGCCCCGAGATTTAATAAACACCGGACACATTACCTCTGTTGAGGCTGTAATTAGGAAAACAAACTTCATTGCATCGATGGATGATCCGTCAGCAGAATATTCCACAATGCTACAAGAAATCTCACAAAACGAGGAACGCAACCAAATGATCATTGACGATGTATGGAAGGCAGCAGGCCAAGGTGAAACCTGTCTTATATTGTCTGATCGAAAAGCCCATTGCCATGAATTAAAAAAGTTGATGGGCAATCTTTGGAACACAGAAATTTTGACCGGGGATACCCCTACAAAAGAAAGAAAACAAATCGTCAAAGACACCAACGCTGGTAAAATTGAAGTATTGATTGCCACCAGTCAACTAATTGGGGAAGGCTTTGATTGCAAAGAACTATCAGTATTATTTCTTACAATGCCCATTCGGTTTTCTGGACGTGTCATTCAATATCTCGGAAGGGTATTGCGGCCAGCAAAAGGAAAAGAAAGAGCCCTTGTCTTTGACTACTTTGATCAGAATGTAAAGTGCTTATATCCGGGAATGAAAACAAGAAAAAAGGAATATGAAAAATTAAAAATGTAAAGGATACAAATGCCATTTAATGCCCAGCAGTTTTGTGCAGACCATAACATTCCAACTGCCCCTGCCGGACATCAGCACTCCCGGCAGGGCTGGACTAATATCCGTTGTCCTTTCTGTTCTGGCAATCCAGGATGGCACGGGGGAATGAATCACAACAAAGCATACTATACCTGTTATCGTTGCGGTAATCACTGGTTGCCAAAGGTCATTGCAACCCTTCTCAAAATCCCTATCAATCAAGCAAAAAGAGTTCTCACTCCATATTTAACAGGAGAACAAATACAGGAATTCAAGGAAAAGGTCTATGCTGAAAAGATTATTTACCCCCCAGATACCGGCCCCATGACCCCACGGCAACGAGCATACTTGAAAAACAGAAGATTTGACCCAGACAAACTTGAACGAGATTGGGAACTATTGGGAGTTGGAAACTTTGGCCCATATAAAGGCAGAATCCTTGCCCCGATATATTTACACAATCAATTAATCAGCTATCAAACACGAGACGTCACAGGCAAACAATCTGCCAAGTATATGGCTTGCCCAGAGGACGAAGAGGTTTATTGCCACAAATATTCATTATATGGAATTGATAATTGTCATAGCAAAACCGTAATTGTTGTTGAGGGAATGTTTGATGTATGGAGATTAGGTTTTGGAGCAGCGGGGACTTTTGGAATTGAATATTCCTCTCAACAGATCTTAATGCTTGCACAGCAATTTGATCGAATATTTATCTTTTATGATGAAGATGAACAAGGACAACAGAAAGCAAACGAAATGGCATCTGGACTATATGAGTTTGGAAAAGAATGTGAGATAATAATGAATCCAGGTGGAGATCCAGCAGATATGAAAAATGATGAAGCGAAAAATCTAATGAAAGAAATCGGATTATGAAAAACAATTGAGAATTATTAAAATAAATTAATTTTTTTCTTTACTTTTTAAAAAATTCAGTTATAATAATATTATTATGAAAATAGATAATACTAAAAAATGTATGCGGTGTCATACACAGGAAATTAATGTTAAAAGTAGAGGACTTTGTAATAGATGCTACCATCAATTATTCTATGAAAAAGAATTACAAAAATATCCAAAATTATATAATACGTTTCCAGAAAGACTTATTAAAAAATACGGACAGGACATATTAACAGATTTTGAAAACTGCACAGAAAATACGAATATAACATTGACGTCTATTGCAAAAAAATATGGATTTACCAAAGAAAATGCTAAACAGATATATCATCAATTATACGGGAAAGATATTTATATAAACAAACGAAAACAACTAAAATACAGTATCGACCTACAAAAAAGAACAACGAATAATCATCCACATAATAGAATAAAAAAGTACGGAATAATTCCAAAATACTCAAAGAATAAAAAACATACTACTAAAAAAGGATTTTTAACAGAAAAAATTATATGGGACAATTTAATCTCTTTAGGGTTTAAACCTTTATATCCTTTATATAGAAAACCATATGATTTAATAGTAAATAATAAAAAAATAGAAATAAAAGGGATGTTTAATTCTGTCAAAACAAGCTCTGCTGCAAAAGGTTCATATTTTGTAGCAATATTAACAAAAAGAGAAAAAAGAATAGCAGATTATCTAATATGCTATATTCATAAAATAGAGAAGCCCTATATAATACCTATGGAAAAAATAAGAAAATTAAAAGGAGCTATTATTTACATACGAGATAACACTACGAAATTTAAAACTACTAAAAAAAGTAACAGATGGAAAGTATATGAAAATGCTTGGAGATTATTAAAATAAAATATTTTTTTATTTTCCTTGACTTTTTTTAAGAAAAAAAAATAATATAAAAATGCGAAATGAAAGGCTCCCTGCTTTCTCCTTTCGTAACTTTGGCTGCCATGTGGCCAACATGGTTTCCGGGGGCGGGTGCCATTACCACCTGCCCTCAGCCTTAACCTTGTAATGGGAGGTTGTCAATGAAAAACGAAGTCCTCTTTACCAGTATCCATTATAACGACCCTGAAAATTTTCTCATGGATAATTATGGATTCAAAGCAGATTTCACACCTTGGAAAAAGGCAAAGGCTTTAATAGGCAGTCTCAACACATTTTATTCAAAATATTCTGAAAAAGATATCAAAGCTTTTCAACAAGCAAAAAATCAAAGAGACAAAAAAGAAGTTGCTGCCAATTGGAAAATTTTTGGAGAAGACTTCTATAATGACCCACAAGAAGCCCTAAATCAAGACAAAGGCTATATATACTTTCTACAATGCACAAAAACCAAAGTTGTAAAAATAGGCAAAACAATATCTCTAAGAAATAGAATTAACCAAATCAAACCTCAACTTCCATTTAAAACAAAAATAACTCACACTATAAAAACAAGAAACGCTTCAATTTTAGAGGAGTTATTTCACCAGGTTTTTCAAAATAAACAACTTAACGGGGAATGGTTCGAATTGTCTAAAGAAGATATTCAAAATATCAAAACAAAGAATCTCCCCCAAAATATTTTAGATTTAATCGGAGAATAAATAAAATGATCGAAAAAGAAGAATACAATGAACTATTTCTCTGGTATTTAAACCAACCTTACTTTGAAATCAATAAACAAGCAGTCAAATTATTTGGAGCAGAAATAGCAGTTTTCCTTTCATTGCTAATCGATTGGAGAGGATATCTTGAAAGCCAAAACTTATTGAACAAAGGCAATTATTTCTACCTTGAACAAAAACACATAAAAGAAAAGATTCAAATTAGTTTTGACAAGCAAGCCAAATTCATATCATTTTTCAAGGGGCTTGGAATCCTAGATATCAAGAGAGGAAAAAGTGGGGAGTTAAGAAGAAATTGGTATTATATCGATATGTTCAAATTAGTTGAAATTCTGAAAACAGAAAAACTAGATATATACAAAGTTGAGCATGGAAAAATAAAAGAACAAGAGGTATACAGTGAAACACAGGATACCCCAGTAGACCGTGAAACACAGGATACGTATCCTGTAAAACACAGCCTTATAAATAATAACAGAGTAAATAATAACAGATTTAAGGTTACTAAAGTAACCTTAACGGATTCTTCTGAATCCGAACAAGGATTATTAAACTTAAACAATGAAACCCTTATATTAGAATCAAAGAAAATCCCTCCCAACTCTCTTCAATATAATCTCCTCAACTTTTGGAACAATCTCCCGAGCATTCCAACTATGCATATCAGATCTAATACCAAAGTGCGGTTAACCGCAGCGAAGTATCTCACTCAGCTTGCTTCAGGCCGCTTTGCCGATGGCAAGAAATTCAAACCAGGCTTCTTTAATGAACATAAACTCTCCTCATCTATACTTGCTAAACAATGGACAAGAGAAGAGATCAAGGAAGGATTGAAGCACCTTAATAACATTTTCATTGAGGGCTACTGGCCCCGGAACAAAGATAACCTGCCCAGAGATCTTGCAACCCTGCTTTATAATCCTGGCAAACAAAATAGCTGGTTTCTGATGGTCATAGGACAGGAGCCAGAGCTATTAAACAACTCAGTTAATTTCAAACCTGAAAACCACAAGGCAGCAAAACAATACCCGGATATAATAGATCCCATAATAAAACAATTCAAGGACAAACAAGTTTTCGATCATGATGTAACTGCTAAGACAATGGATGAGATCTTATCTATAATTGAATATCATAGTCAAATGGACTTCTCTAATAACATAGCAAAATACCGATGGGGCAACCTAAAATTGTTTATTGATGACTTCTGCAATTTTATTATTTCTAAGTCTTGGCTGGAAAACAGTATAATAAATATATCAGCAGAGGGAAAGGTTTTTCAATCCTTTGTTGATGAGTGTGAAGACGAATTGTATGGGCGGGCAAGTTTAAGACCGAAGGGATAAGACAAATTAGGTGGATATATGATATATGAATCAGAAAGAAGTGAAGGCATACCTTGCAACAGAGATGATTGTATGTATTGGAATAGCCTTTATGAGCAACATTGCTCAAAAGCAAACGCTGTCGGTGATCCAGGGCCGGTATTTTGTATTGCTTACCGGCCTAATAAGGTACTCAAGGAACAACCATGACCCACACAACCTTAAAACCTAAATGCGGGGATAGTGCAAGGGTAGAATATCCTTTATCCCAAAAGGAAGATGGCGGTTCGATTCCGACCTCTCCGCTCCAAATGAAGATATATCCAATTCCTCAAATTAAGGCTTATCGCCTCACAAGGTATTCAAGGAGAACCCATGAACCAACCACCCCCAGATGATAGTCGAGAAGTCCTCACCTGGATACGAGACAGGGAAGGATCAAAACGCTGGACAATAGATCGTTTTAATGGCCAGTGGTATGACTGGAAATCTAAAGTGTTGTACTGGAAAGAATTAGACCCTGAGCCGGAATATGAGGAGGAATACCCATGAAATTAGAAATTAAATTCACAGAAGGCAAAAGCCGACAAATACATTGGTTATTAAAGGAATATTATAAAAGCAAAGCGAACTTTGGTACTCTTGCAAAGCAGGCCATTATAGATATCGCCAAGATTCAGGCAGAGAAAATACTATCTGGAACTGAGGAGCTATTATGAAACTTTACTATTCATTTCTAAACATAATAATATTGCTAATCGGTATCATCCTTACCCCTTTTGCTTTTTTATATTATGGTATTAAGGGAACTTTGACTTGGTGGAAAGGATTTTTGTGGAGATGACGCGACCTAACAAATCCAAACGTGCCAGAGCTATGAGAAGGCTCGTGAAGTATTTCAGGCTCTATCCTGAGTTTCAGCATAGCAGCCATAAATCTGCAAAAAGAAAAGCATGGGGAGAGGAGTAGGAAAACACAATGACAGCTAAAGAACGAGCCAAGCTATTATTAGAGTTAAATAAGATTTGGCTTACCGCATCAAATTGTAGAGCTGCTATTATTTTGGTACTCGGCAGAATAGAGAGTTTGCAAGCATCTATCCGAGAAAGAGAGAAAAAGAAATGAACATGACATATTTAGATTGGTCAAACGTAAAATATTGTTGGTCTGAAGCGGGAGATTGCTATTTGCATGTTGTTTTATATAGGTCCCAAATCACTTGGGTTACCTCCGGTTAGTTCAGGAGGTAGGCAGAAATCTGGAGAGAAAAAGTATGAATAAAATCGCAATAAATAAAATAAATCCAATATTCAAAGTTCATGTATTAGTTAACAATCGAGAGCTTGTGAAGGTCCTCCCAAACAACAAGGTTATTATCATAGATGATATTACGTTTGATGAAGCATTACAGGCGATTGAATATATGGCAGCATCTTTGGCAAAATGTAAGGCGTTGGGAGGAAAATTATGATAGAAACAATACAGATATATGATGAGCAGGTACACGATTTAATTAATCAGGTTGACCAAGTATGTCATAATTTTGATGCTTCAAAATATGGCATACCTCCAGAACCAATAAGAAACAAAATCAAAATGCTTGTCTATAGATGGATAGTCTCCCAACAAGTCACTCCAGCAGACGGGATTATCTGCTGCACAGAATGTGGTTGGAAGTATCCATATCATACAAGGGCTTGCTCGCATAGTATTTGTTTGGATATGTCACAATCCCGCCACTGAGTTTAGGCGTTAGGAGGAGAAAAAATGGATTGGCAACCAATAGAAACAGCACCGAAAGATGGAAGCCACGTTTATCTATTTAGGCCGGAAATACAATTTGCAGGGTATTGGGGCGGGGCTAATTCTGGGTGGCGGATAAATGCCCCTGGTTTGCCAGCTATGTGGCCACTGCCAACACATTGGGCTCCACAATTGCTACCTCCTAACCAATCCCTGAACTCCGACCCTTAATAGCACGCTATTTCGGGCGGGTTAGGGAAGGCGTTAAATTGAAAGGAGGATAAGATGGAAGATGAATTAATATCAGTTGGTTTTCGTTATATCAGGCGGGCTGAAGTAGCATCCGAATCTGATATAAAATATTGGGCTGAGATTTCAGATAAAAAGTTGGCACAACAAGCCTTAGAATTTATCAAGGAACAATCTAACCAGGGCACTGAAGCTGACGCTTTTCTGGCGGGTTAGAGCGTTAATATATAGAGTTTTTTCCGGTTAATACTATGCGTTAGGTCACTAAATGAAAATATATGCGTTTGAGTTTTGTCCATGTAAATTTGAAAGTGCTTTTGAAACGGTTAGCCTACATTTCAAAATAGCGGATGCTTATATGGCAATGAGAAAACATAGAGCAGAAGAACTGAATAAGTGGAATGAGATGTTGAGAGTCTGTGGAAAAAGAATGCATAGGGGAGATAAGCCCTGCGATGATATGCTTTTTAGAGTAAAAGAAAGAACAGTGACCTAACAAGCAAATGAACTCTGACCCAAAATAAACTACCATTTTAGGCAGGTTATTAGCGGCGTTATGTGGCAGTGGCGAAATTGGTAGACGCAAGCCGTCAAGTGGTATCACAGTAAACCATAAACGGCTCTGTGATTAGGTAGGTGGGGTCGAAGCCCACGGCCTTTGCGGGTTCGAATCCTGTCTGCCACATAACAAATCACTTAACTCAGACAGGGTTATCGCTACGCTCAACCCTGCTGGTTAATTCGGGCGTTAACAAGAAAGGGGATTAGATGTTCAATATTTATGATTCAGAATGTCCTGTTTGCAAAACTATGAAGAAAGTCATAGTCAAAAGGCTTGAGAATCATCCAGATTTGGGAAAAATAGAACACATTTCTACTGAATGCTGGGGGTATGCTCCATCAGATAATGAAGTAGTTGTAGAAGCTTTCTGTCCTGGATGTGGTGTAAAGTTTATCGTTTGCTAACAAGCCCACTGAAGCCGACAGCAAATAGCTGCTGGTTAGCTCAGGCGTTAGCAAATTAAGAGGAGGAAACTATGAATTATTATTTATTATCTGGTTTTATGATAATTTTTATAAGTTTTGCTTTTTTCATGGATTAAATAAAAATTGGCACGCTACACTTGGATGGTTATGTGCATGGTTTTGTGCATGTGTTTTGATGATGAAGGCTTAATTTGCTAACCAATCCCCGAACTCCGACCCTCAATAGCTATGCTACTTCGGGCGGGTTATTAGCGGCGTTAGGAGGAATTATGAAATTAACAGAATTATATGAATCCGAGACAGGTGAAAAAGCCATATATCATAAGGGCAGCAGTGACTATCATACACTTAGATATGTTCAGTGGCTTGAGAATCGAGCCTCCCAACAACCAAATGCAGTAGATGGGAATGATGTCATGCAAAATTATGTACCTGGATGGAAAAGGCACGATTCAACAGATGATGCAAAAGATTATTCCCACCGCTGATTAGGGCATTAATGTAAAAGGAGAAAACAATGGCACAGATTGAAATTGAAGGTAAGAAGTACAAAGTTTTAGACAATCTAAACTATGTCCATGAGGTTGGTGCATATGTAAAAGAAGTTGAAACCCCATCAGGGGCTAAGATGGCAATTAAGCGCAGAGGATCGGCTTGGCGGTTTTGGACAGTTAAGGATAGGCTATCTGGTGGTATGGCAAGCCGTCCTATTGGAATGTAATTGGTGTTAACAAATCCCTGAACCAGACAGCAATAGCCGCTAGTTAGCTTAGAAAAAGTTTGAAATAAAAAGGGAGCAGATGCAATGGAACTAAAAGGCTTTGATAGCCTTAATAAACGTGACTTTGAAAATGAGGCTGTTATTGGGGAAATTCGGGAAGTATTTAAAGAAAATCAAATATTGCGTGAATTGCTATGGCTGAATCATGGTCACACAGGACAATATGGAGATGATGGAGAAATGCAATGCGGGCAATGTGCACAAGAATATGGCTTTTGGGATTGGAAGCGCACACCCGCTAAAGAGATCCAAGAGAAGATGCAAAAAGCAAGTATGAAAGCATTTTTTGGAAAGACATTATTGTGATTAAATCTGGTTTTTTTGATCTTAAAAATTTACGAAGCAAAGAGACGGAAATACAGATTCCACAACAAACCATTCCAACAGAAAACAACCAATATGAAGGGCAGGAAAAATGCCCAATTTGCGGGGGCACAATCATTTATAAATGGGAAAAGGGCAAAGGATTTACAATCTATGAATGCTCAACCAATGACTGCCTGCCATGGCCTGTTGGAAGAGCAAAAAAGAGAAGGGAGGCTGGGTTGTCTCCAATTATCCCGACAAGATATGAAAGGGGGGAATGAATGAAATTTGCAACTGATCTTGATATGGTATTAGCAGATTCCCATTCAGTATGGCTCACAGGTCTTGCGAAAAGATATGGATCATTTTCCTTGAATCATTATAGAATTAAAATTAAAGGAACTCACTGGAAAAAGATTTCAGATTTCATAAATCGATCATTGTTAGCCCATTCAGAAAAGATCAAACCTATTCAGACCTCGGTGAATGCCCTTCCTGAGATCATGGATTTTTTCAAACAACTCTATCTTCCAATAATTTCAAGCAGACAATCATATCTTTATGACTGCACAAAGGCATGGTGCAAGGCTAACTTACCAGTGCCATTCAAACTCTTCCTCACAAATGATAGCAAATTAAAAATAATAGAGGACAATGACATTACAGTTTTTGCTGATGACAGATTTGAAACTATAAACGAAATCAGCCCAATTATTTCGACAGCCTTTTTGATAGATCAGAAATGGAATCAGGGGCGACCGGAAATTCTAAATGTGATAAGAGTAAACAATTTACAAGAAGCCTTGGAGTATTTGAAAAATGATAACTTGCAAAAAATACCCTTTCAAAACAAGGAAGGAAGCCCAAGCAACTCTTAAATACCGAAAAGAACTTCCCTTTGGCACACCGTATCGATGCAAAATTTGCGGGTATTGGCATCTTGGGCATAAATGGAAGACTCCTAAGAAAAGTCATTTGGGCAAAATATACAGAAGAAAAGCACTTGAAAGAAGACATGTGAAAAGATTGCTTCAAATGATTGATAAAATGTGCGGAGTTGAATAATGGAAGGATATGAGCAGTTTTTAGAGGGAAAGCAAATTGTTGACCAAAAGAGTGGATTTGAAGTTCCTTTGGAAGATTTGAACTCAATGCTTTTCAATTGGCAAAAGGTCATTGAAAGATGGGCTCTTGCCAGAGGAAGAGCTGCCCTATTTGAGGATTGTGGCCTTGGGAAAACCCCCCAACAGCTTGAATGGGCAAATCAGATTTGTAAAAAGGAAAAGGAACCAGTTCTGATCTTGGCTCCATTAGCAGTATCAGAGCAGACCCGACAGGAGGGAGAAAAATTCGGGATTCCTGTAAATGTTTGCCCAAGCGATGCATATATTAAAGATGGAATAAATATAACAAATTATGAAAAATTACATAAATTCAAACCAGAAAGGTTCATTGGGATTGTCTTGGATGAGTCAAGCATCCTCAAAAATTTCACAGGAGCAATCCGCAACGAGATTATAGATGCCTTTCAAAAGACAAAGTATCGGCTCGCCTGCACCGCAACTCCTGCTCCAAACGATTACATGGAATTGGGAAATCATGCAGAGTTCTTAGGCATAATGACCCGCACAGAGATGCTGTCTACATTCTTTATCAACGATACGTCTAATACAGGTACATGGCGACTAAAAGGGCATGTCAGAAACAACATCTTTTGGGAATGGTTGAGCAGCTGGGCAGTCATGATTAATAAGCCATCTGATATTGGTTTTGATGATGATGGTTTTATCCTTCCCAAAATAAGATACCACGAGCATATCATTCTAAGCACAGCAAAGCCCTTTGGCTTATTGACAGAGACTGCATCAACATTAGATGAACGAAGGCAGGTGAGGAGAGAAACGATCAAGTTGCGAGTTGATGAGGCAGCAGCAATTATAAATGACTCAATGATTCCTTGGGTCATCTGGGTCAACTTGAATCCTGAAGGAGAATATGCAACAAAAAAAATTCATCATGCAATTGAGGTTGCAGGCCGGCATGACAATGAAATTAAGTCTGAAAGAATGCTTGGATTTGCAAATGGAAAATACAGACGGATAGTAACCAAGCCAAAAATAGCTGGATTGGGAATGAATTGGCAAATTTGCAATAAGGCTGCTTTCATCGGATTGAGCGATTCATGGGAGCAATTTTATCAAGCTGTGAGAAGGATATGGCGTTTTGGGCAACAACATGAAGTCGATATTCACATATTTATTGAAGAGCGGGAGGGCAGCGTGCTTCAAAATATCCGACGCAAAGACAAACAAGCTCGACTGATGACTGAAAGCATGGTCAGGCATATGAAAAGTTTGACAAAAAAAGAATTAGGGCAAACGGGAAGAACTTTTGTTGACTACTACCCTACTGAAGAAATGAGGTTACCAAAATGGATCAGATGATTGAGGAGGTTGAATTTTATGAACGACATTTAAAAAATGCAAAATCAAAGTTGTATGAAGAATTGCACACTCAGAGAAGGCAGAAGCCGAGAGTCCTTTCTCAAAAGATAACTGAAAAATGGTCTGTATATCACGGGGATGCTGTCGAGATTATAAAAGGGCTTCCATCAAATAAAATTCATTATTCAATTTTTAGTCCACCTTTTAGTTCATTGTTTACATATTCAGCTTCAGTCCGAGATATGGGCAATTCAACAGATGAAGAATTTTATAGCCATTTTCAATTCCTCATCCCAGAACTATATCGAGTATTGATGCCAGGACGGTTAATCACCTTACATTGTTCTGATATACCTGCAATGAAAGAGAGAGATGGATACATTGGCATGAAAGATTTTCCCGGAATATTATTAAAGGAATTTGAGCGGGTAGGATTTATTTATCACAGTAAATGTCTAATTTGGAAAGATCCATTATTAGAGGCTGTTCGCACAAAATCTCTTGGTCTTGCTCATAAACAAATATCCAAAGATTCTGCAATGTGTCGAAACGGGACCCCTGATTATATATTAACTGTACGCAAACCAGGGGAGAATCAAGAACCAATATCACATGGTAGAGGATTTGAAAGATATATTGGAGAAAAGGAAGAACCAACTGCCAAAAAACAAAACAACCCAAAAAAGAATAAATATAGCCATTATGTCTGGCAAAGATATGCATCCCCTGTTTGGATGGACATTCGACAATCAAATACCCTAAATATCAAACAAGCAAGAGAGAAAGACGATGAAAGGCATATTTGCCCCTTGCAATTAGATGCAATTGCCCGGTGCCTTGAGTTATGGACGAATCCTGGGGATATTGTCTTGTCACCTTTCGCAGGGATTGGCAGTGAAGGATATGAAGCTGTTCGCATGGGACGCAGGGCGATTTTAATTGAATTAAAAAAATCATATTACGACCTGTCTGTTAAGTATATGCATCAAGCAGAACAATTAGCCCAATCAGAAGGGTTTGGGTTATAATGACAGAAATCATCCGCCGTAAACCGGCAATCGATTCCCGCATAGAAAGATCTATCCTTACTGGAATGATTACATCAGAGAGGTTTCTTTCTGAGGTTCAATCCTTTTATCGACCAAGAATCCTCCGCAGTGACTTTGCAAATACTGTTGCTGAATGGTGCCAGGAATATTACCAACGATATAAAAAGCCACCAGCAAATGCAATTGAGGATATTTTTAGAACTCATAGAGAAGGCCAGCTTGATCCTGCACAAGCAGAGTTGATCGAGGCGTTCTTATCCAGTATCAGCCAGGAATATGAAACAGGAGAGAAATTTAATGCCCCTTACATTCTTGACCAGGCAGAAAAACACTTTCGACTTTCAGCTCTGGAAAATCACCGATTTGAATTGTCTAAATGTATTGCCGGAGGCAGGATTGATGATGGAGAAGCATTAGTTGCCAATTTCAAAAGAGTGGCCCGGCAGGAGATCAAAGGCATTGACCCTTTTGATGGTGAATCAATTATCAAGGCATTGGATGAAAACAGTGGAGATACACTTTTCAAATTGCATGGGGATCTCGGCAAGGCTGTTGGTCAGTTAGAAAGAGGACACCTTTTTGCTGTAGTCGGAGCATCTGGAATAGGGAAGACATGGTGGCTATTGTATATTGCTTTAAGGGCTTTGTTTAGCGGATACAGAGTTCTTTTTGTAAGCCTTGAGATGAGCGAAAGACAAATAATCCAACGTATTCTTCACTGGCTCACTGGCCTGCCAAAAGCGAAATATGCTGGGCAGATTTTAATCCCTATCTTTGATTGTGCAAAGAATCAGACCGGGGAATGTTCTGATGGTTGCAAAATTTCATTGGTTGAAAAAGAGGAAAAAGAGAAGATATATTACAATAGGCCAAATTTCAAAGATACCCCAAAAGGGTATAAGGTTTGTACTAAATGTATGGGAACAGCAAATTTTCAGCCTACATCGTGGTATCGGGTTGTACAAAGGGAAGCCCTGGAAATCTCAACTGCATTAAGGAAGAAAAGAGCCATTGAACGCATTGCCGCTGTCCGCAATAAACGATTAAAAATTACCCAGTTTCCATCTGGTGAATTAACCATGCAAGGATTTGAAACATATTTAGACAATCTGGAATATTATGAAGGGTTTATACCTGATGTAATCATTACAGATTATGCAGATAAATTCAAGCGATCAGAAAGGGAATACAGGCATGGGATAAACGAGATCTGGGAAGGGCATAAAGCAATTGCACAGAAGCGGCATTGCCTGATGGCAACCGGCAGTCAGTCAAGTGCAGCCCGCAGTGGGAGGGATACTAAACGAGGAGATTGGGCTGAAGATATCAGGAAGTTAAACCTGATTGATATTGGATTTGTAATCAATCAGAATGACTGGGAACATGACAATAATATTTATCGTTGTGGGGTCGCAAAGCAAAGGCATGACGAATTTTCTTTGGTCGGTCAGATAATGGTATTAAATCAATTGAGAATCGGGAGGCCGTATATTTCATCGTGCCAGATGTTAGGATAAAAAATGAAAAAATATTAAAAAACTCTTCGAAATTTGAACGGCTTTTCAGTACAATAAGTTAAAGGATAAAATAAACACTAACCAAAAAAGGAGAAAGAAAGATGAAAGCAAGAGATTTGACCAAAAAGTTATTGGCAGATGCATGTGATGACTTGAATGCCATCATGAAACTGGACCCTCCCATTCCAACAGATCCGGAGAATAAGGACGTGACCAAAGCCACATTAGAAGCTGATCTGAGAGAGGCAGCGACAGAATTAAAACCGGACGATGTTTTAAAGCCCAAAACGGTCGAGGTGCTGGAGGCATTGGGGGTTGAGGAGCTGAAGGTTAAAGCGGAAAAGAAAGAGATAGACAAACCGAAATCATCCGTCGAGAAGAAACAGTCTTCATCTGAATTCGCATGGAAATTTGTTTGTGATAATCCTGTGGCAACAGACGAAGAGATTCAAAAGGCCATTGAATCTGCTGGACTAAAAAGACTTGCCGAGAGCACTTTGTCAAACTGGGTAATATCGACAAAGGATATCTTAAATTATCTGAAAAAAACCGGAAAGATTCAATAATGCCGACTGTTACAGAGTTGACTCAAGGATTTAAGCCTGTTGAAACAAAATATGCAACAGGCTTTTATCCTTTCTATGATGCCTTCTTCAAGACGAGGAGGTATCCTCGGTTTTATCAATCTCTTCTTGAGATGTCTCAATATGTTAATGTTCCTCTATACTATTGGGGAATTATTAAAGACTCCCTTATCGTCATTGTCCGTAGGCATATTCATCGGCCTGTTCTATACCTGATCTTGCCACCAATGAATTTAAATTGTGATCACAACATAGAATTTGAGATTATGCAGATGTTTCGGAATGCCGGATGCCATACACGGTTGAGTGAAGAAGATATGCAACTATTCAATCTTTCTGAATCTGACGTTGTTAAAGACCTCAACAATAATGAGTTTATCTATTTTGCCGGAGATTCAAAAAATATGCCTGGCAAAAAATGGAGAAACGTCAGATACAAAACTAACCAATTTGAGGCAATGGAAAAAAATGGCAAGGCAAGAATCGAATATTTAGAAGATATGCCGATGCATATTTATAATCAATGTAAGGCTGTTTACGAAATATGGATTAAATCTAAAGGCAAAAATTCTGTTCATAGTGCTCACAAAAGTATTCCTGGAAGTCCAAAAGGGCTTCAAAAGCTCGTGGTTTTAGTATACAATGGGAAAAATATTTTGAGTGCATGGGGAGCATCCGAAGCCATCAGTGATCAAATGGTTGTGCAAACAACAAGATTTCGAAACTATGATGATGGATTCTTTATAGACCCAACCATGATAATTCATTACAGAGAGTGTGCATACTGGGCAAACAAAATGGGAGAGGAAACTCTCTGTAATTTTGGAACGGGATTATTCAAAGGATTGATTGAACATAAAGAACGTTTAAAACCGATCAAGACCTTGCAATTATACAACCTTAAAACAGAAAAGCAAATAGAAAAATTAGATTGGGATAATGCTTGTCAGAATAAAACAAAAACTGAATCTGGATTGCTTTACTGATATGGATGAAAAAACGAAAAAAGAATTTGAGTCTTATTCACGTGGGGCAGAAAAGTACAATGAAAAATCCCCAGCAAGATTTAAGTGGTATGGGTATACCGAAGATGAAATGTTTCAACATTATTGGGCACTTTCTGATTTGATTCCCCCAAATGCAAAATCAATTCTTGAAATTGGTTGCGGTGGAGGAGCCCTGGCAGAAATAATCTTACAAAAAAGACCAGATATTAAATATCGTGGATTTGATATTGTCCAAAAAAATATTGACGATGCAAAATTGCAATGTCCATCTTTGAATTTTCATGTCGGAAATTATTGGGATGAACTAAATAAAGATACTAATTGGGATTTCTTAATTTCCTGTGGAGTTCTTTTCTCAACCACAGATCCGAAATATGTTTCTCTTCTTTTCGATTTAATGGACAGCGTTTCCAAAAAGGGATTTGTTGTTATGGCACTTCGGTTTTCCACTATGGGAATAACTTCAAAAATGCTTGATGAAAAAATGCAGGCTGCAATAAAAACTTCAATCGACCTGGACAAATATTATTACAAAGGCAAACGGGAATTTCTCAACCAACCTCTAATTCGAAGAAATCATCCGTTCTTTCTCTGGCGAGAAGGAACAACAGCTAAGAAACCAAAGATTCCAGAAATCCTTTTATCTCCCCTTGATAAGGAAGGATTGATTTTATGATACAAGATACCCCAATTGAAAGATATAAATGGAACGGTCAAGAGATCCTCGTAAAACGGGAAGATCTTGCTTGTTTACCTCCCGGACCTTCATTTGCAAAACCGAGGGGGCTTGAACGTAGACTTCTATCTTTAAAAGCAGAAGGAATTAAAGTTGTAGCCTATTGTGATACATCTGTCAGTATGGGAGGATTTGCGGTTTCTTATTTCTGTAAACAACTTGGATTAAAAGCAGTCATATTCTATCCTCATTACAAGGACAACTTGCCAAGAGACAACCAAACATTTCAAAAGATGAAGTGGAAAGAATTCGGAGCAGAAATCATCCCATTGGAAAATCCGAACAGGTTGATG
>Ga0315538_1000125_pt1 | contig 49549 bp, 37 predicted proteins | sample SalMarSW160230MG_2_FD_203834 | JGI IMG/M metagenome (GOLD analysis project Ga0315538, IMG submission 203834) | Salt marsh sediment microbial communities from the Plum Island Ecosystem LTER, Massachusetts, United States - Salt Marsh Sediment SW1601-230 ...
AAAAACTAATAATCAAATAATTAGCAATAAAAAAACCAAATGTTATTAACAATTTATTAGTTGTGCAACAGGCACTTCAGGCGAAGGCTAGACTCATTCAGCAAAAGAGTGTTCCGTTTAAGAAACATTGTTGATATAAACTTTTTGCCTGCGCGCGGGCGGGATATATCCGGAAACAGTAGTTTTCCATCTGCACTTATCATCAGCCCTTCGACTGCGATGATATTCGCAGGGCTCATATCTTCTTGCTCAGGGATCTTTGGCCGGTGGAAGTAACTTATTGTAGTGCAGATTGCTCTTTATCTCTCATCATCCATGCAGTAAAATTTCAGAACGCACATTTTGTGCATTCCCACGAAATGCAAATAATAACCCATTGCCAACCTGATCCTAATCCCCGGTCCCCTTTCCGTTGGTCATTAGTCGTTTAGTCGTTTAGTCGTTTCGTCGTTCGTCGTTCGTCGTTCGTCGTTCGTCGTTAGTCTTCAATTTTGTATGTGCTATTGCCGGATGCAATACCTGACAAATAATATTTGTACAGGCTACCAATTATTAATATTTTAGTTACTCAATCAATAATTTAACCTTAAACCTATCAAAATGAATCGAAAAGAATTTCATTCCCTGCTTATTACAATCTTGCTTTATGCAATAACCTTGGCCGGAACAGGCAATATTCAGGCACAGCCGGATAAGAAAATACTCAGAATAGAAGATGTTGAATTGTGGAGAAACAATTCAGTTACCCTGTCTGACGATGGTAACTGGTATACTGTAATTTATTCATTGATAGAGGAACCCAGGCAAGCAGATAAGGACTCGGTAGAAGGACAGAATGACAAAGAGGATCTTGATTTTTACGGTAAAGATTCTAGAACTGATGTTCTTTATATCTATAATTCTGACACAGGTTTAAAGTACCAGGTTCCTGACGGAAGCAATCCGGTTTTTTCATCATCCTCTGAATGGATTGCTTACAGCATCAATCCGGAAGCGGAAAAAGAAGGAAAGGAAGAAAAGGAAGATAGTAGCAAGATCATTGAACTAAGAAATCTCTATACGGGTGATACCATACAGTATAAGTCTGATGCAAAATACCAATTCGCTGAAGATAGAGATTTCTTTATTACAAGTGATGACAATAGCCTCCTGATCTATGACCTGAATAACGGAGGGGAACACTATATAGGTAGTATAGGCGAGTTCGTGATAGATAAGAAATCCGAGTCTATAGCCTATACCATATCCTCAGAAGATAAAAGAGGTAACGGTATTTACCTGTACAACCCCACCAATAGGACAACAAGGGCTCTGCAGACCGGTAATTACATCTTTTCAAACCTGTCATGGAACAGAGATAAAAACGCACTGGCTGCTCTGAAGTACAACCGCATTAAGGATAGTGTTGATATTGCGAATATGAGCATTGTTATTGTTTCAGAAATTGATTCGGAGAAAGTCAAATATTCCGAATATATGCTAAAGGACATTGAAGGAATGCCGGAAAAGATGGGTCTTGCCGTGAGAATCCCAAACTATGCAAATGAAATTACCTGGAGTAATGATAATGAGCGCCTGTTTATTAAGATCAGGAAATATGATAGTGAAACGGGAAATGTAAAAGTAAAAGAGGACAAGAAGAGTGAAGAAGAACCGACAGTAAATGTGTGGCACTGGAAAGATAAGAAGCTTCTTTCCCAAAGAATGATTGAAGAACAGAGAAATCAGAATGAGGTTTATGATGCTTTGTTTATCCTTAAATCAAAAAGAATAATCCAACTTACCGATGAGGGGATGCAGGGGCTGATCACAAGCAAAGGGACTGATAGCTGGGCTATTGGAACAGATAACAGGAAATATATCTCAGACTGGGATGTAAGGAAGAATGACCTGTACAAGATAAACCTTATTACAGGTGACAGGAAACTGATTGCCGAAGAATACGCAGGCAGTGTAGAGATTTCTCCTGACGGGGAGAAGATAATACTATGGCAGGATGGCCATTACTGGTACTATGATCTTAAAACAGATGCCAGGAAGAATATCACCTCCGGGATGGATGTATCTTTTATTGATGATGAAAACGACCATTATGGCTATGTCCCTGATTATGGTTTTGTAGGTTGGGTGAAGGATCAAAACGCGATCATGGTTAACCATAAACTTGATCTATGGCTTTTGACTCTTGATGAAAGTGAAGATGCGGTAAATTTAACTGAGTCAATTACCAGAAATGATTCTATCAGCTTCAGGGTTGATGATATGAGCTTTTCAGGAAAACCGGATATAGAGGATAGATATATAGACCTTTCCTGCCCTATTATTCTGTATGCGTTCAACCTTAAGACCAAGTATAGCGGATATTACCAACTTGCAGGCAGCAACCTGACTCAACTAATTTACAAGCCGGCATCTTTTTCAAGTTCAAGAAGACGGAGTGGATTAACAAAAGCAGAAAAGTCTGATGCAATTATTTACAGAATGGGCAATTACCGGGATTACCCGGAGGCATATCTGACCGACCCGGGGTTCTCAAATCCGAGAAAGATTACAAATACAAACCCACAACAGGAAGAATATAAGTGGGGAACCCGGATTCTGTTTGATTACACCAATGATGATGGTGTACCCTTACAGGGTATTTTAAGTATTCCTGATGACTATAAGAAGAAACAAAAACTACCGATGATAGTATATTCATACGAAAAAATGTCGCAGAATATGTATCAGTACCCTCACCCGTCGATTTCAGGGTCCAGTATATGCGAGATGATGTATGTGTCGGATGGTTACCTTGTACTTCGTCCCGATATACATTTCAATATTGGAACACCTCATTCAGATATGCATGAGTGCATAGATGCAGCTATTGAAAAAGTAATTGAACTTGGATATGTGGATGAAGACCGGATAGGATATGAAGGCTTTAGTTTTGGAGGCCATTGCGGAATGTATATTTCAACCCAGGATAACAGGTTTGCTGCCATTGCTGCCGGTGCAGGAGTAAGTAACCTGGTCCAGGGTTTTAATATTGATATTGTCAGAGACGGTTCCAATGAACAGGATTACTATATTACGGGGCAAGGAAGACTGGGAACTGATCCAACCACCAACACCGGGATGTTTATTCGAGAATCAGCTGTGTTTAATGCAGCCAATATGAATACTCCCCTCCTATTATTTCATGGTACTGAGGACGAAGTAGTGCAGTGGGAACACTCCTTTGGCTTCTACAGTATTTTACGCTATCTGAAAAAGCCTGTAGTATTCCTGTCATACCAGGGTGAAGGCCATGGACTGAGAAAGAAAAGCAACAGAATCGATATCCAGAATCGATTAAAAGAATATTTCGACCACTATCTTAAAGGGAAAGAAGCCGGGGATTGGATATTGCAGGAAATTTCCTATATGCCAAAAGATAAAAACAAAGGGAAAGAAACAGAAAGAAGGTCTGTGCCACCCTGGAAGTAATACGGTGAGGATTCGGAGGAAGGTGGAGGACTTTTAAGACAGCTCCAACTTCCCTTAGCTGTTTCCCTTTAACGAAGTCCCGGGGCTCGGTTGTCGTTAGTCGTTACTCTCTTTGAACAATTCTGATTCCAGTTCAGGCCATTGCAGATCCAGGCTTTTGAGTGTTTTCAACACTTCCTCCGCGACATAGTATAATTTTTGCCAGTTTCTGTCGGATGGTACGATATGCCAGGGTATCTCATTGCAATCTTTGAAAATTCTTTCGTATACTTCCATGTATTCCGGCATTTTTTTGCGTGTTTCCCAGTCACCATCCTTATGTTTCCAGTGCTTCTCCATCATGTTAACCCTCTCCATAAGTCTCTCCTCCTGCGCTTCAGGGGAAACATTAAGGTAGAATTTAAGAACCCGGGTATCATTATGTTCCTGCAACCTCTCAAAATCATTTATCAGACGGTAACGTTGCTCAATAAGTTCTTCCGGGAAAAAACCTTCAACTGTCGGGACGAGAATATCCTCATAATGCGATCTTATAAAGATCTGGATATCTCCTTTGGCAGGGGTTTCTTTATGAACCCTCCATAAAAAATCATGTGCATATTCTTCGGGAGTTGGTTTTTTAAAGCTTTTGATTTTTATACCAATCGGATTACAATACTTCAGTAACCCACGTGTTAATCCATCTTTCCCTGATGCATCAGTTCCCTGAAATACAATGAGTAAACTGTACTTTCTCTGGGCGAACATTTTATACTGTAATTTGCCTATCTCCTTCAGTAACTTTTTTGTTTTTTTCTCGATTATTTTCTTGTCCAATTCCGTGTTAAATGCTGGATAGTCTTGTATTTTCATAGTTATTTAGTATTAGTACTGATCAGTATTAACTTATACAACCAGGTGATCGGAAAATCCCTGGTGGCTGCGACTGTTGTTCCGGGTTAAATATTTGAATAAAATTTAATAAAATATTATTACCTCTATAAGAAATCTGCTAACTGACTGGATACTGATTAAATGCAGTTAATTCTTACAGTACAATGTTATTCTATTAGACTGAGTTAGTACTTTAAAATAGCGCTTACAGGTATCATTCAAAAACTTCAAAGCTTATTTTTGCTACGATCCTGTACTCAACTACCTTATTGTCTTTAACCACAGCACTTTGATCCTGAATGTAAACCGAGCGGATGCCTTTTACCGTTTTCGAAGAGGTTTTAACTGCATTTTTTACAGCATCTTCCCAGCTTATTTCGGAAGAAGCCAGCACTTCAATTACCTTTAATAGTGACATAATTTTCAAGTTTAGTTAGAAATAATGGTATACACGGACATAAAGCCTTATATAGCTAATTTATGAAATTATACTGTATTTTTGCTATGACAGCTGGATTATATTTAAACAAATGAAACCATTGATCGTAGCAATTATTATTGTAGTATACACATCTGGCTACCTGTTCAGCCAGGATTCAATAATGATACAACATTGTGAAGGTGCAATTATTCGTGGTGACTTAAACAAGAAAGAGATTGCCCTGGTTTTTACCGGTGATGAGTATGCTGATGGAGGTGATTATATCTCCGGGATACTGAATAAAAGAAATATCAAGGCTTCTTTCTTCTTCACAGGCAGGTTCTACCTAAATCCTGATAATAAATCACTTATCAATTCTCTGATATCGGATGGTCATTATCTGGGTGCACATTCTGACCAGCATCTTTTATACTGCGACTGGGATAATCGTGACAGCCTTCTTGTTGATTTTAAAGCTTTCAGGGATGACATTCTTAAAAATCTCAGTGCAATGAGAAAATTCGGTATTGAACAACAAGATGCTGAATACTTTCTTCCTCCTTTTGAATGGTATAACGATACTATAAGTGAATGGTGCAGGAAAATCGGGCTGAACCTGGTAAATTACACGCCAGGTACTATCTCCCACACTGATTATACCACACCTGACATGCCTAACTACCGGAGCAGCAGTGAAATATTTCAAAATATTCTTAATTATGAGATTAAAAGTGATAATGGCCTGAATGGTTTTATCCTTCTAATCCATATTGGCTCATCCGCTGAAAGAACTGATAAGTTCTACTACTTCATGGAGCAGCTACTTGCTGAGTTAACAGAAAGAAACTATAATTTCTGCCGCATCGACCGGCTACTTACAAAGTAAGTTTACCCGAAAAGACTACCATTTCGTCCCGTGACACTCAAAACATGAGACCCCTGAGGTTCCTCCACCAAGATCATTACCATGACAGGTTATACAATTCTGTAAAGGCTGGTCATATCTTGTCTTGTGCATATATCCATCCATACTGATCGCATGATCAGCCGGGGGATTATATTTTGACCCCATATCCTCTTTCTGGCATGCAATGATTGATAAGGTAATTAAACCTGAAATTATGATTGTTATAACTATCTTATGTCGCTTATTATTAATCATTTAGATATTTATTTAACCCGTTAATGTATATAAAATTAATCCTAAAAAAAAAGAGGAATCCGGATTTAGCTCGGATAATAGCGGTTATCAAAGTCTTCTTAGTATTAGTTGAGAAAAAAAGTTTCTTCATCCAGAAAAGATTGATTTTTCTGCCGTCATCATTTTTTTATCATAAATTAAGTTTTATTAACCTCAATATTGATGCCTGAATAAAGTATTTCTTTACTTTTAATGCTTTATCAATTCTGTAAGCAATGAAATCAATGAAACGAAAATTATTTGTTGTCTCACCACGGTGGCTTCCTTTGATGATAATATTAATTCTTAGTCCGGCTTTGAAGCTTGGTGCACAGGAAAAGATCACCTCTCCCCTTTCTTTCTTTGGATTTCAAATAGGGGCTGATTACCATCTTACAAACTATACAAAAGCACTCGAATACTGGAAACTCCTCGAGCAGGAGTCGGATCGCATAGTACTTGAGGATATAGGGAGTACTGCTGAAGGCAGGTCCCAATACATGGCGATAATAAGCAGCCCTGAAAACCTTGCCAACCGTGAACAGTACAGGAATATAGCTGCAAAACTGGCACTGGCAAAGGATTTAACTGATGAACAGGCGAAGGAACTGGCCAAAAATGGAAAAGCTATTATCTGGATTGACGGCGGACTTCATGCAACAGAAGTTGCAGGTTCACATCAACTTATTGAGACCGTCTACAGAATGGTTAGCTATAACGATGATGAAACCCTCAGGATTCTTGATGATGTTATTTTACTTGCCGTTTTCGCCAATCCTGACGGACTTGAACTGGTTGGTAACTGGTATATGAGAAAGGAGAATCCGACTGAAAGGAGTACCAGGAACCTGCCACGCCTGTATCAGAAGTATGTTGGGCACGACAACAACCGTGACTCCTACATGGTTTCCCAACCCGAGACCGAGAATATGTCGCGTATAATGTACAGGGAGTGGTACCCCCAGATAATGTACAACCATCATCAGAGCGGTCCGACCGGACTTATTGTTTTTGTTCCACCATTCAGGGATCCTCCAAACTATAACTATGATCCCCTCATACTCACAGGTATAGAATCTGTGGGAATTGCAATGCACAACAGGCTCATAGCAGAAGGTAAACCAGGCAGTGGAATGAGATCGGCTGCCAGCTACTCAATATGGTTTAACGGTAACCTGCGCACGACAGGTTACTTCCATAACCAGATTGGTATCCTGACTGAGATAAAGGGTAATCCCACACCTGTTGAAATCGAATTTATTCCCGACAGGCAACTTCCAACAAACGATATTCCCTTTCCGGTTGAACCCGGGGTATTCCCTTTCAGGGATGCAATCGAATACTCCTATACCATGAATATGGCTATTCTGGATTATGCATCACGTTACAGGGAGACCCTTCTTTATAATCGCTACCTGATGGGTCGCAATCATATCGAAAAGGGAAGCAGGGACAACTGGACAATCCATCCTGATATAATTGACAATCTGAAAAAAGTGGCTGAAAATGAAACCAGCAGAGCTGATCAGGATCAGCAGAACCGTTACAGAAGAAGAGGTCTGTCACCTGAGTATATGGAATATCTCAGGTTACCTGAAAACAGGGACCCAAGAGCATTTATTATACCATCGGATCAGCCGGATTTTCCTACCGCAGTTAAATTTGCCAATACTTTTATCAAAAATGGTATAACGGTTCATCAGGCTACAGAGGAGTTTTCTGTTAACGGAAAATCATACCCTGCAGGGTCATTGATATTCAAGACAGATCAGGCATTCAGACCTCATATAGTGGATCTCTTTGAGCCACAGGATCATCCTGACGATTTTCAGTATGAAGGGGGACCTCCAAATCCACCATATGACAATGCAGGATATACTCTGGCATACCAGATGGGGATAGAGTTTGACCGCATTCTTGAAGCATTAGATGGTCCGTTCGAGGAGGTTGAGGGCTTTGCAACACCACTTGAGGGTATTGTAAAACAGAGCGACGGTACAAAAGGATTCCTTCTTGATCATGCCATAAATGATGCTGCAACAGTTACCAACAGGCTGCTGGCTGCAAAGCAAAAAGTATACTGGCTCACTGAGCCCACCGTTGTTGATGGCAGGGAGTGGCCGGCAGGAACCATCTATATAACATCATCAAATAAAGCAAAGGAGATAATTGAAGCAGCTGCATTAACTCAAGGCATAAACTTCTTTGGGGTCGATAATACCCCTTCAAAGAGTGGTATGCAGATTACAGGTGCAAGGATTGGCCTGTGGGACAGGTATGGTGGCTCAATGGAGTCAGGCTGGACCCGCTTTTTACTGGAACAGTTTGAGTTCACCTATGAAAAGGTATTCCCGAAAAGGCTCGATGCAGGTAACCTGAAAAAGGATTTTGATGTTCTGGTCTTTGTCGACAGAGCTATTCCGTATGGGGAAACCAGAACAGCATCTTATGATCGACGTGAAAGTGGGGATGATAGTGATATTCCTGCTGAGTACCAGGACTGGCTTGGCGTTATCACAAGTGAAAAGACTATTCCACAGTTACTTGCTTTTCTGAATGATGGCGGTACTATTATTGCAATCGGCAGTTCTACAAACCTCGCCTACCATGCTAATTTACCCATGAGTAATCATATTGTTGATGGTGAGGGTGAACAGCTGGAAAGGGATAAGTATTATATCCCCTCTTCTATTCTGCAGGTAAAGCTTGACAATACTCTTCCGCTGGCATGGGGAATGAACGAACGTATTGATATATTTTTCAATAACAGCCCCGTCTTCAGGCTTAAGCCCGACGCGGATAAAATGGGCATAACACCTGTGGCATGGTTTGACAGCGATGCTCCACTCAGGAGTGGCTGGGCATGGGGACAGGACAGGCTTTATGGCGGTACTGCAATAGCGGAGGCTGATATTGGTAAAGGTAAGCTGTACCTTTTCGGACCGGAGATACTTTTCAGGGCACAATCACATGGAACATTCAAACTGTTCTTTAACGGCCTGTATCTTTCATCTGCTAAAGAAGGCGAAATTATTAAATAAAGAGTATCTCATTGCTAAAGGTGCTGCCATCCGGGTTTAGGCCAGCGAGTTCAGTCTGGCCTGTCTTCTTCCATGACTTCAAAACCAATCAGGATGGCAAAATTCTTTATTTTTTCCCTGAGGTCACCAATAGTTGCTGCTCTATGAATACCATAAGCATCAGCAAAGTAATTCTTCTGTACTTCTTTTGCGTTAACTTCAGCTATTAACTTTGTTCTGCACATTATATCGTCAAGGTTTTTATAGAGAGCATGTCCATCCACAATTCTACCTGTATGTAATCCGATTTTCTTATTGAGTACATAGAATTTCCAAATTGTAACAGGCTCACCCACAGGCCATTCAACCTGCAATCCTGTAGAAGAACCTGGTTCCAGTGTGTTTCTGACCGGGCTCTCGGCATGAGTTCTGATAATATATGGTACTCTCCTATCGTCTCCATATGGATTAACAGGAGCACCACAGTGGGTAAGTATATCCACGTTATTTTCGGTATCTATCATGAGGTCACCAAGCATACCTGGTCTGCCTGTAATATAATATCCTACAAGTTCCGCTATTAATATGTTCGGATAATCCTGACAGACAGCCTGTATTCCTCTTGTTTTGAAACCACACTCGAGACCCAGTCCGGGCCAGAATCTGTCTTCCACCTTACCGCTTCCGGTAAGTGATCGCATATGGGTTGATACAGCATCACAATCATATTTTTCTCTTAAGGCGTCAAAAGCAAGGTATGCCCTTGCAGTTCTTATTATTTCAGATTTTGCAGCTTTTACCCCTGCAGCTTCTTCAATCCATTTTTCCGCTATTTCTTCCGCTTCTTTTTGACTGGCTTCCTGATAAGCTCTATAAAACTCCTCCGGCTCAGCTCTGACAATTTCCACACCAAGTAATTCCTTTAACTCACGAGTATAAGTTTCATTATAATCTTCAGGAATATGTTTATTTATATCTCCCTGGTAGTCTACCTGGGCAATATATTTATAAGGTGACACAGACAATATTCTGGATTCTTTAAGCTTTTTAACAGCCTCAACCAGTTTAATCTTATCAACTAAATCGTTAAACATAGCTTCTGATTTAACCGGATTACAAATCTGTCTTCTGTCTAACTGAGCAGTTAAAATTCTACCATTTTTATATTCAGGACCTCCCACAAGTACAGATTCGTCTTCATTTCCTGTAGCAAAGAGCTTATAAGGACTTTTATCCCATTCCCAGAGATTATATACAACTATGGTTGGTAATCCTGTGAATGCTAACCTATAGTCGCTCAAAGTACCTATAATCAAAACTCCGTCCAGGTTTTCCCTTGAACTCTCCAATTCAACAAGCACTGTTTCCCCTGAAAAATCAGCTTCTGTCAAATCCCTGACAATGAAATCAATTCCCCTGCATTCATTCTGAAGTTCCTGCAACAGCCCATTATTCGTTATAGGGTTTTTTGCAGATCCTCCAGGGCCGACATATCCCTGTGATAAGAATACTGTAAAAATCTTTGTGTTTTCTCTTTCACTCACCCTACTATAGGAATTGTCGCCTATTAGCATAAAGACAACCAGGATTAAGATTAATCTTTTCATAATTATTTCATCTCTTTATATTAATATTTTGATATGATAATATAAAGTTAAATATTTTTGAGATAATCTTTCTCAATACCTTCCTCGTTGTTGACTATATCCTGAATATACTATAAGATTAATGCTGAACACGTTACTCTGAAATCCAGATCAAAGGGTGAGTCTTCATCAGATAGATCAGTTCATTTTGGATAACTTAACGGAAATCTGCAGCATTCCTCTCACCCATACTTAATTAAGGAATACTCCACCATCTTCGCTATAATATACTAAAGGTTAATGACATATCGGGATAAGATCTTTATATTAAAGCTTTGTCTTCAATGAAACCCGGTCATATACTGAACAAATTTTATTATCTTGATACCAAATTATATTTTAAGCTGGAACGGAGAAATTTGACATACAGACTTATTCCTGCAAGGAATACCATATTAGCATCAATTATCTTGGTATTTAATCTCTCCTTTTTACCTGCACAACAACAGGAAACTTTAGACAGCCTTATAAACAGTCTTGAAAGAGCACAGACTACTCAGCAGCGATACAAAATACTTCTCTCAATTGTTGATTACTATTCAGCACAAAGCGATTACGAAAAAGCTATACAGTATGCAAAATCTGCTTTAATTGAAGCAGAAAATGAAGGGAATACGATGGATAAGGCTCATGCGCTTTTCATTATTGGAGACCTGCAGGAAACAGTTGATCAATATGACAAAGCGATTGAAAACTATAATGTATCCTACCGTAACTATCGGGAAGTAGAAGATAAAAAAGGAATGGCTGATCTCTGCTACTCATTGAGTGACATCTATAAGAAGAAAGGATTCTATCGGCGCTCAATGGAACGATGCCTGGAGGGTTTGGATCTTTATAAAAACCTCAAGGACACTTCTGGAATAGCAGACATTTACAATTGTATGGGCAGTTTATATAAATATCAGGATGAACTTGGTAAGTCAATTGAGTACTATAGTAAAAGCCTGAATCTCAGGATGAGCATGAATGACCGCGAAGGTATCGCTCTATCATATAATAATATCGGTGTTGTCCATGCACTCTCAGGAAACTATGACCTGGCTATGGACTATTATAAAATGGCTCTTGATATCCATATTGAAACCGGTTCTTTAAAAAATGAGGCCATCGTATACGGTAATATAGCTAACATTTACCTGACAAAAGGAGAGTATCAGAAAGCCTATGACTATATTATTAAAAGTATCAAAATAAACGAAGAGATAGATTACAAGAGAGGCATAGCAATCCAGTATCAGACCCTTGGCAGGTATTATGATCTTATGGGTAATACTGAGCAGGCAGTTAAGAATTACCTGACTGCATATGATAAGTTTAATGAGCTTGGGAGGCTTGAATATCAGAAAAACATTACTTCGATACTGAGTGATATTTTTTCAAGAGAAGGGGATTTCAAAAGAGCATATAATTATTTAAAAGAAAATAGAAGTTTTAGTGACAGCCTTTTCGACATAGAAAACATGAAGAGCATTGCTACCCTTGAGCAGGAATACTTAAATCTGAGGCAAATAGAAGAACACATGTTAAAGAACCAGAGGTCAAAGGTATTGCTTTTTGCTTCATCTGTTACATTAATCTTACTCCTGATTATCTTCTCTCTTCTCTATTCCAGACAGAAGATAAAGATTAACCAGCAAAAGTTAAAACTTCATAATATTGAGCTTGAGAAGAGACAGGTTGAATACGACCTTGAATTAAGACAAAAAGAGATTACCGCATCAACAATCAGCCAGGCCAGGAAGAATGAAACTATTAATGATGTTATTAACAGGTTAAAGGCCTCATTAGATAACCTTAAGCAAGAGAATATACCAGTAATAACCAATATTATAGAGGAACTAAGTGATAATACCAATTCCGATATATGGCAGGAATTTGAGATACGTTTCCTTCAGGTACATACAGATTTCTATGATAATCTTATGAAAGAATTTCCAGATCTGACAAATAATGAGAAAAGACTTGCTGCTTTCCTAAGACTTGACTTCTCCACTAAAGAAATTTCCTCAATCACAAACCAATCTCCCCATAGTATTAATATTGCACGCACCCGTTTACGAAAAAAACTAAGTCTTGTCAATAAAGATATAAACCTGGCCGCTTTCCTTTCAAGGTTCTAAAATAAAAGCTGGTTATAAAATATCTAGCTACATAGCAACATCTGACAAAATGGATGTATTAATAATGTATTACTGTTATCATCTAAATGTATCACTCCATTTTTGCATAACCTGAAAACGTATCAGGTTTGTATACAGCTATTTTTATGATCTCATGTCTGGTTTTCTGATATTTGTTTAAACCATTGCTATAAAACATTTAAACCAGAAAAGCATGTCTGCATTCATCAGGAAATCCTGTTTGCTAATCATCCTTATACTTTTTTGCTGTTCTTCTTATTCTAATCCGTCTGTACCAGAAAATGATTCAATAATTCTTGCTGCCGTCAGGTATGGTAATACTGAGATGCTGGCTGAACTTCTACGAAATGAAAAAGAGCTTGATCGCAGATACGGAAAAGAAGAACGAACACTCCTTCCCTACTCAATTGAAAACAACCAGTTATCTGTCACAGGATACCTGCTTGATATTGGTTTTGATGTAGAAAAGAAGGATGAGAATAAAACTCCGCTGATGTTTGCCGCAAAATATGGCAGGGCTTCAATCGCCAGGGTGTTAATTGATCATGGTGCCGAAATAAACGCAATAAACAGTTCCAGGAACACAGCATTTCATTATGCTGCCGAATATAACAACCCTGAAATGTTGAACCTGCTGTATGAAATAGGGGCAAATATAAATATCCCCAATGAGGATCAATGGACTGCTCTGGACTTCGCAATAATTAACAATAATCAGGAGGTTATAGAATACCTTGAATCAATTGGTTGCATTATTTATAATAAAATAATCCCTGATTACTTCGACGGGCCTTATATTGACATTTTAAATGATGGGGGGGTGATGGTCAACTACCTGGTAAACAGGGCCGGAAGAAAAGGAAGTTCAATCTTATCAAGGCAGGTAGAAATTTCAGATACCTTAGCACATATAAAGGGCATAAGGAAAGACAGAAACGACTATTACATAAATACCAATCCTCCAATTCCTCCATGCATATATGATACACCATCCAGGATTTTTGTTATGGGAGATATTCACGGACAGTATGAACGAATGGTTGAAATGCTTATAAGTGGAGGGGTTATAGATAATAAACTGAACTGGTCATGGGGTGATGGTCACCTAGTATTCATAGGCGATATACTTGATCGTGGTGAAGGTGTTATGGAAGCATTCTGGCTAATATATAAGCTGGAACAACAGGCTGAAAATCAAAATGGTAAGATACATCTTATTCTGGGCAATCATGAAGCTATGATCCTGAAAAACGATATAAGGTATATTTCAAACAAGTATTACAGCCTGACTTCCAATTTAGATATTAACTACCATGAATTATTTGCGGAAAGTACGGTGATAGGAAAATGGTTAAGAACAAAAAACGTGGTTGAGAAGGTCGGAAATACATTATTTATTCATGCAGGAATTTCCAGTGAATTGCTCTCTCTTGGGCTTTCCCTGGAAGATATTAATTCAGGATTCAGACATTTTCTGAAGGTAAGTGATGAGGATAATTACAACGATATGGACAGATTCCTTATTGGCAGATACGGACCTGTCTGGTACCGTGGCTACCTGAAGGCTTCCAGCGGGTATAAAGAGATAGATCAGCACTCGCTTGAAAAAGTATTAAAGACTTATTTTGTGGAACAGGTGGTGGTGGGTCATACCGAAGTAGATCTTATTCAACCAGTTAAAGATAATAAAGTATATCCGGTTAATATTCCACTGGCTAATAAAAATATTATCGGACAGGCCCTGCTAATTGAAAATGGCAATTTTTACAGGGTAACAACAGATAACGATATAACCAAATTAAATTAAGTAACCTAAACAATAATGCCTATGAAAAAAAATTATGCCCTTGCCTGATTAATACGGGCATCTTCAGAAGGAGTCTTTTGAGATTCTGATGAAATAAAATTTAAGAATAACCTATGATTCTCTAAAATCAATTTTCATGAAAAAAAAGATACTATTATTAAGTTTTTTATTGTGCATTGGTCTTCATTGGCTTAATGCGCAGGAATTCCGGGTGACCGGAACAATAACAGACAATACCGGCGAGCCTCTGCCGGGTGTAACAGTCCAGATCAAAGGCAGCTCAACAGGTACAGCCACTGATGTTGATGGAAATTACTCATTACAGGTACCTGGTACTGATGCCGTACTTGTTTTCTCATTTATTGGATATGAGACACAGGAGATCACAGTTGGCGACCAGAGAGTGATTAATATCACCCTGAATGAGACAACACAGGATATAGACGATGTAATAGTTATTGCCTACGGTACTACCACGAAGGAATCATTTACCGGGTCTGCGTCAGTTGTTGGGGCGGAGAAAATCAATAAAATACCTGTAAGCTCCTTTGAGAAGGCCCTGGTAGGTAATATTGCAGGCGTCCAGATCTCAAATATATCCGGACAGCCCGGATCAGGGACCGAGATAAGGATCAGGGGTATTGGTTCATTCTCGGCTTCAAGCGAACCTCTCTATGTCGTCGATGGTGTACCTGTAACGTCTGGAAGTATCCATAATACAGCAGGTGGTTCCGCGACTGGAAATGTTATGTCGACGATTCCCACTGGTGATATTGAAAACATCACAGTGTTAAAAGATGCGGCGGCAGCTTCTCTCTATGGTTCCAGGGCTGCAAACGGAGTTATCCTGATAACTACCAAACATGGTCGGGAAGGAGTCACCAGGTATAGCCTCAAATCAGTTTATGGGATTTCGGACTGGGCCACTGATAACTTTAGAACAGTTTCCGGTGAAGATTTTCTTATGCTGCACAGGGAATCCATGGAAAACTATCTGGCATCAGGCAGAGCACCTGCAGGTTTCGATGTTGATCAAACAATGTTAGATCACGATTGGGTTAAGCCGGAAGAAGGATTCACCGACTGGTATGAACATCTGTTCAGAACTGGAAAAACAAAAAACATTGAACTATCAGCTACAGGAGGTTCTGAAAAAACTCAATTCTATATTTCAGGAAGTTATTTTGACCAGGAGGGCATTGCTTATAAATCCGGTTTGACAAGATATTCAGGAAGGGTAAATGTAACTCATAAGATAAACAAAATGTTAACGATTGGTCTGAATTTGCTAAATTCATACCAGGACCAGGAGATCGTTGACGCTGGGACAAGGTATTACAGTCCATTTTATAATGTGAGTGGTAACTGTTTCCCTACCGAAGGCCCATATCTTCCGGATGGCAGCTACCGGCCTGAATTACAAAGCGGCTACTATAATGTAGTTATGGAGCGGGATCTGAATGAAACAAGTGGAAAGTTGTTCAGAAGCATGAATACCGCTTTCCTGGAAATCAGGCCTTTTGAATTTCTAACCTTCAGGTCTACCAATAGCTTTGACTGGTTAAATAATGACGAGACCAGGTATGCATCACCTCTTTCAAGATCCGGTGATGCTGAGCAAGGTTTTGTAGCATTAAGTAATAGAAAGAGAATTACTACAACTACATCTAACCTCCTTACATTTGATAAAACCTTTGCCGATCTTCACCATGTTAATATTATCGCTGCACAGGAAGCCGAGGTAAGAAGTGAGATCAGGTACAATACTGAAGGAGATGTTCTTCCAAATGAAACACTTCGCAGCATTGGTGCTACAGCATTGCCCGTTACGGCAAATGGGTATAATCAAGGCACATCCCTGCTATCATTTCTATCCAGAATTAATTATGATTACAGAAACAGGTATTACTTCTCAGCAAGTATCCGTCGCGATGGCAGTTCAAAACTGGGAATCGATGAAAGATGGGCAAACTTCTGGTCTGTTTCAGGTGCATGGAGACTAAGCAGTGAGAGTTTTATACAAAGCATATCAATTATAGATGACCTGAAATTAAGGGCATCATATGGAACAAACGGGACTCTTCCTCCCGGCTACTTTGACCACTTAGCTCTATATTCATATGCATCTACATACGATGGTCAGGTTGCTGCATACGAAAGCTCTATATCCAACCCAAATCTTACCTGGGAGCAAAATGCTAGTTTCAATGTGGGCATTGATATTACTGTGATGAGAAATTTCAGTGCTACCATTGAATACTTCTCAAGACATACTTCAGATCTTCTTATGAACCTTCCCCTGGCCCCGAGCGTAGGTGCCGAAAATACCTGGGTAAATATTGGGGAGATGGATAATAAAGGATGGGAATTTAATCTCAGAACCACGAATATTTCCACTCATGACTTTACCTGGTCTTCCACTTTTAACATTACTACTGTCGATAATAAGATTGTTAAACTCAATAATAATGAAGATATCATTGACGGTCGTTACATTAGAAGAGAAGGAGAGGCATATAATACATTCTACCAGCCGTTATGGGCCGGTGTTAATCCTGCAAATGGTGCCCCACAATGGTATATTGTGGATGCAGACGGAAAAAGGACTGGAGAAGTAACGGGAGACATCGCAGAAGCGGATTATGCAATTGCAGGTAAAGCAGATCCTGATTTCTTTGGCGGTTTTGGCAACAACTTTACATATAAGGGACTAAACCTCTCTTTCCTTTTCAATTTCTCAGTCGGGGGCAAAATCTATTATCACTATGGATATAAAACCTGGAATGACGGAAATTTTGTAAAGTATTCTATCCCAGTAACTCAGCTTGACAGATGGCAGAAGCCCGGTGATATTGCAGAGAATCCTCAAAGAATTTGGGGAGGAAATAATTCCTCAGAGGTAAGGTCTTCCAGATTTGTACTGGAAAATAGCTTTTTGAGGCTTAAAGATATTACATTGTCATATACTTTGCCGGAATCTCTCTCGGAAAGGTTACATATCAGTAATATAATTGTTTATACCCAGGCAACCAATTATCTGACCTGGGCGCAGCAGGACCTTTGTGATCCGGAACAAAGATCCAATGGATATACAAGTTACGAGATGCCGAATAATAAAACTTTAACGTTCGGTCTTGAGATAGGTTTTTAGATCAACAGTTCAAAAATATATTAATATGAAAAAAATAAAATATATAGTTAGACTATTTATGATTGTATTGCTAATTGCAGCACAGTCATGTGAAGGTTTTCTTGATGAGTTTCCTAGTAATGCTCAGTCTCCCGATAATATAAAGACTGTTGCTGATGCCCAGATTGTATTGAATGGAGCATATGATGGTATACAAGACTACAATTATTGGGGTTCAAAAATGATCACCTATCACGGTGTCAAAGGTGATGACATGCAGACTGCTGAGTATGGCAGGATATATTATCAGTATTCCTATCAATTTACTGCTCAAGTTATGGAATATTCTTCTAATGGTGGGATTTGGTCACATCCTTATTGGCTGCTAAGACATGTAAATACCATATTATCATTTATTGAAGATATTGAGACAACCACGCCTGCTGAAGACGCAGAGAAACTGGACATTAAGGGTCAGGCTTTAACAATCAGGGCCCTTGTCCATTTTGACCTTTGCAGGATGTTCGGACGGCAGTATTCTCATGATAATGGTGCATCTTTGGGCGTTCCTATTGTAACCAGTGTTTTAGATCCTTATGCAAAAGTATCCAGAAATACTGTAGCTGAAGTGTATACACAGGTTTTAGCCGATTTGAATGCAGCAATACCTTTACTCTCTGATAGTAAGAGATTGGGTAAATTAAACAGATGGGCTGCAAAAACTTTGCTGGCACGCGTATACTTATATATGGAGGATAATACTAACGCATATGCCACGGCAAAAGATGTAATAGATAATGGCCCATATGAACTAATGGACAGGGCAGATTATGTTGACTCCTGGGCCGATGAAAGCGGATCATCTGAGGCAATTTTTTCAATTATAAATAGCGTAGCTGATAATGCTGGAGGGACTAGTGTAAATAACCTCTCCGACCCGGGAGGCTATGGCCAGTTTATTGCCACCCAGGATCTTATAGATCTGATTAGATCAGATCCTGCAGATATACGAAATGGAATGTTATATTATGATCAGACAAGTACTTCTGATCCAAATACATGGGGCAGGGTTTTGAAATATCCTGGCAATGGCAACACCAAAGACAAAATAGTGGCCTTCCAGGAAAACGGAACCCCGTTGGAAGTAGCTGCCTATGCAGGTAATGTTTCTGTTTTCCGTCTTTCTGAACTTTACCTTATTGCTGCAGAGGCTGCGATAAAGAACACAGACCCCGTAAACGCAACATTCTATCTTAATAAAATTGTTGAACGCGCTAATCCGGCAGCTACTGTAGCACAGGTGGATGTAAACCTTGACAGGATACTGACCGAAAGAAGAAAAGAACTATGTGCCGAAGGTCATAGATTCTTTGACCTGATAAGAAATAAGAGGGATATAGTGAGGTCGATGTCTCCCAGGATTTTTGAAATAAATACACCTATGCTGATTGAATGGGATAATTATCAGGTTATTTTACCTATTCCGCAAGATGAACTGAATATTAATCCCTTGATACAAAATGATGGTTATTATTAAGATGTCTTATTAATGGTTGCCAATGGTCGGTTAACATTAATCTATATATTAATCATCAATGTTTAATTCTATAAAAACTATGAAGTTATGAAGAAATTAGTGAAGAACGCAAATATGTCGTTCATGTTTTATATGAGCATTATAGCGATCATTGGATTGTTATGGTCGTGCAAAGAAGAATTATGGGATCCCGGAATATTACCTCCGGTTATTACAGAAATTGGACCCGGTGCAGCTTTCCCCGGACAGGAGGTTACTATTTATGGTGCTAACTTTAGCTCTGCTGCTGCTGACAATGTGGTCAGCTTTAATGGTACAGCTGCTACAGTTACAGCAACTTCAACTCTGGAAATAACAACTACTGTACCTGTTGGGGCAACAACCGGAAATGTAACTGTTACTACTAATAATATGACTTCAGAAGGCTTTGCCTTCACAGTAACGGAGCCTGTAATACCCTCGATCACTTCCATTGATCCTACAAGTGGTAAGGTGGGCTCAACAGTTGTAATCACGGGTACTGACTTCAGCACTGTGCCAGAAGAAAACATTGTTAGTTTCAATGGAACATTAGCAACTGTTAGTGAATGTACATCTACATCCATAACAACCTCAGTGCCTGCAGGAGCCACAACAGGTCCGGTCACAGTAACAGTAGATGGCGAATCAAATGGTATTGAATTTACTGTTATTGAATCTCTTATCTTCAACAGGCAAATTCCTCCTGAATCATCTGATGATGCTGAAGAAGGAGCCTTAAATGGTGCAATGGCACTGGAAAGCAGCGATCTTGAACTTGGAGAGTACGATACCTGGACCCAGGATGACATTGAGCAGGGAGTGCAGACAATTGGTTTACGGTTTACTGATGTGACAATACCACAGGGAGCAACAATCCTTAGTGCTACAATACAGTTCACCTGTGATGCCGGTGGAGATGACCCGGCGGAAATGACCATATATGGTGAAAATGTTGCAGATGCCGTTACTTACACGAATGATCCTTATAATATCTCCACGAGGTCAAAAACAGTAGAGAATGCCGTTTGGGACATACCTGAGTGGGTTGATGAAGGAGATGCAGGCCCGGCGCAACAGACTCCGGAACTGGCTGCAATTGTACAGGAAATAGTAGACAGGGGTGACTGGGCAGCAGGCAACAGCATGGCATTCATACTTGAGCCAAGCGGCGATACTGTAAATGAAACATCAGATTCAGGTGGAAGAGAAGCTGAGGCATCAGAGGGTTCCGGAAGCGGAACTCAGGCAGCGGTGCTAACTATAGTTTATGATGAGTAAACTTGAAGCTTTTATGTTTATCAACCTATTCCTCTGTTGGAATTTAGGTTAGCTTAGTTTAATTTGGGTTAAGAGGTGTCAGAAAATTCTGACACCTCTTTCTTTTGTTTTTGATAGATAAGCACGTAACGCTAGATGAATTAAGATGTCGGGGATATGCAATCCCCGACCATTGGAATTGGTAAGATCCGCGCCAGCGGAGGCGGGCTCATCGCTTTTTACTTGGCTTTATTATACTTCTTATCCTCATAAGAAATACCTTTTGTCATCCACTCCGGTGCATCTGCACTTTTGAGGTAATGATCAAAGAATTGTTTCATCCGCCTCTGAAAATCAACTTGGTTATTCTCATTTGCCAGGTGATGATTCTCATCGGGATATGAGAGCAATATTACCTTTTTGCCCAGTCTGCGTGCAGCATTATAAAACTCAAGTCCCTGGTTCCAGTCGACAGCCCCATCAACAGTTCCTTGAAGTATCATAAAGGGAGTGCTTATCCCGGGTGCATTATGAACAGGTGACTGATCGATATAATTCTGCATATCATCGAACATCCCTTTACCCATTCTTACCTGTCCTAACTCAAAAATACCCTGGTTGTTGGTACCCGTATTTTTATACAGGATATTATACATACTTGTTAGGTTTGTAACAGGTGCTCCCGTTACCACGCATGCAAACATATCTGTCTGAGTAAGGATAAATGATGACTGGTAGCCACCCCAGCTATGACCCTGCAACCCTATATGACCGGGGTCTGCATAACCTTCATCAATCACTTTTTTGGTAGCTGCTGTTACACAGTCGAGTGCATTCCACCCCGGCTGACCTTCATAATATTTAATATCAGGCATCAAAACAAGGTATCCGTTACTTGCATAGGTCGACATATGTGGTCTGTCGTCATAAGTGGGCATCGAATAACTGTGGTGTCTGTTTGACATTTTTTCATAGAAAAACACTATCATAGGGTATTTCTTACCCTTTTCATAATCTGCAGGAAGGGTCAGTGTAGCCTGCAGCCTGTCACCATGCTTATTTTTAAAATCAAGCAATACCCTGCTACCCCAGAGATATTCTTCCTGCTGCGTGTTGGCATCAGTTTGTTTAACAGGTTTTTTAAAGCCTGAATCACAAGTAAAGTAATCAGGAAAATCAATAAATGTCTGACGCGTAAAGAGAAAACGATCAGCATCATGAGCTTTCGTAAGCCTTCCATAGCTGGCATTTTCAAATATCATCTTCTTTGGTGGTTTTCCATCATCCAACAGGAAGTAACCTGATTTCTTTGTCCATTCTCCATAGGCTGTCAGAAAATTATCCTTTTCGATATAGATATATGGATCATCATTTGTGCTGGTCATCATTCTCCTGAAACCGCCTCCTGCCCTGTTGAATCTAAACCGGATCTCATTTTCTGTTCCGTAATTACCTGTCATATTATAACCACCGTTCCCATCAAGGGAAACGGCCCATATATCGTACAAGTGATTCAGAAACACCTTTTCCCTGTCAGAAGACCAGCCTGCAAGACCATAAGAAGGATTCTCATACGGATGATCCTCTTCTATATCAATGAAACTAACTTCAACATTTTCTGAGATATTGGTCAGTGTTTTGGTTCTGAGATCATATGCAAAAAAGTGTCCGTTCTTAAAATACAGGAAATAATTTCCATCCGGGGACAGTCCCATAACCCTGCCTATCTTTTCTTCGATCAGGGTCTTTTCACCTGTAACAGGATCTATTATATAATAATCACTGTAGCCACCACCCCAGTTAGTATCTGAAATATATGGTTTGGGGTTACCACCTATAATTCTGTCGGCATTACGATCTACCAGGCTTGTACGCATATCATCCGACTCAAGCTGAACAAAGTCCATATTATTAAGATGAAGCAACGCTGCGTAGGTTGACATCTGGTTTCTTCTGTTACGCACCATCTGGACCGATTGTATCTCTTCATCATCCCAGTGCCATACATCAACATTGGCAATGGTATCGCGGCTTATCTTTTCGATTTTTTCCTGTTCTTTTATGCTGATAATCATTCGCTTATTGTCAAGGCTGAAAGACAGCCTGCCTTTTTCACTCAGCACATAATCAACGGGAAAATTATCATCACCTGAAGGTTTATAGCTAAGTAACTCAGGATCATTTGTATTAATATCATTGAAAACCAGCAGTTCATTGATGCTCTGCCCCAGGCTGTCAGGTTTGTTTCCTTTCAGGACAGCCAGAGATGTACCTTTTTTATCCCACTCTGAGCGATAAAGCATCTCGTCATCCCATGTTAACTGGCTATAGGTTAATGTATCGGTATCCAGGGGTTTAACTGTCCCTCTGACAAGATCCATAATATATACACCATTTCCTGCATTTTCTTCCGCATCTAAAGTATAAGCCAGGTGAGTTCCACATCTGCTAAATTTATACTGGTTTACATTTCCAATATTCATTAAACTGCCGGTTTTAAGATTCTTTAGAAGCATATCAGTTCCATTGTAATCCTTTTTTTCACCGGTTTTCTTGATAGCCAGGTAATCGGATTCCGGGGACAGTGTCATATCGCTAACCTTATCCCATTCAGTTTTCTCACCGGTTTCAAGATTCAATAATACTCCCTTGGTATATACTGGTTTTTTACTCTTTCGAAGCTTTTCTGCTTCCTTTTTTTTCAGATTCCTTTTGTAAACAACCCACTTTGAATCGTAGGAAAATTCCGGGGCATTACAATATTTATCAGAGAATATCTTACCTGATTCAATATTCTTGATGTACAGGGTATCATCACCTCCGTTGGGACTATATCCATAACTCATCCAGTTACCATCGTCAGAAAGACTTACGGAAGTAATCCGGCTCCATCTGCTATAATCATCGATGTTCAAGATTTTCTTAGCATCCTGGGCATTGGTTGATATGCCCGCAAGTGTCATGCAGATAATAAGCAGCAGTGTTTTTAAGAGTGGTTTCATGATAGTTGAATTGTTGAATTGTTGATTTGTTGATTTGTTGAATTGGGTTCAAGCAATAGCAAGTTATGTTTTATAAATGACAAATATAGTATAGCCGTCAAATTATTATATGCTGGTAAACATATGAAGGAATAATCCATATCTTTAAGAGGCAAACAGATAAGTGAAGAACAATGAAACAGTTTAATTTTCTTCTGATAAATATTTTTGTTGTGAGCTTGATTATCTCATGTACTTCACCCTCAGATAAATCAATTGATTCATTTAAACCAAATATTGTTTTGATTTACTTTGATGACCTCGGCTATGGCGATGTAAGTGCCTATGGTGCCACTGAGATTGAAACACCTAATATTGACATGCTGGCCGAAGGAGGGATAAGGTTCACAGATGCTTATTCATCATCGGCTACATGCACCCCCAGCAGGTACGCACTACTGACCGGACAGTACCCCTGGCGTAATAAAAATGCAAGGATATTATCCGGCACGGCTCCCCTCCTTATTGATACAACACAGTTAACGCTTCCAAAATTGCTGAAGAAATCAGGATATCATACAGGAATAGTAGGTAAATGGCACCTGGGGCTTGGGGACGGTAATGTTGATTGGAACAAGCATATCTCTCCCGGGCCGAATGAAGTAGGTTTTGATTATTCCTTCATTATGGCCGCCACACAGGACCGTGTACCAACAGTTTACATCGAAAATGGTAATGTCTGCCGTCTTGATCCAGATGATCCCATACAGGTCAGTTACGAATTAAATTTCCCGGGTGAACCGACCGGTCTGGATAATCCAGAAATGCTTAAGATGATGTGGAACCACGGTCATAATAACAGTATAGTAAATGGTATTCCCCGTATCGGTTTTATGAAAGGCGGTGAAGCTGCACGATGGGTGGATGAAAACATGGCAGATACTTTCCTTGTGAAGGCACAGAATTATATTAATAAGCATAAGAATGAACCATTCTTCCTTTATTATGCCTTACAGCAGCCACATGTACCGAGAACACCCCACGAGCGCTTCATAGGCAAATCAGGCATGGGCCCAAGAGGTGATGTGATAATTGAAGCTGACTGGTGCATCGGGGAATTAATAAAAACCCTTGAACAACCTGGCTGAAACAAATCCTGACAAACTCAGGGAAATGATAGATGCCTATGAAAGTATTATTACCAACAGATGATGAGCGCAATAAAGTAACGATGGAATATCGGCCTCCGCTGGCACGGATCCGGAGGTCTGTGCCAGGCTTAGGTAGTGTTAGAGTGCAGTATTGTAAAATTCATATCTTTAATAGACAATTAACAACTTAACCTTAACCATCTAATATCATGAAAACCTTATCTAAGTATATTCTGCAAATTCTAACTTCAATCTATTGTGCAGTTTACATGGCAGGCCTTATAAGTGAGTTTGTCCCAGGTGAAACTAACCTTATAAGTATTGACTGCCTGTTAGTTATTTTGATCTTCTTAGTCTTCCTGGCCGCTACCATTTTCAGCTGGTTCAATCTTAAGATAAGTGGTTTATTGCTTCAGGTATGGAACATTGTGATATGGCTTTTCAGCTGGTTTATATGGGAGGAAGCCGGAATGGTTATGGTACTTGCGGTTCCGGCTCTGGTAATCGGTGTTCTGATGAATCTGAAGGTGTATAAGAGCAAAGCCGGTACACAACCAACAAATCAGATTTACTGGAGATTTGTACTTAGATTGCTAATAGTAAACTATGCCATTCTTTATGCTATTACTATCATGGCAGGCATCTTACGCGATCCACTTAATTATTCAAGTTTCCCCTTTATCCTGTTTCCTGTTCTTGCAGCCCTTTTCTATTCAGGCTTTATTGTCTCCTGGTTTAATGAGCTTGTTGCAGGTATCTTGCTTTGCTTATGGTATGTTGTCGTGGTCATTGGATCTGTTGCTTATTTTGATTTCTCCGATAGTGGCCCATGGTTTTTATTCGGTCTTACAATCCTTTTTCAGGGTCTGTCCTATATTAATAATTACAGGACCTATCGATCCAAAACCTGATTACTATCAGTATTTTTTAAAAAATGAATTATTTTGGTAAAAAGCTTAAACCTAATACCTTATTCAATAAAAAAGTTATTCTTATTTTTTATTCTTTTGATAATAGCCGGAACATCAGTTCTGTCACAGGACAGGCTTACACCAGTTGATACAACTGTCATAACCAGGCATACTACCACCATTAACGGGGAAAAAATAACTTATACTGCCACTACAGGTACTCAGCCTGTATGCATTGATGATGTGGTAGTTGCTACTTTATATTATACCTATTATACCAGGGACATTCCCGGGAACAGGAATACTCGTCCACTGTTAATATCTTTCAATGGCGGACCTGGCTCTGCAGGTGGATTTATCCCGGAAGCTGAAAAAGAGGAAGTTGCCAAAAAAATGTCATATTATTCCGGCATATCGAAAAAAGCAATAATACAGCATAATCTCGACCTACCTACACAATTCTTCTGGAAGGAGCTGTTGCGTAATAAAAATGGTCATACAATAGGAAGGCTCGATTCACGATATCTTGGACTTGACAAATATGTTCCAGGGTGGTTATTATGATGGTGCATGTACTTATTTTAACTCCAAATATACCATGTGGCAGATTGATCCCAGTGGTAAGATGAAGGACAGGCTAAGCTTCAAAGGCTACCGCAGCGGGCATATGATGTACCTGCGTTGGGAAGACCTGGAAAAGGCGAATAATGACCTGAGGGAGTTTATCAAAAACAGCCTGCCAGGGGGTCCGGCACGGTATTAGTAACTACCTGACTACTATTTTACGTATGGTAATGCCTTCTAATGTATGAAAGGCAATAAAATAGATTCCTGTTCCCGGCAGTTTACCTGCATCGATTGATGAATCACCGGTTACTTCCCCTGTCCATAACACCTGCCCGCTTAAATTCATTATTTGCACCTCAACAGGCTCTGTTACAGGATCATCAAAACTAATATTAAAAACAGATCCTTTATCGACAGGGTTTGGATAAATAACTATTTCAGTACCGGACGAAACAGGTTCAATATCCAGAGGAGATGAAATAGTCTTCGTCCAGTCGTAAAATCTTTTATGTATATCTGCCGGACCGACAACACCCTCAACAAGTTGAAGCCTGTAATCAAAATGAGACTTACGGGTTTCTTCTCCAACGTATATATAATCAGTATTACTAATCACTGCAAAGACAACATTATTCGCAGGTTCCAGGTCAAGCTTCAGGCTGCAGTCTCCTCCATATACCGGCGCACTGTAAACTGTCTCTCCTTCTCTGGTCCGGTAACATAACTGGCAGGCCATATTGGGACCGATCGGTTGGAAGTTTACAGTAACTATCTCGCCACTGACAACAAGGGGTATCTGGTTTGCGCCCGACCACCCGGGAGTAGTCCGGTATTCCGGCGTAAGAAGGCCGCTTCCGTTATTTGTTGTTTTGACATAGGGTGTGGCAATCCAGGTATCAGGATTAAGCCATGAAGGGCTCCATTCAGCTTTGATCGGTGTACCAAACTGTGAATCAAGCAGGTCGATGATTGCACCTGTCCATTCTCCCATATCAACAAGTGCCTGTTTTGCCCTGTATTCCATGATCAGTCGCCTCATTTGTGATTCTCCCAGGGTGGTTGCCATTCCTTCAAGAACTCTTGACTCACAGTATCTCCATATCCATGGGATACTTCCCTGGCTCAGTGTCATACCAAGAAATGTGGGAAAGATATTACTATATTGTACTCCCCCGAGAAGGTTCCTCCAAGTACAGATCTGGGATCCGTTCGCATACATATTCACTCCCTCGGCTGAAGGTCCGCCAAAACTGTCATCCTGGAGCCATCCGCTGTAACACTCTATGGGCATAAATGGTGCTATAAATGAAGGCCCGTTAAGGAATCCCATACTACTGTAGTCTCCCGATAGCCGGGCATAAGCTTCCTGTTGCAACCATGTGTTACCACCCTCATGGAACCATGCAGCCTGTTTGCAACCGGGCAGATCAGCCAGGATTGCATGTATCCCTTCATGAACCACTGCTCCCATCTGATACTCCCTGTCATTGTAAGGGCAGCTGGGATCGAAACAGTAGACGGGGTAATAGGAGATCAGTACCATTGGCCAGTATTCACCCTCGTAGTATATACTGCTCTGCCACCCTCCTGTTTCAGTATTGGAAGCGTTATCAGTACAGAGTCCTGATCCATAAAGATATATTGCACTCTTGTATCCGTTTTTTGCGCGTTTATCCGGCGGCCAGCCCATTTCATTCCTGAAATATGCAAAGTCAGTGTTCATCCTTTGCAGCATAGGAGTAACAGCAGCTGATGTGACCAGTGGATTTGCCGTGGCTCCCCACCTGAAAGTCCACCATCCCGAGGACTGTGTCCCTACAATCCCTTCACAATCATCCAGTACCATCGTCGGTTCACTTAATTCCGGGAACTCATTCCTGAAATCGTAGCTAATGCCAGGATCATAATCTGTCCATGTAATTGGTACAGAAAAATCATCGTCAGTTCTGACTGTTAAATGAAAATAGCAGGTAGTTGCTGCCCCGCAATCGTTAATATAGCATACGGTATATGTGCCCGACTGTTCCAGGCTTGCATCCCTTATGGTAACCTCACCGACTGTGGCATTGAAACCGACCGGGCCCGACCAGCTCCAGTTCTCCCCCTCTGCCGGGTCTGGGAGAAAAGAGACCGAGTCGCCAACCATAATATTAACAGTATTCACCTGCTGAACCGGACCATCATTAACCCGGACATTTGGAATCACTTCTGTGGGATCGCATGGCCCACCCTCAATACCGAATACCCTCCACTCAATAATGCCGGTAGCCATGACACTTTTCATATAAATACGGATCCTTGAAGTCAGGATATCAAGTTTCAGTGAATTATACATGTCAAGTTCGGTTCCGATAGAGTCTGCCAGTATCCATGAAGTGCCATTCCAATATTCAATATAGGCTTCGGTAGGCTGGTCAATACCAAGGCCGTCATCCCACCAGTAAACAGATGTAGATGTCAGTTGCTTTGCAAGGGTCCATTCATACTGAACCCAGTTGTATTGGTTGTAAGCTGCTTCGCCATCCCAGTTGCCGTAGGCTCCGTGGGAATAGTCTGATGAACCTGAAGGATCGAAACCATCATTTACAGCTGTAAGGGTTTCCCATGAAGAAACGAATAAAGTTGATACTGAGGCTGTAAGAGCAAGGTTTGTGGTGTCGCTGGGTGCACCTGATAATGTACATGGCAAGGCATTAAGAAACACTGCAAACAGCAAAGCCAAAAGAAGTATATTTTTCAGTCCAATTATTCTAAAACGGGGTTTTTTCAATTTATCTTTAATTTGAACTTTCTTATCCATAATATTAACCTGTTTTTCTGGCATTCAAAATTATAAAATTCCAAGAAATAAATTTCTAAAGTTTAAACGATATGCTATACGATAAAGTTGTCGTTAAGAAATAACAGCCAGTTTTGTCACCGATCAATATAATTACTAAATTTCAGAATTATAATGTCTTTATTAAGTCTCTGTTGTTTGCTAAACAATAAATTATGATTGTAGGCAGATCATTAAGTGCGATTATATTTTTGTTTTTTACTCTCAGTTGCATATATGGCCAGACTGATACTGTAAGCTATATCCTTCCTGATCCGGCTGAATGTTGCGAAGGTCCCCTGATAATATCTGAATTAATATTCTCGCCTGATAACAGTCCGACACCTCAATGTCATGCATCAACAATTGAAGAAACAGATAATGGATTTATTGCAGCCTGGTTTGGTGGCACTCACGAAGGTCATAAGGATGTTGGGATATGGATATCAAGGAACATTGGAAGTAAGTGGTCTCAACCTGTTGAGGTTGTGAATGGTATTCAGGACACCGGAGGGCGTTATCCATGCTGGAACCCCGTTCTTTTTCAAGCTGAAAGTGGCCCTTTAATGTTATTCTACAAAGTTGGACCGGGTCCACAAAAATGGTGGGGCATGCTGGTCACATCTGATAATGATGGCTTAACCTGGTCGGAACCCCGTGAATCACCTGCAGGCTCTCTGTCGCTCACGACAGAACGTCATAACTCAAAGCTGGTCTTATGACAGCGGGCTAACATGGAGCAATATGACAGCAACCATTCTCCCTAACCCGGATTCAGGCATTGATGCCCTGACACTGGCCGATGGTCGTCATATACTGGCTTACAACCATACAAAAAGTAAAAGCGGATTCCCTGAAGGCAGGAACATGCTGAATATTACAGTTTCTGAAAATGGCATAAACTGGAAGCCGGTAATGACCCTGGAGCGCCAGGAAGGGGAATATTCATATCCGGCAATCATCCAGTCATCTGACGGTCTGCTGCACGTCACGTATACTTACCAGCGCCGATCTATAAAGCATCTGGTGATAGATCCTGACAGTTTATAACATATAGGTTTTAAACAGATATATAGAGCTAAAGAGTTGCTTTACTTTGAGTTATGAAATAGAATAATGATATTTTTCTAATTGAAATTATTATTTATCTTTGTTCGGTAAATTACGAATAGATGGATTACGAGGAATTGATATCAGAACGGCAGAAGAAAATGGCCCGGTATGCAAAAGCAATGGGCCACCCTATCCGTATGTATGTGCTGGAATTGCTGTCCAGGCAGAGTTGTTGCTACAGCGGTGACCTGACTGAGATATTACCTATTGCCAAGTCAACTCTTTCACAACACCTGAAGGAACTTAAGGATGCAGGACTTATACAGGGAGAGATTGAAGCCCCCAGGATAAAATACTGCATCAACAGGGAGAACTGGAATGAGGCAAAAGAATTATTTAAGAAATTCATAGGTGATTGATATTTTTTTATTTATTATGTTCGTTGTTTTACGAACTACTAACAATTTATTATTATGACAATGGAAATAAAAGTACTGGGTGCAGGATGCCCAAAGTGTAAGAGACTGGAGCAAAATACCCGTGAAGCCGTTGCAGAACTGGGTATTAAAGCAATTATTACCAAGGAAGAAGATATTATTAATATCATGCAGTACAACATCCTGCATACACCGGGGCTGGTAATAAACGAAAAGGTTGCACTCTCCGGAAGACTGGCCTCCACAAAAGAAATTAAAGAACTGATTATAAAAAATAAATAGGCGTAAATGGAATTAAAGAGGGAGCTGAGAATTTTAGCCTTAATAATTATTTCATTTCTTTTTGCGTATTTCCTGCCTGTTGAGAGTATCAGTTTCAGGGAGGCTGTCGCAGCAATGTTCGACCTGGCCAGGTGGTATGCACAGGAACATGTGATATTATGCCTGCTGCCGGCATTCTTCATTGCCGGTGTAATAGCAGTTTTTGTAAGCCAGGGTGCTGTTATGAAATACTTTGGTGCAAAAGCAAAAAAATGGCTGGCTTATTCGGTAGCCTCGGTTTCAGGAACTATTCTTGCTGTATGCAGTTGTACCATATTGCCCCTGTTTTCAAGCATACATAAACGTGGTGCCGGTCTGGGACCTGCCATAGCATTTCTTTATTCCGGACCCGCAATCAATATACTGGCTATTATACTGACTGCTCGTATACTGGGATTTGAAATGGGCGTGGCACGGATCATAGGAGCAGTAATTTTTGCTATTGTCATAGGCTCTGTCATGTCCCTTATCTACCGTAGGGACGAGAGAGCAAAAAGAGATAACCAGCTGAATTTTCCCGATATCCCTGAAAAACGCCCAATGTGGCAAACGGCATTTCATTTTTTTACTCTGGTTCTAATACTTGTATTTGCCAACTGGGGAAAGCCTGCCGAAGATGTCACCTCCGGTGTATGGCACTGGATATGGGCAAACAAATGGTATATCACGTCAGCTTTTGCTGTATTACTTGTTTATTCATTGATCTATATACTCAAACTTAAATGGCAATATGTTATTATTGCTGCCCTTGCAACGGCTGCTTCAGCCTTTATAAGCACATCTCCCATGGTGCCTGTTCTGGTGGGCATTGCCGGTATCACCATCATCACACTGCTTGACAAAAAAGATCCTGATAATAAAGAATGGACCCTGTCAACCTGGGATTTTACCAAGCAAATAATGCCCCTGCTGGCAATAGGCGTATTGATAGCAGGCTTTTTGTTGGGTTCAACCCACGACGACACTGCTATGGCGGGCATTATTCCTAATAAATGGGTGGCTGATCTGGTTGGTGGTAATTCGGTTTTTTCAAACTTCTTTGCATCTGTCGTTGGAGCTTTCATGTACTTTGCCACACTTACCGAGGTACCTATTTTACAGGGGTTGATATCAGCAGGCATGGGTAAGGGCCCTGCCCTGGCATTACTGCTTTCAGGCCCTTCGCTATCGTTACCCAACCTGCTGGTCATACGTGGAGTACTCGGTACCCAAAAAACAATGGTTTACCTGCTACTGGTTGTTATTATGGCAACTATCTCAGGATTAATTTATGGAATGATATAAACGATTTAAAATTATGCCTTCAAAACCGCGACTTAAATTTTTAGACCGTTACCTGACCCTATGGATATTCCTGGCAATGGCGGTGGGTATCCTTTCAGGTTACTTTTTCCCTGCTATAGCTGAATTCTGGGAATCACTGAAGTCAAAGCCGGATAGCACAACGAACCTGCCTATTGCCATAGGGTTGATACTTATGATGTATCCTCCACTGGCTAAAGTAAGGTATGAAGAGCTTGGTGATGTTTTCAGGAATTATAAAGTCCTGGGTTTTTCACTGGTACAAAACTGGGTTATAGGTCCCGTACTGATGTTTGCGCTGGGTATATTGTTCTTTAAGCTTTTCCCCGGAGAAAACAATGCAAACCTGCCCTATATGTACGGAATAATAATGATTGGTCTTGCCAGGTGTATTGCCATGGTGATTGTCTGGAACGACCTGGCCAGGGGCGATACTCAATATGCAGCCGGCCTGGTTGCATTTAACTCAATATTCCAGGTACTGTTTTTCTCTTTTTATGCTTACGTTTTTATTGCCATACTACCGGGCTGGTTTGGTGTTCCTACAAATTCTGCCGTTGAAAATATAACCATAGGAAAGATTGCAGAAAGCGTATTTATTTACCTTGGCATCCCTTTTATCGCAGGGTTCATTACGCGTTTCATTCTTATAAGGGTAAAGAGCAAGGAATGGTATCATACCAGGTTTATTCCTAAAATCAGTCCGCTTACCCTTGTCGCGCTACTGTTCACTATTATAGTAATGTTCTCATTAAAAGGCGAATACATTATTAAGATACCTCTGGATGTTGTACTGATTGCAATTCCGTTGCTGGTATATTTCACGGTGATGTTTTTCCTGTCATTCTTTATGAGTAAAAAGATAGGTGCCAGTTATGAGCAATCAGCTACCTTGTCGTTCACGGCAGCAAGTAATAATTTTGAGCTGGCTATAGCAGTGGCCATTGCAATATTCGGGATGAGTTCAGGAGAGGCCTTTGCAGCAGTAATAGGCCCGCTGGTGGAAGTGCCGGTTATGATAGCGCTCGTTAATGTAGCTCTTCAGTTCAGAAAAAAGTGGTGAAAGCCGAGCATAAATTACCTGTCCTTGTCAACTCATTGCCATGATCATGCCACCGGAGTAAGGAATCAGCCATACAAGCCATACAAACAGGGAATAACGATGAAATTTAAGCCTTAGTGACTTATTATCCTTGCTTACAACAACGGTTGCCCAGGTGGCATTAGCAAGCATCAGCCAGAGAGTTATCTTTATCGGACGACAGCATACTATGGAAAATATAAATACCAGCTTTTGTCCTGAATGAAGATAATTAGTACTTTTCAAAATCATACTATCACTATCAGCATATGTCCCTGAAGATAAACAAGTGGCTGATTATTATTATTGGTTTACTAACCACCAGCTTCCTGGTATCACATTTTCTTATTGATGGTGCAGATCAGAAAATAGGGATAGCAGCTGACTGTGCATTTATGCTACCTGTGGCTACTCCCCCAAATGCCCTTGCATACAGCTCCAATGAGTTTACAATCAATAAAATGATGAAAACCGGATTTTTGCTGAATCTGGTTGCAATAATACTAATATGGCTTATTACCTCTTTCAGATTTTTAAACCCGTTCTGATAGGGGTTCTGCCATGAAAATCCACGCTATAGGAGTTGGAGATTTACACTACTTTATTTCGCCTTCTTATACTGTTTATGCTAATAAGTAACACCTTATGTCATAAATCTTTTGTCGTCTTATGAAGTAAGGTATTCATGCATTGAGCGGGCAGCTTTACGTCCTGCGCCCATGGCAAGTATCACGGTTGCTGCACCTGTGACTATATCGCCTCCTGCCCATACCCTATCAACAGAGGTTTTTAAGGTCTCCTCATCAACCTCGATAGTTCCCCATTTTGATACTTCAAGATCGGGAGTGGTTTGAGGGATGATCGGATTAGGGCTGTTTCCGATAGCTATGATACAGGCATCCATCTTCATTATGAATTCTGAATTATCTATTCGCACAGGTCTTCGCCTGCCGGAAGCATCAGGCTCACCAAGCTCCATCCTGGCACATTCTATCTCTTTAAGCCAGCCTTCATCATTTCCATACAATTTTTCCGGTAAGGTCAGAAAATTAAATTTGACGCCCTCCTCCACTGCATTTTCATACTCCTCTCTCCTGGCAGGAAGTTCTTTTTCTGAGCGTCTGTATACAATAGCAGCATCCTCAGCACCAAGTCTTAAAGCTGTACGAGCACAATCCATTGCCACATTACCTCCACCAACAACGGCTACTTTTTTATGTCGTATTACTGGTGTATACGTTTTCGGGTATTCAAAGCCCCGCATCAGGTTAACACGCGTAAGGTATTCATTAGCAGAGTATACGCCATTTAGGTTCTCACCGGGTATCATCATAAACCATGGAAGTCCTGCTCCCGTACCGACAAATACAGCATCAAACTCGTCCAGTATCTCCTGTAACGACCTCGTTTTACCCACAACAAAATTACAGATGAGCTTAACCCCCAGTTTCTGAAGGTTTTCTATCTCTCTTGTCACAACTCTGGCTGGAAGCCTGAACTCAGGTATTCCATATGTAAGCACTCCCCCCGGTTCATGCAGGGCTTCGTACATAGTAACATCATGACCGAGCAGGGTAAGATCACCTGCTACTGTAACTCCGGCAGGCCCTGATCCAATTACAGCGACTCTCTTTCCTGTTTTCTCTTTTATTGATGGTAATTCAATGCTTGCCTGTTCAGCTTCCCAGTCAGCAGCAAAGCGTTCAAGCCTACCTATAGCAATAGGGGCACCTTTATTCTGAAGAATGCATTTAATCTCACATTGCTCCTCCTGGGGGCACACCCTGCCACATACAGCAGGAAGACAGTTTTTCTTTTTTAGTGTTTTTATTGCCAGTGCAAAGTCTCCCGCTGCAATTGCCCTGATAAAACCCGGAATATCGATCTCTACCGGGCATCCCTCGACGCAAAGTGGTTTCTTGCAGTCAAGACACCTGCTGGCTTCAGCTAGTGCATCATCGGCCGTATATCCGAGTGCAACTTCGTTGAAATTCCTTTTACGGATGAAATCGGCTTGCTTGGGCATTTCTACCCTGTTAAGGTTTAGTTTTTTCGCCATATTATAATCCTCCGCATCCTGAGTGATGAACAAGAAAAGCTTCTTCTGATATATACTGTTTCCTCCTGGCAGCCAGTTCTTCCCAGTCGACCAGTCTGCCATCAAAGCTGGGACCATCGACACAGGCAAACTTCATTTTACCATCCACGGTGCAGCGGCAAACGCCACACATACCTGTACCATCAATCATAATAGTGTTAAGTGTAACAATTACCGGCACATTATAGTGCTCATATTCTTTGGTTGCCAGGTATGATAATGTTGTGCAGCCATTGGCAAATACCCTGTCGGGTTTGATATTCAATTCCCGTAATATCTCAACACCTTTTCTTACGTGTCCCTGGTATCCATAACTGCCATCCCTGGTAAGCCTGATTGTTTTATCACTGTATTCTGACAATTTATCTTCCCAGTAAAGAAGGTACCCGCTTCTTCCTTCAAGCATAGTTATCACCTGATTACCGCTCTCCTTCAATGCCCTTACTACCGGGAATATGGAGCCCATCCCAAAACATCCCCCTATACAGACTACGGTGCCAAATTTCCTTATCTCAATAGGTACCCCCAGGGGACCAACCACAGTCTGAAGCTCATCACCTGCATGCATGCCGGCTAGCTTGTTTGTGGAAGTACCCACTTCCATGAATACTATAGATAAGGTTCCCTCTTCCCTGTCCCAGTCAGCAGCGGTAAGAGGGATCCTTTCGGAACCTTCACCGGCATGTATTATTACAAACTGACCCGGCTGTATCTTCCGAACAACATCAGGGGCATTAACAACAAGTAAATGCAGGTTTGGGACTATAGATTTTCTTTCTATTATTTTAAACATTCGCTGGCCTCCTTATTTTAACATAACATGGATTAAACCTGAATTCACTTTCACTGTTCCCGCTCGTTATACAAACCACTCCCTGAGGAATATTTTTCCTTATCCTGACCTGGTAAGTGTATTCAGTATCGTTGTTTGAAACAATAACCGAAGCATTATCTTCAATATCCATTTTCCCAGCATCCGATGGATTCATCATTAAATGATCAGGAGAGACAAGTTCGTTCAGTCCTTCAACTGCATAACTGAGGTCAGTATTCATATAACTGTTTGGTGACTGCTCACGTACAAATACAAAAGGCATACTGTTATCCTTATTTACCGAACTCAATTCCGGGATTGAAATGTCTGCAGCAGGCAGGTGCGGCTTCAGTTCCGATGGCACTTTCCTGATCTTACTCTTTACAGATTCTTTCATTCCTTCTATTCCGGAGGCTGTTGCCAGACGCGATAATATCTCAGTATGCGGAAGTGCATAATCATGAGTTTTAGCAGTCTTACGCGTCTTTACCGGACTGCCATTCATGCCCGGCCATGTACCCTGTGTTTCACCCCAGAGAGTGCTTGGTAGTATCAAATCAGGTTTTAAGTCTCCAGGGAAAGGGAAAGAACTCTGGCAAACAATCTTTCCCACTGCCGGTCTGTTTTTAAATGGCATATCGCCAATCAGGTAAACAAGATCTATTTTACCCTTTTCAATCTTATCCAGAACAGATTCCACAGGCCTGACCGCCAGAAAACTCAGCATACCTTTGAGATTACCATGAGGATCAGGCATATAAAGTCCAGAACCCGTTAGTTCAACTATTCTTCTTATCCTATCCATAATAAGGAATGAATTGCTGAGTGACAGGATCCAGGGCCCTGCAATTATTAATGAGTTTTTCTTTTTCAACTGCCCGGATATTTCCCTGACAACCTCATTTTCGCACTTTCCATTCTCCAGGCAGCTTATAATATCGTCCAGTATTCCTGTCTCTTCTCCTGGCAATGGTATTATTGCATGCTCTGCAAACCTTGATGTAGAGTCCTTTATCCAGCCAAGCTGGTAATAAGGCACACCATTGAATGCTGCTTCTTTTACAGCCATTGTTAAGGGTCCATAATTATAATTACCATTAAGGAAGAGGGAAAATATTGAACTACTTTTTCTTACCCTGTCAATAGTAACGGATTTTTTTGCCAACCGCTGGTAAGCGATCATACCACTGTCAAGACAGGATGAGGTGATATCAGATGTTTTCAGCGCTTTAGCAGAAAATTCAGCTATAGCAATATATTCTTCTAATGACAGGTCAGGTGAGACAAAAACTGCCGTACTGTCTTCAGGTATATCTTTTAGCAATTTTCCGCCATTCTTTATAGCTTCTTTCCAGGTTATTATACCATAACCTTCAGGGAAGAGATACTGTGGTTCAAGCATCCTGTTTGTCCTGTTAACAAGCTCACTCAGACAGAAGCGTCCTTTAACACATAGCTCACCTGCCTCTTCATGAGGTTTACCCGGAGGCAGGGTGCCCACAATCTTCTCTCGAAGGCTAAGCACCTGTATTTCGCAATTTATACTGCATAAGGGACATATAGATTTTGTATATTTATCGGGTTCACCCCACCATTTACGACTCTTTTCTGACATTGCACCTGTAGGGCATACAGAGACACATGCTCCGCAATATTCACAACCGGCATCGGTATGATCAGAATCAAAAGACGGCCCTATTGTTGTATATTTTCCTCTCTGCCTGAGAGCTATAACTGAGTTTTTGCGATATTCGTTACATATTCTGACACAGCGACCACAATAAATACAAAGATTATAATCCCTGTCGAAGAAGGGATCATATTTCTCAACAGGAAGATCCCTGTACAATCCGGGTAGTGTCAGTTCTTTAATATCAAATGATTCAACTATCCTCTGCAGTTCACAATCCTTGTCTTTTGGGCACCATCTGCAACCAGTAGTAACTCCAACTTTTCTTATAGTTCCCTGGAACATAGAGCATCCTTCAATATCCTGACACAGCAGGCAGGCTGAAGGGTGTTCGCTCAGGATCAATTGAAGCAGGTCGCGACGCATATCCTGGATCATGTTTGTTTCAGTACGTACTATCATACCTTCCTCAACAATTGTTGTACATGAAGTGGGATAACCTTTCCTCCCTTCTATCTCCACAATACAAAGCCGGCAACCACCATATGGTACAAGTTCAGGATGAGCACATAATCGTGGAATATAAATACCATTTTCATCAGCAGCCTCCATGACTGTCTGGTTGCTTTTGACTTTAACAGGTTTATTATTGATTGTTATCTCCATTATTCCTTTCTTGATGTGATTATAATAGCATTTCCTGCAATAGCATCGAAGCGGCATACCTCGTAGCAGGCACGGCATTTAATGCATTTAGAGGTGTCAAGATTATGTGGTTCAGACCTGGGCCCTGTAATTGCTCCTGTTGGACATACGCTCACACAGCGCTGGCACCCTGTACATTTTTCTTTTATGACAGAAAATTCAATCAGTTTACTGCAAACGAGTGCGGAACAATAATAATCTTTTACATGTTCAATATATTCGGGACGGAAATAGCGCAGTGTTGTAAGTACGGGATTCGGTGCAGTCTGTCCCAACCCGCATAATGATGTAGCCTGTACCAGTTTGGCCATTGATTCAAGTTTATCAAGAATATCGGGTGTAGCATTGCCAGTGCAGATCTTCTCAAGCATTTCTACCATATGGCGTGTTCCTACACGGCAGGGGGTACATTTTCCGCACGATTCTTTCTGTATGAAATCAAGGAAATACCTTGCTATATCCACCACACATGTGTCCTCATCCATCACTATCAGACCTCCTGAGCCCATTATTGAGCCAATAGAAGAAAGTGTTTCATAAGTAACGGGAGTATCAAGTAATTCTGCCGGTATGCATCCCCCTGAAGGTCCTCCCGTCTGAACTGCTTTGAATGGTTTCAGGGTGCCTCCACCAATATCGTATATTATTTTTCTGAGAGGTGTACCCAAGGGTACTTCAATAAGTCCTGACCGTCTAATTTTTCCAACCAGCGAAAAAGTCTTAGTCCCGAAATTCCCTTCAACACCAAACTGGCGATACCACTCAGCTCCATTTCTGAGTATATGCGGCGCAGTCCCGAGTGTTTCCACATTATTGATTACTGTTGGCTTTTGATAAAGTCCGCTTTCTGCAGGATATGGTGGTCTTGTCCTGGGCATTCCCCTTTTGCCTTCAATTGAATGTATAAGTGATGTTTCTTCACCACAGACAAATGCTCCTGCACCTTCTTTTATCTTTATTGACAGGCTGAATCCTGAGCCAAGGATATTATTCCCCAGCAGACCTGCATCCTTTGCCTGTTCCAGGGCTTTTTTCAACCGTACTATAGCAAGGGGATACTCAGCACGTATATAAATATATGCCTGTGAGGCACCAATAGCATAAGCAGCAATCAGCATACCCTCCAGCAGAGCATGAGGATCACTTTCTATTAACAGGCGGTTCATAAAGGCTCCGGGGTCTCCCTCATCGGCATTACATATCAGGTACTTAATATCTGATTTTGCATTCCTGCATGTTTTCCATTTTTTCCCCGTTGGAAAACCTGCCCCCCCCCTTCCCCTCAAACCAGCTTTTGTGATCTCCTCAATAACTTCAGAAGGCTTCATTTCCAGTGCCCTGGAGATTCCCAGATATCCATCATTTGCCAGATAGTGATTTATATTCCCGGGATCGATCAGGCCACAATTCTTTGTTACAATCCTCACCTGGGGTTTTAGCATTGATTGTTCAAAAAGATGAGGAATGCCGTTACTTGATTCAGGTCCCAGGTGACCAAGGGGTTTTGTTTTCGATAGGTCTTTATCAACCAATAGTTTACGGATAATAAAATCAGCCCTCTTTTCATCGACATTGCCGAACGATAGCCTCGGCAATCCATTTGCACTTATATCAACTATTGGTTCAAGATAACAGGTACCAATACAACCTACCTCGATCAGCCGGGCATTTATGTTATACTTATCAAGACTTTCTTTAATAGCACTCTTTACTTTTTTTGCACCGGCAGCAATACCACATGAAGCCATTCCGATATATATGACAGGTTCCCCGGGGGTTCTTATTTCCTCCCATTCTGAGATACTTTTAGTACGGAGCCTTTTCAGATCATTCATAACGACTTAATAATTCATTAAGTTTTATGATGTTAACCTTACTATGGATCTCATCATCTATTTTGACAACCGGGGCCAGGGCACAGCAACCCAGGCAAGCCACCCTGTTAAGGTCAAACTTGCCATCAGCAGTGCTTTCACCAGGACTTACGTCCATATCGCGTCCTATTGTATCAAGCAGTGCTTCTCCGCCATTTACGTGACATGCAGTACCAAGGCAGACACTTATGGAATGTTCACCCGGTGGTGTGAAGCGAAACTGTGAATAGAAGGAAGCTACACCATAAACCTCGCTTTCTGTCATACTCAGGTAGTCAGCAATTTGCCCGACTTTATCAGCTGAAATATAACCATCCTGTTCCTGTGCTTTTTGCAAAAGCGGGATCAGGCTACCTTCTTCAGCAGGTTCCTTAATCAGTGTTTCGGCAAATAATGATTCTTGGTTCTTCATAAGAATTTAATATTCATTTGGAATCAATTTTCATAAAAATGCAATCGGTCAGTTCGGCATCACCCCATGCACAATCTCCAGCAAATGCCTCACATGTGGGAGAGCCACATAAACCACAGTTCTTGTTCGGAAGCTTTGTAAGTATTCTCTGCTTCTGCTTCATTCTTTTAATTGACGTATTAATATCACTTTCCATTGATCGTGTTGACCTGGGTATTACTGATTCATCCAGCGTGTAATAATTATCATCCATTTTTCTTAATATCTCCTCATTATTGATTTCAGGAGGATTACCGTATTTTTTCTCAAGCATAATAGCTGTGTGTCTTGATATATAAGGATTTTCCACGCAGTAAGCCCCTCCTATACATCCCTGTGGGCAGGTAAAGGCCTCAATATAATCCACATTCCTCAACTTGGAATCTTCAATATCATCAAGTATCATCTTAATATTATCTATCCCGGCAACTGAAATAGTATGTTCAGGATCAAGATGCCGCAGAATAAATCCCAGTTCACCCCAGCTTTTGCCATAATAAAAGAAATCCTGATCCTGTTTTCCCTCCTTCTCATTCTGGTATTCAATTATTTTAGGCAGAATACGGTTATATATATCTTGTATGGCTATTGCACCATCGATCCAGGATTTCTCTTTTTCTGCTGGCTGTTTAATTGAAACCACCATTGCCGGGCAGGGACTGATAAAAATCACACCAATTTTATCTACGGATAAACCGAGTTTAGCTGAATACTTTTCTTTTGCTTCCTTTGCTGCCAGTTCGCGTGAGACATCGAATGGTGAGATCAAATCAATAAGATTTGGATAGCTTACCTGTATAAGCCTGATAAGTGCAGGGCAAAAGTTGCTTATTATTGGTTTATTCCTTTGTTCTTTTTTAAGGCTTTCCGAAACCACGAAACTCAATTCATATGCATTCATCGAGATCTCATGCACTGCATCAAAACCGAGGCTAAGTAATGCCCTGTGTATTAATCCGGGGTGAGTATTAAGTCCAAACTGCGTATAAAGTGTGTGTGATGGTATTACGATCTTGTATTCAAATTTATCAAAGTCAGCTATCTCATCAATAACTGGTAGAAAGACACCTTCAGGGCATGAGTTAATACATTCTCCGCAGTCAACACATAGATCATCATAGAAAATGATCTTCCCGTTTCTGTATCGCAATGCCTGTGTAGGACAGGTTCTAATGCAATTTAACCTGCCGGTACACCTATCCTGTATTATAACATGTGAATGATAGTATCTCATTTGACATGAAATATAATTTCTATTCTTGTTCCTACGTCAACCACACTGTTTATATCAAGCACATCAGCATTCTTCTTTATATTAGGTAAGCCCATCCCTGCTCCAAAACCCAGGGCTCTTTGCTCTTCAGTAGCTGTGGAATAACCTTCTTCCATTGCCAGGTCAATATCTTTGATCCCCTTGCCTTCGTCAATAACTATAATATATATTTCTTTATCGCTGGCTGTTAATGTAACATCTGCCTTACGGGCATGCATTACAACATTCATCTCGGCTTCATATGTTGATATTGCAGCTCTTCGTATCAATTGTGGATCATATCCAATTGATTTAAGGATGGCCTTAACCTGTGTAGATACCAATCCTGCGCTGGCAAAATCCTGGCCATCGATAGAAAAGCTATGAGTAGCAATATTTTTCGACTTTTTTTCAGCCTCAAATTCCTTTATCATGCCAGGTGCCTCGCTCTTAATGCTTGCAATTTTTATACAGGCTTCGTACATATCATCATTGGTAGACATTACAAACATCCCTTTTTCTTTTGCGAAATTAAGAGTATCATTACCGGGTGTCTTACCTCTGAGGAAAATAATACCTTTGAATTCGGCCATATAGGCTGATATTACAGCCTGCACTGAATTCAGCCCGGTTAACAGGGCTGAGCCCGAATTTCCATATGCAAGAACATCACTCATAAGATCTGATGCGTATACACCTGTAATATACAAATCATCATGCGCTTCGCCTACCCAGAGTTTTGCCTTTAAGATATTTTGGATATGACTGACGCTAATAATACTCAGTTTTGTATCCTGCATATATTTCTGTATTATCTATTCTATTCCTTCCTGGTAAAGTTTGCCCCCCAGAGCAAAGGTAGAATCATCTGTGCTAAGGATCACTACCTTATAGCGGTTAGCAAGTTCAATAGTATCTTCCGGAACATTAGTGCCCTGGGAAATTATTACTGCCGAGATATCTATCAGGTTTGCAGCAGCTACTATATTTTTATGGGTCTGGATAGTTACCCATAGATTTCCGGGCTTTGCTTTGCTCATGACATCAGAAAGCATGTCAGAGATATATACACCTGTTACTTCCTTATCTTCAAGATTGGTAAGCACTTTAAGGGATAATTTTTCAATAATCTCTTTTAGTTTCATAATAATGTCTTAAATGGTATTTATTAGTTATTTTATTTATTCTCGATAGGTGTGAGGGATAATAGATGCCTGTCCATAATATACTCACCTGTGCATGAATCCAGATCATCTATCATATCAAAAGACACAATTCGTATTGAAGTACCTGAAGATTTTCTTATCTGGTTATAGTAATCTTCAAGTACTGATATCTGCTCTGGGCTGAGCTGTTTTTTCTCGTTAACCGGTTTAAACCCGAATGCGACATAAAGCGCAATGTTCTGACTTGAATATTCAAGTATCAGATCATTCACCCTGCAATCGTCGCGACAACCAGTGCAGAGCATAAGGCTTGACAGTTCATTAAAAGAAACAAGGATATTGCATTCTTTACATCTAAGATCGAACGAAACCGATTGAACACTGTCCATAACGTTCCAGAAGTGTTCACCATCCTTGTACTCCTCGAAAGGGGGGTAATCCTCAAAGGAAAAATAAGATGATACGAGCTGGCACTTATGACATGTTTCTGTAAGAATATAACCGGGACGGATATTTACCATTTCCCATTGATGCTTGCATGTAGGATTCTGCATATAGGTTTTTTAAGTGGTTAACAGAAGTTATTCAAAATATTAAATATGCCGATCTGTGAATATATCAAGGTCGGCCAATGAGAGCATAAAAAGGGAACATCAAAGTAAATATATAAAATAATACGAAATAAGGAAAGGTGAGTCAAGATAGAAATTGTTCCCATTCTTCAATGAGTTGATTAATAACTCTTGGAAACTTATGCTGGCCTCCCTCCTTGCCTTTTTGCCGCAGGAAATCATAGAATGTTGAAATGGGTAGTAGCTCCACGAATATTTCCTTAAGCGCAGCGGATCTTTCTGTACGGTAATCGTCGTTCAACTCCATCAGTTTTTTATCAAGCATATCTTTTAGTTTATTCCTGTTTATTGCCTTATTATTTGTACCGATATACCATTTATGTGCAAAGTAATTATTATGCTTAATACCGGCTACCGTGTACTCCCTTATTTCCACATTAAATTCCCGGCTCAGCCATTCTATGGCCATATTCATATTATCAACCGAAAGATGTTCCCCGCAAAGGTTAAGTGTATGCTTTGTGCGTCCCGTGATAATCATTTCATACTTCTCTGTATTCAGAAACCTGACAGTGTCACCTATAAGATACCTCCACGCACCTGCACAGGTACTTATAAGAAGGGCATATTCTATCCCTTCCTGTATCTCCGGCAACAAAAGAACTTCTGGATTCTCTTTCATGCTGCCATCAGAATGGAAATTATTATCATTATAAGGAATGAACTCGAAGAATATACCATTATCAAACACAAGCTGCATATGGGTATTTGCACTATGCTGATAAGCAATAAATCCTTCTGATGCGAGGTATGTTTCAAGATAGCAGACAGGTTTTCCCAGCAGTTTCTCAAAACTGCTGCGATATGGCCCGATATTCACTCCACCCCAGGAATATGCAATAAGATCAGGCCATAGCTCATGAATATTTTTTATTTCATAATGATCGACTATTTTCTCGAGCATTATCTGTATCCATGATGGTACACCTGCCACACCCAGAACATCCCAGCGCCGGGCTTTCTTAACTATCTTTTCCATCTTGGTATTCCAATCGCGCTCACCTGCAATTCTCAGGCCTGGTTTATAGAACCTGTAGACCCATTTTGGCATCTTCTTGGCCATTATCCCGCTAAGATCACCTTCAAAATAACCTTTCTTCCTGAGAAGTGATGTGCTTCCGCCCACCATTAACAGGCTTTTCTGGAAGACATCTGATGGAAGATTCAGATCACCCAGAACAACCAATTGCCTCAGAGCTGTTTTCCTCATTGCAGATATCATATCTCCCGTTACGGGTACTCTTTTGCTTGAATCATTTGATGTGCCCGAGGTAAGGGCAAAATATGACACCTTACCCGGCCAGCATATATTATTTTCACCTTCAAGTAAGCGATACCACCAGTCACTGAAAATGGTTTCATAGTCAAAGATCGGAACAGAAGTTCTGAAAGTATCCACGATGTTTTCAGAGCTTAATATTTCTTTAAACCGGTAGTGTTTTCCGAACCTTGTATTATGTGCTTTTTTCAATAATTCAATAAGGCTTATCTCCTGGAGGGTGGAATACTGGCCACTTGCTTTCATCAGGTTCTTCCTGCGTTTGCCGGGTCTCTTTATTATCCTTCCGAATGTGGGCATCTGGTACTTTCTTTAGAGGGTCTCAATGATATCTGCCAGTAGTTGATTAAAATCCATTGAATCATCAGGTGAATAACCCAGTACCACTGCAATAATATCAAGGGATGGGATAATGAATATACGCTGACCGTCGTGACCTATACACATATACATATCTTCTGGGGCAAGTTCAATTCTGTTTCCCATATTGAGCCAGAAGAGTGCCCCATATTCACCCTTGCTGTCTGATGCCTGGCTGACGGTATAATCAACCCATCCTTCAGGAAGTATCTGATTGCCTTCAAATTTACCATCCTGTATGTATAAGAGGGCAAACCGAGCATAATCACGGGCTGTCATATACAGGTACGATGATCCCACAAGAGTACCTGATTCATCCGGCTCGAAAACGGCATCAGTTATCCCTATTTTATAAAATAATTCTTTATCTGGAAAAGAATAATACGTGTTATCAGTCTCAAACTGTCGGCGTATTATGTAACTGACAATATTTGCTGTACCTGAAGAATAATACCAGTGTGTTCCAGGATCATACTCCAAAGGCCTGGTATATGAATATTCTGCAAAATCAGGTTCACAATGAAGCATAACTGTTACATCAGACCTGTTACCGTAATCTTCATTCCATTCCAGTCCGCTCTGCATTTGCAAGAGGTTGTTCAGTGTAATGTTGTTGCGACCGTCATCTGACCATTCTGGCAGCAATTCCTTTCTGTCCAGGGCAAGTATACTGTCCCTAACCATTATGCCAGCCAGTGTATTTGTAACCGACTTGGCCATTGACCAGCTCAGGAATCGTGTATCTTCATTAAATTGGGGTTTATATGCTTCGGCAACGGGAATTCCTTTATGCAAAACCATGAAGGCAAATGCTGTTCCGCCATATGCATTTTCGTTTATTAATTTATTTGAAATTTCATCCAGGGCATCCCTGTCGATTCCTGTGATGCTATCCTGGATTATATCACCCATTGGCCAGATGAGGGTATCGCCGCTGTAATCAGCTGATATATCAGGAAACTCAATTGACCTAAGATCTTCAATATCCTTCTCCTGCAATAGTGTAGCACCGAATCCTTCCCTGTAGAAAGCAGTCGACTTACCCCACAGAAACCTGCTGGTAACAGTTTTATTAACTGTATCCACCCTGCTCTTGACATAGCTGATAAAAGAAAAGTCAAGATCAAGGGATTCAACATCCTCCTGGTTTCTTTCAGATATAAATACTGCTGAACATAGATTCTTCGCGGCATAGCCAGTAATTATAGGCATCAGCGAATTAAGGTATATTGAAGCGGCAATAATTATTGCCAGCAACAATGTTAAAATACCATATATTATTCTCTTCCATGTTTTTGTTCTTTTAGCTGTATGCATTTCTTGTGATGGTTTTTGTAAGTTATCAGACGCTAATTTACAAAAAAAAATATCTTGGTATAATTCGAGGAGTTTAGCCAGATTTGAATACATTCATAAAAAAAGGTGCAGAAAACTGCACCTTCATCCTAAAGCAAAAATTATATATAATCAACGTATAGAACTACAAATACCGTAAAAAGTCCATCTCCCTTGAGAGTCTCAACCAGGTCGCCTGCTTTTACTGCAGCAACCAGAGTGCTGAGAAATTCAGTAGAAACGGCAAGATCAACAATGTCAGAAGATTTTTCCTCTTCAACATCTGTTGCACACTGTGCTGATACATTTCCTGAAAAAAGGCAAAGGTTTAGGCTAAGGCTAAGGAAAATTGATAAAGTTGATAAAGCTTCTCTTATCAAACATTCAAACATCTCAAACCTGCCTGCCGCCTGGCAGGCATTCAAACCTCTGAAATCTTAATTCTCAAATCTTAAAACCTTAAATCTGAAATCATCCTACCGGTAACCCAGGGCAGCATAGCCAACCCAATGGCAATCAGTTGCTATTGCTGTTGTTCCCATGCCGATATCCTTGACCGGTATATGATCCGAAGTAATACTGGTTGAATAATCAATCAACTCGCCGTTCAGCGCACCGGAGCCATTCAGATAATATGCAGTATAGAGGGCTACCGGGACACAATAGCGACCACACCAGGTCCATTTATAATTGTGATAATCTGTGCTGTCAAGTGTATACTCACTGAATCGCCTGAAATTTTCAGGACTCACTTCTCCACTGAGGCAATTGTCAATTATTTCATGCTCATGCTCCCGTGCCCGTGCATTTCCTTTGTCGTCGCAGCCATACCTGGCATAGTCATTTCCGCCCCATTCTTCATTACCGTAGTGTACTGCATCAGTTGTAACAACTATTGCGAAGTCTCTACCCCATTCCCATTCCCTTAAGTCAGTACAGGTTTCTATAGCTTTTGCAAGGGCTCTGCCACATTCATTCATCCTTTCCGGGCTCATGGCAGGCACCAGTATGGGTATTATTGAAATATTCCTGTTAAAATATTGCATAAAAGGGATCATCGACTCAAGGGAGTGCTCTACGATGTTCATGGTATCGCTTATCATTGCATATTCTTCGCCCAGGGCCTGGAATATTTCATTCCGGGCAGGTGAAACGGTAACATTTCCGTAGGGGCCATACCATTGGTTATGAGTGTCAAATATTAGATAGCCTTCAAGCCCAAGCTGTGCAGCTTTATGAGCCACTCCGATTATGAATATATTATCCGCCATGACATTATGCAAAACCTCCGGATAAAGTTTGCCTACATAAGTATAATCATCATGAGGGCAGATAGCCAGCTTCCATGGATCACCTGATAGTTTTTTCCAGCCTTTGCGGTCAAGTCGCTCCATCACACTATCTATCTGCCAGCTGTATTGAGCAAAACCAACGGTATCGACCTGCTGTCTTATCTTATTGTCTGGTAATTCCTTATTGCGGCCTGTATTGCATGCAGCCAATATTAGCAGGCAACATGCCGTAAGTATAGATAACCTGGTCATTGTAGCTCAGTTTTTTCTTCCTGTGGGCGGTATATAGCCTTTTTGAATTCCTTCCATCCCTCTTTAGTCATTCTTGAGGGTGTGAAAAGGCATATCCCCGTTGCACCATTTCTTACTGATTCTTCAATGGCATCCGGGATCTCAGCAGGTACCAGGCCGTGGTTTTCAGGATCTTGCTCCCCTGCTTTCGCAACCGGATCAGGACAAATAAATAACCCGCTGTATATTGGCGCTTTACCTTCTGTTGCTTCAACTGCTTCTTTACATACTTCACCTATCCATTCAGTGTCCTCAAGGTAAAAATCATTATAGTTCATAGGATAGAATGCATCAATGTTCCACTTATCCCATTCCTGGCGTACTATCTTTTTTGCCACAGAGTTGGGTCCCGGGAAAACAGCTGCTGTTATTTCCTTGTTCTTTGAGTGTGCCATATCAGAAAGCCTGCTTACTATGCTTGTTATCTGGTCATACCTGAACTGTTTCCACTCCTCAACCTGTGAAGGGTCTTCTACCTCCAGTATGTCGATGCCTGTTTGTTCTTTGAAGTGTGCGACACAGCTGTCACAGTAGCAATAATCAAACTGAGGGTACTCCCTGTCCATTACAAGTCCGTATTTTTCCCACAGTCCCCGTGCCAGTATTACATCCGGGAAGCGAATATAATCGAGGTGTATCCCGTCAACCTCAGGAACATCAGCTACTTTTGAGTACATTCTTTCCAGGAAATCGTACACTTCCTCTCTTTCAGGACAGAGGAACTTATAGTAAGGAACGTATGCCGGGTGTGTCCATGCCGATTGCCCGAGCCCGTTAATTGCATACAGGCTCGTATCCAGCAAGCCTTCTTTCGATTGTATCATAGTCGGTATCCAGGCATGGAATTCAAGGCCTGCCTTTTTTGCCAGTGCACCCACTCTTTCATAAGTTGCTGCCTCCTGACCTCCATTATACATCAATCCGTCAATGCCTTTTCTATTCAGATCTTTAAACTCTTTAAGCAACTCTTTGTCAGATTTTTCGCGGGGCCCTGACTCCCAAGCGTATACGGGAATCTTGTATTTGTTATCCTGGCATGCAGCAAAAATTAGGATAATTGAAATAAGCAGGATAAATTTCTTCATGACTTTATAATTTAGTTGATTAAACTTCAGATAATTTTATTCAAATATAGTCAGATATTTCTTTAATTGAACAGTAATATTTCACAGATCTTAGAAACTTATTTGTTCATATCTGTGCTGTTTATTGAAATTATTACCCGTTTTCAATAGCTGATA
>Ga0315538_1000130_pt1 | contig 48256 bp, 123 predicted proteins | sample SalMarSW160230MG_2_FD_203834 | JGI IMG/M metagenome (GOLD analysis project Ga0315538, IMG submission 203834) | Salt marsh sediment microbial communities from the Plum Island Ecosystem LTER, Massachusetts, United States - Salt Marsh Sediment SW1601-230 ...
TTTTCAAAATACACTTTTGCATATTGATTGGTTACACTTGTGTCTATCATTTGGTCTGGTTGGGCTTGTGCTAATCCAAATGATAGAATTAAAAATGCTGCAAAAAGTATTGCTATAAATTTTTTCATAATTATCTCACCATCCTAAAAGTATTGCTTGCACCTTCATTGTATCATTGGGTATTGATCCCACATTTTGGATATTTTCTATATTGAAACCATCATATTCATAGTTTCCTGTTCTGATTTGAGCATCCCGAGGAAGACCAGATAAAGATTTTGCTAAAAGGATAGCTTCTTCCAATGTTCCAATTCGATCAATTAGTCCCATCTTTTTAGCTTCTATTGGCATATAGATTTTAGCCTGCCCCAAAATATTTCTATGGATGTCCAAATCATCTGCAACTTCAAGAAATTTATGGCGACGAAACTTCATAACATGATCAAGAAAATATTCACATATTTCGTCCAACACGGTTTGATATATTGCCAATTCGGCGTCAGTTAAAGGGCGATTTGATGCTCCCATGTCTTTATATAATCCAGTTTTAAGATATGTTATAACAACGCCTTCACTAGCATTTACTTTAATTCCATCAGTTTTAGATTCATTTTCAAAATATTTGGATAAATCAACATGCATTGTTATCACTCCAATGGAACCCAAAATACAAGATTGCGAACTAACGATAGCATCGGCAGAACATGCAAAATAATATGCCCCAGAAGCAGCAACCGACCTAGTATAATACAACTACTGGGATTTCTCGTTCTTTTTTGAATTTCATTAAACCTTGAGCTAATTCCTCTGAAGCAGTAGCTCCTCCACCAGGAGAATTCAATTGAATAACAAGAGCCCGACAATTCCTATCTCTCGTATAATAATCCATAGCTTGAAGCCAATCTGAAGAAGCATATATCGTTCCGGTGAATTCCAGAAGCTGAACATAAGGAGAATTATCGAAAACCATTCGTTTAAATGGATTATCTTTGATAATATCTCTTCCCATATATGTTTTTTCTAGTTGTACAATGCAAAATGTCGTTGCAACCATAACTAATAATGTGAGAAGAACGGTTATTCTTGTATATTTCTTAAATTTTACATAAAAATTTTTAAAATTCACAATCCCTCCAATTAATCTTGCTTTTGATGTTGATGTTGATTTTTTATAGAATTAATTTCATTCTTAAATTTGGGAGTTTTCGAAGCCAATGCATATCCAGCCAACCCCAATATTAAAGATGTCGATGCATATGTAATTGGCGAGCCAAAAATTGCCAACAATAAAATAACCAAAAATGCACTTCCAAATGTAGTTCTTCCAAGGCTTAATTTACTCCCATCAGAAGTAAATAGATCTTTTAATAAATTCTTCATGGGCGCCTCCTTGGTCCGATAGGACCATTACGTTATTTTTTTCCGAATTTTGATTTATGTATAAATTTATATCTCAGGATTTTCATATCATCATCGATAATCGCTGCAAATATATATGGAAATGGCCCGATTTCCCAACAGATGCCGGAAATTATTCCAAGGATGCTCAAAGTATAGTAATTTTCTGATTTTGCATACATAAATATGGATTTTTTTGCATATTTTTCATTTCGGGTTTTCCATCTGGGTTTTGTGAACCAATCCTGTTTATATTTTCTCACATTACCTTTATTTAAACTTATCTGCAATCATTTTACAGTATTCTATAAATTCTTTCAATGATCTACTGCCCTTTGTCGTATTACATTGATGACATATGAACATCACATTATCTTTATTTAATATTTTTTCATTATTAATTCTATCCAAGCTTGGGCTAATTTTTGTCGTTTTTCTTTTACATTCCCAATCTAATTCGCATCCACAAATTGGACAAACTTTGGCATTTTTTGCTAACAAAAGATATTCATCTATTGTTAAATTTACAATAAATCCTTTCTTTCTATGCTGATGCAGACATGCCCGACCAATCATTTTAATGTGGTCTCGTTTATAATTATCCCTAGTACATTGTTTGCATATTCCTTGGTGCTCATCTGGACTTCCATTATCTTTATAAAAATTATTAAGTGATTTTATCTTCCTACATTGACAGCATTTTTTGGAACTTTGGCAATTTTTAATATTTTCATGACATGAAAGCCGATATATTTTTTGTTTGTTAGATTTGCATCCTTTGCACCAGCAACTTAATCCATCTTTTGTATATTTATCTATACAAAATTCGCTTTCTGATTTTAATTTTTTACATTTTGAACATGTTTTCATAACAATTCCATTATAAATTTGCCTTCTTACAGAGCCATGTCAATATTATCCCCACCATACCGCCCAATCCCCCAATCAGGAGTAATAATATGGCAAAAGCTATAAGTGTCTTCAGAAAAGGTGTTATCCAAAAAATGATCCATATACCGGCCAACCAGAAACTAAGACAATATGGGCAATTTATGAGTTCTTTGAAAAATGGGTGGGTGACTTTATTGCGAAGTTTTTCAAGTAGCTTGGATTTTGAGATAATAAATGATAGGGTTCCAATGACAAATGCCAGGATGGGTGTGGACACTTGGGTAAGTGCCACATACATAATAAGTAGAGCCTCTCCGAGCATAGTTCCTCCAGCCTTAATTCAGGGGCCTTCCATGGCCAGAATTCAACATCCGCTTGAACAGCGTGCAACAGGTCGCAACATATACTTTCTAGTCCAGCTCAACATTCCCTCCTTGGTTTCTACCTATATTATTTATCAAATCCTTCTATTTTGCACAAAAAATCTGAGGAAATTTATAAATTTTTGGTTCGCGCGTAGGGATCGAAAAATAAGACCAATAATTTGATGACCAGGATGTTATTATGGAGGAATTAAGAATTTTGTTTCATGCCCGACGTCTAAATAATAAGCTAATCTTATAATTTGAATGGAGGTGGTTAGGATGAAGAGAATACTTGTATTCCTCGTTCTTATATCTATGGCATCAGTCTATCTGTATGCCATGATTAAGTTTGTATCAGCATTCTGATTTATTAGAATGCGTAAGTTATTAACCTATAACTATTCAGGAGGTGAGATCCAATGTTGGCAAGAGATGTCTTTAAGATCATCGAAGCTGATGGAAGACATCATCTTGATTGGCTTCGATTCATAGATGATTTCGAAATCAGATGGCTTGGGATTCGATATTATCGAGCACTGCTATCTGATATGAAGAAGGGAATTCATCCAAGAGTTGATCCTGAATTGGAAATGATTGGATCACAATTGAATGAATTAGGAATTGATGTGCCTCATTGGAAGATGCTGTGCCATATTGGAATCATATACATTTAAGGAGGTGAATACAGTGTTGTTATTCATTGTATCTCTGCTCGTATTAGTAGGTTCTATCTTTGCGGCGATTGCTATCATTGGATACGTGGCTGCTGGTATCAGCTGCGTATCCGATGTAGTGAATGAGACAGAGATAGAGGCTAAGGATGAAGTTGGAATTCATCCGGATGGTGATGATGTTAATGATGTAATCGAACTGTATGAGGAGGTGAATGAAGATGAAGGACTCTATTCTACAAGAGATTACTGAGCATGACTATCTAGTCTGTGCTTGGTGTGCGGGTGTATTCGATAAGGATACTATGAAAAGGATTCGGACTCTGGATAAGGCTGAATTACATAGTCTTCCTGTATCACATGGAATATGCCCGGAATGCAAGGAGAAGGAACTATCTAAACTCAGGAGGATGTTGTGAACTACATGAATCGTAGGAAAGGGCATTTTGCTGGGAATTGTATACACAGCAAGGTGAATGCCCGAAAGGTTGATAGGAGACGCGCTGGAAAGGCTTACCGGTCTGGACCAGCACATAAGTTGCTCATTGATGAGCATGGTAATGTGGCGTTGGGTAGGGATGGGAATCCTATTAGAAAGGAGGTGATATAAGATGAAGCTAGGAAACCTTATCAGGAAAGCTGCTGATTTCTGTGATAGGAATCAGCCAAAGGTTGAGAATGCAGTGATGTCTGCTTCTCAGGCGGTGACTTGTAGGGCTAATCGCGTAGCTCTCAAGAGCTTGACTTTGACTCACAGGGTATTGAGCAGCGTCAATGCCAGGATTGAGTCGAAGATTGATACTGGTGATGAGGAGAATCCAGTAGTGGATCCTCGTCATTAATTGTAGTTAAATTGCCATAGGATGGCCTCTTTCTATCTAAGGAGGTAATATCATGACTGCCAATCGGGCAATAGAGTGGATTATTGCTGATGCTAAGGCTCACGATGGAGCTTTCACTCTTGATACTGCATTTTATGTGCAGCAGATTGATGATCCACTTCGGAGAGCGTTTGTTAGCGGCTGCATTCAGAGACTTATGGAATGCAAATTGGCTAAGTTGGATCCTGTAGAGGATCTGTCAATTCAGTTCTATGATGCCTGGTTTGAGAAGTTGGGTATCAAGGGATTTGGGAGGTGAAGTATGATGACGTTCATTCTGTACTATTCCACATTCGTTATCGCGGCCATATTATTCTGGGTCGCATGGAAAATCATTAATTATATCCTGTAAAGGAGGTGAATTGATATGTATCCATATCATCTATTCGGATATGATGATCCGCCCAATTGTATTCGGTGCGGAAGTCATCGGAATCTTAGATGGGACAAGAAGTTAATGTGGTGGATCTGTGAAGGATGTATCCTGGAGATATCGAAGATTGATGAGGCTCTGGAAGGGCCACATCCGGATCCACAGGAGTATCTCACGGATGAGAAAACTGGTCAGGAGGAATAACGTGAAACAGGAAGAGCGGGATGTATGCAGCGCCTGTATGAAGAAGTTCGATGAAAAGGACCTGATTGTAGTTCAGACTCCATTGGGTCCTATGAAGTTTTGCAAGGATTGCGTAGTAATTCAAGTGAAAGGAGGTGATATATCATGACTAAGAAGGAAAGAGAGGTTCTGGAAATGCATCTGGGCAATTCTGTAGCTCAGTATAAGAAGACTTGTCGGACTATTGAGGAGATGCATATCAGATATCCGGAACTGGATGACTGGCTCTCTGATGGGGATCTCTATAATGATCCTATTATTATAGAGTTCAATGATTTAGATCGTCAGAGAGTCTATATTCATGGAAGATGCCTTGAGATTCTTAAGGAACTGGGAATTGAATTCAAGAATCGAGAGGAATTTCATGTATTTGTAGATGGGAGGGTATGATGGCCCCTGCCACCAAATCCCTACCACCAACCCGACTTCCCAACCACCAAGGCCCCTACTCCCCAAAATCAAATTCGTGTAGTCTGTTCCGAATACGGGTGAATTTAACAGTACTGGCTGAATTCATAGTGATAGTAGAAGGATAAGGAATGATTCGGTTTGTACTGGGGAAGTTTGAGACTAAGTTGTTGATAGATAGTGACATAATAATTTGCCATAATTGCCATAGGATGGCATATAACCTATGGAGGTATATTGTGAAGAACCAAGCTCCTGAGTATAGTTATAAGGTCGGCAATGTGTGCCGGGATCCTGAGGAAAGGATCACTCAGAAGGGTAAGACCTTCTACGTCTTCGACTTGGCTATTCATCATAAGAATGACATCACAGAATTCATGGGCGTAAGCTCGTGGAATAATTCTGTGCGGAAGGGTGATTTCATCAAGGTCGATGGTCCAGTAGGAATGTATAAGAAACAGAACGGGGACCTGAAGCCATGGATGAATGCGCTACACATCATTGTGTTGCGAAAAGCACCCGCGCCTCAGTGTGTGGCTGAATCGAATGGTGCATATGCTGACGGAGGCATTGAGGACTGAATTCACCGTATGCGTATGAATTCATAACTCGTGTGAGGGATAAGGGTTGGGGAACTGATATATCTCTGACTATCAGGTTGGTCCCCCACCCCACCCTCCCCATCCCCATCAGACATAGCTATAGTATATAGAGTTGTACTGGGAATAGGAATTATAGACTTACAAGAATGGGGTGCTTTCTAGGAGTTGCAAAAGTTGCGCCCGTCAGGTTACCGTAGCAGAATTCAACACTATTAAGATGGAGGCTGATATGGATAAATATGGGCCCGTAGATCTTGGAAAGATGACTTCGCAGGAACGTGTGGCATATCTCCAGATGCGGGTGTTTTTCCTGCGCAGGAGAAATGCTCCAGAGGCCCTTATAAAGAATGAACAGGATCTGCTCGACGAGGCTAGAAAGGAGGTGGAATAAATGGCTACTATAATGGCGAGGCAGGCTATGGATGAGGCGGAGGAGCGTGGAGCAAAGATTATGAGTGATAAGATGATCAAGCGAGCTTCACTTAGGTGGAAGGTCCCCAGATGTATTCATCCAGTGTGTGGAGGTGAGATCTGGGCAAGCGGGACCAGAATGTTTTGCATCAAATGTCGAGAGATCATATCTGAAAGATATGATATTCCATCCAAATATCATGAGTAAGAGAGTAATGACTTGCAATGAGGATAGGTTCCTATTAAGATCCTATAAAGCTTTAGTTTCTCATTGCATGTCATTTACGTCCATAATGTTAGGCCGAGAGAAAGGAGGCTGCTATGCTTAGAAGTATTCCTCCAAAGAAAAGCGTTCCATCCAGGAGACGGAGATTCATTGGAGAGCAGCTTGGGCAGAATTCCAAGAAATCTGAAGATCCTGAGAAGGATCTGAATGATTTTAAGAAGAAACTTAAAGAAAGAGCTAAAAGAAAGGAGTGGTGATTATGTGTGGAAAGATCTGAAGAGAGGAGTATCCGGGTTCTTTATAGTTTACGTGTTCCTAATAAGGAGGTGAGTAAGTGTGCCTGGGTTTAAAGGACAGAAAGCTAGAGAGAAAAACGGAATGTGGCAAGGTGGAGTGAGACACTCCAGGGGATATGTTTACATCCTTGATCCTAGTCACCCATTCGCCAACGGTCGGGGGTACGTTTTACGATCCAGATTGCTCCTAGAGAAAAAACTTGGTAGGTATATGGAGCCCAATGAGATAGCCTATCATAAGAATGGAATTCGAGATGATGATAGGTTAGGAAATCTTGAGGTGAAACAGAAAGGTTGTCATTGGACGGTTTCATCCAGGGCCCAGCTTGCTAAAAAGCTGAGTGGATCTGGTAATCCGCATTGGGTTAAGGATCGGAGCAAGACTGGGCAGGCATATAGGATGGGAAGGGATTTCACCCATTATCGGAGGATGCTCATTAGGAAAAAAGCTGACCATATGTGTGAGATCTGCGGAGCAGATGCATCCAGATTAAAGGGCGAAGTTGATCACATTCTCCCGGTTGGAGCCGGTGGATCCGGCGATCTAGAGAATGGTTGGCTCCTGTGTAAGGATTGCCATAAGAAGAAGTTCAGATTTGATCTGTGGAGAGTTCAGATTGTGAGAAATTGTAAGTTGGAATCAGTTAAACTCTAACTTTAATAAGGAGGTGTTAACTTTGTGCGGCAGAATGAGTTGCATGATGTCTAAGCTTCCATTTAAGGATCGTCTGATGAAGCTTGGATTTAAGGATCCAGTGGGGGCAACCTATCGGAATTCTGGAAAGATATTCTTCCGAATGCCGGAGGAGAAGGATAAGAGCAAAGTCCACGTGGCTAAATGGGTTGGCCATGCTAGGAGTGAGAGGATGGGCTGGTGGATGCAGAAGTTGGCAAAGAATGGGAGAGTATCGAAGGTTGTAATCCCAGGATTTGACCATATCGAGCATTTCGATCCAGGTTCTGGAAAGACAATTGTGCTCGATCTGCAGAAACCAGCAAACTTCGTTGGTATTGCTCATATCCCTCATGGAAAGAAGGAGGTTCTCATCAGGTTGGTGACCAGCGAAAAGAATATCGGTGGGCATCCAGGCAGGTGGCCAGTGGGAGATTTTGACAAGCAGGGCTTTGAGATCAGCTTTAAGAACGGTAGATCATATTAGGAGGTGATGACTCCATGATAAAGATTACCAAGGGAAATATTTGGGATGAGCCCTCAGCCCATATAATAGTCCCGGTGAACTGTGTCGGAGTTATGGGAGCCGGGTTGGCTAAGCAGTGCGTGCAGAGACATCCCGGGATTCTAAGCCGCTACCAGCTTGCCTGCATGTCTAAGAAAATCATGCCGGGTCATCCGCTGCTAATAGACAGGTTCGTCATGTTCCCAACTAAGGATCATTGGAAGGATCCAAGCCAATTGATTTGGATTGAGGATGGGCTAAGGCGAATTCATAAGTTAGGAGGAATTCAAAGCCTATCCGTTCCAAGAATAGGATGTGGACTGGGAGGATTGGACTGGGAGCATCAAGTTAAGCCCCTATGCCTTAGTATATTAGGGGATTTACCCATAGATGTTACCATTTATGAATAGGGAGGTGAGTAAATTGGCAGAACTTATTCTTTCAGCTATTGTTGCATTCGTCATTAGCTTTTTCGCGATGTACGGTGTGATTTCCTTAATCAAAGATATAAGGAGGTGATATAAGTGGCTAAGACAATTAGGGTTACCGATAACGTTCATCTCACGCTCTTCCTTGGTGAAGATGGAGTTCCAATGATTCAGATTACTGAATCCGACCACAATGAAGATGTTACCCTAACATCTGATGAGATGAATAAACTTGTCAAGGAGTATCTGGCTCAACAGATGCTATAAGGAGGTGAGTACCCTGGTAGAAACTATTCTTCTACTTACTGTGTGTGCTTTTGCAGGATATGGACTAATCTCTTTATTTTCTGATATCAAAGATCTATTAAGGAGGTGATATCGTGGAAAATCCGTGTTTTCGATGTGGATATTATAGTGAGCTTGCCAATATGGTTCCTATTGTCTGGATCGATGGGTCTGAGAAGCTCCTGTGTCCAACCTGTTTCTCTCTCTTGTTAGGAGAAAAGAAGATCGTTCGGGTTGGCAATAAGTATCGGTTCGTACATGATGCTGTTGACCCCATGGAAGATATAAGAAATTTGGATGAGATCTCCGATGAGATCTCCGAAATCCTTGGCTATACTGTGACATCTGAAGACCATTTCAGAGGTTATGAAAGACATAGTATGCTTAAGGAGGCCAGGAAGCTTGGAATCGTTCCATGGATTATGTCCAGAGCCGAGTTCCTCAGCAGGAGAGCTGAGAAGATATGCAAGAAGGTTATAGAGACGAGGAAACAGCAAGCTCTTAGAGATTCCATTAGAGGTGCTTCCGATGATCTTGACGATCAGGGGAAACCACCAGATCGCAATGATCCCGATATGGTATAATCTTTTTGTGAAAGGAGACCTATGTTCGATACCTGGTTTTATGTCGCATTGCCCATGGCTGTTGCAGCAGGGTGGCTATTAGCAAATGATGTATGTGATATCATCGACGGGTTCTTTAAATTTTAATTGAAAGGAGGTACGTGGTGAGAAAGAATATCTTCCCTATAGTCTCTGATGTCATCAGTCACAATGATGAATTCAGAGTGGTGAATCATCGCGGTGAGCTTACAGGAATTAGGCCGCGGTGCGGTTGGTGTCACTTTGCCACCGAGACACCAGGTGGTAACATTCGTTGCAGAATGGGTGTCTCTCAGTATGCGGACGCCCGTAGGAAAAGGCCGGTTGATGAAACTCGGGCCAGGACCTGGTCCGCTCCGGAAAGTGATATGCCATATATCACTGAGAAGGATATTGGGAAGGGTGACAATGGAATGTATACAATTACATTGGAACAATTCAGCCGCGGCGGGGCAGCCACTCCGACCATCCGGGAGGTCATTGAGAATGTCTGCAGTCATGAGAAAGATCCTGATCTTGCCGTGACTGCAGTTATCAAGGAGGTTAGGCTGACTCACGCATTCAGTGCAGATGAACTTGATGAGGTTGATCGGCTGGTAAGGGTGACCCTTGGTGTCACCGAAGATCTTATGGACGTAGGTGAAAGAGTCACCCTGCCCGAAGGTGTGGAAAAGAAGCTTGATGACATGGATGAATTCGAGATTACAGACATAGCCAAGAGAAGAAATAAGGCAGAGCCTAAGCTCTTCACCGAGGCTATGGCATATCGGAATTATACTCCAGCCATCAGGTATAAAGCCAAACCAAGGAGATGTTTCAATCCAGCGACTAGCGAGTTTGACTGGGCTGAGGAGAGGGAGTATGTGCCATTCAGTGATCCTGGCTTCAGTATGCCAATGGATCCTGGTCCAATCTCTGTTCATGTCAGATGCTTCCCGAATGTGGATTACATACTGTGTCCTCTGGCATCAGGAAAGATCCCCATGAAGATGCATCAAGATGAAAGTGGTAATCGGAGCTGGGGGCCAGATGTGGATAAGATCCGGGGGATCTTGGAAGATCCACATCCGGATCCGGAGCAAGTCGAAGCCATCGTGATGTATTATCAGGACCGGATTCACAGTGTGGTCAGGAAGACCACGAATCCAAGGGTTCTGAATATCATCAGGAAGAAGTTTGGATGGCAAGCATCCATAAGGGATGCATTGAAAGGTAAGAGATGGAACATAAAGTAGGAGGAGCTATGCCTAAACATATAAGTTGGGATGAATTCCTGAAGGTTAAGGAACTCATTGAAGGAACGAAAGGATTCCTGATTGTACCTAATGCTGCCTATATGATCCTAAATGTGAAGGGGAACGGGGTCGAGATTCCGGAATCATTTAGGCTAAGTATCTATCAGAGAAGCAACGGTCTTATCACTGTCCATACCAATTGTCCAGATGAGCTCGCTCAACTGTATAGGGGAGTAAATCCCTGGCAGATGATGAAAGGATCTAAGAAGATCAAAGTTCAGATTGACGATGCCGGATGGGGGTGCGAAGATTTTAATGCTGAGATCCTAACCCGAAGGGGCTGGCTTAGTTATGACCAGCTTCAGGATAACGATCTGGTTCTAACCTATGATGATAAAGGAAAGATCTTTTGGAGTCCCTTCTCAAACAGGTTGGATTACGATTATGATGGAAACCTGGTTCATCTTCATAATCGTACCATTGATATTAGGGTTACTCCCCATCATCATATGAAAATCCTCCGGAGGAGGTTCCAGGGCAGCTCCGCGAAGAAGACCGAGAAGGTCACTGGATATAATGCTCACTATGTTCCACTTGATGGAATGAGATCTAATGATAGAATTCCAAGAGCTGGTGAATGGGAAGGTACCGATCAGGATACCTTCGTTCTTCCAGGGCTGAAGGCTAGGAAATGGTTTCCGAAGAGGAAGTTCATTGAGATTCCTATGAAGGATTGGTGTTCCTTTCTTGGAATTTGGCTTGCCGAAGGCTGGACATGGAAGGGAAAAGGCGACTACATTGTTGGCGTTGCACAATTTAGGGAGAAACCTCGGCAAAAGATCAGGAGTCTTTTGAAGAGGTTGCCATTTAACTTTGGGGAAAGGAAAACTGGATTCATTATTAATAACATGCAGCTATGGAGCTATCTCCATCAGCTTGGCAACTGTTACAATAAATTCATCCCAAGGGACATCCTGGATCTTAGTCCCAAGTATCTTGTTCATTTGGTGAACTGGATGATGCTTGGCGATGGAAACTGGAGCGGAGCTCACGGAAGAGAGGATAGAATTGCAAAATACTATACAGTGTCTGGGAAGCTAAGAGGCGGATTTGAGGAGGTGTTAGTAAAACTTGGTTATAGCTTCAACACCACTCAGCGAAAGAGAGACAGTGTTATTAGAGACAGGAAGGTCTCTGCAACGACTCCCTGTTATGAGATTACCATCAGGAAAGGTAGGATAACGTTTGTTGGTAAGCTCAAGAAGGATTTGGTTCCATACAAGGGAAAAGTATTTGATCTTGAGGTCCCAGATACTCAGTGCTTCTATGTTAGAAGAAGCGGAAAGGGATATTTTACTGGGAATTCTTGCTTAGGAGGAATGCTCATAGGTATGTGGGTAGAAGCCAATAACAGATATGAGGTTAGTGAAATCCCAGTGTCTTCATTTAAGAAGGGAAAGGATTTCTATCTTCGCGATGCGGCTTCGACTGTCATAAATTTGCTTGGCAGTCTCGATCCTGAGAAGTATTATCTTGAGCTTTGCACCGGATGGGTCTTCTCCAAGACAAGGGAGATGCTCAAGAAAACCCAGTGGCAGGTAATTCCTCAAAAGATTGAGGGATTCCTTCAGGATAAGCTGGAGGCTAGTTTCAGAGATCTTCTGGTAAGCAGATATGGGTTACCTCCAGGTACTGATCCTGAGAATTACATAGATGCTTATAGGTTTGCACTGAAGTGCTACAATGAAGGGAAATTTCAAGGTGAATATAAGTGGGATCCTCATTCCAGTGAGAGAACGGGAGTTAAGCGCAATGAGGATGTGGATTCCATTTGAGAACGATACCCTGGATAGGAGGTAGACAATGGATGCCATATTAGGTTGGCTGGAGAAATTCATCGACCGCTACATTGGAGCTATGGCTCTGTGCGGATGTGGATTTCTAATTCTCCAGATCATTCTTATTGTTCTTTTTGATTGGGCTCGGCTTATTCAAGGAATAAGGCAATTCCTATTTATGAGTTAGCAGCCCAAGCATTTAGAGATCATGATCTGATTGTAGATAACTACAATACCTACTTTTTCGAACCTCATAATGAAGAGGTAGGAAACGTGGGTATTCTCTTTAGGGGATGAAAATGATTATTTTAAGTGAATGGTGGCAAATACTTATGTTTGTTATGTTGATATTGTTATCTGTCAAAACTATCATGGGTATTCATTGGCCTTGGGAAAAGTGTGACTGCTGCGGAAAGAAGTGGTCTGAGATAAGGAAGGAAAGGAGAGAAAACGATGACTATGAAGACAGACAAAGAATTGTTGATGGAAATGATGTCCGATAACAAATCTGGGCTTCATCTAAGGAGTCAGCATCTAGTTCCAATGGTAATTGAGAACACAGGTAGAGGAGAAAGAGGATTCGATATATTCTCAAGGTTACTTAGAGATCGAATAATCCTCATTTCAACTCCTATAGATGATGCTGTTGCCGCGTTGGTTACAGCTCAGCTTCTCTATCTGGAAGGGGATGACTCTGAAAAAGACATTCAGTTGTACATAAATAGCCCGGGTGGCTATGTAACTGCAGGTCTTGCGATCTATGATACGATTCAGTTCGTTAAGCCTGCTGTGAGCACAATTTGTATTGGTCAGTGTGCCAGTATGGCAGCCTTGCTCCTAGCCTCTGGAGAAAATGGGAAGCGGGCTTGTCTGGAAAATTCCCGGGTGATGATTCATCAGCCATGGGGGGGATTCCAAGGTCAAGCCAGCGATATCCAGAGGCATGCAGAGGAGATCATAAGGATTAAGGATAGGCTGAACAAGATTCTGGCAAAGCATACCGGTCAATCATTGCGGGTCATTGAAAAAGATACAGATCGTGACTTTTTTATGGATGCGGAGCAAGCCAAGGGATATGGAATAGTTGATGCCGTATACGGAGGTGGAAAATAAATGGGAAAATGCCATTCGAAGTCTGGGAAGCCGCGGAGCTATTATAAGAGAAAGAGGAATTCCCAGAGGAGATTTGAATCGAAGAAGAAACGCAATGGAAGGAGGTGATACAGAACATGTTGCAGACCATAATCACAAAGGTTGCCGATTTTCTCGGTACCTATGAGATGGTTATTGCTATCGTAGCCCTGGCCGGCCTGATCTTTAGTGGAAATCTGTTCTATCTTGCATCTCTACTTTTGGTTGCCAGAGTTTTGCTTCCCGAGTTGGCTAAGCTGCTCGATGGTACAATAAAGACCGTGATCGGTCGCTAAGTCAAATCCTTCATAGGATGAAGAAAAGGAATCAAGCAATGACTCTGGGTCTGAAGTCCCAGGGTGAAAATTTATAATCTTTAGGAACTTAAGGAGGTGAAACAGAATGTTAGGTATGAACAGAGTCATTTTAACTGGTAGGGTTGGAAACGACCCGACAGTCACCTATACTCCTAGTGGCACTCCCCAGGTAAGGCTAAGCTTAGCTGTTCCGAAACCACCCTATAAGGATAAGGCTGGTCAGAAAGTACAGCCGGATCCGAATTGGTTTCAGATCTGGATCTATGGTCCCGCAGCTGAGAATTGTGCCACCTACCTGGTAAAGGGCCAGCAAGTTGGAGTAGAGGGAACTCTGCAGAGACGAGATTTTACCGGTGGCGATGGTAATGAGGTACGGAATTATATCTTCGTCGCAGCTAGCAGAGTCATCTTCGGGAACAAGCCGCGTAGCACAGGTCCATCAGCACCAGCTGGTGATCATCCGGAGAATGCGGAAGAGTCGCCTCAAACTGAATTGAACTCAGATAGTCCAGAGAGCAACGATGATCTTCCCTTCTAATTCCTCTGGCGAATAGTTGTTGGATTAACCTGTTTGAGAGATTTATTAGAGTGCAGGCGATCAGGTTAATTGCCTGGGGAGTGGCTGCATATTTGGCCACCACTTCTTGTCTTGACACATTAGTGGAGCCTTCAGTCACTCCCTATTTTTTTACTGTGACAGCCACAGTATGCTTACTGTGACAATCACCCGAGTTTGTGAGGAGAGATTCATGATACATATCAAGTCCAAGGAAGACATAGAGATCATGACAAAGAATGGGGCGCTTCTTGCTGGAGTGCTTGACCACCTTAAGGGATATGTTGTGCCCGGCGTGAGCACCGGTTGGCTAGATCAGGCTGCCGAGGAATTCATGAGGGACGTAGCAGCAGTGCCCTCCTTTAAAGGATATAAGGGTTTTCCCGCAACCATATGCGCGTCGATAGGTTATGAATTGATTCATGGAATTCCCAATGCTGATAGATTCCTCGAAGAGGGCCAGATTATATCTATTGATATAGGGCTCTATAAGGATGGATTCCATGCGGATGCAGCCAGGACATGGCCAGTAGGAAAAATTCACTATGGTGCAGAGTACATGATCCAGTCTGTGAATAGGATCCTTCAGGGAGCTGTTGAACTCATAACACCCGGTATCCATCTTGGTGATATATCTTCAGATATCCAGCTGTCTGCTGAGGCAAGAGGGTTCGACGTCGTAAGGAATTATGGTGGTCACGGAATTGGGAGAAACCTTCATGAGGATCCTCATATTCCGAATCATGGCTTTATAGGAAGTGGCCCTATTTTGAAAGAGGGCATGGTTCTTGCAATCGAACCCATGATTAAGGTTGGAGATCCAGATGTTGAAGTTCTGGATGATGGTTGGACCGTAGTGTCCAAGGATAGAAGGTTAAATGCCCATGCTGAGGATACTGTTGTAGTGACGAGCAGTGGGTGTGAAATTCTAACCAGAGCGTAATGGATCCAAATAAACTGGAGAAGCAGAAGGACTATTTTAGGATTTGCTATGGGCACCTGCAAATCCTAACATATATTGATTACGAGGCTGAGTGGAATTGGTTTCTGTTCTGGGCAAGGGGCTCACAGCCGATTCAAGGTTGCAGATACAGTCATTCCCTTAATCAGGAGGGAGTGCGTAATGAGATACAAGAATTGTCCAATTCTTTTAAGGAATTCATTTTGTTATTCCAATGAACAAACATCGAAGCTGGATAGGCCAGTATTTCCCCGTGGGATGGGTTCAGCCTTGGGGCTGGATGCACTATCATTACTACGAGTATGGAGAGCAGGTCCCTGTATGTGGAGATGCAAATGCTTCAAGAAGGAACGGCTTGGAAGAGTTATTTGATGTTTTTCCATCACCAGAGTTCTTGGAACTCTTTGGAGATTGGAAACTTAGTGTGTGCAAAAAATGTTATAGAAAATTCATGAGAATGCAAAAATGAGATCTTATTTATCTGTGTGGAAAGATATGGTGGCAGATGTTAAGGTGCCAGTTGAGAGGAGATTTGTAGGAGAAGATGGTTATATTATCTTTTCCGGAACCTCTCATTGTGTGACACAAATTGATATATTTGCATCAGATAACAGAACTGCAGTTATGATATTGCTTCACGAAGTAGGCCACCAAGATGTATTTGCCCTTATGGACAAGAAACAAAAGGAAGCATACTTTGCTCGCCTTTATTCTTATCAGGCAGATTCACTAAATTCTATGGCCCCTAGGACCATTAAGGCTATTCAAAGGGATGAGATTGCCGCATGGAGAAGGGCACTAGAATTAAAATCTAAGTTTGGTCTAAATTCGAAGGAATTTAATAGAGATCTTCAGATTTTAATAAAGGGGCGGTTAGGAACTTATGCAGATAGAAGAGGCTATTCCGCCGACGAGATGATAACTATGGTATATAAATAGGAGGATCATATTATGGGAACATGGATACTTGCTATTATTGTCGGAGCTCTTGTTGGACTTATCGTTGCCATAGGTCTTTTCTCAGTTTTGTTGGTGGAACCTGTGTCCCGATGGTTCATTAAGAGACTCGGTAGGTGATTATGAACCTTGGGAAGTTGAAATCTATGATTAAATCTGAGTGGAAAAAGGCCAGTAAGGCGAAGAAGGTATTCTTAGGCTATTGTGTAATCGGTCCGTTTGGCTTCTATCTATTCCCTATTTATCTAGGGATTAAGAAACTATGGAAAGGAGGAACAAAATGACTATTCATCTTGGGATTCCGCAGATTATTCTTATAGCTTTCACAGCAGTAGGTGTGCTCTCTGCTGTACACAACCATGGGTCTCTATCCAAAACAAATTTCTGGCATCATCTGCTTGGCGTTGGAATAACTTACTGTATTCTTATATGGGGTGGGTTTTTCGGATAACTCTGGTAGGCAGTTTGTGGCACCTGTTCGGAAACGCGGCCAATGATAGGGCATGAGTCGTCAGGCTCGGACTGGCGACTCATGCCTAAAGATGAGCGAATTAACTACTGTTAAGGAGGAAATTGTGGGATTTAACGAGAAAGCGGGATATATCGTACTGATTGTACTAATCCTTGCTCTTCATCTTGGATCTGTTGTCCACAATAGCGACTTAAGTAAGGAATTGAATAGTACAATTGAGGGGATAGAACTCAATGTATCCGTCGAGAACGGAACGGTGCTTGAATTTGAAGCCACCGGGTATGCGATAGGCCCCCCATACAATAGTATAGCCCGGAACGGGCAGCCCGTTGTAAATCTAGGGTTTATGAATATTGGTGGAATGGATATTTTCACCGTTGCTGCAGACCCAAGGGTTCTGCCTTTGAACTCTATTATTTATATAGAAGGGTTGGGCTTGGGACTAGTTGATGACACAGGCCCCGCTATTCGGGGCATGGATCTAGACATTTGCTTTCGGACTATGGACAAAGCAATGGAATTTGGTAGACAGAAAGTGAAGGTGATAATTCTCAAAAGGAATGAATAAAATGAAATGTTGTTTTGATCATATTATCAGATCACTCAAATCTTTTGAGCTTGATCTCTTGCTCTTAACAGCGTGGGGAGCGAGTTGCCTAATTGCCACCGTCTTGATCTGTTGGTGGTTCAAATCATGGCCATGGTGAAATATGAGCCTTATTAGGACATATAAGATGGATCTGGTTGGCCAGTATGTTTATTACTTTGAGAATAAAATCGAGATTCTTTGCAAGGTTGCCGGGGTCACCATGCCGGGTCCGCCGTATAAGCCGCGTGCAACTGCGGAGACAATAGTATCAAACATTGGAATTTTTGATTGGTTTGATACTGGTGGGGAGTTGGATATGTCAGGAGTTGTAGTCTCAGAGGAGTTTGCTGAATTCATTCTTATGTTTGCTGATCCACGGACGCTCCGGCAAAACCACATTTGAGGCGCTTAGGAGGACACATTGATAAAAACTATCAAGAAAGTATTCTGGTTTACCATTCTACTACCAGGTAGCGTTACTCTCCTCATCCTGGCTATTTTCTTTGGCCTAATGGAACGTATAAGCCAAACCTATGGAGATTTTCTGGGAGATCTCAATAGCGGATGGGGTCTGTATTGCTTTGTTGTTTCGTCACTAATCCTCTGGATTCTTATAGGCACTGCACTATTTTAGGAGGTAGCTATGGTAGTTGAATTCATTAATTTTTGGTCCTGTTACTGGATATTAGCCTACGGCTCACTCACAGGTAATGTGATGATCGCCGGTTCAATTCTTGCAGGTATTGGCGCATGGGCTAAGCTTGCGTTCCCATGATAGGAGAACCATGTCTGAATTAGATCCAAATCAAGTTCTCCAATTCACCGAAAGGGTTACCGAATATCTCTTTCGAATTAAGAAATCCTTTCGGATTGTGATGGGAAAAATATCTGGGTTGGATCAGAGGATCCGGGCCCTTGAGGACAGGATGAGAGAGAAGGAGGAGAAATGATACTTATAGGTACTATTTTATTTATGAGTCTTTAGGGAAGGAGGTCAGAGATGGCAGTTAAACGTTTAGTTCCTAAGATTAAGCGGACGGTTTGCTTCGATGACGAGGGCATGTTTTATCAAGGCTTTGGCTATATGTATCTAAGGGGTTTTGGGATTAAATCCGATGATCAGATTCAAATAACAGTGAGGAAGATTAAAAGGGTAAGAGGGCGCAAGTTATAATAAGAAAGATGGAAAGGAAGTGAATGCTGTGCATATACGGATTGATCTAAAAAGGCTGGGATTCGAGTACAATGGTGGAGGCGTTAATTGTTTCTGGAAAGATCTATTAGGTTTCAGTGTTAAAAGAACAGGATTTTGTGAGGTTTCAATAAACTATGCACGATTCGGAATTTTTTGGAGTAGCTTTTTTGATGGTGTAAAAAAGTTGGCAAAATAATGTTTCGTTTAATCAATAGTATAATTAATAGAATTGCTCTGAAGCTGGATGACTATGATAGCTGGGAGGAGTATCATAAAGATAATTCCTCTGGTAGGTGCTTTACGGATTCCCATGATATTACCATCCTGCTTCTAGAATTCTCCATATTTGCATGTGTCGTGGGAGATCTTGCTATATTGAGTTTTATGTTAAAATTTATAGGAGGATAGATGTCAGAGAAAAAAAGGAAGAGATTTAGAGACAGGCAGGAAGCTGAGGATCTATTGAGGAAACATATGAGGCGAGCTCCGGGTCTAAAGATGCGGGCAGCCATAGATTACCTTGTGAATTATCATAATGTTCGCCTGGTTGACCTCCTTGATACCTATAAGTTCTAGGGAGAGAGGTTATGGAAACAACTGATAGATTTAGAAAGATATGTGGCACAAATCTAGGTAAGGAGAATAGTATGTTTATATCATTAGTAACCGCGCTTGTTTATCTGTTTGCGATTTGGATGGCAGTGACTGGATTCGTCTTCTTTGTAATTGATGGAACTGTGTCGGCTGCAATTCTGGCTGGGTCTGGAATTATCGCTGCATGTGTTCATCATTGCGCCGCGAGGAGATGATGACCCAAGAGAAAATATTTATTTTTATTCTGAAGTCAATCTGTGGCATTGCTATACTGGTATGTTGCATTGAGAATCCAGTTGGCTTTGTATTTGTCGGCACCTACTTGTTGGTAAGGTGGCATCAAAGGAGAAGCTATGAAATCCGCAGGAGAAATAAGAAGAGAGATTAGACAGGCAAATGTTGATAGGAAGATTATAGAAAATCGCCTGGCTATGTTGCGTGGCGAGAAGACTCTGGAAGAAGTTATAAAAGAGGGCGAAGATGAATAGTAGGACTAAGATAAAAGTGTTTAAACCTGGTGATATCATCTATCTTAGTTCCGACGTCATGGGATGCTCTTGTCTTACAGAAATTGTTTCCGTTGACACATCCATAGATGTGTATAGGGTCAAATGTATCTCTTACCATTGTGGCATGGGTTTTGGAAAAACTTTTGAACGTGGCTGCACAACAATTAGTATTGACGATGGTTGTGCTAAAGGTGCTTGTGAACTCTCCCCGCAATTTCATGAATTTTTAAAGCTGTTTCATAAAAGAAGGTTCTGATGACAGGAAAAGCTAAAACGCAGGGGCGCCTTGCCAAAGATTGTTTAAGCGCCGGGAAAACTGTTTTTTGGCTTGAGGTATACGACTTTGATGGACGCATCACACCCAGTTTTTGGGTAGGGAAAGTTATGGGTGCCGAGATTGGCGGCCCGTATCACAGAGAAATATACGTTGTCCTTTGGAAAAACGTTCTTAACGAAAAAGTGACAACGCGTAACTACGATAAGGAAAAGGCGCTACCCCGGCCGATGTATGTCGCTACGGGGACCAGTGATTGTAAGGAACTGGTTAATTATATTAGGCTTTTCGTAAAATAGAAAGGGAGCTGTGCCGAAAGCAAAGAAATGGAGAAAGCAAGGAAGTTATCGGATTGATGAGACAGTGTATCCTAAAAATTGCCTTAGCTGTAAGCATTATATCGAGCTGTGTCATTCTGGCAGAGCGAAGACATTCAGGTTCTGCAGGGTGCAGATTCCCTGGATGAAAGTGGGCGATGCAGATTTTGCTTGCGAAAATAGACCAGCATATATGCTCCTTACTCTGAGGCATTGCAGAAGGTGTTGGAATTGCTGGGAATCAAAATAAGGGAGCTAACTTGTTAAGTTTCTTCTGGATATCGGCACTGAGTCTATTTGCTTTCCAAATGTTTATCCTGTACAGTCTTGGAAAGAAGGTCAGGATATTTATATATAATCACAGAGTATTGGCTGCGGGTTTAAACCTAGCAATGAGCTTTGGAATTCTCGCATTTATGGGGGTAGGAAATATTGTCGGATTGGCAAATTTAACCGGCAGCACTTTGTTGGCCGCATATATAGTGATTAGAGGTGCACTAAGTAGAGAGAAGACAGTGGTTAGATGGAAGAGGATTATTGGGATTCCTATATTCCCAAGGATTGAAATATTGAACAATTAACCGTAGGAGGATGTTATGAGCAGGACAGGTAAGTGGGCTTTTGGGATGCTGATTTTTGCAATTGCAGCTTTGACAGCAACTTGGGTTTTTAGTGCACAACATTGTATCAATATTGATGTGAAGGAAAATCTGGCGAAGGTAGAATACAGTTCCCCAGATTCGATAGGAGCTATTGTCATAATGCTCGACTTTGGAGATTGCGTTGTGAAAAAGGTTCAGTGGGAAAGCTCTGTTTCAGCCAATGAGCTTAACTTTACCCATCTTGATGGCAGTCGTCTGACCGTTGGATGCTTCGGAGTGTTTCCAGCTTTGCCATCCGGTCAGAATGTGAAGCTCTTGAAGATTCATTTTGACGGGGGCAACTGTGTTCCCGATACATTTACCAATGCAGTTGGGTCCGGCACCGTCATGGTTGGGACAGACGCCCGCGAGGTGAAGGTAGATATTAACTTTTCGTATACTGGTGCATCAGGTGATGAAGATGAATTCAGCATGGTTCCTAAAGAATTCAGTGTAGGTACGTATCCTAATCCATTTAATCCATCGATGATGATCAGGTACGATGTTTCTGAGAAGAGTATGGTTAGGATAGCTGTATACAATCTTTTGGGACAAGAGTTTGCGCGTCTTGTTGACTCCGAGCATGTTCCTGGTACATATCATATTAGCTGGAATGCACAGTGTGCTTCTGGTACATATTTTGTGAAGATGTCTGCACCTGGGTTTTCAGAGACGAAAAAGGTTGTTCTTTTGAAGTAGATTATATGAGTGATCAAGAAGCAAAATTTAAGCCTGGTGATATTCTTTATTGCCATTTGAAAAAGGATAGACATCTTATTATTCCTTCTTGTGACTGTGTTGTACAGGTTCTCTCTAGATGGAAGCCGAGCCCGAATTCTCAAGAGGGTCCCGGTTACAATGTTCAGCCACTAAGCCATGGCCCATGTGGACTTATTCATGACAACTGTTGCGCAAGGAATGCAATAAAGGTTTCAAGAGCATTCGCTGAATACTTAGGGTTGTTTAAGCAATGAGCTACGCTGATTATCTTGTAGATAGGTTCAATAGCCGGATGATAAGATTCCAGGAGGAAATTCTGGACATTGCTGAGGAATTAAGGAAACTGAGGAAGGATCTTTGTGAGATTGGAAAATGTGGAGGGATAAATGCTTCTAGATAAAATAGCCATAAGCATCTTCAAGCTCGATAGGGTTGAAGGCCTACCAGTGAAGGCTGTGGCTGGTGGCAAGGTTAAGCAGATTATTCTGCGGGGCGGACAGAAATTATTGACTCAGAATCCAGCTAAGGCTTCAGTCTTTGGTCAGGCTGCAAGGCAGGGCTGTAAAATTGTTTGGAAAATGAGCCCGAATGGAAAGTATCTATCCGGTTGGGTCAATGGAAAGTGGCATCCAGCACATGGGATGGAGGCAGCAGCCAGGGCTACGATGAAGAAATGAAGCGGATTACGCATTATAGTCAGCTTAGACCTGGCAAGATTTATTACAACAAGGAGGAGAATTCTTATTTTCTATTTCTTTATAGAATAGATCATAGTGAATTTCCTCCGCCGGCACCCGTGTTGTATAAATTTGTTGAACTGTTTCCCCACGGATACTACCCCTTTAGCATAAGATATAAGTGGGTTAGCTACGGGTTATACGAGTTGGATCACACTTCTGAATCTTATGTGAATTTATTCTCTGAGGACCGGGAATATGAAACCAGTTAAATCTCCCAGATCCCTAAGAGAAGGCAAGATTTATTATTGTAGTGTGTCAAAGAGATATGTTTCCTATATGAGCGCCGAAAGCATTACTAGCTTTGATCCAAAGCCAAGATACTGTTACTTCAGATGCGTTCTCAGGAGGCCAGGTGAAGTGAGGTTATCGTATATTGCAATTGTATATCCAAGCGCAACTATTCATGAGATTGACAAGGATTTGGAAAGTTATTTCCAATTGTTTAGAAATGATGCCGGGAGGATAAACTGATGAGTATCTTGGAATTCATAGTTACTTTTATAGTCATGGGTGCTTTGCTCTATGGATTCTCAAGATTTCTCACTCGGGCGTTTTTTGGTAAGAAGGAAAAATGAGAGAGATTCGGCATCCCTCTCAATTGAAAATAGGAAAAATTTATTTTTTTAAATCTGCTAGGAGATTTCGGTCCTACGTAGGATCTTGGATCTCTTGGAGATTGGCCCCAAATTCTGTTCGGAGATACCAATTTAAAGAGATTTTCGGGTGTCCCGAGCTTGGTTCATTTTATAAATTATCCTTAGTTTTAGTTGACTCAACGAGTGATATTTACGAAGTTAGCGGGAGTTTCGAAAAATATTTATCATTATTTATGTAACTATGTTTGAAACATTAATTACATTTTGTTCAGTTGGATTTATTCTTCTAATAGCTGCCTTTGTTTGGGCGGGATGGAGGAAGAAATGAATAATCGGGACCATACTAATTTCAAGTTATCGCTCCTAGCCTTCTTTGCGTTTCTGCTTTTCTGCGGAGCTCTCCTGTGGGCATCATTTGCCAAAGGAGAAGAAATTGGAATGCCCCCGGGGTATCATCCTCCATCTCATATGAGGTGGGAGATGAACAAAGATCAAATTGAAGGCGTTCTTGGAGTTACAGTGGAAGATAGTGGATCATTTTATTTCTGTGAGACGAAGTATCATGATCATGATTTTGAATTCAGAATTTATGAGACTCCAATAGATTCCGTGATCCTAAGTAAGAAAGTTAGCGGATTGAAGAAGCTGCTTATTGGAACTGCAACCCGCAAAATCCGGGCGAACTTAGTAGAAAGATATGGAATTCCTCAGGAATCAGATAAGTGGATAACTGATCGTGGATACATGGAGTTTATCCGTGTTGATAACGCGTTGGTGTTTAGATATATAAGAACATTTGATTTGAAGGAGGTGAAGAAGTGAGACCGCACGAAAAGAAAATGAAAAAGGCTGAGGCTCTTGGTAGGAAGGTCAAACAAGAGCTTTCACCTAAAATGCAGAAAGCTGATACGCTGAAATATGCAAGGGCTCCCCAGTTTAGGCAGGAGAAGCAAAGCGAAGCCGAGATTAAGAAGATGCAAATCGCTCAGGCAAAGGCTCTGGAGAAGCTAGCTAAGGGAGTAGAGGCATTACTTCTTGGAATGAACCCCAAGAAAGCATTTGAAACCGTTGCTCTTATCAAGGACGCTGGGATCTTTGATCTCTTTGTGGCACTCGGAAAGAGCAGCAAGCTTCTGAAGCATTTGAAGAAGGGAAAGAAGTAATGCTTGTGAGCGGGCTGAGGAGCGGCTCCTGGTATCTTTATAAGGGCAACTTCATTGTCGAGTTTCTCTACACTTATAAAGATCGTCAACGCAATGCATGGTGGAGATTCGTTCTCTTTAATGAATCTCCATACAGTGGATTTAATCTGTTGGATAAGGAGGTTCACCGTAATGTCGAGCCAGTTCATCCAATCCTGGACCAATATTTCTCGCTATTCAAATGTTGAAAAGTAGAGGCAAGATGTGAAGATTGAAGCTCTCAGGATTGGTTCCTGGTATCTCCATCATAACAGGCTCATTGTCAAATGTTTTCTGTTTTATGAAACATTTGGCGGGAGAGCTGACATCCTTCCCAGTGTGGTGATGTGGAGATTTATTACCTTGGGTGACCCCAAGCAGTGCGTATGGTTTGATTTGTCAGAAGACAAGATTTGTTCTGACATTGAACCGGTTGATCCACTTTTCAATCGATATTTGTCATTGTTTGACACCAAAGATCTTGAAGATTCGTGCCCCGGTATTCGGGAGGTAAACCTACATTGGCCATGATCACCATAAGAATCGTGATGGAACTCTGGAGATTTCTTACGATTATTGGGGTGATCGCTGGCACATTAGCCATTATGGCTATGTCAGGAATGAAATCCATGTCTCTGGGAATTCATTTGATGAGGCAGCTGGAAAGTTTCTCAAGATTATGGAGAAGGAAAATCAACAGGTCCTGGATGATGAAAGGGAGCGAGGATGAAAGTAAAGCAACTTTTAGTTGGTCACTGGTATTTCTTTACAAATTGTAAAGGAGCAGATGTCTATTGTATATACATTGGCGCTGCACATCCCTATTACCCTGGCGAGCACATATTCGAGTTTCTGCTAGGTAGAGGTAGATGTTCATTTTCTAAGGAAGTTGTTGGAAAATCCATATGCCTACCTCCCAAACATTTTTCCGAATATCTCAATCTGTTTTGCGAGAGAATATATGAAAATGAAACAGATTAAGATCGGTTCCTGGTACTCATTTGGTTGGGAACACATACCAGTGGCTGATTATGGCAAGTGTACTGGCAAAGATGGGGGGCTATGCACTGTGCGTTTCTTTGATAGAACAGTAGCGAGCTATGAACAGGCAGCCATTGAAAAATTCTTGAATCCATGTCCTAAGTACCTTTCTGAATATCTCGATTTATTTTATAAAGGAGGCTATAGATGATCGAGTTCGATAAAGCTAGTGCTGAAGTAAAGGATATGTTCCGGGGATATGCAACTATAGCCAGGGAGAGAATTCTCCAGGGAGGAGATGTAATCCAGGGAGAATTCCAGAAGGCTATTGAGCATATAAAGGCCGGAGATTATAGCGCCAGGAGCATTATTAAACACTGCAGTCTGGCTGTAGCCAGTGCCGCTTTGAGTATTTTCACACCGGAAATCGCAATTGCTTTCACTGTTGTAGCCATGATGACAATCGCTGCAAAGATAATTAAAGACCGGAAACCCTATGTTGCCGCCTTAGTGGGTCTTAGCGCTGGTGTTATCGGTTTTACCGTCGGTCAGCACTTTGCAGAAGCTACATTCGTGGCCACTTGGCACATACTCCGGGAATTCACTGAAGATATCCAGGAGAAGATCAAGGAGCGGTTGATTAAGGTTGAACCTGAGGTTGTCTGATGGGGTTGTTTTCCGAGCATGGTAAATCGCTTTCCGGACAGATTGTAAAAGTCGACCGGAGCTATTATAAGGTGATCTCAGTATCTGCTGCTGGTATGTTCTACTGTGTCTATAGGATCAATCCTCCCTGGGATAACGCGCCCTATAGGGAAGTGATGGTAGGATGTCCATTTGATCTTGAAGGTAAGGTTGTTTATCCTGCTCTGAAGAAATATTTTAATTTGTTTGTGCCATAGATGGAGGAGAGAAGTGACTAGGAGAAGTGCTTTTTGAAAAAGAGACGCATTACGTGAAAAGAATAAAAGAGATTATAGACAAGGGTGATAAGACTCAAGAGATGACTACTGTGGAAATAGAGAGGCTGGGAGTCTATGTAAAAGCTCTTCTCATAGAAAGGAAGTTATGGTCACTATGAAAATAGAAGCCAAGAAAAAAAAGGTTGTCAGCACAGTTGATATAGTTACCATAGATGGCATTGAAGTGGATGCCTATCGTTTTCTGGAATGTCTGGAGGCTCTGGAAGGTACACTTAGACCGCTCGAGCTTGTAAGAATATCAAATCCTAACGTAGAAAAGATATTGTTGAGATATAAGTTGGCTTGGAAGAGCAATAGAGGAACGTGGTCCCAATATTTAAATACTGGTAAAATAGCAAGGTTTAAGAAAAAGATTTACGAAGCTCTTGATAAAATGCGTCCTCCAAGAGCACAGAGGCTGTAAGAGAAAGGAGATTGTATTGGATAAGAAAGAAGAGATGACAGAACAAAACGACTTTAGTAAAGACCAGTTGAGCTTTATTCGGGATATGAAAGAGCTGTTGAAAAGATATGGTCAGGATCCTAGAGACTGGTATTTTGAATATAGACCTGTCAATCCGAAAGAAGAGGAAAAGAAATGATAAGGCAATTTGTGAGAAAGGCGCTGTGCCAAATTGATTTCTGGTTTTATATATTTAGGGGTAGACCACTAACTGGAACAGAATATTATAAAAGAGACGTACCCCACAAATATTGGGGTCGGCGTCTACTTAATGACACAGAGATTGCCCCCTATTTTCTTGTATTCTATGGAGATCCTGATAAGATTGTACTAACGGAAAAGGACAAAGAGTGGGCAGAGAAAGCGCTCCTGAAACATTATCGTAGAGAAGGAAAAGATCCAAAAAGAGAGGAGCTCTAGTGCAGATATTGATTTTAGGAATTCTCTCCGCACTGGGAATTTGGTGTGGAAAAGATAAAGATAAGGAGTTAAGATATGTCGAGGAATATCCCACCGAAGAAAGCACCGGAGAAGGTGCTTCCGAAGCGCAAAAAGAATAAATCTGGGGGTTACAACAAGTTGATGTGCAGCCTGGCCGAGGAGATTATCAGGTTGGAGATTGAGAATTCCGATACCATCGGGAGCATAAAGAAGAGATTCTACTCGATTATGAGAAAATATGGTATTAAGGAAGGGACTATGGCCGGAAAGAACGTTAGGTTGGTTGCAAACCCCGATTGGGTTATGGCCAAGCAACTTTTTGTTTCCGAGATTGCTGATCACTTTAGGCGCATTGGTATCTTTGAATCCATTCCAAAGGATTTGGAAGCCTAAATGGGAGAGCCAAGATTTAAGAAAGGTGATATTATTCAGAGCCCAACAACTTATCCTTGTATAGTTATTGGTTGGGTTTCGGAGCCTGAAGTATATAATGTGTGTGTGATTAATCCCACTTTTTCGTGCAAGTTTGACTATTCAATATGCCATTGGGATCTTCGCGAAGATTCCGGAATTCCAAAAAGAGTTGGGGGAATTCGTCCCGAATTCGTAGATTTATTTCTTGATGTTTGAAATGAACCCCAATAAATTGAAACTCAATCAACTCTATTTATATACAGGAAATATTCTCGAGATTGGTGCTCCTTGTATTGTACAATACGATGAACCCACATCGATTATGAGTGGTCTGGTAATATATCATTTCTTTTTTTATTTCATGCCTTTATATGGGTTTGGTTTGTCACCGTATGGAGTCAGGTACCAAATTCATCCCATTGATAAAGATTTTTTGGAATATGTAGAGTTGTTTTCTATAGCTCGAGGTGTCCTATGAATAGGAAATTCAAAGCCATAATCCTGGGAATTGGAGACGCATTCCTGAAAAATAATTATCTGTTCACTATTCCGCTTATGGCTGTGGTCAGGCCAAGGATTATGAGAAAGCTGACTCAGGTTGAAGAGGCTGAGGTTCTAGGTGGGAAGATGAACAGATTCTTCCTGTATAGAAGGATTAAGGGAAAGCCAATTAGAATTACAAACGGGGACCTTCCGGTGGGTCATATTGGTGGTATCTCCAACATTCCCAAGGTTGAAGAGCCACAGGCGGTTAGGTTTGTGATTCAAGAGCACCATGCTAGAAGAGCTGGTCTCCACTATGATCTGAGGATCCATATCAATGGCAAGGCTTATAGTTGGGCTATAAGAAAGCCACTGCCGAAGGGATATGGATTACATGGCCTGTATCGTCAACCTGACCATTCTGAGTCTTACTCAGATTGGGAAGGGACCATAGAAGATGGTTACGGTGCAGGTCTCGTTCGAAAATTCGACGAGGGAATGGCTGTGATCCAGAGTGAGAATCTATCTGGGAAGCAGACAGGACTGAGGGTCAGATTCTACGGGTTGAAGACCCAAGGAGATTACAGTATGTTCCCCCAGAGTGGGACAGACTGGGGAATTCTGAAGCATCATGATCTTGATAAATTCGGGACTGTGGAAGCTAATGAATATACAACCAAAGTGCCTCCTGAAGTTTGGGATGATCCAAGATATATTAAAGAAGTAAAATTGGATGGTGCAAATTTTACTTGTAGGATTGGAAAGAAAGGTAACTCCTTCAGTAGCAGAAGGCTATCTGTGGATAACAAGAGTATCTATAAATCGGATAATGTCCCCCATTTGAGGGACTTGAAGATTCCGAAGAAGTGGAATGGAACCGTGGTTCAGGGCGAGCTGGCTGTGGAGAAGAATGTCAATGGAATTCCGGTTTGCAGCTATGAGGATGTATCTGGAATTCTGAATTCAAGACCCTGGAAAGCGATTCAAAGTCAACAGAGACTTGGAAAAATTAAGTATCATCCATTTGAGGTAATTAAGAGCCCATTGTTGAGAAGGAGTGCAACATATGCAGAGAGAAGAGATCTTCTCTTAGAAATGGAGAGGGATATAAATAGTCCATATTTCAAAGTCCCGAAGGGAGTGACTACTGGAGGAAGAGGATTCTATGAGAGAGTTATCAATAGTAAGGCAGTCTTCAATGGAGGCTCTGCATCAGTTAAGAAGGTCGGCGAAGGCGTGGTTATTAAAAACCTCGCCGGTGACCGAAGATCGATGCCATTTAAGTGGCTTAAGCAAAAGACCAGCCAGAGCTTTGACCTGAAGATAGTTGGATTTACCACAGGATCTGGTAGATTGAAAGGGAAAGGCGTAGGAACATTTATATTGGAAGATAAGACTGGAAGACAATGTGGAGAAGTAGGCTCTGGCCTAACTGATGAGGTGAGGTTTGATGCATACAGGCATCCTGAAAAATATATGAACCAGGTGGTAGAAATTAGAGCATTTGGATCAACTCCAGCTGGTATGCTCCGAGGATTAAGCCTGGTGAGATTCAGACAGGATAAAGATCCAAGATTATTGGATTCAATCGAGGTTCTCCGAGTGGGAGCCAATAATAGGACTATTGAATCAGATGAGCAGCTGATGAAGAGATATATTGCAGCAGAGAATCCAGAAGTAGCTGGAGATTCGGGGAAGTTGCAGGAGTTGGTTTACCGATTCAAAAGTTCGAGGGGATGGAAAGCAAAGAAATAGCAGTATGTTATGAAAGTTGGCATGGATATTGCTTATTATTATAGTGAAAGGAAAGGAAAAATGATTGAAAAAGGGTTTACAGTAGATGTTAGTAGAGATCATTGTTCTCACTGTGGACAAGTGCTGGGGACCGGGGTTATCGTCATATGTGCAATGTCGGCTCACAAAGTCCGTCCAGCTGGCCAAGAGATCTTGGGAGAGATGTCTCAAAGAATGGTCTACCATTCGGAATGTTACGAGAAAATATCTGGGCTTGAAAAGCCCCTGTTCCCGCAGAGAAATAATGAGATCCGAGTCATTCATCAACTGAAATATATAGAGTAGTGAGCAGTGAGCAGCAAATGATATTTATTTTCACTAACAGAGATAGAGCCAACGTTTGCAAGTGTAATAGTGATATTGCAAGTTTCGCAAGTGTAATATTTGTAAGCCATTAAAAGATAAGGAGTTACTGATATTAAAAGCTGGGAAAAGGAGGTAAACAAATATGGCAGAAACTGTTACCATTGCTATATTAGCAATTCTTGTTGGGAGTTTCCTATTCCCAATGGATCAATCAATGGATACTCTGGATACACAAATAGAACAATTTGCGGACACAGTAGGAGTGCGCGTTGTATCTCAGGAGGAGCGGATTTCCCAATTAAAGTTTAGAGCTGATTCTCTCAAGCGGTGTCAGAATCAGCAGGCCCGAGAAGATTCTGTAGATCTTCTGTGTGATGAGATGATTGACTCGTGCCTATGTGAATTTCCCGAAGCACACCTTTTTGGGATTTCAGAATCTCATGGAGCAGAACCCGCTAGGGGTTATTCACCTGGAATACATATGGGCTATATTGGAGCATTTCCCGAGCAATCTCATGGAATTTATTTCGTAATTTGTCCGACTGCACTTCCCAATCCTAGGATTGGTTTATATTTCGACGGTATGGTTAGTAAACTTGTCCCGGATGAAAAGATTTATAATTTTTCTAAAGAGCGGGCTGAGAATTTTTATAAAAGCAAATATATGGGAAACCAAAGGGAATCATCTTCATTTGGTTTGGGATTTGCATATTTGCTGATGGCAAATCAAGAGTATGCTGTTATTCCCTATGGAGCAATAAAATTTTACCACTATTCGGATTATCGAAAATATCATGATGATACTTTTACAGTTTGGCAGAATGATTATTTTCTCAAGGATATGTCTAATGGTGACTTGGGGATATCGTTTGGTTTTGTGATAAAAGTGACTGCTTTAAGTTTAAATTTTGGTTATGATGGATATGATCATCACAATAATTGGAAGCCGGAATTGGAATTGCGGCTTCCAATTGGAAAGCAAAGAAGTAAAAGGATTGTTCTGTTGTTGCAAAAATAATTTCTATTAGGAGCCATGTATGAGATGGGAAAAACGGGAAAAGCCTGAATGGCAGTGGAAGCCCTGGTTTGCCTGGTACCCAGTTTTAGCTAAATGTGCGAATGATCATAGGATGTGGGTATGGTTGGAAAAGATATGGCGCCAGGGGCGCCGCGCCAAAATTGCTCCCTATACATTCCGCTGGATATGGGATTGGACTGCGAGCAAACCCGGAAAGGAGAAACTGTGAGCTGGCTAAGTGGAATACTTATACTAATCGTCGTGTTTGGATCCGCAGCGGGTTTGGCATTCCTTGGACTGTATTCCTGGAATAATTGGATTCTCCGCAGTCCATTTGATAAGAGGCAAAATCCGTTTCGGTAGCGCGTGGTGTAAACATACATGACGCGATGGATAGACGGAGCAGGGGTTTCTATGGCCCCTGCTTCTATTTTTATTTTATCCCGGAGAAAGCCAATATCCGTGTGTGTAGTAAGGGAAAGCCAATATCCGTGTGTGTAGTAGAGATAAGGAGAAGATATGAGTAGTAAAGAAATGCTAGATGAACTGAACAAGCTGATGAAATGTTATGATCCCAACGATAGACATGAGAAAATACTAAGGGCAGTTGCTCTCTATCTGGATAACAAATTTGCCAAAATTGAGGCTCGATTAAAGCAGTTAGAAGAAGGAAAATAAAATGAAATATTATTTAAATAAAGAAGTAGGTTATGCCAAATATATTGAATATTTGGAAAATATAATTCTTTCTATAAATGAGTTTTTTGATGAAACATATGCTTGCGAATTACCTTTTCCACCTCCAGATATAAATAAGGCAATAAGTATCATAGAGGAGAATAGAAAGAGAAAAGGAAAATAGAATGAAGAAGCCAGTGGCAAGATTTGTGAAACAGCATGGAGGTGGATCCTATAGGCTAGAGATCCTACTCGTAGAGAATGCCCGGGAGGAACAAAATGCCTGGGCAGACGCGCAGGGAATGATTGTTTATGATCATCAGTTGAGCGGAGTCAAAACGGATTTAAGGAAGTCCGGTTTCAGAATTGTGTTTACTTAGTTGCGGGAGAAGTAATGGACAAGTATTGGAATGATGAGAAAGCTAGATCCAATAAGGAAGTCTTCGATATTGTCTCAAAGCATCTTCCTATGGTAAATAACATTGCCGCACTTGGTGGGGAAGGATTATCTAGACATCTCAAAGAATTGCATGGTGCATTTCCTTTTGCTAATGCAGAATTCTTTGAGTATGATGCTAAGATTTTCAGGCAATATTTTGGGGACGAATTTCTGCAAAATTATAAAGACCATGTCCATTTCGGAGATATTTTTGTTTCATTAATGTCTTCCAAATTTGATGATACAAAATTTGATTTTGTGGAGTTCGATGCCCATGGAATGCTTGCATTTCTTGGTTCTGAATACGCTGAACTTGGCCTTTTTCCGGAAGAGAAATTTGGAATCTTAAAAGGTCATTTGAACGATAGATTTGTAATATACGTGAATTTCAATCCGCGTAATACTCATTGGGAACTGAATGATTCTACATGGAAATATAAAGGTCGAGAAGCAATCGAAGAGGTTGTCAGATCCATGGCGAATTATTTGGGTACGGAAGTTTATGACTTGCCTAAATATCATGGTATTAATATCCGCGGCCCCAAGATGCATCCGTTTGTATTAATTCGAGGTGAAGATCATGTCGCATAATGAATTACAGGAAACATCTAGACATAATCGGATTCTGCTGGAAGGGTTCTTAGGGACAGCGCGCGACATTCAACTGGAACACTTTAGAGAAAGAGACCTGCTGAATCCGAAAGATGACATTAAAAGATACAATGAACTAACATTCAAGATTGCATGTTTGGAAAGTGCTATAAACCATATCCGAATGGCAATGAAATAAATGGATAATGGGATAGTCCAATGACTCGTGAAAATAGAAAAACAGTTCGGGGGCTCTTCAAAAAGAGCCTACAAGAGAGAGTTAAGGTTGATATCCATCTCCATAATTTGACCATAAAAGAGTACGAGGGAGGTATCAAATATTATCTTGATGCTAATGCTGAGAAATATATACTTCTTGATATCCTAGATGGTAAAATCACTGCTCCGCGGCGGATTCGCAGAATGATTGTAAATCTAAGAAAAAGCAGGAGAACCCACTTGTATGACAGAAGCAGAGAGGATCGAGATTGGAATAAGGCCTGGGTTAGGGTATACGACGAATGGATTGCTCATCTTAATGATATGTTAATTTCACATAGATAGAAGAGAAATACGAAGTTACAGAAAATCTGCGAATATCATCTTGAAAATTGTGTATAATGTGTAAATAGGGAGGGATCTTATGAAAAAACCACGATATGCAAAGTGTGAAGGCTGTGGAAAACGAATATCTTACAAAAATGCAACGAGCATGAATGGATGGTCGCAACTTGGAAAGTCCAAGTATGGAACGCGTTATTGTCCTGATGGTCTTGCTTGGTGGTGTAGTAAATGTACATAGAACGTTTCTAATATAGGGAGAAGGTATAATGAGTTACGTAGAATTGGATGGCAATAATTTCGACGAAGAGGTTTTGAACTCTGGTCTTCCAGTATTGGTTGATTTTTGGGCTCCCTGGTGTTCACCTTGCCATTTGGTTAGCCCAATTGTTGAGAAGATTGCCGGTGAATATCAGGGGAAATTGAAAGTTGGAAAACTGAGTGTGGAGCAGGCTCCAGAAATTGCCCAGCGATATGGAATTATGAGTATCCCCTGTCTTATGTTCTTCAAGAATGGAAAAGCCGTAGATCAGATTATCGGTGCGGTTCCCAAGGGACAGATCGTCGAAAAGGTTAACAGCATTATCTGAAGTCGAAAGAATGGAAAGGTTTAGGGTGAAGGATTACACAGTTAAAAAGGGGGATTTACTTATATTTGCAGATTTGAAACGTGGAAATTCTGTTTCATTTCATGTTGGTGAAATTAAAGAAATTAAAAAATCTGAGACATGCAAAAGTACCACAACTTGTTTTCACATGTCCGATTGTGGTGGAAACTTTGAAAAGATTATTATAAAATGGGAAGATCGGTGTCATACAAACATGTTTTGTTACAATCGGAAGAAGGGAGTTGATTGGCTTAAAGGTGGCAAGTATTCGAAGCTAATAATTGTTTGGGACAGTGCCCAGATCAGATTTTTCAATCTTTTTAGAAGGGATAAGGAAATATCCCGATGAGAGGGAGAATTTTGGTTATGAAAAAAGCTATTTTTGATTTGTTGAATGGGAAAAAGCTTTCTATTGAATACGATCCAAATGCTCCATGTCGTATTTGTGGACTCCCAGTTGTTTCAGCATCAATGGGGGGAACGGATGTTTGCCCATGGTGTGATTGCGGAAAATATAGAGATGGAACCTCCTGGGCTCTTGAGGATTCTTTGAATGGCGACAAAATAAGAAAAGAAGCGAAAAAACATATTAGGATTCGGTGAAATTTCATTGAAGTTAATGCCATATTAGTCAAAGGAGTAATCGGAGAGATGCCTGAGCTAGGCCAAAAGGGACTGGTTGCTAACCAGTTTGGAGCGTGAGGCTCCACCCAGGTTCGAATCCTGGTCTCTCCGCTATAAAAATGGATCCTAAAAGCTTGAAGAAAAATTCTTGGTATTGGAATAAATGGATGTTCCAACAATGTGCAAAAGGTATCAGAGGTGTAACTGAAGCCCTGGAAAGCGGAGGTCTTCTTCAATATAAATTATATAGGTACACTCCTCGTAACTATCTTTTCCATACCACTGATAGAATCGAATACTGGTTGCCTTACAATTGTATCATGGATGATCTTGAGTCACTTTCTTCGGCTTCCACAGAATTTTTCATACTATTTACAAATATGAAAAAAATATAAATGAAAGATGAGTAGAAAATATGGAACCCAGAGATTTAAAAGTTGGAGAAAAATATTTTTGGTTTGGCTATAATCAAATTGATATATTGCAATATGATAAAGAATGTGAGACTTCGGAAAAATATTATGAATTTTTATCATGGCAATTTACAGTTATTGCCTCTACTTCCAAATATGAGTCCTTTGGAGTAGAAACAAACCTTGATTTAGATGCGGTAAAAGTTACCCTTCCATATGATAATTTGTGGCAATTTTGTAATTTATTCTTTGATTTTCGTAGAGGCGACAAACGATATAGGTTAAAGCACTATGATACTCTCAGGTCTAGAAAAGGGTAAGTATTACTATATAGTTGATTCGAATGTAGACCGTTGCCAATCGGGATTTCAAATAGTGAAAGCTCGGTATTCGGGCATTAATGGATCCGGTGAGCTTGTTTTCCACACGTCAGATCCAACTACTTTTGGTTTCCTCACCTATGTGGAGCCATGGGAAATTGAACACATGGTATTCGAAGCTAATAATGAATTAGCGGCATTTATAAAGTTGTTCATAAGGAGATAAATAATGGAAGCAATATTAATCTCGTTGCTAGTTCTTGTTGTTTGTGGATATGGAATTATTAAATTTTTTTCTTGGAGATTTGGAAAGAAGTGTGAAAAAGCTCTGGAAGAAATTAAACGAGAGACTGAACAGAAGTGTGAGGAAATTGAAAATCTTATATTGCCACATCCAATTGAAGGGAACGAAATCAAATCGGCGGGGAACGGAGCTAAAATGCTGAGTAAGAAAAAAAAGCGCGAAGAAAATAAATCTTCTATTTTTTCTATTAAATTTTTTTGGGCTTTGGTATATCATATTTTTTGGTGGATACAATACAAAATTATCAATCGCTTTTTTTGAAAAAAAGAAAAGCATTAATATGTTGGAGGAATGATGAGTGATAGCTATGTTCCGCGAACAAATCCTGGTAGGGAGTCGCCACTAGTAAAGGATTTCTGGGAGAAAGAAAACCAGGGAAAACTGGTTATAGGAACCAGTTGTTTTGGTGACTATCTTTCTTCTCTGTCTCAAAAATATCTTGACAGATTTGGAGAGCTTTTTGGAGAATGCGATAAAGAAAATTGTGACCCCGAAATTTCGGCTGAAGTGATAGGTCTCACAATTTGTTTGTTTTATCTCGAAACAGGGAAGCCAGTTTCTCTGGATGAGGTAGGTGAAAAAATGCCGACTCTTTCGATTGCCGTCGGTACGGAAATTCTTAGAAGGAAAGGATTGGTTTCCGTTGACCTGTCTTGGAATATTATGAAAATATCCGATAAAAGTTTCGGTGAAAGTTCATGTGCTGTAACTGATTTGGGCGCCAAAGTTGCAGAAAAAATGTTTGGCAAGAAAAATGATAAGTAGAAAGGAAACGATGTCTAGGGAAGAAATTGAAAAGCAGCTAAGGGATAAAGCGCACAAGATTCTTGCTAGGATGGAGCACTTCAAGGATGTGCTCCATAATAGTCGTTTTTTTCTAGGTGGATCTGCTGTTGCTGCATCCAATCCAAATGATATTGATATATTTTTTCAAAGTCAAGAATATATTAATGCCGCAATCAGATGGATTGATTCCAGAATAAGTGTAGTTACAGAAGATATTCCAGTTGACAGTGAATTCAGGAAAATTTATAGTGGGGAAAACGCTTATACATTTAAATGCCCAACATCTGATGTTCCTTTTCAATTTATTCGGATGCCATTTTATAGCCTAGAGATCATGATTGATTCGTTTGATTTCTCTCATATTCAAGCTGGAATTGAAGTTGCCGAGGTTATGGGCAAATTTGAGATAGTCCAAGTGTATTGGACAGATGCATATGAAAAATCTCTGGAAATTGGCGATAGCTGGTATATGGGATCTGATAATCCGTTTTCTGCTTTGTACAGATTGGGCAAATATCATGCTAAAGGAGAAGTTTCTGCCCTGTCTCTCAAAACTCAAACAATTAAAATTGTGAATGATATATTTGAGCAGGAATACATTGGATCAGCTCAGATTCGGAAGCAATTGTCAGTAATTGGCATGAGTGATATTTTCGAGGAAGAAAATATAAATTTATACCTTCATTCGGAAGATATAAATCGTCTGATTGGTAATCTTACAGTATTGGCATGGCATAAATTATTCAAATGAAAATTGAAGAAAATCAAATAGTTAAATATAACTGGATGTCAATAGGTTATACAGTAAGCGATCCAGATAAAAATGGACTTATTCAGGTTCAATCAATCCCTGCAATGTTAGCTGGCGGACCAATGGTTTATTATGTAGATGAGTTGGAAGTTATAGGATATAAGGAAGCTGACGGTCGTCTTTTAAAAGCTTGGCGAGCTGGACTCATAAATGGGGATATATACTATCCAGCTCGTGATCAGCTTCTTGAGATCTATATGAATGGAATCCTTGGAGAGTTTTTTGATCTATTTGGTGTCTTTTGGAAAATTGATGATTGTTATCAATTCGAGGGCATCTTGGAATGAGTCCATTGGTAAATCTGAAGAAAAATTCTTATTACATACTTCATCTTGATAATGGAGATAGAATTTTAGGCAGATTTGACGAATTGTTTGATGAACTCGTATATTTTTTTGAAATAATAGTTGGACGTGACGTCGGAGATTATCTGTCATTAAGTTATTACGAACTTACTTCTCTGGTAAAATTGAAAGAAATCAAATTAAATAAACGATTCATAGTTTTATTTGTAAACTATGACAAATTGAAGGATGCATGAAATTAATTGAAGAATTAGCTCATAAATGGTGGCTAATTGGCCCATTTGCAATTTGCCCATTGCCAATCTATCTTTTCTTGAAAAAAATGTTTAGAAAAAATGAATAAAAACCAAGAGCTCTATCAGAGGAATTAATGGACGATCTTGGAAATAGAATGAAAGCCTATGAATCTGTAAGTGAATGGATTTTACCACGGAGAATACCAGTCGTCATCAGAGTAGACGGGAGAGCATTTCATACCCTTGCTCGTCAATCTTTTGGCAAAGGTTGGTCACAGAAATTTGTTGATAGAATGGTCGAAGTAGCAACAGAAGTCTCAGCAGAGATGCAGGGATGTGATTTTGTATATTGTCAAAGTGATGAAGTAAGCTTTTTGCTTACGGACTATAAGACCGTAAATACACAACCGTGGTTTGGTTACGATGCTAGAAAAATGATATCGATCTCTGCTTCTATTGCTTCCGGAACATTTTCTCGCATATGTGATCAAAACGTTAGTTTCGATAGCCGGGCATTCTCAATTCCACAAGATGATGTGTGTAATTATTTCCTATGGAGACAGCAGGATGCAACAAGGAATGCAATCCAAATGGCAGCGAGGGAGCGGTATTCACATGCAGATTTGCTTGGAAAAAGCTGCGATGAAATGCAGGAAATGTTATGGCGCAAAGGTATAAATTTCAATGATCTTCCAGTCCATAGGAAGCGGGGCTTTTGTATTGTCGATGGAATCTTAGATCTTGAAATACCAATATTTTCTCAGGATCGAAATTATGTTGAAAAATCTGTTTATGTTAGGGAAGATTAATGGTAAAATTAAGGAACACAAAAGAAATAATTTCCTTGCTAATTGGAACTAGAGTTTGCGTAATAGAAGGAAAATGGGATTCTGGCGGGGTGACGATAGGAGTCGGAATGGTCGTAGATCGAAAACCAGATCAAATTAGGATATGTTGGGGTATCGGATACGAAGTTTGGTATGATATTCAGGGCTACTATCGGGGACACGGAGATTTAGTTCATAGTGGGTATTATACTGATTTAATAATGCGGGGGCATTCGAAAATGTATTCCCTATCTGAGAGTGAATATAATTATTTTCAATTATTTATATGAAATATTATTATTATAATTCAAGAGCAATAAGGATTTTATCCTTATATTCCTGAAAGAGGAAAAATGAGTCAATTCAAAGTTGAAGTTGTTCCAATTGAGCTTAAGGAACATCCAAATGCGGATTCTCTTTCGATTGTTGAAATAAGAGGCTGGCAAATTGTTGTGAAGACATCAGATTTCGTCGGGATTGATTTGGGCGCATATATTCCCTTAGATAGTGTGGTTCCTGCTACTCCCGAGTGGGAATTTATGCAAAGCACCAAGTACAGGGTAAAGACCAAGAAGCTAAGAGGCGCTTTGAGCCAAGGATTATTAATTCCAGCAAAACCGGGATGGAAATTGGGACAAGATGTAACCGATGAACTTGGGATTAAAAAATATATTCCGGGAGAAGGCATTATAAAAACCGGAGGTGATAATGTTTTTGAACCGGCCAAGTTCAAATATCATAGTGATATAGAACGAATTCAAAATTATCCGGGAATTTTTAATACGTCCCATGTTGTCGTAGTTACAGAAAAAATTCACGGGTGCAATTTCAGATTTGGCATTATAGATGATGAATTTATGATTGGAAGTCATAATAATCGGAAGATGGTAGATGGTGATACCATATATGCCACAATTAGCAATAGATTTAATTTGGAGCACAAACTGAGAAGATACCAGAATAAGTTTCATTTGCATTCCGATATTGTGGTTTTTGGTGAAATTTATGGGTATGGGATTCAAAAATTAAAATATGGAAAGAAGCAAGCAGAATTAATTATTTTTGATATTCAAGTAAATGGTAAATTCCTAGGTTGGGAAGACATAGAACGGGGTTCCCAGTTTATGGATTTAGGCCTTCCTCCAGTGTTATATTTGGGACCATTTTCCGATAAGCTGATTGAGGAATTCGCAGATGGGCCCACAATATTAGGTCAAGGTGCCCATGTTCGCGAGGGCGTAGTGATCAGAACCATCGTAGAAACTCCTCATTGGGAGCTTGGAAGAATGTGGCTGAAAAGAATATCGGATAAATATTTATTGAAGGAGTGATATGTCCGAAACTCATAAAAGAACATTAGCCAAAAGCGTAATTTATAGAATTGGCACCTTCGTTATAACATTTGGAATATGCGAAATAATCCTCGGGAATTGGGTCGAGAGTTTGGAAATTGCTATCCCTATTATGGTGGTTAAAACCATATGGTATTGGGTACATGAGCGAGTATGGAAGAATGTTCACTGGGGATATTTAAAAAGTGAAATTAAAAACAAAAAATAAAAATATTGGGGGCTGTAGCTCAATTGGGAGAGCATCTGCCTTGCAAGTAGGAAGATGTGGGTTCAATTCCCACTGGCTCCACCAACGGGGCGTAATTCAGTCCGGCTAGAATCCACGGTTTGGGGCCGTGGGGTCGTTGGTTCAAATCCAACCGCCCCGATTAAAAAAAAGGAAAATGAGTTTATGATGGTTAAACTTACCAAAAATAATTTAGAAATTTGTATTGAAACAGAACCAGTAGGTGATACCGTAAAATTTTTTATTACCATCCCAAGTGAAGGATCCCCAGATGTTGTAGCAGCGTTTAAATCAGCTGGGTTCAAAGTTGATGATTACAGAATGCTTCGTGGAGGTAAAGATATAAGGTTCGTATGCCTGGTTGAATCCTACGAAGCTGCTGCGGAAAAACATTCAACTTTCATCAATTCATTGGGCGAAAGCAAATTTAAGGCAGTCAAACAAAGAAAAAGGAAATATACCCAGAAGGAAGTTTTCGCGATGTTTGATCAAGGAATTTAGATGACATTTAAAGAATTGAATTTGAAAGTTGGCAATAGGTTGATTTGGGATGCGAATTCAAATCTTCGTACATATTGGGTCGGAAAAGTGACTAGGATATCAGAGTCTCATCTTTCTGTTGCTTGGATTCATGTTTTAAATGGTCAGAGACAGGCTACACAATATCCTTTGAATTATACAGTTTACGAAGCGTTTATTTATGATGAAGCAGAATTTGCCCAATATTTGGATCTTTTTAAACAAGAATAGATATTATGACTAATTTAATGTTAACCCTAATTGTTGCTTTTTGCTTCAGCTTTGGAAACTTTCCAATGATTGTTAGTGTATTAAAAGCAAAGTCTCGTGATGAAGTAAAGGTTCTAAATTTATGGACATATGCAGCCGTAATGATCGGGACATTGGCAATGCTTACTCAGCTCATATTTGTTGGCGCTGGTATATTTCCTATAACTAGTCAAATAGTAATTGCTTTGGTTTTTGCAATTTTGTATGGATCGATAATTTATAAAAAATGCAAATTTAGATAATGGGATACTCAATAGAAAGATGTGACAGAACCTGCCCCCTATGTGGCGGTAAAATGGATGAAGTTTACGGGGACCATAGTAGCCAATCTTCTTATTACTACGATAGATGCCAACAATGTAGTATCCAGATAGAAACTGGGTCTGCAGATAATTATTATACAGAAAACTATTACGTTTCAGATATAATTGATGGGATCGAACAATTAGTTTTTGGACAGGTAGAGAGATCACAAAAAAGAAATAAGTGGAATAAAGATTATGAATATTTACTTCCATATCTGAAATTATTCAAATAAAGGAATATTTAAGTGAATTATGACCAAAAACGAATTGAGAAATCAATTGATCAGTATTTTAAGCTCTTATCTTCTGTGAATAGAAAAGGAATGAAAAAACTGATTAATTGGCTTCGAGATCCAGGTACTGGGTTTACCGATGCTCCAGCATCTCGTTCGGAAAAATATCATCATTGTTATCCTGGAGCATTGATCGAACATAGTCTCAAAATGTACGCAGTCTTGGGAGATTTGGTTAAAAAATTCAAAGTAAAGCTTAGCGAAGAATCTATAATAATCATTGCATTGCTTCATGATATTTGTAAGGCTGGAACTTATGAGCTTTCCAATGAGCGTTCTAAAATTGGTTATGAAAAGAATGATAGATACCCAATAGGTCATGGGGATAAATCAATTATAATGGTTCAGCAATTTATCAAGCTTACAATGGACGAAGCCATGGCAATTAGGTGGCATATGGGTCCATTTGATCCAGCGTATCTTGAATACCAGGGATCCATTAAAAATGCCGGATATCATAGAATTGTTTCTGCCGCATTTTCTGCGGATTATATAGCGGCGCAGCTTATATGATAGTTCCGCGCGCGGATGTTGGAATCTATGCCAAAAAATATTTGAGGTTTTCAGTTATGACGGATTCGCCAGATCTTGTGAAAGTTAAAGAAGTTGACAGTATTTATGAAATTCATTGTCCATTTTGTGGACAATTTCATAAGATACGTTGCAGATACGAAATATATTGGTGGGCGGATAGGAATATGTACGTAGCAAAAAAGAAACTTGGGGAATATTATCCCTGTAAGGAGAAACCATGACGGTTATCAATAATCCAAATCCAATTGTAGTTATTGATTGGAATAAATTTGAGAAGATTCTGAAACAGCTTCCAAAATCTAAGCTCATAGAACTGTTTTTTGAGGATGAAGAAACATGTGAGATGGGAGTAGATAAAGATGTGGAAGATATGACCTACGCTGATATCATAAGCCAAATTTTTCTTGAATACGAAGAAGACATAAGGGGGACTCTCTAATGCCATATATCAAAAAAGAAGAAAGAGATTTTTGGGATCCGAAAATCGAGGAATTGCTGGAAGCTATTGACAATTTCACCCATTCCGGAGAATTGGTATATGTGATCTATAAAATTTGTCTTAAAGCTATAGGTTCTAAGCTAACTTTCCAAAGATTGAATGAAATTAAGGGTCTTCTTGATAGTGCAAAGGATGAGTTTACTCGGAGAAAGATGGGCCCACATGAAGATAAGAAATACGCTACCAGCTGGTCCGAAACAGATCCGGATGCGATTATTCTATTTACATATTACAGGATTGGCAATATGCCTCGTTATGAGTACTATGGAAATGTGATAAGGATAGATAAATTTAGATTTGAAGCAAATCAGCCTGGGGGTGCAAAATTTTATCTTATTGAAGAAACCTTTGCTAGGTGGCTAGATTTATTTTTGGAGGATAAATGTATACTTTTGTGATGATTAAACCCGATGCGGTTGGTCGAAAGCTGGTTGGTAGGATATTACAAATGATCGAAGATCAGTTTGAAATTGTTAAAATTCGTAGTAAAGTTTTGACAGTATCAGAAGCCGAAATGCTTTATGCCGAACATCGGGGAAAGCCATTTTATAATCGTCTGGTGAATGCACATGCCAATGGATTGACGGTAGGATTAATTTTGAAGGTAAAAGACCAGACGATTTATGGATATAATGCTGTTGAAAAGATGCGGAAATTGGTTGGAGCTACGCAACCAGGAGATGCTGGTTCAGAGACCATTCGTGGTAAGTTTGGTATAGATCTTCCTGATAATTCGATTCATGCATCTGATTCATTTGATGCATTTATTAGGGAGTCCGCCATATATTTTGAAGATATAGTTTAAAGCCATATGTGGAAACCTGGAGATATATTTATATTTGAAGATCGGCATGATGAATGCCTAATTGGAAAAATAGTTTTTTGCCCACCCCGTCCAGTAGGACATAAAGAAATATTTTGGAATGTTGAACTTTTTGCTTCAGGAAGCCGCCGGGGTCTTTCCCCCTTTGTAGTTTTAAGCTATGGTCTTGTGAAGCACAAGATTAGAAAGGTTACTGGTGGGGAAGCAAAGTTTTATGAAATGTTTTGGGAATTGACTGATGACTGATGATACTAAATGGAAACCTGGTGATGTATTCATACTCGAGGATTTAGATTACATAGCCGAATTTTTCGTTTGTAAGATAATTTCTACACCAGTTCATCACTCCAATTCGTGGGACATCAAGGTTCTTATCCCACATAATATACCTTGGAATACAATATATTATGGAATTGAAAAACGCAGCATTAGGAAAATTATCGGAGATGAGGCAAAATTTTATGAACTTTTTGCAAATTAAAAATTATTTAGTTGAAAAATATTGGAGTTGGACCACCATGGAGTATCAGCAATTTCCCGGACATAGGGTTTTGAAGGATATTAAATGGGTTCTCCAAAAAGTTTTCAAAGGGTATAATGATCCTGATTTGTGGAGCTTGGATTATCATTTCGTAGAAATGATATTGCCAAGGCTTAGAGCATATAAGAAAATGAAAAGATCTGGATATCCGGCAGCTACAGCTGGTACATATCCAGAAATATCCTGTCCGGAAGATTGGGAGAAGATTCTTGATGCTATAATCAAAGGGTTCGAATCTTTTCTGATTGAACGCAATGGCGATTATGCCTTCACTATTGAGAAATGTATGCAGCTTCAGAAAGAAATAGATTATGGGTTGGAATTGTTTGGGAAATTTTTTCAATATTTATGGGATTAGAACATCTATCCGTAGGAGGAAGCAGATGCCCATATATGAATATAAATGTAAAAAATGTGGTTACAAGTTCGAATTACTTCGCCCAATGAAAGAGTCAGATGAATTGGGGCGGTGCCCAAAATGTGGTGAACTGTGTGAAAGACAACTATCAATATGTAACTTTAAAGTTCCACCATGGCATACTTCATCTTGTCCTGGGGGAAGTTGTAACACAAAATGAGATGGAAATTTAAAATAGGTGATATTATTTACGACCCACCATTTGTTGCAAAGGTGATTGGTCGTAACCATTCCAAATACCATGTGTTATATTTAGACAGCAGTTTCGGATGGCATGCTGGCGGCTATGTGGAAGATACCTATGATAGAATTGAGTTCAATGCAAAATTTTTCGATCTGTTTGTAAAATTATTTGCAGAATGATGAGCTGGAAATTTAAAATAGACGATATTATCGTTTGGCCTGCAGACCTCTTTTGGGATCGTCCAACTATTGCGAAAATAGTTAATCGTAAAAATTGGAGTTTCGAATATTATTTGTTATATTTGGATGGCAGTTCCGGATGGCGCTGTAAACGCCTGATTGAAAAAAATTATAGAAAATTTAAGATGCCTGAGGAATTCTTTGATTTGTTTATGATCGGTGAATGATATGGTTGATGTAGACGAAATCTTGGTTCCTCATAAATGGTATCTTTACGAAGATGGAATTTGTTGGCCCGTACTTATCCAGCTTCGGTATAAATTGGATGCCAGGGATCCTACAGAACAAGACGCATATGTATTTGAAGTTTTTGGACGTGATCAGGAAGTTTATAACCATGTCTTTCCAATGCATATGGTTCTTTCAAATCTTAATTCCGGACAGCTTAGACCCGTTGAGATTAACTCTTCTTTCCTGGATTTGTTTAAATGAAAAATTATTACGACATATTAGAAATTTCTAGAACTGCTACTGCTAAAGAGATTAAAACTGCGTATAGGGCCCATGCTCTGAAATGGCATCCAGATAAAAACCCAGGTAGTAGGGCTGCTGAAGATAAATTTAAGGAGATTTTGGAGGCCTATGAAGTTTTGAAAGACCCAGCAAAACGATTGAGGTATGACAATGGTAGTCTTGAATCTACAGGATTTAACTTCCAGGATGCACTCCGTGATTTTATGTCCAAGTTTGGCTTTGGTCACTCGTTCCGTAGAGAATCTTTCGAGATGGATGGTGAAAGTATAAGAATTCATCTTGACATAACTTTGGAAGAAATTGCTGCGGGAACTAATAAGTCTATAAAATACAAGAAAATGCAGCGATGTAGTAGTTGCAACGGGTTAGGAGGCTCAGAAATTGTAAAATGTCCGGAATGTGATGGCGTAGGACAAATCCAGCTAGTAGATACTAATGGATTTCGAACAGTTATAAATGTTAGACCCTGTGATAAATGTCTCGGGACGGGTAAGATTTTTAACCTACCATGTAGGACGTGTAGTGGAAGTGGAAGAGTTGAGGGATTCTCAACGGTTAAATTAAATGTTCCATCTGGTGTCGAAGATGGAAACTTTGTGAAAGTTAAGAACGAAGGTAATTGTGGGATCCGTGGAGGACATCCTGGTCACTTGTATGTGGCTATTCGGGAAAAACCTCATGATAGGTTTGTGAGAAGTAGAAATGACCTGGTTTGCGCTCACAGAGTAAGCGTAATTGTTGCGATTCTGGGTGGCGAATGTGAAATAAACGGGTTATTTGAAAGGATTAAATTAAAGATTCCCCCGGGTACACAGCATGGTCAAAGTTTATCTATTAAAGGGTACGGATTACCAAGTTCTACCGGAAAGGAATTGGGAGATTTGATTGTTTCGATACAACTATATGTGCCTGATAAGGTTGCCGATGAGGACAGAGAAGCTATTAACAAGCTGAGGTCTTGTAAATCGTTAAACCCGGAGCAAAATTATGAATTTTAGATTTGGAGAATGGTACGTTGTTCCAAACAGTACAGATCTTCAAATGTCAAATTATGAAGTGCTCGCTATACCACTATCTTATTTATACATTATGATGGTCGCAGTTAATAAAGGTCGGCTTGCACCGGTGTCTGGAGGAACTGAAGTCATTACAAATGTAATGGAGGACCTCATAATTGATAAAGAGCCGGAGGGGAAACCAATTGATGGCAAACCTGTACCTAATGATGATATCGAGCAGGCTAAAGAAGAGCTGGAAAGTATGATTGATAGATTTCATAGGTCTGTCCTGGAATATGATGATATCTTAGCGAAGAAGAAAAATAAGCTTGATGAAAAAAGAAATATGTGAACGGAGGGAATTGTAATTGGCTAAGAAAAAGAAACACCCAATAAAATATGAAGGCGTGCAAAAGAGAACGAAGACAAGGACATTTGCCGAGAAGATTAAAAGCCACCGCCACATTGTAACCTGCCCAATATGCGGCGAAGAAATAAAGATTGTTAAGTATGTTAGACCCGATGGTGGTAAAACATTTAGAAGTACCAACATTCGGTTATGTGGCTGTAACCGGGAAGAAATATATGGTGCCCAGTAATTTCAAAGGGATGAGAAACAAATGGGCCCTACATGCTTGGGACAATCATGCACTTTACGCGAAGCTGGGGGACAGCGACCGCTCTGGTGAACGCTTTTTGGTTGAAGAACTTTATCAAACAAATCCAATGGGAAAAATCAAGACAATATCTATCGGTTCCAATTTCTGCCTAAATGCAGTTGTCTGCAGAAAGAACATTATTGAATGGTTAAAGATTTTTTATCCTGATTTACGGAAAGTAACATGATGTGGGAAGAAAGAAGGAAGAAGTATCATGGTCGGATTCCACTTCCTGGGAAGTCCGAGATGGTTCACAAATCTAAGGTTGTATATTCAAGAAAAGGTAAACAAAATTGGAAATATCAATCAAAGGAGGAAAGCAGTATGAGTGATCAAGCAAAATGGATGGCAGGATGCAAGGCCGTTCTCGAATATGTGGACGCAAACGAAGAGATCTACAAGTTCTCCGATGAGCAAACCGATGAAGTTCGTTTCTTTGTTAGTGAGGGAACTATTCGGAATCAAGGCAAACTATTGCGTCAGCTTGATGAAATCTCGATCATTGTAAGGGTTCAGATGAAAGATTCAAGGATGTCTGATAGGATCCAGGATCACATTGAGATGATGATTCGGCCAGCCGGGTTGCAATAATGAATTGGAAATGCAATGATACTGTGAAGACATTCGAGGATATTTCGCAAGAGGTTTATATTCATCCAGTAAGTGTTACGTTAGAAGATGGCACTTGGCGTTGGCTAATGCCGCCTATGGAATATTCAGATGAATGGTTGAGGCAGAATATGCTTGAAAGTATGGCGAGAAGTTCAGATATTTGGAAACGATTGGCAAGATTATAGATGAGAATGGATGAACTTAAAATTGGTTTTTGGTATTCGATTCCATGTAATGTAATCGATCCTTATATCCTTCGCAAATCTCGAGGTTTATGTATACATAGTTTAGCTTGCTGTCAATATATTAACAGTAAAGAATTACCATATTGTTATTATTACGCATCGTTTAGATTTTTCGAAGGATTTGATTGGGATTTGAGTAAGAATCAAATCGAATGTTGGATGAAATCATGCAATAAAGAGCTTTCTGAATATCTTGAATTGTTCACGTTGAAATAATTTGCAGCGTCCCGTAGAGCCATGAAGCCGGGGCTGCCAAAGTTGACTAGAGGTTGGTAAACTTTGATATTGTGTGAAGCCTATGGTCCGGAGAATGATGGCCGCAGGGCCATAGGCGAAACCCCCCCATTTTAATTATGAATAAATATAAAAAGTGTTTTGATGGTATAATTGCTGAATTGCCCTTTAAGGTAATTGATAGATCAAGTTTGTTTTGGGGAGTTCATAAAAACAAAGTTATCGTAGACTTGATAACTATTAATAGCCATGGCTCACTGAAAAAATTTATAGCAATACTTTTTGCAGCATTTTTAATTCTATCATTTGGATTAGCACAAGCCCAACCAGACCAAATGATAGACACAAGTGTAACCAATCAATATGCAAAAGTGTATTTTGAAAA
>Ga0315538_1000132_pt1 | contig 47876 bp, 79 predicted proteins | sample SalMarSW160230MG_2_FD_203834 | JGI IMG/M metagenome (GOLD analysis project Ga0315538, IMG submission 203834) | Salt marsh sediment microbial communities from the Plum Island Ecosystem LTER, Massachusetts, United States - Salt Marsh Sediment SW1601-230 ...
CCAATACCTGGAGCGAGATACCGCTCAAAGTAGAGGTGGATAACACCGCCCCCGACGTCGGTGACAGTTTCACCGTCACCGTCAGCGAGTACGACGCCGACTTCGCCGAGTGGTATTTAATTGAGGGCGCCACCGTCCACGCCGACACCAAATATACCACCGATGAGAACGGCGAGGTGGATATCACCATCTATAACAACGCCACTATCGATATCTACGCCGAGAAGGACGGCTACATCCGCAGCAACCGCGTCACCGTTACCGTCTCGCCGAGCATCTCGCTGTCCGCGGGCTGGAACCTGATATCCCTGCCTCTGATACCAGATGATGCCTCCATTGATGTTGTCCTGAGTGGCGTAGGCGACATAAGTTCGGTCTATTACTGGTACAACGACGGGACAAGCACGGGTTGGCAATCGTATGTGCCCGGTTCTGGAGGCACCCTGACTACCATGGAGGATGGGAAAGCTTACTTTATCTACATGACTGGCGCTGATACCCTGACCATAACTGGCACAGCGATGCCAGCGCCACCGGCAACGCCACCCACCTACGATGTGTATGCCGGCTGGAACTTCATCGGCTTCAAGTCAGTGGAGAATATGGCAAACGAGGTTTACCTCAACACCCTAATAACCAGCGGGGAAAAGGACTACTCCATCCTGTATGGCTATGACAACACCACGGGCTACTTCCGTGTCTCCCCAGAACCCCAGACGCACGGTGGAGCTGATCCTGGCGACATGGAAGTAGGGTATGGTTACTGGCTCTGGTTAACTACTAGCAGCGGTACCATCGTCCCGCCAGCCTAAGATTAATACTGGGGAGGAAAGATGAATCGAATGAAATTAACTAAATTCCTAGCCGGAGTCGTAGCGGTATTAGCTCTGTGCTTATCTATGGCGGTGCCGGCGTTTGCTGCTACGCCAGCACCTGAACCTGTTTCAGTAACGGATAACGCCGTTGGTGAAGAGGTAACCTTAGAGACCTACATCATACCGGCATTAGACTTTACGGTTGACCCCGGCAGCATAGATTTCGACACAGGTGGGCCGCACACGGTAACCATAACCAACACCGGCGCATGGGACTTGTTAGTCACCTGCCGCGTTAACGGTCTCTATGAGGACGGACCCAAGCTGGATGGCGAACCGTGGAGTTCGTTTAATGCCACTATCAAAAGGGACGGCCATCAAGAGATTGACATCACGCTGACCGTTCTTGAAAGTTACCCCGGGGTTGGTGAGAGTGGGACGATAATATTTTGGGCGGAGGAATCACGCTAACACTATATGAGAGGATTATATGTGATGCCCTTTCTTGCTAGTTAGAAGGAGAGCTGCTTAAGAGAAGGTATATTCAAAAGGGGATGAGATGGGAAAAGAAGTACCTAAAGCTCAAGCTTCTGCACCAGAGGCGAAACGGGTAGAGGTAAAAATATACACGGTCGCTCCGGTGTGTACCGGATATAGTGATGTTCCTCTTCGGCGAAGGCTTCTGGATATCCTTAACGGCGTTCACCTTGGTGAGTTGTGCGTAAGCGAGGAGTTCTTGCCTGTCAGCGAAGCCAGATTCAGTTCTTTAGACGGAAGCGAGGTTACCGTCCAAAATGCCTACTTTAACAAGGCTAATATTCTGTTTGTAAAGGAAATTGGGGGTGAGGAAACCAAGGGACTTGGCGGCGAGGTTGGGAATAAACCGTATCCCTTTGTGGAAAAGCTATCTGCACCAATAAGGCTCCTCATGCCATCCTTCATCATGACTGGCCGGATGTACTATGCCAAAACCCAGCACCTACGGGATGTGCTGAAGTCAGAGACGAGGTTCCTACCGCTAACAAATGTCGACATATATCCCGCGGAGGGCGAAGGCGAGTCCGGGGTGAGCTTTGTAGCTGTGAACAAAGAACAAATCATCTCCGTGCAAGAATTGTGAGGCTTGGCATAATGGAGGTAATTGGCGACTCGCTAGTAATTGGAATGAGTGCTGCTCTTCTGTGGCACTTCTCCAATATCTGGCGTTACGGTCAGCACTTGATCCAGGAGCCAAACATAATAATCTTAAGCCTGGAGACGGCGATGTTGTTGCTTATCTTCGCCTTCGGTGTGTACAAACTTGTGGGTGACTTCAGGAGGTAAATGTGGCGGCTCTGCCAGAGGAAATTGAGGTGCTATGAAACTAAAAACAAGGGTCTTTAAGTTATCTAACGGGAAGTATGAGAACCTAAAAGGGTTAGCCCGAGCTATGGGAATATCGCTAGCGCAGGTTTACCGGGTGAGAGAGGGCAAGCGTGATATCGGCGAGAAGTTCATCATCGGGGCGGTGATGGCCTTCCCTGGAAATAAGCTCGATGACCTGTTTTATGTTGCCCAGGGGGAAGAGGGGGAAATCCGGAATGACTCTTAGAGATGAGGCAGTTAGGTTGAGGGAGAGCGGTCTAACTTATGCTGAAGTCGGGCGCAAATTGGGCATATCTAAGCAGCGGGCGTGGGGAATTATCAAGGAAAAACCGGAACAAAAACCTGCCCCCGACTCTAATGGCATGCTGACAGCGCGCGAGATAGCTCGCTTTCTCAATGTACATATTAACACGGTAAGACGGTGGAGTAATCGTGGAATGCTAAAGACATATCGTATTGGCTCCCGGGGCGATAGGAGGTTCTTGCGGGAGGACGTGGTCGCCTTTCTCAAAAAAGGAAGGAGAAATTGAGTAATCCAGCGGGAGAAGGCTAAAGGTGGCAAATGGGAACACAAAATTTAATAGAGATATACCAGGCCGACAATATTCTGAGAGGCTATATGATATTCGTGAAATCTGCCGATAAAGTAATGAAGTATGCGGACGCTCGTCTGCGTGAAACAGGTTTCTCTTTCATAAAATACATGGTGCTACATATTATAGCCGCCAATGGGGGGATGATGACTCCTTCTGAGATAGCGAATCGGACGTTCAGGAAGCGGAACGATATCACTACATTAGTACGGCGCCTGGCGCGAGATGGATTTGTTGTGACCGAGCGCAGTGATAGAGACGGAAGGTTTGTCAATGTCACACTGACGGATAAGGGGAGAGGTGTGCTGCCACAGATCATATCGGTAGTAAAGGGGATCGCTGACCAAGTGATGTTGTCAATTAATGAAGCTGATGCTGTTGTGCTAGAAAAGTTAATGGGAGTATTGGGGCAGAACGCAGACGATGGCCTGGAATATGTTAGTAGGGTTTGCCAGCCTAAGTCAGACCTCGACTCTAAAGGAAGGAGAGATTGAGTAACAACCTAGGCAGGATACTCAAGCAGCAAAGGGTCATGGTGCCGCTGACGCTACAGGAGCTGGCCCACGCTTCGGGTATCTCCCCGTCATACCTGGGCCGCATAGAGAGGGGGGAGCGCTTTCCCTCGGCCCATGTTCTACGGAAGATGGCCAGCCACCTGGGCCTTACGGAGAGTGAGCTATTTATTTTAGCTGACTACCTGTCTCCCCACCCTTCCACCGGGGCTGAGAGACGCAGTGTTGAGAAATTGGACCCTTATGTGGCCGCGGCGCTGTCACAGGAGCCGGTGGAGATACAGCGTGCTGCTGTTGCAATCCTCACCATCTTGAAGAGCATGGCTAAGAGGATATGATAATAAGGAACAAATCATCTTCATGCAAGAATTGTGAGGCTTGGCATAATGGAGGTAATTAGCAACACGCTAGTAGTTGGAATGAGTGCTGCTCTGCTGTGGCACTTCTCCAATATCTGGCGTTACGGTCAGCACTTGATCCAGGAGCCAAACATAATAATCTTAAGCCTGGAGACAGCGGTGTTGTTGCTTATCTTAGCCTTCGGTGTCTTCAGACTTGTGGTTGACTTCAGGAGGTAAATGTGGCGGGTGACCATAAGTCCATTATGTGTTGTGGATAACAGCAATCCCGATTACCACAGTATCGGCTTTAGCTCCTTCCTATCCTGAACATCTTAGTCCCACATACCGTGCAGACGCCCTGAGTTGCCGGCTTACCATTTTTCATGGTTATCGCCTTGGCATCCTTCATTTCTCTCTTGGTTCGACATTTCATACAGTATGCTTGCATGAGTCTACCCCCCTTTTGGTACGAAGCATAAGCTATTCGTTTCTACAATGTCAATATATACTCATCCAGTTAAAAGTTAACACAAGCTTGTATTGTAACCTGAGGTCAAAAAAAGGGCAATTGTGAAACACTTACTTGCTCCGTTACTTCGTTCCACAAGACATCGTTTCGTTCAATAGCGATAGGATTTCGCTGGCGGCGTAAAAGAGGCTCCTAGGTATGAGGGCAAGCAGGGAGCCTTTGATTTCACGATGACAGGCGCACCAGAATCAAAATCTGGGCGTTTTTCCGGGGTGGCCAACGGTTCTTATACCTTGGTGATTTGGGGGGTAGTGTTTAAAAGACAAAAAGGGGGCCGGGGATTTGAACCCCCGGCCCCCTACTCTAGTGGTATATACTAAGAAATAATATACTCTTAGTATATTACTATAAGTCAAACAGCGCCGGCTGCAGCGCCTTCTTTTCGGCCACGGCTGCCTCTCTATGCTCCCTCCGATCGGCGCGGTCCCGCTCCTGTCTCACTTTAACCCGCTGCCGATAAATCCAGCTCTTAAGGCGGTTAAGGTCGTCCTCCTGATTGCGGGTAAGTGATTCCACCCGGATGTCCTCGGGCATGGTTACCCCGGACTGCGGTGTCCGCTGTTTCTCGTATACCTTGCCGGCGATGTAGAGGTAGATTTGAGTCCAGTCGCTGTCTATCGGCTGGGTAAGTGAAGTCGTATAGAGATAGGCGCAGGCCTCGGCATCGGTGCCGGTCATCTCTTCCCCCTTGGTGGCCTTCACGTTCTCGATAAGGCGCTCAAGGGTAATGGCGCCTTTGAGCCATTCCGGGAGGGTATCGCCCCATCCTCCGGGAAAGACAATAATAGGGTCAGTAAAGACACCTGCGATATCGGAGATGCCTTTCTCCATGGTTTGATTATTCAATTGTTATCTCCTGTTTCTTATTTACTGCACGGGCACGTTATAAAAGAGTTCAACATGATTCTGGCTTTCGGCCTCTGCCCCCACCTCTATTCCCAGTTCCTTACTCGCTTCGTTAAGGGCAGTCTCAGCATTATCTATGTCCAGGAAAGCTTTAACGCCCGAAGGGACTCCCCGGAACACAGAGACAACCACATGAATCGGCACTTTTTCACCCCCTTTCTAGGCACAGTTACCCCCTTGCCAAACCGTTGTATTTCAACGGTTTACCCGTTAGTCCTTGAATCTGGTGATGTGCAGGCAGGCATAGTGGGACTTAAACCCGTCAATTCGCCAGTCATAGAATCCGTTGCGGAAGTCAAGAAGATAGTGCCAGTAGCCCTGGTACTCCTGCTCCCGGATGGCTACCAGGTAGTCGGTGAATATTCTGATGCAAGCGCCGCGGCTTCCCCACAGGACTATGACGCTGGGGATATAATTCTGGTCATCCCGGAATCGGCTAGGATGAAACTCAAGCTGTAGCCTGGGCAGCTTCAGGTTATCAAGCCAGAAGTGCCGGCCGCCGGCATCATACGAGCCAATCCAGATATCCTTGCCCTCGAGGTCTGCAAGGATTTCCATTAGCCGATTGCAGGCTTCACGTCGCTTTTTGCGTAGCGGGATTTGGACACAATGACGGCCTACCTGGAGCTTGGTTTTTGGCTCTGGCTCTTCCACCTTGACATCGGCCTTGCCGAAAAGGTCAGGCTGGTTTGACACGGTATTACCTCCTTTTCTCTTTGATTTTGGGCATGGGTTTTCCCTGGAAGTGATACACTTTGCATCAAAATGCATCACTTTGAGACAGTTTTAGATAAGAGACTGTGTGCTGCCGTACTTCCGGCTGGTCTGGGCTTGCTCGATGGCCTCGCTGGGGATATCTTTGCGCACCCTGTCGACGGCACACTGGATGCTGCCATCGTAGTGCTCCTGGTCACCCCAGCTATGCTCGCCGCCGGTTACCCTCTCTAGTTCACCAAGGATGGAGTTTAAATCATGTTCCATGTATTGGGGCAGGTTGGGCAAATTCTTAGCCTCCCTGGCAACATCACGGGCTTGCTCCAGTGGCTCGGCTGCCTGTTTGATGAATTCCTCAATCTTGTCGGCCGCCTCGCTCACCTTCAAGGCGCTCCATTTGATAGGCACAATATCACCTCCTTTCCCGGGCATGGGTAGCCCTGTAGATTTGAGCGTTAGCCCTGCTAGATTAGAGCTTGTTGAGTGCCATACTTCGCGGGGTTTTGCTCGTAGAGTTCCTGAGCCATTTCCCCTGCTAGTTCCTTCACTTCATCAAGTGAAGGATGGTAGTCAATAGGGAAGGGAAACTCAGAACGGTATCCTGTCTCTGATACCTTCCCCCGAAATTCAAGGTGGTTTATAAAATTCGGGGAATAGGTAATGTCAACCTTGTCACCAGTCTTGAGAATTACCACGAAGTTAATTTTATTTTCACTTGTCACAGTTTCACCTCCTTCCCAGGGCATGGGTAGCCCTGTAGATTTGAGCATTAACCCGCTCATCACCGGCCACCAGCTCCAGAGTTGGTGGCCGGGGTCAGTAGGTTAATGGTTTAGAATAGAGCCTGTTGGCCTGGCGTTACCCGACTTTTAACCTTCAACTTGCCGTTAGACTTGTTCCGTAATTGATTGAGGTACTCCTGTCGCTGGGCCTCGGTGGGAACGTGCTCGGTTTTTCCCGACTCATGCTTTATTTCCACCCGGGTAAGTCCCCGTTCAACCCAGGGGTCTACCATGCGGTTGAAATCGGCAATAACCTTCTTTTCCTCTTCCAGCTTGTAGCCGCCCTGTCCCCACATACCGCCGTAGCCATAAGGGTTGGGGTAAGGCCTAATCTCGATGGTTTCTTCGACATAGATATAGTCGGTTTCGCCATCGTCACTGACGGCATGGGTAGGGGTAATGACGATGAGGGCGTAGCTCTTTTCGGTATCGAGCTTGAAGTTAGCGCTCTCTTCTTCTTCCGGTGTCGGGATGCCAGGCAATGTTGCCTGCCCTTGCATTTTTCACCTCCTCTTTCGGACTGATTCTTCTGCTTCGGTAAACGGGAGCTGCCTTAGCCTCTCCCGATTGGCAACTCGCCACTTCCGCCAGGCAATCTGTTTCTGGCGGTAGGTTTGATGCCTATTGGGCGGGGCTACCCCTTCAAAGCTAAGCTGGTAGGTTCCTTCGCCATTTCGGCTCATACAATCCCCCCTTTCCGCCACGCACAAAAAAAGGGGCACTCGCTCCCACGTAGGGGAACGAATACCCCTGAAAAAGACAAAAAGAGGCGGAGTTACCCCCGCCTCTTTTGCGTGGCTTTCTGTTCGGTCAAGCGTTCAATTTCGGCTTAAGCTATGCGGCTACTGGCTCTTTTGCCTTGCGCTTCCGCTTCGGCTTGTCGGCTTTGGTGATTTTCTCGGCTTCGGCAACCGCTTCCTTTGCCTCGGTGTCCTCTGGCTCGGTTGCCTCGGTTGGCTCTGGCTCGGTTGCCTCAGTTGCCTCGGCTGGCTCTGGCTCGGCTTCTGGCTTCTCTGAACCTACCAGCATCGGCATGTTGACTAACTGATAACCGTCAACCTGAAAAAGGACTGGCGAATTGCCATCGGTGAGCTTAAAGTCCACCATACCGCTACAGGCTTTCAAGGCATCGGCAAAATACTTGCCGTCAAGCCTTACCTTGTTAGCTTCCCCCTCAATATCGGCTGGCATTACCGCCCGCCCCTTATCATCGGGGCTTGACAGCATCACCAAACCGTTATCAAGGGTAATGTCTATCGGGTATGACTTGCTATCGGCAAGGGCTTTGAGAGAGCTAACCGCCTTGATAGCCTCTACGGTGTCAAAGTGGACAACGGTTTTTGCCTCGTTCGGAATGAGCTTATCATAATCAGGAAAAGTGCCATCGGCACTTGTGAAGCTATACCGTATTGCCTCAGTATCAATAATCAGCTTCGTTCCGTCAAGACTCTCACCGCTTGCCTCAAAGCTCAGGTTGACCCGCCTTGCTTTCCGCAGGGCGTTGGCGATACCTGCCAGGTCGTCACGGACAATCAGGGCTTCCCCCTCGCCGTCAAAGTCTATGCTCTGGACTGCCAGCCTGAAACCGTCAGCACTTATCAGCTTTAGCTTCCCCTCACCAGCCTTGAATAGCACACACTGTAAAACAGGTCTGTTATCCTCGGTAGCGGTAAAGGGGAGCGTTCTGTTAAGTGCCTCGGCAAGCTCCACATTCCCGATGTTAGGCTTGACGGTGTTGTTGGGGCTTACCCTGACCTCGGCTAGGGTCATGGGGGTTTTATCCCCCACCCATGCCATGTCCTCAAGGTAACTGGTATTGCTACCGCAAATCACCTTGAGGCGTTTCCCGATGCCATGCGACTCGCTATCAGCATCATTGGCGGGCACAACCTTGACCACGTTAGAACCCGCAATCGCCTTAAGGTAACCGAGTAAGCCTTTACGCCCTATGGTGAAGTCCATTAGCATCAGCCTTTCAGCCAATGCCCTTGATAGAGCGTTTACCAGCATAGCCCTGTGAGCTACAAAGCCGTTACCTGAACGCTTGCCCTCAATATTCAGTTTTTCCAGTTTAATCACCCCTCTTGGCTATCTGGCTAGTGGGCAAATCCGCCAGCTTCACCTAGTAGTCAGCTTCCGTCAAGCTGCGATACGCTAGCCTTAACGGTGCTGCCACTATATACATCGGGCAAAGGGGGTAAAACGTCAGCCCCTAAAAGAGGCTTTTTTGTGTCCGCTTTCGGGACTTCCATAGATAGGTGCGCTCGGCGTGTGTCAGGGTTTCCCCATCCTGTATCTTGCCAGCTATGGCTAGCAAGCGGTCTGGTGCGTGTAGTAGTTGCTCTTTAATCTCCAACCATTGAGGTATGTCCAGTGCTTTATCATCGGCAATCAGGTCGCCAAGCTCGGTCAGGTTGCCGTCAGTATCGGTCACTGGTCTTGATAGCCGTTCTATCTTGATAGCCTTTGGGCATTTGCCATAAAGCAAATCCTCTTTGCACTTTTGCCTCTGGCGGTTGCTACAGTGCCCACAGTCCAGCCCGCTAGTAAGGCGGTAATTCTCCCGCCAGTAGTCGGCTCTGGTTCGGCTGGCGATGCGATACATGGCGGCTGGCGATAGCTTGGTGTTACGTGCTACATCGGCAAGGGTCATTATAATGGTATGTAGCAAGTCCCCCATGTCCTGAATGGGCACTCTCTTAGCAAAGGTTAAGGCTATCTGATAATAGGCAAGGTATTCGCCTTCAAGCTGGTCATATCCTTCACCGATGCCGTTAGATTGCTCCCGCTTTCGCCTTTGGCTTGACCTGATAAGGCGTGGCTTTGTCGTGCTAGTCCGGCAGGTGGCACTCTTACCGCACCACTGGCAAACGCCTTGCGGTTCGGCCAGTGTCCATACTCTATGGCACTGGCTACAGTGCCCCTGTAGGGCGTTCTGGTGGCTCTGGTCGTGGTTCTGGACAGTAACGCTAGTCATACTTCCCCCCTTCCAGAGCAAGCGTTCAGTTCAGCTTCAACTATATTCAATTGTTAATGTTCTACTATCAAGATAGCATTTTATGACTCTGCTGTCAATATAATAAGTATTACATTTGATGTATACACCACACATATGATTTTTCAAGACTCATAATCATAGTGATTTATGATGGTGATGGTGATGATAAAAAAAGAACTGGCAAAAGCTCAAGACGCTAAACGTTCAAGCCTTGCCAGCCCTGCTAACGATGACGGCTGTTAGCTCCAGTCGCCGTCAACTAGCTCTGATACCCAATCTGGGAAATGCACATCATTGATTTCGGCGTTTACCGTGTCCAGTATTTCCACCAGCTTTTGGGGCGATTTCCCCAGGAGCAGCCCCACGCCCAGCCAGCTCCGGCAATTGACCAGGACACGGCTCTGTTCTTCGGCGGGAAGGTAGCCGAAAATCTCCGTCATCATCTGGCACAGCGTGCCGTAAAAAACGGTGGCGGCTTCCTGCTGGTCTTCGGTCATCGGTTCGCCCAGGCAATTTTTTATCTCTTTGGTCAGCTCCTCCACTACCGGTCTTCGGGACTCCTTTGAAACACACGGTAACTCTGTCATGGTCTTTCCTCCAGCTTGTCAATTATTTGTTGTGCCGATTCCCGTATCTGGTCTATCAGGTCGCTGTACTCAGGTTGGGCCTTCATTTGCTCCAGGGTCATGCCCCGCTTCAAGGGAAACCCCGTACCGCCGCCCCGCCGGAGGCGCTTCACCTGTTCCTTGCCTCCCAACCGCTCCCTTACCTGCACGATGATGCCGTTTTCCAAGTCTACATGGTCAAAACGAATACGCCCCTTGACCACGGGGATATCCTTGCTTCGTGCCAGGGCGGTACTGGCTTTTTTCTCCAGCACCCGATTCATGCCGCACATCGGGCATACGATATAGACGACCTCGGCCATTTACTCTCCGCTCCCTTCTATTCTTTCCATCTCGCGCTGCAGGTCCAGCTGCGTTAATTGAGCGTAGATAAGGGTTGTCGCCGGCTGCTCATGACCGAGGAAGGACTGCAATCCACCTATGGACATTCCCCGATTCAGCAGGTCAACCGCCCGGCTGTGTCTCAGAGTGTGAGGCGATACCGTCTCCACCCCCGCCTCCAAACACAGCCTCTTGAGCAGCATCCAGTAATCGTAATACTTTCCGGGAAACAGCCTTCCGTTGGCATTCCGGGCGTACTCCTGAAGCTCCGACAGGAACGCCCGGTCGGGAATGGGAACGTAGCGTTCCTTATCCCCTTTCCCCACAAGCCTGATGCCGGACCGCTCGATGTTAGCTGCTTTCAGTTCCATCAACTCCGCGATGCGAAGTCCGGCCATGAACAGTGTTTTTATTGTCATGCGGTCGTGCCCTTCCTCCGCTGTTTTGATGAGCTGGTCAATGACCTCCCTCGGGTGATACCTGGGCAGCCTTTTCTGGACCGGGATGAACTCCTTTTTACCGAACGGCCAGCGGCGTTGCTGGTATTCGAAGTATAGCTTTATGGCCGCTTTGTGCCGTTGAAGCGTGGTCCCCTTCTTAAATCGCTGCAGAAAGGTTTTTACTTCCTCGTCTATCGGCTCGTCGGCCGAAATACACCGCTCCAACATGGCCAGGCTGTTGTGATAAGCCTGCTTGGTCGTATCTCTTAAACCGTCATAGCGTTGAAGAAAACCTTGAATGTCCATCTACCACCCCTATTGACAATGTAAGAATAATTATATTATAGTATAGGTGCTACCAGGCTGTCAAGGGGCAAACAGCCGTTGTATAATACAGAGAGGAGAGACCGATGCCAGTTAGACTTAATAGAAATCAGCTGCTCGAACTGATAGAGGCCATAGAAGTCGCTGGCGGGGATGCGTCCGAGTTGCGGCGCGAGATGGAGGCATTTGGCCCCGACCAGGAAATCCGGGCACGTCCGCGTAGACAGGGATCAAGATTTAACGACGAGGAAGAACCTACACCCGCCGAGCGCCTCAACCACAGGGTGGGCGACCTCTTCGATAGCGGGATTTCCGACGAGCTGCTTGACAGGCTTGTCGAGCTCGACAAGAACCACAGCCAGAAGGAACTCCGGGCTATGTGCGTTGGAGCCGGGTTGAGTGCCGGCGGGGATAAGAAGGAGCTGGCTGCCAAGCTGGTGTCCAAGGGGGTACTGTGAAGCCGCCAAAGAGATGCCCCAACTGCGGGGGCCCCCTGGATAAAAACTGGTGCTGTCATAAATGCAATATCTGCCCTACTAAGCGATAAGAGGAGGCAAAGGTTATGGAAGAGGTGGAAGAGAAGGTAGACTTTAACAGGCAAAGGGAGTGGGAGGGCAAGCCGGGGGAGGTGACTATTCCGGAGGCGTACTTAAAAGGGCTGAGACATGAGATAGTGGTGTTTACCAGAAAGGAAAGGGGTGGCAGCGACTTCACCTTCCGCTGCCAGAAATATGAGCAGGCTCCCGATGGCCAGTGGAGATTTGATGGTGTCGTGATTGACACGTCGATTAAGAACGCAAAGGGCAAAGTTGAAACGGCCAGGATCACCTATCACCCGGAGGTTTCGCTGGTCAATGTCAGTTTTATGGTCGTTCCGGCTCCCGAAGACGCTGAGACATAAAGGCGTTCATCGCACGGATTTTAGCTTCTCCCTTTAGCTTGGAATCCTTGAACGCCTCCTTGCACTCTCTGGCCACCCGGGTAAACTTACCCCGCTGCGGTTCCAGCCAGGGTGTCGCCTCGCGGCCGGTTTGGGTTTCCCTGAGAACTAACTTCAATTCGCTCGGCATATGCGCCTCCAAGCTGGATTGTAGGCTGCATCATATGATACAGCCTATGTTATTACATTTCATGCACAATAGAATGAAGAAGGGGAGGCAGGTATGCCTCCCCTTATCGATTATGCCTTATGACCGTGTTTACGCTTTCCTCCGCAGCCGGCTGATGCAGCTGTTCATCGCGTGAATTCTGGCGGACCCAGACTTGTCGGCCGTCTCTCTGGCGCAGGTAGCCGGGTCGCCGCCTGCCTTGAACAAGTGGGCCAACAGGTGCTTAGGCACCGAGCCCTTGGGGAAGCTTCGGATCTTCAGGCTAACAAGGCGTTTGGACCAGGGCACACTGGGGTAGAGGATCGCGTTACCAGCTTCGTTTAATGAAATTCCTGCCACTTTCCTACCTCCTTTAAGAGTATTTCCCGTTTATAGGGATTGCTGTCGTCGACCTCGACAAAAAAGAAACGGAGCAAGCCAACGCTTGCCCCGCTGTAATTATTCCCGCTATTCTTTTCAGACATTTTATTTCTTCACGATACGCTCCCCCCAAAAAATATCGGGGCAAGCTACCTCGCTTGCCCCGAGTCAGTTAATATTGTTGCACAGTCGCTGGGGAGTTGTCAAGCCAACTGGTCAATAATCGTAGTGGCCACCTTGCGTATGTCGCCCAGGTTTTTCTCTAGCACATTTTTGTCCCTGGCCCACAGGGCCACGTAGGGGAAGGACCTGACACCAGTATCGAAGCCGTAATGAGCTCCCACGACGAAGGCCGCGCTCTCGGCGATGGTTTCGGCGTCCTGCCGGGAGATCTGGAACACTCCTACCGAATAGTAGTGGGCTATCTCGTGGGCCAGGCTCTTGAGCTGCTGGGCCCGCGGCTCCTCGGGACGGATCCAGATGCCGGTTGCAGGGGCGTACTGCCCCTTAATGCCCGGGTCCTGATGCGGCCGCGACTCGAAGCTTACCGGAAAATTTTTGGCTTTCATCAGGGCTAGAAGCTTGGTGAAAAGCTCCTCGTTTACCTCACCGGTAAGTACCGGCACCTCGAACTCCGGCAGGGGCTCCCCCTCGGTCTGAGAAATATCGAAAACGTAGACTACCTTGAAGAAGCGCGGCGCGGCCTCCATCTCTTCTACTGGTGCGCCACACTTCGGGCAGAACCTGGAACCCTTGGGCACCTTAGCGCCGCATTTAGGGCAGGCCGGCCTCGGCGGCAGCACCGGCGCCAGGATAGCGATCCCCTTCTCGCCTCTCTTCACCGACCGCTCCATCTCCCTCCAGGTGTTGAAGCCGGCGACCTTGATAGCGTTGGGCTTCTGCATACCTATCAGGATGAGGTTACCGATACTGTAGTCATGGAACTTGGACATGGTAGTCAGAAACAGGCGGAACTGGTAGCTCTCCTGAATGCCCTCGACGCCGGTCTTGAGCTGCTTCATGACGGCATCGACCTTGCGCTCTTTCTCTTCCGTCGCTACCGGCGACGTTAACAAGCTGTAGTCAGGAATAGGCTCGCTGACAAAGCCGGTAAGATTGCGGTACTGTGGCGGTACCGGCTCGCCGCCCTCGATGATGACCAGGGGGAGTATCTTCTTCCCGGCAGCTAAATGGGGATATTGCGGCTGCCGACTTTTCGGCGTATGCGGATATAATGGCTCTTTAGGCATTTTCCTTACCTCCTAATCTGCTTCTTTGGGTAGAGGTTCTCTTACCAGGCTGGCCAGGTGGCGGTATTCAAGGGATACCGGCTCGCCGTCTTCAACCGTCATAGGCGACATTTTACCCCACATACCCGGGTGTTTGGCTTGATAGTGGCCCCGGAGCCACGATATCCTGTCGAGGAACCTTCCTTCTTCCAGGAGCTCCTTCGGCGCACATTCACCACACTGACGGCAGCAAAATTTTCTAATCGGGTCTCCTTCTGTACTGGCCAGAAGCTCCAGGCTGCTGCCAGGCATACCACCAGACAATACGCCAATATCCTCCAAGTGTTTCAGAACACTCTCCTCGAGCTGATCTCGATTCTGGTCTTTCCAGCCGAAGCGATTGATATTCTCGGCCCCTTCTAATTCCCAGATCGTCTTTCCCGTTTTCTTATTCTCCACCCATATGTTCGCCTTGTAGGGAGGTAAAGATAAATAAACCTCAACGTCGTTCCTCGATAGCTTTTCGGTGGCGGGTAGCTCCGTCCTCAGCTGCCGGCCACCCGGCACATGGGGAAATTGCGGCTGCCGGTTCTTCGGTACATGCGGATACAATGGCCTTTTCTTGCTCTCATTTTGTGGTTTTCTAACCTGGGGCAACAACCGTTCCCCATGGTCCGCCATCACCTCCGATAAAGGTTTCGGGTTAAAATACATGTCCCTCTCTATCATTATCCCGCCGGGGCCACGAACTGACTCCATCTCAGAAAGTGAGAAGTAGCCAAGCTCTTTCTCAAGTCCTACCACCCAGCCAAAGAATATGTCCTTGCCATCGAATTCTGTGGCGTACCAGGTCCATTGTGTCCATGGGGTGAAGAATTTGACATGAACAATCGGGTCCTCCACATTCTCTTGGCTGTAAAGAGGCGGGATTTTCCTTCTGATATCTTCTGTTAGTAGCTTCTGCGACATTTTCCTTACCTCCTCGTTCAGATTACCATACCGCCCCCTTGAGAAAATGGTCGAACCGACCTTCGATCACCATCTCCACAACCTGGGACGCCACCAATGTCATCGCCTCGCTGTGAGCGGGCTGCAGGTCCTCGGCAAGCTTGATGTCTCCCGTTTTCTTATACGCCTTGTGGTGGCCGAGCTCGTGGATTATGGCGTCAACGGTCCGCCTGGCGCTCTCCAGGGTTTCCAGGTGGAGCACGATTTCTTCTAGGGTGTGGTCATACAGGCCGGCGGTGCGCACCCGGTCCGAGGCTGGTGGAATAACCGAGGCGTAAACCTTGGTGACCCCGAACCAGGTAGCTATTGCCCTGGCCAGCTCCAGGTGCGTTCTGGCCCGTGGCGTCAGCGTATCGTCGGGCAGGATCTTGGTTTCCCTCAACCTTTCCTGGCTCTCCTGAATCAGGGCGCCGTCACTCATGATCGCCACGGCAAGGGCGTCCCTTACACCCCACTGGAGGCTGACCGGCGTGTACCCCAGATGCTTGACCATACCGTCCCAGCGGTCCGTGGTTCTGATAACGGCGTTTACTCCGGCGACCTTGCGCCATGCCGCTTGCCAGGCCGGTGCACTATCCCTAACCAAATCGATATAGCGCTTGTCGGTTGCCGGATCGATGCCCATGGAATAGGTATCCATACTGACCATGCGGGTCTCCTGTGATGTTACCCGGGGTGGCTCCAGCACCATCTCCAGGAACTGTTCAAGCAGGAAAACATTGCTAACGCCACACCAGAGCCTGCCCATATCCACCCACAGGTCCACTTCATTCTTCGGGCCATGGCGGTCGGGGGCAAGCTCAAACCCCCACAGGTTATATGAGAAATGACTTTTAATTTCTCTAAAATATATGTCACGGGCGTATATCACTCCCCCGACGGGGCTGGATGCCATCCCTTCCGCCTTGATAAGCTGATTGTAGCGCCTTATCGGCTCGGCAAGCGGGCTTGGGACTTCGGCTAGAATAAGCGTGCGGGGAAGGTTAACGGCAAAGTAGCGTTCAAAGGCCGGGCCGTTATAGCCGATGATGTAAAATTTTGTTCCCCTGGTGGTTCCGTTAGAGCGCCAGATAGCGGCCAGGGTCTCGGCCCTGCCGTTTACCTTCTGCCCCAGGAAGATAATCCAGATCTCTCTCCCCACCGTCTCCACTTTTACCGAGTAGCCGTTCCTGATCAGGGCCAGAGCGGCAATCTTCATGCCCTCGCCGAATTTCCCGCGGGCGTAATCGGGCTTGAGCTTGGGCGGACCCAGCAGAAAGTCAGCGACGGATACGCCCCTGCCCTTGTCGGCTATCCAGAGCCCCTGGTTGTCATAGCCCCATTGGTAGCTCTCGGCCTCGTCCAGGGCGTTCTGGACGATATCCCTTATTGCCTCCCATACCCCCCATTCCTGTCGCCAGGTAGAGGTCGGACCGATGATGATGAGCTGCCAGCCCTGCGGTTTCCAGTTTCGCTCGTATTCCTCCATGGTGAGAACCTGGGGCGTCGATGTGGGAGATATTTTCGGCAATATTGGCAGCCAGGTCAGCCCTTATCTTAAATTTCGTGAGCAGGGTAGCAAAGTCTTCCTCGACAATGGGTACCTGTCTGGCCGAACTTTCCTTCGCCAGGTAATCGGGATGCATATTTCGAATATGGCTTTGCAATGCCTGTGGAGTCTTGAAGGGAGGATGGTCGCACCCCTCGACCGGGCATGTAAGTGTTTCTGCCATTTTAGCTTCCTCCTCTTGGTTCAGAGTCCGAAATGTTCAGCTATACTTCAGACCCTGAGGGTTCCCCTGAGTTAATATCCCCGTCAGGGTTTGTGTCTCATCAGTGAATACCTACATAATTTGTGTTTAAAAATCTGCAAAATACGGTTAAGTCCCGCTTTACCGATAGCCAACCTGGTCGAGCCACTTTTTCTTCAGTACTTCCATGCCCCAGCCGATAAACAGGTTCATCAGGTCAACCAGGTCCGGCTTGGGGATATCACCCATCTTGTGAGCCAGTTCTGCACAATCCCTGAGCGTCTGGCGCATCTCGGCCGGGACTTTAATGTGAAGGTCGTATTCCTGCCTGGCTTCCAGCGATTGTACCGTCTTGACCTCGGTGGCTTCTGCTTCCTCTCCTGTTTCCTGTACCATAATTTCCTCCCAAAAAAGAAGGGCAAGAAACTCTCAACAATGAGAGTCGCTCGCCCCGTTTCCTTTTTTAAAATTCTAATACTCTTTACGACAAAATGCAAGGATTATGCGGGAGGAAAGCGACAAAACAGCCGTGACTATATTTATTGATGGGTGACATTTCTCCGGCCGGCACTCATAAGCCCTTGACGGTCGGATTGTTTTTGTTCTAGAATGTCTGAAAAGAATAGCGGGAAGAATCACAGCGGGGCAAGCGTTGGCTTGCCTCGCTTCTTTTTTGGAGGCATACCGTGAAGAAATTAGCTGTGTTGGCCCTTAAGGGCGGCGTCGGCAAGAGCACGGTGGTAGCCGGGCTGAGCCTAGCCCTGGTAAAAAAGAAATACAGGGTCGGCTGCGTCGACCTCGATGTTACCGGCAGCAATCTTTACTCCGCACTCGGGCTTGAACACTCTCCGCGCTGGGGGCTTGATAGCGTCAACGAGAAGATAATAGTTCCCGAAGTAAACGGCTACTGGCTCCTGTCTATCGCCAGCTTCGTCGGCGAGGAAAACGCCGTCATGTGGGACGGATCACAGAACGCCGAGCTCGACGGGGCGATGAAAAGGATTGACGAACTCAAAAAAGGGGCGGATTTCGAACCAGTAGTTATGCGAGATGAACTGGAGGCGATACGAAGGCAGATCGATGACGTCATGGCCTCAAGCAAATGGCGCTATGTCACGGAGCTGCTGTCCGACAATATCGTGACCTGGCCCGAGCCCCTGGATTATCAAATATTCGACCTGCCGCCGAGCTCAAGCCAGGAGATGTTCTCGTTTCTTGACCAGACAAAGAAGGACCTCTTCGGCGTCTTTATCGTCTCCCAGCCTTCCGCTATCGCCACCACCGGCCTGGTGCGCACCATCGACCTGCTGCGGGTAAAGCAGATACCGATCGTCGGCCTGGTCGTCAATCAGGACGGCTTTCTTACCAGCCGTGGTGAAACAGAATACCAGTTCCTATCTCCCCGGGTTGATCTGGAGGCAATCGCCAGGAAGGCCGGGATACCGTTTCTTATGTCCATTCCCCAGAGCGGAGAAATAAAGAAACTCGAAAACTACTTTGCCGAGCTGGCCGACAAGATTATCAGCTCAACGCCCGTGGTTCTGAAGGATGTCACTCTGGGGAAAAAATTCAAGAGGAAACTCGTAAAAGGTATCGCTAGGAGGTTGTAGCATGGCTCTGGTAGAGGACATGTTCCGGAGGTTCATGGCGCGGCAGTCGCGTTTCTTTAACAATCTGACCGAAGATGCCAGGCAGAAGCTGGCCGATATGGAAAACAAGTACGCAGAGCTGAGGGTGACCGGTCCCGAGGGAGGCGTCTTGTATTTCCAGTACAAAGGGCAGCACTTCGCGATGCTGGATGAACCTCCCAAGATACCCTGTGAAAAGCTGGACAAGTTCCTGCTTGATGGCGACCTCATAAATTACCCCAGCGGTGATGAGGTACTCTTCGACGTTATCGACGGCAGCCTCTCCCCGCGGGCGGTGCATACCCGCGGGTATTTCCGGGCCAACACGGATAAGATACTTTACGACACCGAAGAGTTTCTCCAGGCTTTTGAGCGTTTCCTAGGCGAGATGCGGCTGGTGCTGGGGGGTAAGAGTGTTAGCTGAGGTCCCTTTTACCGTTATGGTTGCCGCGGCCGTTCTGGTCGGGCTCTGGTGCTCGAACATATTCTACGACTATAAAGTTCCACAGTACCTCTCCAGGAAGATCGGCCACCTGGCCGGCGGCACGGCGCTGTTGCTCTGCGCCTTGCTTTATGATTCCTGGCTGTGGCCGTTAATCCTGGCAGTGACCTTTGCGGCATTACTCCTCGGCGCCAGGTTTATCAGGAAAACCCTGTTCAGGGGAGTCGGCGGTACCGGAAGGCCGGTAGCCTTTGCCGAGGTCTGGTTTCCCGCAGTATCTGTGGTCAGTATCGCGGTGGGGTGGGTATGGTTGGGGGACAGGTGGCTGGCCATCCTGCCGGCTCTTTTCATGGCCTACGGCGATGCCGTGACCGGACTGACCAGAAGCGTGGTCTACAACAGGGAGTTCAAGGGGAATATGGGCAGCGTGGCCATGCTGGGCGCTTGCCTGCTGCTCGCCTGGTGCTTCTACCAGCCATTCTGGATAGGGGCCACAGGTGCCGTGGCCGCCACCCTGGCCGAGAGATTTACTCCAATGTCCAAGGGATTTTGGGATGACAATTGGACGATAGTTCTGAGTTCACTGCTGGTAATGGGAGGACTTCGCTTGTGTTGAAACTCAAGGCCCATCTCTGGACTCTACCGCGGTGGTTTGCTACGCCCTTTTTCGGGGCAGTACTACTACTGGGGGCCGTCCTCGCCGGCGGCATCAATGCCAACGCCTGGATAGGGCTGGCTGCCGGCCTGCTGGTGATGGCCGGCGGCCACTCCCTTAACAGCTTCCTCGATTACTCTTGGACCGGCCTGGACAAAGGCGAAATTGAAGACAGAAGCGCCGAGAAAGATTACTGCGGCGGCCAAAACATTATCGAGGCCAGCATAGTGACTCCGCAAGAGGTATTTTGGAACGCTCTTGGCTGGTATTTCTTATCGGCGGCTCCGGTTGTCTACCTGGCAGTTACCGTCGGATGGCCTATCGTTATTGTTTGGTTCCTTGGGGCGCTGGTCTCTTTCTGGTACTCCTGGGCAAAGTTCAACTGGACTCATGAGCTCGCCCTGTTTGTTGGCGCCGGTCCCCTGGCGGCCCTCATCGGCATGTATTCCGTTACGCCGGATCCGGAGTGGTGGGTAGGGATAGCTGCCAGTGCGCCAGCCGGTTTAATCCTCTCTTTCGTCGGGCTTCCTTTGGATGAATACCCGGACGCAGAGGCCAACCTGAAAAAGGGGGTCAAGAGCGTGGCCTACAAGGTGTGGGAGCATGACGTAGACCTCGGGTTTTATCTGCTTGCCTGGACTGTTTTTGTCTATCTCCTGCAGCTCTTCCTCATCGTTGTCGGCATACTAGCCCCGCTGACCTGGCTCACCTTTATCCTGGTGCCGCTATTCATGGCAGCCATCGTATTTCTCAAAAAACACTTCAGGAGAGCGGCCGGCATCATTGTAATCATTGGCGCCTGCTATCCGGTGCTCATGCTCATCGGGCAGATATTTGGAGGTTAAAGTGAAACCAAAGCTTATCAGTCTAGGCTACGCCGTACCTGAGAACTCTTATACCCAAAGCGAGCTATTTGACCTTCTTGGCTACAAGTCGCCGAGAACAAGAAGGATCTTTGAAAACAGCGGGATAGAGCGGCGGCACCTCTGGACCAACCCGGTCGGCAAGTCCTGGCAGGATCTGGCTCAGGAGTATCAAAAGGCTGCCGTTGAGCTGTCAAAGAGGGCGATAATCGACTGCCTTGACGGACGGCCCCTGGACAGCTTCGGCTGCCTGATCTTCTCCAGCTGCACCGGTTACACCTGCCCGGGCATAAGCCACCACCTGGCCAGAGAGCTTAATCTACCTGACAACCTTATCCACGCTAACCTCCTGGGAATGGGCTGCGAGGCTTCAAGCCCGGCGCTGTCCAGGGCGGTGGACTACGTCGTGGCCAATGACAAGCCGGCGCTGCTGGTCTCGTGTGAGCCGTGTTCCTGCGCCTATTTCCCGGCTCCGGAGAGCGACCTCGAGAATACGGTGGCCAACTGCCTATTCGGCGATGCGGCAGCGGCTATCCTGGTGGGATGGGACGATATCCCCTACCACCCAGAGATCTACGACCTCCAGAGCTACTTCGATAAGGACTACATGGACTACCTGGGATTTGAGTGGGTCGAGGGAAGGCTGAAGTGCGTGCTGCACCGGGACGTCCCCCGGGCGTCAAGTATGCTGGTTCACGAGGCGGTAGGCAGGATGCTAGCAAAGCACGGGCTCTCGGTTGGTGATATCGACCACTGGGCGGTGCACCCTGGAGGAATGCGGGTAATCGAGGAGATCCAGAAAGGGCTCGGCTTGGACAAGGAAAAGCTCAGCTCATCGTACCAGGTATTGCGCGAGGTAGGCAACGTGAGCTCGGCTACTGTTATAGTAATGGGCAAGCAACTGAACCGCGTACATCCGCCGGCCTGGGGGCTGGGTGTCACGATGGGCGCCGGGTTTGAAGTGGGTACTTGCCTGCTGAGGTGGGGGTAGTGGCATTACTGGTTACCGGCGGCTCAGGTTTCCTCGGCAAAGCCCTTACCAGAAATTTTCTTGAGAAAAGCCGCCGTGTTTACTCCCTGTCGAGACATCCCCCGGCGCTGGCGGAAAACCTGATTCCCCTTGAGGGCGATATCCTGCTGCCCAACCTGGGTCTTGAAAAGACACCTAAGGACATTGACGCCGTCATCCACTCGGCGGCATTACTGAGCTTTAAGCCAGGCGACAAGGACAGGCTTTATGCAACGAACTATCGCGGTACCGAGAACGTCGTAAAGTGGATGGGGAAGCACGGCATCAGGCGGCTTTACCATGTCTCCACGGCATACCTCTTCGGCCAGAACCATTATGAAACCAGCAAGCAGATGGCGGAGGATATCATACTTAGGCAGGCTGAAATCAAGGCCACTATTCTGAGGCCCGGCATCATTATCGGGGACAGCCGCGTCGAGGGGCTGCCGCCGGTGTCCGGATTCTACCTGGGCATAAAGGCGCTTGATCAGGCCAGGCGCTGGTTTGAGAGAGGGGCGAAACTCCCACCGCTCACATTCAAAATAAGGGTCGCCGGCAACCCCCGGGGCAGGCTGAACCTGATACCTATTGATATCGTAGCCTGGAATATTGTTAAGCTGATGGAGCAGGACGCAGCGGGGATATACTACCTTACCCATCCGAACCCGCCGACGATTAAAGACCTGGAACGGCCGATATCCCTGGCCACCGGGGCCGACGTCAAGTTTTTACCGGATTTCACCCCGAACGTCGGCGACCAGCTGGTGGCCAGACTGACAACCGAACTCTCGCCATATCTGGGCGGGCATGACCTGCCTTCCGATATCAAATGCCGGCGTCTGACTGGCAATTTCCTGCGGAGGACGGCGGGGGCTTTCCTGAATAAAGCTTGACAGAAACAGGGTGCCGCACTACACTTATTAAAAGACGGGGCAAGCCTTTTGCTTGCTCCGTTATTTCTTTTTAGGGAGGGCGCCATGGTTATGGAGAGAGGCAGGGGCATCCTGGCAGATGTCGAGAACAAACTCGGTCTACCCCCTCTTTCCCGGGTTGCTGAGACGCTGGGTAAATTCCCCGATGCCAAACAGCTTCGCCTGATCAAAGAGGTTCTTGTGGCCGCCGAGACGATTTCCCGGGACGCCCCGGAGCTCGACAAGGTAGTGACGCTCATCCAGGAAATCAACTCTATGCCTATCGAAAAGCTGGAGAAGCTGGAGAAGCTACTCAAGCGCATCGAGAAAATCATGAAGAACGCCCCGCAGGACCTGCTACAGTTTCTGGCAACTTTGAAGGAATGAAATGGTTAATCCCGCGGCGCTATTGCTGGTCGGCATAACAACCGGTATCGGGGGAGCTGTTTCTTACGCCGCTTTTGATTATGCCCAGAAAGCTACCTCTAACGGAAGGAGTCTGTCAATGAGAACGGAAACAGAACGCAAATTAGCTCACGAGAGGATATTCGGTAAGGGCTCAACTCCGCCCCTGGAAAGGCTGGGGATGGGGCAGACGGCAAATGATCTCATACCTATGCCGCCAGAGGAGGGGCCTCCCCTACCCCGCGCGCTCAACTTGAAGTGGCCCTGGAAGAAGTGATGGAGGTAAGCCTTGAAGCGCTATATCGCCTCGGATTTCCACAACGGGAACGATGCCTCCGACTACGACCGCGTCATGGGCTTCCTTGATTTGGTTGAGGACGATGCGGACGAGTTTGTAATCGTCGGCGACTGGGGAGAACTCCTGTGGTCGAACATGAACATACTCGCTACCGTGGCGCCATACCGGCACATCACCCAGAAGATTAGAGATATCGCCTCCAAAAAGCCCACCAGGATGGTCATAGGCAACCACGATTGGAACATCGGCCTCTTTGGCTCACTAATCGAGCCCATAGAAGTAGTACAACCTTTTGCCGAAGACGGGGTTTATTTCTGCCACGGCCATGAGTTCGACTGGGAGAGTTTCATCCTCGGCACACCGGTCGACCCCATCTGGTGGAGCGTCAATGTCTCTTTTTTCACGCTTCCGCTGGGGCTGGGTTACTTCCTCTTGAACAAGATTCTCGGTACCGAGGAGGATGCCTACCACAAGGGTATTGAAATCATTCACGAAAGGGCCAGCAGGTACGCCCTTGAAAATGGTCACCACACCGTCGTGTTTGGCCACACGCATCTCCCGATAATCGAGGAGCGGAACGGCGTCAACCTCTGCAACACGGGAGACCAGGTCGACAGCTACAGCTACCTGGTTCAGGAAAACGGCGTGATAGAGTTGAGGGGTTTCTCATGATACTGCTAAAGGAATCAGACAGCCCCAAGAGCCTCGGCGAAAAGGCCGCCGAGTATCTGGCCAGGCCTCCCCAGCCGATACTGCGCTTCTACGGCGACTTCAGCACCGACGTCTCCGACAGCAAGAGGCATCTTCTCTTTGCGGTGAGGAACGGCCTGCCGCTGCCGCTTCTCTACGGAATATATGTTAAGGCGAAGTATGACTCCGCTGCCGACTATATCGAGAAGACGGACCACATCGGCCCGTTCAGCACAGATGACTGGAGGCTGACGCTCGAAAGGGTAGAGCCGACAGCGATAGAAATACTGGTGGGGTTGCTCCCCTTCGAGATTACTACCGATAAGGCGGAGGTAGCGATATGACGAGTAAAGCAATAATAAGCCCCGAACTCAAGGCGAAGGGCATAACCGGTCTCAGGGTAGCCGAGGTCTTGCTCAAACCGAACAGCCCCGAGAAGGGGCCGCCTGTCCCTGACTCATGGGATCTCAGCTGGCCGGGCTTTTTCAGTCGAGGGATAAAGCGCCTGATTGAGGAACCGCCCTGGGTGACCATCCCCAAGCACGGGCTGGTAGCGGAACTGAAGAAGGAGTTCGAGGTGGTGACCGGCCAGAAAATCACCTAAGGAGACTGATCATGGCAGAGATAGTACAACTGTCTGAGGGAGAAGGGCTGCTCTTCACTCTGACGGACATAAGCTATTCGCCGGTGTCCCCGAGGATGAACGAGCCCTTCATCGTGAAGGGTAAGGTCAACCTGCTGAAGATCCCCTTCGTCGGCCCTATCTGGGTGATAGCCACCGCCACCTACCCCGAGACCTGGTGGGAGGAGATAATACCCATCTGGGGCTCTCCCGAGGTGAGGGCGACCGATATCGCTCTGGGCGGCGACTTCGAGATAACCTTCGCCAAGGGCTTCCAGAGGGAGGGGGAGTTTTCACTGAGCGTCCGGGTATATGCCGGTCCTACCATACCTATTGATTCAGTTGTATTGCCGCCGGCACCGGCGGTGGCTACAGCTGAAACCACCTTCATAGTCGCCGGTGAGGTACCGCCGCAGGAAGAGCTGTTCCAAGATTTCAACATTGTCTCCTACAGCAAGAACGGTGGTACCCCGGTCACGCCACCGGGTGTTTTGGAGCTGGACATCGGCGACCGCTGCCGTGTTAACCTCGTTTACAGCCACAAGGGACCAGCGGTATCCGGGAAGTTCCATGCTGCTATCGGTAACTACGGCACCTTCGGTTTCGACGAGATCCTTTTCAAGGAGCAGAGCTTCTCCGTGCCTCAGTCCGACGACTGGGAAACCTATGAGCAGTCCATTGATATTATCATCACCTCGGCCATCTCTCCGGGGAGCGGCTATGACCTCTACTGCAAGATTATGGGAATCACCGGTGGCGATGTTTTGACCGAGTACCTGCAGAATGTCGTAACCATCGTCGGTGCCGGCGAGCCGCAACTCAGTGACCTGCAGGTAGTTGATTACGACTCCCCGGTAGAGGCGGGGGGCAGCTGCAGGGTAAAGGTGCGCTTCACCTACCAGGGGCCGGCGGTCAGCCAGACCCTATACGCTGCTATCGGCAACTACGGCACCTTCGGCTTCGACGAGATACTAAAAGGCTTGAAGACCATCAGTATACCGGAATCGCAGACACCGACTGAATACGAGGGTGAGGTATCTATCTCCATCACCTCCGCCATTGACCCCGCCGAGAGTCCGTATGACCTTTATGCGAAGGTCGGCGGAATTATCAGCCCGGTTCTCAAGAGCGTAATCTACGTCACCGGCGCCCCTGCGGAAGAGGAGTTCAGGAACCTAGAGATTACATCCTACGATTCTCCGCTTGAGGTGGGGGACAAGTGCAGGGTCAGGGTTGAGTTTGACTACCGGGGGCCAGCGGTCAGCAAGACCTTCTACGCGGCCATCGGCAACTACGGTACCTTCGGCTTCGATGAGATACTCAAGAATTCAAAGACAATATCGATATCTAAAACTGATTCCTGGCAGACATACAGCGCCTACGTCGACATCTCCATCACCTCCGCTTTAGACCCTGATGACAGCCCCTACGATCTCTACGCCAAGATCAACGGTGTAACGCCGGCGGTGATCAGCCCAGTCCTTGAGAGCGTCATTACGGTAGTAGCCGCAATTCCGAATCCGGAGATAAGGAATTTCAAAATATCATCCTATGACAGCCAGGTCCAGATCGGCGATTACTGCCAGGTCAAGTGCTCATTCGAGTATCAAGGCCCGGCCAAATCCGGCACCCTCCGGGCGGCCATCGGTAATGCCGGAACTTTCGGCTTCGACGAGATAGTCTACGATACCGAGAGCATTTCCGTTCCGGAAACAACGAGCTGGAAGGCCTACACCGCCACGGCGCGGATATACATATCTACGGCCATAAGCGCCGGCATCTATGACCTCTACGCCAAGGTTACCGGGGCTTTGCCCGATGTGATTACCCCGACCAAATATAATGTCATCACAGTAACCAAAGTAACGGTAAGCTTCAAAATGACCATCTGGGGTATCCCCAGTGACTTCGGTTCATATGACTACTGGTCGTGCTACTATTACGACCCTGGAATTGGTGGTTTCGTCAGCGACTATAAGTGGTACTCTCCGAGCAGCAAGATATCTTTTAGCAACGTAAAATCTGGCGGCTACCTTGCAGTTATCCTCGCCAGGGGTTCTGTGGCCTCAGACTACTATTACAGCCCTAGTTTTACGGCTGTTGACGGGGGAATATACCAATATGACCTACAACTGAACAGAATAAGTAAGATTGGCTAACGAAGATGAGCAGTAAAGAGGAGTGGCAGAAGTATCAGGAGGCGCTGCGCCGTGGCGACAGTGAAGCTGCAGCCGAGGCATTCCGGAGATACCAGGAAGCCAAGAGGCGGGAGGGCAAGGGCGGCTCCAAGCCCACCCTGGTGAACCTCAGCACTAAAGCCAGGCCCTATCCCAACGCCGTACCGGTGGACCAGATACCCGACGAGCTGGAGAAAAACCCGGAGTTCTTCGAACTGATGAGAAGGGTCGCGGCGAAGGAGAAGTAGATGCCGGATGATTTTGAAAAGAAATTTACCGAATTGGTCAACATACTGGCACCACCGCTACCTGAAGAAGTCGGCGGCGTTAAGCTTCGTGCCAAAATAAATGAGACTCTAGCTCCAGTACTTTTTAAGAAATGGCTGCCGCCTATGCCTGCGGCCCTAGCTAAATTCTTAAAAGAAAGAAGTCAGTAATGCCAGCAACGCTCTGCATGGCCGACTTTGATTTGCCCACCAGGAGCGCCTCGGGGTTCCTGCTGAGGTATATTGTACCCCGGCTGGGGCCAGCTCCCCTCTACGGGATGCTGGACCGCAGGCTGCCCTTTCAACTATCTGCTCCCCAGTCCGACGTAATCATCGGCATGGGCCACGGCGAAGCAGACGCCTTTACCGGCCAGAATGAAGCCCTGCTCCTCAAGGTCGGCCAGTACGACCCGAGAGAGGTAGAGGGCAAAGTGATAAAACTACTTTCGTGCCAGACCGGTATCGAGCTCGGCCCTGATCTTGTTGCCAATGGCTGTGTTGCCTACCTCGGCTACACCGACGACTACCTATGGGTATGCGACGAAGAATTAGTCTTAACTCCCTGGTCGGACAAGATGGCTGCCGCCTGCCTGATGCCGGTGGTTAATTCAATAAACGCTTTGCTTGACGGCAGAACAGCGAAGGAAGCTCACGAGATCGAGCTTGAGGGGTACCGGCAGAACGCCGAGGTGGAGGAGGACGATCTGATAAAGTCCTGCATTGAGTTCAACAGGGATAACGCTACCCTGCTCGGCGATGATAGCGCAAAGATAAGGCGAAGGTTTAGTATAATATTGCCGATACCGCCGCCGCCTATTATTCTCCCGATCGCTGGCTCAATTTTAAGTTGAAGGAAAAAGGAAAGGAGGGGATGATTATCGCGAAAAACACTTGACAAATCCACCTTTTTACCCCAGAATTACAACATAAAGCTGGGTAGTTGCTGAGACGTAGGAGTTTTGGCTACCCAGCTTTTGCTTTACGGTAGCAACTACCCAGAGGAAACGGGGCAAGCAACCTTCGCTGAAAGGTTAGAGCGCTTGCCCCGTTCCCTTTTGGCGAGGGTTGCGCCCCACAGAAGGAGGTAGACAGATGAAACTTCCTGGAGATAAGCCACATATGATGGTCGATAGTATTGCCGAAGGCCTTATCGGTGGTGTTAACGGCTTCGGCAACGCGGCAGTCAACGCGATCAAGGGCGTAGGCAAGGCGGTAATGGGCGGGCTGGACAAACCGTTCGCTGCTGTCGCCGCGGGGAGGGAAGGCCCCCACCGCATAGCTGACCGCCTTGCTGATGGTGCTGTCGATAGCGTCACCAACTTCGCCAGCAACGGGGTCATTGGCAGCATTAAGATAGTTGGCAAGGGCGTCATGAGTGCCCTTGACCAACCGCTGGAGCAACTAAAGAAATAGGAGGCTCTGAGCTATGGTAATAAAGAATCCGACACAGTTTCTCATCCAGGCAATCAAACTCCCGGCGGCGATAGAAGACAAGCTGCCCGAGGGGGCGCCGAAGCTTTCAACGTCCCTGACCGAGGTGGCGAACAAACTCCCGGTGTTGCCCGACTTCCCCATGGAAATCCCCGACCTTCCCGCGGTGCCCGAGCTGCCTGAGGGACCAGCCGGGCTGAGGGGACTCAGGCGCACGTATGTCACCAGGGCCGATATGGTGCCGGTAACCACCACATCGGCACGGATGCGGGAAATTATACCTTCACCTGCCGTTGGAGTACTCCCAGAAGTAAGAACAAGGAGGGGTTTATAACATGAACAACACATCAGTTGCTGAAACACTAAAAGCCGCTGGTCTCTATAAAGAGACAGGACGGATTCAGGAGGAGATGCTCATATCTATTCTCCCCAACGGGGAGAGTAAGGAGCATAAGATGTCGGAGATTAACTACTTGGACATCAAAATCTTCGCCGACGAGCTCGACATCGCCCTGAAGCTCCAGAACCCCTATGTCCAGTCGCTGTATGCCAAGAACGCAGTAAGCCTAGTAAGCCTAGTCAGGGGGGTTAATGTCGAGACCGCCTCTGGTTTTAAGGGCGCCGTCGGCGCAGGCAGACAACTGGATTGCCTCTTGCTAAGGGCTGAGCAGTTCCAAGACCCGGACATATTCCCTATCGTTCCTACCTACAGGACAAGCTGGATAAGGAACATTACTGCTGCTATGGCGGCCGCAGGCCCGACCAACTTCATTGAAGATGACACGGCTGGCGTGGCAGCCGGCACAGAGCTCGCAATGGCTGTCGATGAGGGGTTTGCCCTTGTCGGCTTTGTCGACCCGGCAGCGGCACTGTGTGTGGATGCTGTCCAGATTGACTACCTGGCGCAGGCGTATAACATCCAGAACCTCGACTTCGAACTGACAGATCCCTTTGCCGGCAGCCCCATCTGCGAACTCAAGCAGCCGCTGTTCATCTACCCTAGAGAATCAGCCCGGGTTAGAGTCAAATATTACCGGGCCGGCCAAGACGAATTAAGACCGATTGGGCTGTGGGTAAAAATGAGCTCAAGCCTGAGAGCATTGCTTACTAGCTAAAGATTTAATAACGCAGTTCCCAGTTTTCCAGCGCCGAAATATTACATCGGTGCTGTGCCAGCACTTTTTGTGCTGAGACCTAACGAAGGAGATTAGAGACATGGGAGCAATATTTAGATGGATTAGAGAGCTATTTCTGGCCGAGGTTAGCGGCACACTCGGTAAAAGGGTAAACAGAGCCGCGGCTCTTATCCCGCAGACTGCCACTGAAGCCCTTTTTAATGTTGTTGGGGGTAATGTCCTGATAACATCGATAATCGGCGAGGTGACAGTATTAATTGGAAACGTAGCGAATACTCTTCAGCTACAAATCAATCCAACTGCTGGTGCCGCTGTAGTTCTGGATGATGGAACTTATGATCCGGACTCTAATCCTGTTGGCACCCTGGTTGCCCCTACAGGTAATCCTGCTGATATTTTACAGGCAGGCCTTGCCATAGCTGGTGGATTAGCCGGCGGCTTGCTTGCAACCGGGATTAATACTCACGGCTGGATTGCCCCGCCGGGAGCTATTGAGTTGATTACCACTGCCGATAGCGTTACCGGTCAAATGAAATGGCAATGCCATTATGTTCCCCTGGATGCCGGCGCAGTTGTACAGCCTGCCTAAATAGCAGAATAGTGAAAAGCCGTGGGCGAGTTTCAGCCCTCGCCCACAGAAACTAAACTTACTCTCCTTGGCGAGAGGAGAGAAAAGGAGGTAAGTTATGCTAAGGTATTTACCTACCCCACTGGCTACCGTATCACCCGGCCAGCCAAAGCTCCTACAGGATGGGTTCTTTGTCAGGTTCACCGACGTGTGGCCTCAAACATTGCCCCACGTAAAGGGTAAGTCCTTCCAGATCGAGAGGACAAACGAAGTACCCTACGACCTAAGCTACCTCATCCCTGCTGGCGATTATCGTGATGTAGACCTCTCAAATGCAACCGACGGCGAGAATATCTACCCTGAGAACACCAGGACCCTTTATGAAGTAGCACTCGGCTTCAAGCCGGGCAACTACCTGGTCCACTTCTATATTCCGGCTGGTGAGTATGTCCATCGGCTTGAACAGAGAGGGATGGTACCCAACGTTGTCTCACCTACCCTGCGCTATCTCGGCGCCAGCAAACCAGAAGACAGCCCCTATGATGATAAGAGAATCTTTATGTACTTCGTAAAAGACCTGGAGCCTCTTATCCTCAGAACCTTTGTTGACACCGGGATGCCGCCTGCCGTTGGTGGGGCCGACCATGAGAAGTGTATTTTCGGCTTAACCGTCAACAAGTGTTATCTAAAAGAGGTATCGCTGACACCAGAGCAGCGGGGTAAAGCAAAAAAGATCCCATACTATACTGAGCTTCGATGGTAAAGCTGATATAAAGTAAGGAGGTAGAAATGCCCGGTTTATCATTAGCCATGGCAGCCAGCCCAACGGTATTTGCCACCGAGAAGAGGAACGCCAAGCTGAAGCCCACTCTCATTATGATAGATAATGTCCTTGGTGCCCAAGATGCGATTATCACAGTGCAGGACCGGTTTACGCCATCTGTTACCAATGGAGTTCCGGTCCCGGCGGTGCAAACCCCGACGCGCCTGAGCATAAACGTGTCTATGAACGCCTGTGTTTCCATCCGAGACGAGCTCAAGGACATCGAGATTCTTGGGCAGATGGAGCTAACTATTGCAACACCTGATCCTAACTGCATTGCGTCTGTAGCTTATCATCCTAATTAGCTCTAAGGGGAGGCATTATGGTATATCCAAAATACAGGCTCCCCTTTGAGGAGCTGACTACTATTGACGAGCGGGTGGACTACGTTCACAACCAGCTCGCCGCTGTTCAGCTTGCCCTGGATCGACTGTTGGAAAAGGAGGGCATGCCACCTATGGCTGTAATTACAAGAGACGTCAACTTAAGAGTACTTCTCGATCCCAACTCAGGTACCAGGGTTTTCAAGCCCTCTCCACTGACCGGAAGAATAGTCCAGCTGATACCACACTGGCCGGACGGTTGCAACGCCCTCGTGGACGTTGCCGTCGGCCACGGAGATACCTGGATTTATCCTCACTTAGTAGATACATTCGTTGCCCTTAATGACGCCACCCCGGTGCTCACTGTTGATGAGCCTGTTGAGAAAGGCGAGGAAATCTGGATGATAGTCAGGAATACAGACGGGGGAAATGTTCATGCGATAACCGTTACCGCAACCCTTATAGGAGTCGAGTGATGGCCGAAATATTCCCTGTTGAGACAAGAGGCATAGGTAAGCCTGACTACTCAAGAGAAGTATCATCTGCAAAAGAGAGAAGAGGGCTCAGTTTAACCTATCCGCAAACCCTCAAGATATTTGCCCTAGTTTTTGCGCCATCACCTGCAGGGGCACATACCGGGGTAGCCAATCCCACCGTTATGACAGATGCGCTCGCCGCCTTTGTCACCAACGAGCTGGTAGGGCTAATCATAGTAAATGTCACCGATGGAAGCTCCGGCATCATCACCACTAATACAGTGACCACGATTACCGTAGCTGCCCTCGCTGGAGGTATTACCAACCAGTGGAATTTGGGTGACATCTATAGTGTAGGTGGAACATTCCCTCAAATAGTATCGCCTCTAGCACCAGGCGAAATGATTCATATGATTGATAACGAGACTGGCCTGTCATTACCTTTTACCATTCCTGAAGGCTATACTTTGACACTCATCGCTGCCGCTTCGGCACTAAGCGAAGATGTGTTTAATAGGAATTATATTGATTCAGCCTTCCTCGGGAGTAGTTTTATATCAGGTGGCCAGCCATATTATGAAAATAAAATCATAGGTATTACTACCGCAACATTAGACCCCACAGGGGCTACTACTCACCTTGCTGATATAACCATAACCAACAAGGGGGGAGGTAACCTCTTGGGAAGCTGTGATGCTGTTTGTATACTAGAGGAGGTAGGTTCGCCAGCCCTACCATTAGTGAAAACCGTGAAATGTAAGTGGTGCGGATATAAGCATCAGGTTCCAAACGAGACAACCCGGATAATTTGCCCGAAATGTGGCAAGCTATTCATCGTTTATGACCTATCAAAGCTGCGAAAGACACCATAGTTCCAAGAGGAAACATAAAGGGGTTAATTATGCTTGAAAGTGTGGTAAGAAGGTTACTTCGAGCTGTCTTCGGCGGCGGCTCTGATATATCTGCCGCCAATCCCCTGCCAGTAACCAGCGGGGCAGCTTTGGAGCAGGGCGTTGCCACCGGCGGAGGCCTCACAACTTTAGAGGACAATACCAAAGGGTGGCAAGTCGATATATGGGCACATAGTATTGTCGCGGTTGAGATTGGTGGCATTGAGTACCACCGGGAGATAGACAGTAACACCGCCGATACTTTGGATTTTACTACCCATCCGCTTCCCGTGCCGGTCGTAGCCGGATGCCCTTATACCATAAGAGGTGTGGAGCCTGCCGGGTATGTTGAGGATTCCGATACTGGCACCACCACCAATGCCTGGGCAGACGCCCTGGACTGGGATACCAGGGAGATGAGCGACAAGACGATCCTCTTGACCAATACCGACGCCGTCAACAGCCTCAATTACAGGGTCTACACTAGGGCTTACTACACCGGGCAGGACTTCCCTGAAGTGGCGGCAGCCACACTGGCGCCAGCAGCACAGGCGAGAATTGCCCTTAATAACCAGTATGCCCGAGTTATCGTCCAGGTAATTGACACTGCCCCCCCGGCACACGCTACTTATCAGATAGACTCAACAGGAAGGAAATTCTAAACTGTGTACCAAGATTTCAGGGCGCTTGACCCCTCCAAATACCTGGACGAGGTTTCCCCAGGACGGACAGCTACCGTTGTTGTCGCCGCTTTAGGCTCCTCTTTGCAAGCCAAAGCCCAGGCCGACTTTGTTTGCGACGGTGTCAATGACCATGTGGAAATCCAGGCAGCCCTTGACGCCCTGCCGGCAACCGGCGGGGAGGTCCGCCTTCTGGAGGGCACCTTTCATATTGAGGCCGCCATCAACCTCGACTCCAACCAGACCATCAGGGGGTGCGGTAGAAACACCATCCTGGTTACTGCCACCGCCAACGTGAATTTCATCAGTGCCGTTGGCGGTGCCGGCACCGAGAAAACCGGGATAGTCGTTGCCGACCTTCAAATAGATGGGGGTGCCATTAGTGACGTCGGCATTTACTTCGGATATGTGGACTACTCCATTATCCAGAACGTCTACTCAAGAAGAAACGATGATCATGGCATCATATTGGAGAACTCGGACTTCAATACTATCTCAGGCAATACCTGTCAGGAGAACACGGGGGGATCTGAAGATGGTATACGCCTCCACGAAAGCAACAACAACACCATTATCGGCAATACCTGCCAGGGAAATGGCTACGGTATACGCCTCCGTGACTCGAACAGCAATAATACTGTCACAGGTAATACCTGCATCGGGAACACAGATGGTATACAGCTCTATGGTTCGAGCGATAACACAATTACAGGCAATACCTGTCAGGGGAACGGCGCAGTAGGTATCAACCTCACTGCTTCAAGTGACAACAACACCGTCACAGGTAACACCTGCAACGGAAATTCTAGCCACGGAATCCCTATCACTGACTCCGACAACAATACCATCTCAGGTAATACCTTTCAGGGGAATTATAATGGAATTTACCTCACAACCGGCAGCATCAGCAATACCATCTCAGGTAACACTTGCCCGGGGAACACTCGGCGTGGAATTCACCTCTATAACTCGTGTGACAACAATCTCATCTCGGAGAACAGCTGTCAGGATAATGGCTGGGACGGAATCTACCTCAAGAACTGCGACGGCAATACTATCACTGGTAATATTTGTCAGGGGAACGGCCTGCATGGAATTGGCATAGAGGATTGTAATAACGGAGCTATCATTGGCAACACCTGCACTGAGAACTCTCAAGATGCCGATAATACCTATGATGACATCTATCTGGAGGAGTCGGATTATAATGATATTCAATCCAACACCTGCCGTGCTGGAGCTCAGGCAAACAAGCCCAGGTATGGGATCAACATAAGCGACGCCGCTAGTGATGAGAACCTGGTCATCGACAACGATCTCTATAATGACGGATTCAGCACAGCCCCATTCAATGATGTTGGGACAGGGACTAAGTTAAATGTCTATGTTGTCCCTTTTGTAGACGGCACAGACCCGCAGGACAGCGGTTTCTTAATAAATGCTGCCGCTGAAATGGCTCGGACATGGCTCAGGCTACCTGATAAGGTGGTGCAGGTAGTAAGGATGAAGGTGTATGCTCGCACGGCTCAAGGTTTCAACGTACCACCAATGACCGCAGATTTTGTTATCTATGGAGCCGTTGACAATGAACCTTACAATACCCATAACGGTTCAGTGGCGAACAAGACAACTGCCCCCGCTAGGGCTCCTGATGACATAATCTTTTGGCTGCTAACGGAAGCTGGGATACTAGCCCTACAGGGTGGGGATAGCGTAGAGGTAAAGGTGTTGTATTGCGTTACTAACGTCGCAACCAACGCCTACTTCAGGACGGTTGAGATTGAGTATGTCTGAGGTAATGAAATGGATTTACACCTTGGTCGCCCAGCACTGGTTCCGCAAGAAGACACCTGAATAGGGAGAATAAAATGGGAGATGAGCTTTCAGAAAAGTGGGCACCAATGCCACCAGACAAAGGGCCTCCCCTGCCACAGTTCTTGAATATTCTCTGGCCGTGGTATAAGGGTGAAGAGGAACCTGAGGAGCCGCCATCGGCCGGGGCATATGAATGCCCCTACTGCGATGATAGCTTTGGCAGCATTGCTGAGTTGATTGGCCATGTAGCAGAGGCTCACCCTGACAAACCACCGATAGGGGAGATTGACATACAATGGGAGTAAAGATAGCCAGGATGGCTAAAGTGCCAGTTGGTATAGCCCACCCGGTAATCGCCTTACCTCGGGTAGTGGCAAAACGGCCAGTGTTTACCTCCCTGCAAATACCGACCTACCCTGTCCCACCGCCGGCCGGAGCTGAGAACCTTGGCAAGATAAGCTGGGACCTGCCCGAGATGGTAAAGTATACCCCTGATGCCGAGGTATCTGCCTATGTCGAGATGATCAACCCCTCGGATGAGCAACGACTGTACTGCATAAGCTACTACTTCCTCAGCCCGGATGGAATCGTAGCCAGCGAGGACATATTGAGCTTTATGGCCGATTCCCAGCAGTTTCAGGCCTTCTACCTCCCGGCGCAGGGGGTTGAGCCAGCCTTCACCACGGTGTCATTCAGTGTATCAGAATACGACTACACCTTCGGGCTAAGGATGCTCCTCCTGGAGCTGGTTGATGGTACAGGGAAAGTGATCCAGGAAACCAGCCGGGTCGAGGTTATGCTTGCCTCGGAAGAAACCTACAGGGAGCACTATGGGACCAAATTTGAGGATTTCTTGCCAATGCCACCCAACGAGGGACCGCCACTGCCGAGGCTACTCGGCATGTACTGGCCCTGGTATAAAAAATTAGAATGAGGAGGTAGGGAGATGAATCTAAGCAAAGCGAACGGAGAGGATGGGCACATCGAAGTAAGGGAGCTGGTGATGGAAGACCCCGATTTTGAGTCAGAAACATCCCATGTCGCCCACGCCCTATTCCACAACCCCAAGACATCTTCATTTGATTATGAGTCTGAGCTGTATCTGGGGAAGACGATAGGCAACAAAGTCGTCACATCGGGAGTGAAGGCCTTCAGTCTACCAGCCGGAGGCTCGAAAACAGTGGACTTCTCGGTGAACATGCCTCAGCTGACCATCCCCGATGACAGCTTCCATGTCTACCTCGAGATTAAGCACCTCGGTACCCTGTTGATAACCTTTATCGGCACCGAGGATGTAGGTGTATTCGTCACACCGGCCGTAGAAGTCACAGATATTACTTGGGACTAACCCCGCGAAAGGAGTGCTATGCCTCAATTTGAGCCGGGTGGCGTCCATGGGGCCACGATAACCTTCTCCAACCCGAAGTCGGTGGGGTTCGACTTCGAGGCCATCCTCTGCATGGGGGAGGGCTGGGAGGAGAAGGCATCGGCCTCGTTCCACCTTGACGCCGGGCAGTCTAAGCCCATGACGTTCCAGGTGACCATGCCCAGCACTGAGGGGACGTATCCCGTCTACATCAAGGTCAACTCCGGGGGGGTCGTTATTGCCACCTTCGTCGGCACAGAGGACATAGTAATCGCCTCGACCGCCCTGGTTGGTCTTGAAATTACAGGCATAAATGTCAGCCCGACCACCCTAACGGCCGCTCGGCATGAATACGAGACTAGCCTTGGCCTCGGCTATTGGGGAGACACGTTTACCATCAGTATCACCTTTGCCAACCCCTTTAATTCCGATGTCTGGGTTAAGCCGGACTATGCCTTTGGGAAACTGGCCGGGGGGGAGTTCGGGTTTCTCGAAGGTGAATTACAGGGCTTCAATGCGGAGGAACTCCTCTATTTTCGGTTGCTTTTGCAATCATCGGCCATCGAGGGCGATTATTCACATGCCACCAGCTGGCAAAAACCCTACGATGCAAGGGGGCAAAATACTCTCAGTAACATGGCATTCGTCTACGACCCTGACGGTGTCCCAAGAGCGGGTGATGAGCGCTGGATAAGAATTCCAGCCGGCGGATCAATAACGACCGTGAAAGATGCGCACCTGAGTAGCGACCTGCAGGTTAAAGCCTTGCAGTGCACAACATGCGGGGAGATCATTACAGGAAGTGTAGAAGAACACTACGAAAGTAATCATCCCGGAGTCGAAATCACCTGTTGGTCATGGGGGGGGTTGAGCGGGTGCTATTTCACAGATGGTAGCGGCGAAGCCGTAACCACTGTTTATGTCCCGGCTGAAGGCGTTGCTGGGCTACATGACCTATGCGTGGTGGCTTGGAACGCCATCTACTTCGTCTACGACCCGGGGTGTGGTCAAACGAGAGTTGGTGGCCAGATTGTGACCCTAAACTGGAGGCTTGAGGAGCTGGTCCCAGTTGCCGCGGCGGTACCCGATGCGATCAATATAACAGGATAGTTTCAGAGGCAGGAGGCTCAGATGACAGCTAAAGAAATCCTCGATATAGTAAAAGGAGCGATCCGGCCCTATCTCGCCTTTATCTTCCCGACGGCAGTAGTAATAATCGGCGCTATAGTTGCATCCAGGCTTCTCCCTCCCGCCGTTGAGTTTATCGACAGGGATATAGCGCTGGTTATTATCGTAACCGTTCTAGCCGTCGTGAGCATCATTGTGACTGCGGCTACCAACATCATGGCTTTTTACTTCGGTGAGCGCGCAGGGAAGAAAAAGGAAGAAAAATAGTTAAGGAACACGCTGGTTCCCAGAGGTGAATATGGGAAATTCAAATAGCCTCTTCGATAGCATGGTGCGCGAGGCCATGGATGAAGTCGGCAAGAAGGGTCTCAAGGCCAGTGTTAAGGCGGTCACGCTGGCTGCCTTTGGGATGATGGCCGACAAGGTTAATTCGAGGATAAACCAACTGGTCAAACCGGCCTGGGTAATAGGGCTGTCGGTGGCCGCCGCAGCAGTATGGTGGATAATAAGTGAGATTATAGGGATAGGTTAAACCCACTCCGGACATAAAACGCCCCGCTGCACCTCTTCCAGCAGGGGGCTGTCAATGACGAAATCGCCCGGCAGCGGCGGTGTGCAAAGAGGCCCGAGTATATCACGCAGCTCGCCCCGGATGAAGACCACCTGAACCCCCTCGCTACAGACGTGCTGCTCGTTGCGGTGGTATTTCCCCGGTATCGGCATGCCGAACTTCTCGTGAAAGACCCTGGGGATTATGTGTAGCGGGATGCAGATAAAGTCGTACCGGGCCTTGTTGTCGCTGGCCAGGTCGATAGCGGCGAGCAGAACGTAAGGAATCCTCCTCCGATCATGCGCCGACTTCAGCCGCATCACCGCGACCTTCTCGCCGTATCTCTCGGAAAGCTGCCGCAGGCACACCCCCTGACTCGGGACACTCTCGAATATCATCGGCACCAGCAGTACCCTGACCTGCTGTTTACGAAAGATGTAGAGCCCCATCTCCCCCAGGTTGAGAAAAACGTGGTCATAGGGACCTATGCCCCACCGCTTTATTCTGGAAAAGCAATCGTCACGGTCGTTAACGTTCACCAGAACGTCGCATGGCTGGAGTTTGAACTGCTCTGTCACGTCTCTTCCTCGACATGTTTGAAGATAACCGGCCCGTAATTGAACGGCGGTTTTATACTCTTCACGATTTCGGCCATTTCGTCTGCGGTTAACTCAGGCGCCTCCGCCCCTACGAATATCTCCTTATCCTTAAAGTTCTTCTGTTCACAGTCACGGATAGCCTGAAGGAGTAGGCGGAGGTCCTCTTTAGTCAACTGTGTACTCTTGACTTGAAGATTAACTTTCATCTTTTTTATGTTACCTCCCCTTTAGTCAAAACCTGCCGCCTATGATACTTCGTGCCCGGAGATTGGCTTGCTCTATCTCCTTGATACGAGGTAGAGCCTCATCCATCGTGTTAAACCTGGTACGCCCATGCTCCATGTGAAGGCTGCCGGCGCAAATACCACACCACCGGTTAATACCCTGTGTGAAGGCCTGCTCACCCCGCCGCTCGGCTTCCTCGGCGGTCGTTTCCTGGTCATCCCAGGCGACGGCAATAACACAGTGCCGTTCAGGACACAACCATTGAGTTATCCAGATCATTTCTCAATTTCCCTCCAGTTCATACGGAAGTGGAGCCCTAACAATCACGTTGCCATCCTTATCTGTAATCCTGAGGAGACCTCCCGGAATAACTTCTTTCTTGACACCAGCTTCCTCCTCGGCTTTCTTCTTAAAAGCCACCAGCTGTTCATAGACCCCTTGGAGGCGTTGTTTTGTCTCCTGTTCTGCCGTGATTATTAAGGCGAGTAGAACCCCGGCCTCGAACGGATTTACTTTGATGGAATATTCTTTAAGTTCCATCATGTACCCTCACTCAGCATCTTCACCAGCCTTACCTCATTGGCCGCTTTCAGCTTCTCCAGCTCCTCCCTTGTTGCCTCAGATACGAGGATGGAGATATTGTCTGCGGTGCCCAAGACTTCGTTACCGGCCATTATCATCCGGGGGCCGAGGTCCACATTGACATTGGTCACCTTATCCCCCGGGCCCGTGATTTCATCACTCATTCTGGTTCACCCCCTTGGCAAAAATAACTTCCGCAGCGGCCACCACCTGCTCAACCTCCTGGGGAGTCGGCCGGTAGACTTCCATCCGGCGTTTAATTGTTTCCGGGAGACAATAGATAATCATGCCATGCTTGGAGTCCCAGATAGCAGCCCCTGTGTTTGCCACTGGAATCAAACGCTCCCGGTTCCATCTATCGGCCCATGCCCTGTTGGAGAAAGAACTCGGGGAGTGGGCAAAAACCGCCCTGGCCGCCTCCCGGCGCTCCACCCGGCCGACGCCGGCAATAAACCGCAGGAGATCCTTCTGCTCAGGGGTAAGCTCGGAGACAGCCTTCAAGATGCGGTCTACCTCCTGCTGCTGGTAGTCTTTAAGAATGAACTCCCGCGGCTCCAGGGTGTAGCTCGTCCCCTGCTGGGGTATTCTCCTGGCCACCTCGGCCGTGATGCGATTGATGTCAACGGCGGTGCCGTCCGAGGAAAGCCCCAGCAGTGCAAAACCCCTGCGCAGGGTATCAACCCCCTCCTGGACGCCGGCCAGCGCCTTGACTTGGCCCTCCAGGTCGGACACTCTATCCTTGGCCTGTTTTAGATTGGCCTCAAGCTCCTGGATCTCCCCCTCCCGGCGCTCCAGCTCCTCAAGTCGGGCTATGGCTTCAGGCGGAACCTTGCCCTGGCCGCCCCTGGCCATACTTTCCGCGGCTTCTCTAAGCACGTCGGCGATGTTTGACTTTTCCTTGAGCTGCTCTATCGCCTTCTCGGCGGCGGTCAGCTTCCCCTTCAAGACGGCAACCTCGGTGCGCTCCTCCGTTTTGTCCTTGAGCTTTTTCTCAACCAACTGGCGCAGGTCATCGATTGAGGCACGCTCAGACACCTCCACCCTCTCGATGGGGGCGAGCAAAGGGGTCTCGGCGCCATGCCGGGTGAGCCTCTGGCTGGTGATTGTCGACCGGAACGGCTCGGACGCCCACCCGTAGACAAAGAACTCGCCGGTGGCCAGGGACTTGAGAGAATCCGGCGGCACCGGCCTCATATAGTCTTTGACCGCATCGCGGTCCAGCTTCTCGGTGAGCTTGCCGAAGACCCTTATCCAGCACTGGGAGAGAGGCGTCTTATGCAACTCGGCCGGCCGCTGTGTTCCCAGGATGAGCTGCACCCCGAACTTTCTGCCCCCGGTGGCGATCCCCTTCACCAGGCCCACCCGGCGCATCACGTCGGCGCTCTTCTCCTGGGGACACTCCATCTGCGCCTCTTCCAGGAGCCAGATGGCCGGCCGTGCTTCGTTGACCTGAGCCTTCCAAAGCGCACGCAGGATTTTCTCCACCATCCGCCCGTAGACCTCCTCGTCGGTAAATACCTCTTTCAGGTTGAAATCGAGTATCTTACCCTGGCGGTATGCCTCAGCGTAGATATCGATGGCGTCCTCGACCAGGGGGAGATCGGCATTTTCCCCACCGACAACAATCACCCCGGGGAACTTCTCGGCGAAGGTCCAGTACTCGCCATGGGGGTCAATAAAGACCACCTGCAGGCCCTGCTCAATTGCCTGCTCAGCGATAAGAGCCATGGCCCAGCTCTTCCCCGAGCCGCTTTCACCGATGAAGGCAATCCTGAGCCCCTGTTTTTGAACCCGCCCGTCGCTGGTGTCAATCGTGAAATCTTCAGACAGTTTGAACCGCGGATAATCCGTCACCCCTCTCCTCCTTTCTACCTGGGGAGCGGTGTGCTTGACTGCATTGTACAGGGCGACTTCTCGAGAAAACCCCCAATCACCGATGTATTCGCTTCGCCACCCCCCAGGCTATATTGCCAGGCGCCGGCTGATCACGGCGACCGGTTCTTCGGCCTACCAAGAAACTCCCGCAGAATGGCAGCCACATAGCTAACACTATGCTTTGATTTCTCGGTTTGGCCGCCGGCCTCCCTGAAGGCCTGCCTGATATAATCCAGCGGCACGCCGCCGCCGGCGAGCAATTCATCCACCAGGTCCCTCATCTGCGCCAGCTCTTTCGCGGCCGGCTCGCGCGGAATATTTTTTCGGGGCTCTTTCGCCTTAACATGACCAAAGCAGTATCGGAATTGCTCTATCATCTGAGAAGAAATTTTATTTCTATCTGTGCAGAAACCAGTTGGTGAGGGCGAGGGTTTCTCACCTGAGGCAGAATTATTGCTCACCTGAGCAGTGTCCGAGGTCTCAGGTGAATTTCCTATTCCTATTCTGTTTCCTTTTCTTATTCTTTTAGGAGTTGGTAAGAACCCTTTAGGCTCTTGCTCACCTGAGGCAGAATTATTGCTCACCTGAGCAGTGTCCGAGGTCTCAGGTGAGACAGGCCAGTTAAGGGTCACTACTTCTGTTGCGCTTTTTTTATAACGAAGATGGTCCTGCCAGCCGTCCGGGGGTGCGTAGTCTGACGGCCAGGCCCACTGTAGCCTATGTACTTCCCACCAGTCGAGCATCTGGATGGTGGGGCCTTTCGTAGAGTCGTAGCGCAGGATAAGTTTCTGCGCCGCCAGCTCCTCAAGCAGCAGGGGGACTTCGGCCTTGGTGATGTGGTCAACATTGGGGCAGCAGGTGTATTTGATTTCCTCGGGGTCGCCGCAGATCCGGCCCTGGTCGTCGCCGTTTGCCCATATAAGAGGGTATAAGGCAATAGCCTTAACCGACAGCCGGGCATAACGGCGGTCGGTCGAGTAAAACTGGGGGAATACTCTCCCCCGGGCGGTAGTTCGCCTCATTTCTTACTCCCCGAGATTCGTTAGCTTTGTGGCTAGCCAGCGTAGAAACCGGTACGCCCACCTTCTATTAATGCCGTACATGGTGAAGCCGGATATCCTTGTCACTGTCTCATTGATGGTCACAGGGTTCTTCGTCTCGTTCAAGCATGGCTGCCCTCTTTCTTAAGGTTGTCGGGCCATTCGGGGCCTCGATACCGGCCTTGATGCCGGCAGCTTGCCCTGGATGGCCGTTGTCAGGAATGGTTGCACTAGAAGGAGAATCTGATTAGAGAAATGTTCGGCCAGCTCCGCTGTGTGGGCTCTCTCTACAGCGGCCTCAAAGCTGTCAAGGATTTCGAGGCTGTCAGTTAAATCCTGGGCCTCCGTCAGATCCTTAAGCACCTGCTCCTTCAGGTTAGACATCGCTATGGGCGTGCTCACGTCCCAGTTGCAGTATTTGTCGTATGGCATTATCCCGTTTCTCCTTTTATTGCTACCGGGTATATCTCGAGGATGACGCCGTTATTCCTGAATGCAGCTGGACCACCAAAGTTACCGCGCTTCCATCTCCTCTTTAATAAGAGTTTGCCTAAGATGTTTCTGGCGATTAACCGGTGGGCCTTACACGGTGCCTGGTACACCTGGCGGGTTTCCTGTGTAGGATTCGGTAACCGGTCCCAGCCGATCTTAAGCACCGGAATTGCAGCGTCAAAGGTTTCCTTTCTAATCAGTAGCTGCCTTAAGAACATTATCGGTACCTCCTCTATTGGTAGCGGCGGGGGATTCGAACCCCCGACCTTTAGGTTATGAGCCTAACGAGCTGACCTCTGCTCCACGCCGCAACGCCGCTACTGGAATTTAGGCCACTTCTCCTTAAATAAGGAAAAATCCTTTGCTTCGTCAGTGGTCATGTTTTAACCCTCCGTCTGGATCGGTTTTATGTGCTCGAAGTCCTGGGCTCCGGCGGCGCAATCGGCCTTATCGTTGCAATACCGGATATTTTGCTCTCCGGCGGCCTGGCCATTGATAATCAATGGTTTGGTAAGGACTGATATCTTGTCGTCAGGCCTGAGCTCTCCGCAGATATGGCAAGTCCACTTAATCTCCATCGGTTACCTCCAAATGTAAAGTATAAATTGTCACTTCACCCTTTATCCTTGAGTCATTTTTGCCTATCACCTATTTGAGGATAGGCTCCCCCTTGGCCAAGGGATATCTGCAGGGAGAGTAAATCTGTGTTACCGGCCCATGACAGTAAGGGCACTCGAGCTCACTGAGTGGGGTCTGGTCCTTTTCGGTAATATTCCACTTAATCTTGCATTTGTCGCACTTCGCTTTTTGAGCCATCCTTCACCTCTTTGCCACCATGAATCTTCACTTTATCCCCTTCTCCTTACCCAGCTGGTCAATTAAGATACCATCAAGGTGGTTGATCTCGTGCTGAAAAATCTGGGCCAGCAGCTCCCGGCCGCGGAAAGTCCTGGTAACACCAGCCGGGGTGAGTCCCCGGATCTTCACTATTTTGGCCCTCTTTAGAACGAATGTTCTGCCGGGTATGCTGAGGCAACTCTCATCAAGCCATCGGCTGCCCTTCTCATAGACCAGCTCGGGGTTGATGAGGACCTGGATATCTTTATCTTCAGACTGCGGGCTGGGGTAGAAAGCAAGTACCCTGACCAGCTCGCCCAACTGGGGGGCAGCCAGGCCCACCGGTTTCAGCCCTTTGCTGGGGTGAAGGCGCATAAACTCCGTCATATCGCCGGCCAGCGCCTTAATCTCGGAGTCGATTATTTTTACCGGCTCCGACTTCAACCGCAGTAGCTCGCTTGGGAGTGTAACTAACTCTCTCACACTAAAACCTCAGCTTCGCCACTTCCAGACCTATCAGGAATATGAGGAGAAGCAGTATTATGATCTCAATTCCAAGCATCAGCCTTTCTCCTTGCTATGCATTTGGCGGTTGACTCTCTGATAGTATCTCTTCAGCCTCCTCTAAGACCTTGCGGGCCGCATCGTCAGTAAACATGCTGCTCTGGGCGGCGCCATGCGCCGACCGCAAGGGCGTAAAACGGTGGTGCTTGGCCTGAATCTCTTCCCGGGAGAGTTCGACGTACTCCTCTGTGACAGAGATATTTTCATGCCCCATTATTTCCTGGAGGGAACGGGTATCGCCGCCGTTCAGGATGTAATTTTTGCCGAAGGCATGGCGGAGCCGGTGTGGCCCCATCTTGGGAGGGGTGATATCGGCTGCTCTTAGATGCTTGTTGACAACGCGGTAGATGCCGGAGGTAGTCAAGGCCCCTCTCTGTCCCAGGAACACATAGTCAGACCGGCCGTTGTTGATGGCCACCAGGTTGAGCAGAAGCCGGCGTGTTTCCTCGGAGATGAAGGCAAACCTCTGCCCTGTCTTCCCATCCACCACGACGTAGCCGTCGAATATATTCTGCCTGCGCAGAGACGCCGCCTCGCCGGCACGGCAGCCGGAATCGACCAAGAAAGTGAGGATCGCCATGCCCCTCACTCCGGGAGGTTTTGTCAGCAGCGTCATCAGCTCCCGGGCCGTGAGGCTGGGCTTGATCTTCTTGTGCCTGGCCGGCGGGTCAATCAAGTCCATCGGGTTGAGGAGACGGCGCCGCCGGCAGGTGAAGCAGTATAATGCCTTGAGAGTGCGATAGTAGCCGTGCCTGGTCTGTTCCTGCTCGTTCGGAACGACCTCGGCCAGGAACTGCTCCAGGGGCTCCGGCTTGGTGGGCAGCTTTGGGCAAAAATCGATGAAGCGCTTGAGGTTTCGCTCGTACCATCTGATTGTCGTCGGCCGCCGGTTGAGCGACCGGCGGTTGTAGAGGAATGCCTGCACCGCGGCTGCCGTATCCATCGGTTTACCTCTCTAGTTGTTTGGAATAACAGATAGCATAGACTTTCATATCCTCAACCGAGGTAAAGCAAATATTATCGGGGTCAATTACCTCGACATAGACTTCTTCGACTCCCTGCCCTTTTAAGAGGTTGATGATATCTTCCAGGTTGGTTATCCTGGTAGGGTTTGAACACTTAGTTGGGTCCATGGCTTACCTCCCAAAACGGTGAACAAACTCGCATGGAGATTAATAGTCTCCTTGCGAGTTGCCTTTTACCCTTCACGTTTAACCTCTCTTATACGCTAATCTTTCACTTCGCAGTAGCATTACAACTGGCACACCGCACAGAAATGACTTTTCCTCGGTCACTATTATCAAGGATGGACCCAGCCCTATTCTCAAACTCTACTACCTCCCGTGCTATAATGTAGCGGTCTTTATCCTTGCATGATTTTTTATGCTCGGCTACATATGGCATATTCCTCTCCTTCACGTGTAACGAGCTCACTCGCTTTTACTATATATGCCTCGTAATCATTGTTCTCCAGATCTGAATAGTCAGTCAGCTCCCCATGCGCTCTCACCCAAGAGGAAATAGCCGCTAATTGGTCTTTTAGAAGCCTGTCCACCGCTGCGTTCCACCCAGTAGTAAAATCAATATAACTGACACTAATCTCCTCCAGATCGGCCTTTGTGGGCTTTCGCGGTATCTTACATTCACTGAGATGTTTAGCCTCTATTTCTCGATAGGCGGCGGCTACCTCGGGACGTTCTCCACCGTCACAATCTTGGATTCTCCCGTTGATGCCATCCCGCCAAGCCTTGTTTAATTTGTTGAAATATTCCATCTAAAATCTCCTCCGCGCTTAATACCCATTACACGCTTTCGCCAGAGAGTTCCTCCCTGGTTATATAGCCTTTTACTGAGATGAATTTGGGAAGCTTAGGAAAGTCAAATATGGCCTGTTTCGCCTCTACGTAAAATACGTTCTCTATGCTAGTTCGGGACATATTTGCGAACTGCACGAAGAATCCTCCACTTTCGTGGAACTTATGAATAGTCAAGTCTGTGCCGGATGGAGGAAGCACCTCGAAACTTAACCCCCTCGTCTTTCCCTCTGGGGGCGTAGCCTGTATCTTCTTGATATCCATTATTAATGTTCCTCCCAGAGCGGGTACCGGTCGAGGTCCTGTTCCCTGATTCCCTTCTCAAGGATATCCCTGGTGGGCACTTTGTAAGCCACGCCGGTGGGCGCCCGGACGACTTTCTTGAATTCACCGAACCTGGCAATCAGGTTAGACACCAACTCGTCATGGCATTTTTGAGAGCAGGTAAGAGTCCTGCCATCGGTACAAGATGTGCCGCAGATAACACAGAACTTTAGGCCGTGGACTTCTTCGTGCATAATGCCGCCTCCCCGTTTTTCTAGGTGTCAGGACTGGAATTAGTTGTGGTTTGGTTCGCCGTCGGTGGTTAAACCGGCAGCATCGAGTAAAAACAGTTTTTCGGCAGGCTCTTTCAGCTTGAAGCAGACTCTGTCAATAAAGGCACGAGTTAAGGGGACTTTGCCGCTAGCCACACGGCATAGATATACCTTGGAATAACCCGTGGCCTTATTGAGATGGCTCCTCGTGTATATTTCGAACAATGGATGCTGATGCGGCATAGTTCACCCCCAAAATATAAATCGCACAGTAGCATAGTTTAAATATATTCTACCACAATGTCAATATATTCTTACGCCTTTTTTACAAATTATAGCTTGCTTTTGTTAATTGTGGGTGCTATAATGTCAAAAAGTACGAACACCATTAGGCAGAACGAAGCTATAAAATATAAGTCAAAAATAATTGGGGGGGGGAGTTCATGAAACGAGGGAGCCCAATTACTAACGGCAACAACGGAGCTAAAGGCCTGGGAACCTGGTTGAAAGAGAGATGCAAAGAGGAGCGCCTGTCAGTCAGGCAGGCAGCTGCTAAAGTAGGTCTAAGTCACGCCACTATCTCCGATATTATAAACGGCGGCCGACCTTCGGCGGCAACTATTGTAAAGCTGGCTGATGGTTTTGGTAATAATGACGAGCAAAGGGCGGAACTGAATGACCTACTGCTCGGTCTTAGCGGCTATCGAAGCGGAGGGAATAAAGCAGGAACGAGTGAACCCAGGGCCCGGGTGATTGATCAACTCAGTCACCTTGATCCCGGGCAACTTGAGATAGTAGAGCAATTGACCAGCTTCATTACTAAAGCAGGTCAACCGGGCATGAGAAGCTTGAGGTCGTCGACCGGTGTTCTGGTCTTGCCCAGACTTCGATTGAATTTTTATTTGAGCTTCGACGAAGGAGAACCGGAATTAGGTAATTTTCCTAATCTTCCACCCGATATGCAGAAGACCATCGTCGATTTAGCCAAGCGCTATGAGAAGGAGATAAGGCAGAGCCCCGATTCACAAAAGGCGGACGGGCAATCCTCCTCTAACAGTGATTAAGGGCTCTGCCCACATAGTGTATGAAATTATTACCATTTTGTCAATGCAGGTTTTACCGGCGAACACAAAGAGAAAATATTCAACTCAAGGCGAAGCTAGAAAATAAAATAATCAACTCAGGTAGAGCGGCTGCTTTTTGAGATGTTTAAATATATTACCATATATTGCCTAAATGTTCTTACAGATTTACACTATGATAATGCTGATTGCAAAGCTAAAAAAGGAGGATTGTCAAATCCGCCGACCATTTCGTGTCCCTGTAGCTCAGCTGGATAGAGCGGCTGCCTTCTAAGCAGCGGGTCGCAGGTTCGAATCCTGCCAGGGACGCTAACTTGGCTATAAATTGAGGCTGTCTTAACCACCTAAAGACCGGCAGCGGCTAAGATATCAGGTA
>Ga0315538_1000134_pt1 | contig 47845 bp, 93 predicted proteins | sample SalMarSW160230MG_2_FD_203834 | JGI IMG/M metagenome (GOLD analysis project Ga0315538, IMG submission 203834) | Salt marsh sediment microbial communities from the Plum Island Ecosystem LTER, Massachusetts, United States - Salt Marsh Sediment SW1601-230 ...
GCGCCGACGAGTCCAGCAAAAGCAGATAGATATGTAATTGCCGGTACTCCTACAGACGCCTGGGTAGGACACGGCGGCGACATCACCTACTACGATGGGTCAGATTGGCAATTCGTAGGTGCATTTGAGGGTATGTGCTGCTGGGTGGAAGATGAGAATGAATTCTATAAGCATAATGGGGCTAGTTGGTCTCGATATACAATACCTACCGTTCTTGGCGAAAAGGGAGTTTGCATTGCGCAAATTGAGAGCGATACAGACGTAGCGGTAGTGGACGGTAAGATAGCTTTTACTGTTCCTTTATCTCTGGATGGAATGAATTTAGTAGATGTAATTGCTTCTGTTCATACAAAGGGAGTTACAGGCACAACGGACATTCAGATTAGGCGTAGAAGGGCGGGTGCTGAGGCTGATATGCTATCTACTAAAATCACAATCGGTGATGAGTGGTTCGCCTCAGATGAGGTTATAGACGAGGCTAACGATGATGTAGAAGACGGAGACCAGATTTACATTGACGTAGATGCTATTCATTCAGGCACAGCTCCTAAAGGACTGTCGGTTGTCTTGACGTTTAGAAAACCCTAAGGAGGACTAAATGATTATAAAAATACTAATTCAGGTGAACCAGATTCATCCCCAAGGTGTATTATGACTAAAAAAGAAGCTGTGCAAGAATGTAAAGCTCATTGGCAACCAGTAATACAATGGGCCAATAATTTTGATCCCGATACGTTAACACTTGAGCAGGCAAAGAATTTATTAAGCAAAGCTCAGAAAATGTATCAGTGGACTTGCACGCTCTGCTCGATAATGAATCCAGACCCTGAAGCGGGACTTAATAACTGCCTGGACTGCCCTGTTTATGCTGTGTGCCAAAAAAAGCAACTATCCGAATATAAAGTATTTGTTCACTGTGTCCGTATGCTTAGGAAGATGTATAAGCTACGCGATGATTTTATTCCAACTGCTAGATGCCAATCGTATTGCCCTAAGTACGAGGATTGCTTGGCAGCGGTAGGATGGAAGGCAAGGGGTAAAATTTGTGCGAAATTGCTCTACAACGTATTTAAAGAAGTTCCCGATAAACTCCAACAGATCGTAGATAGGATGTAAAAATGGCTACATTCTCTATTGCTGCTTCACTGGATGATAATTTTTCTCGTGAAACGCTCGACCCAAGCCCCAATTTCCCAACGTACGATTTCGTATGGTTTGGTAATAAAGGGGATGTTGCCTATAGAGGATATTTGCGTTTTTCGATTGATATACTCAAGGGTTCCACCATTACCGATGCAAAATTAACATTTCACGCCTATGGAGCTACTAATGGTGCTTTTACTGCTAAGATTGGCTTGCTAGACTTCGACAGTTGCCCTGAGTTTAAAGATGAAACTGACCCCTGGGACATGGCTGTGACTGATGATCCAGCCGAAGTTGATTATCCTCCAACTGATCCTTGGGTTGATAATACTGACTACGATAGTCCAGAGATCAAAACACTAGTTCAGGGTTTCATTGATAGGGGCGGCTATTCGGTTGACAACTATATTGGGCTTAGACTTGATTATAACGATGCATCAAAGAATGACTACCGAGCATTCGATTCTAAAGACCTAACAGGGGGAACAGTTGCTGTACTCACGGTTAATTATACGCCACCATCAGCCTACACCCCCAAAGTGATAATGATACAATGTTCACCAATGGCCAAGAAAAATGGGATTTATAGAAGGCTCAAGAACCTCTGGGTTCCACGTAAGAAACTCTGGCTACCGACACCACCAGTCTGTGTTCCCAGAGGAATAATGGTGCAGTAGGATGGTGGCTTTGAAGATAGCTTCATATTTGAAAATAATGTTAGGAGGTGTAATATGCCAGCGATAGAGTTTCCCAAAACCATACCCGAGGGGGCCCTGGTTCCCGTCTATCCACCAGACCCCATAGAGACGGGCAAATACTACGAGCATGTCTATGACCTTTATGTTATGGAAGGCGTATCCATTGAAGAGGCTCGCTCTTGGGTCTATGCAGCTATGAACGAGGCATTGAGGAAGCTCGACCTCACCCTCTACGATATGGGAGGAAAAGGGGCCAGAGGTATGTTCTGCGTGATCTTCTACAACATAGGACCCACTATCAGAAAGCACAGCGACCTAGATGCCCAGTTCGGCTCCGAGCTGAATGAGGCGAGCGGCTACTCCGTTACCGGAACCGATGCCCTGTTTATGAACGAGTGGGTAGCGAAGAAATTCGCTTGGTGGCTCTTGGGGATAGGAGCAGCCATAGCTAGTGTAGCCATAGGCACGGCAGCCAAGAAGAAAAAAAGATGAAGTGGAAGGCAGAGGCAGGAGTTCCGGCTGACTACTGGTTCGCCAGAACGCTTGATTGGATACATAAGGTAAGGCCCAGGGAGGATATGGTCCTTCCGCAGCCAGCGGTGGTGAGGGTGAAGTTCGATGTCACGACTGCGGTCTCCCTGACGAGGGAAGAGGCACGGCTGAGCTTGCAGTCCTTTCTCGATACCGCCAGTTCATATTACAACCTGTATGTGCTCTATGCCTGCTATGACCCGTTCGGAGGAACTGTCCTTCTGGACATTGAACTCTACGAAGATGAGGCCATATTCGAGGCTATAACCTTTGCGGCGGGCCTGGTCTCTCAGTGCCTCGGAGCCGCCTATGTCTATTGGGACAATATGTGCGATTTCGCCTGGCTGGACTACTTCGAGGTCACGGCCGTCACCGCAAGCTATGAGGTGCCCATCGCCTACATAACCGAGGAGCCAAAGTTCCCCATCTTTGTTTTCGCTGGCCTGGGGATGCTCGGCCTTGCTGTATTGATCACCCGGCCTTGGAAGCAGGGGGACTGGAAGAAATGATTGAGGAGCACATTACTGATAAACCTATCATACCGCCTGAGTTAGAGCCATTAGCACAGGAAGCGAGAAAATATGATGATTTTCAAAAATTTAGTGATGATTATTCCTTTAGGCAAATGAGGGGACGATATTGGCATATTACAGACGATCCTCATTTCAAATTAAAAAAAGAATATGCCCCAAGGGATTTATCATCTTTGAGTGCTGGATTTACAGGATTATACGTAGGGTTAATGGTTTCTTATACACCAGATGTTTGGAGTGAGTATTTCCCGAACAGGAAATATGCTGTAGAGGTTCGTTTCCCTGAAGCAAAAAAGAGTAAGGATTATACGATAGTTGAACGTGGTTTTGGCCATGAGATATTCATTAGAAATCTTGATAAAGTGGAAGTTGGAGAAATTATACCCATAGAAGAGGCTATTAGAGAAGAGGAGCAATATAATAAGATAATTCCTCAGAGCAAAGAAAAACTTAAATCCTTCTGGGAAGCCGCAAAGAAAGCCTCTCCTAAGCGAACAGAAGAGCACATCACATGAACGAGAAAATAGCCGAGAATTTGGGACTGCTTCTGAAAAACAGAAGCTCCGATACTAAGAGAGCCTATCTATTCTTCATCAAGAGGTTCCTTACCTTTGCGGGGCTGAAGGAATCTTTCGATGAGTTCGACATAAGGAAGTTCTGCGCCCTCCTAGAAAAGGAAGGAAAGTCACGGAGCTACATCAACTCGGCCTTCTCCGCTATAAAGATGCTCCTCAGGGCAAAGAAACAGCCCCTTATGATTAGCTCCAGGGACATACTTCCCAAACTAAAAGAGACCGAGCAGCCTACTATGGCTTCCGACAATGTGAGAAAACTGATTAAGGCTGTGAGGGAGCAGGGCAGCCAAAAAGAGAGATTTTACCTTGCCCTCTCTACCATATATGGCCTCCGACAGGGTGAGATGGAGATAGCCTCCAAGAAGGACATAGATATAAATAATGGCACTATCCTGGTTCATACGGAGAAGGGGGGAAGGGTGAGAAAGCACCTTATCCCTGAGCCGGTCTTTCACATAATTGCTGGCTTTTCCTTCGATGGAGGCTCCGATCTCAATATGATGTTCAAGCGGATTTGCTCTCTTGCCACAGTTAAGAGAAGGCCCAAGGAGGTCTGGCACTCTCCGAGAAGAAGGCTCATAACCGAGCTGATCACCAGGGGAGTGAAGAGGGAGGAAGTGGCTAACTTTATGAGGTGGAAGAATACGGCGGGGATCACGAGCTACAGGAACAGGAACGATCCTACGGCAATGGTGGATAAGTATTACCACCCGGAGGATAGGGCAGTGGATGAGGAAGTGTTTGAGAAACACCCATTTTTGGGGAGCTGGCAATGAACACCCAAGTCACCCAAACTCCGGTAGAGCTAATTGAACACCTGAAAGCCCTTGAGCGAGTGGCCTTACCTACCTATATCGAAAGGCGGGGAACCACCGCAGGACACGACTGGATTCTCATAGGTGCCAACCAAGCCGAGCTTGACAAACTGGGCTTCTCCCCCGCTTTCTGGACAACGATAACAGAGCTATGGATAGTGCCAGGAAGAGCACACTTGGGGCTGATAGAGTTGGTAGGCTATATTACCGAGGGGCTAGATACGGAGTTTGAGAAGGCAAGGGCGATAGCGGAGTGGGTGTATAAAAATGTAGAATACGTGATAAATACCGAAGCTCCCCCCTGGGAGCTGGTAAAGCCCGGAGTGACTGGAGACTGCTCTAGTTTTACTCCGCTTGTCTGCACTCTTTTAGGCATTGCCGGGATAAAGTGTTGGGGGAAGCAGACGGCGTTCTGGCAGGAGCCTAGATACTCGCACATGTACACTTTGGCACTTCTGCCCGACGGTTGGTATTGCGTTGACCCTACGGCACAGCCAGTTATGAGCAGGGAAGTTCACGATGTGAGTGCCTATGGCTTATATGAAGTGGACGAAACCTTTGGTAATATTCCACCTGTCACTGGCCCCGATCAACAAACTGTTTTCCCTCCTTTGCCATCTTGGAGCGAGTTCAAGAAGATGCTCCCCTGGCTTGGAGTGATGGGGCTAGGACTTGCTCTGACGGTGGCAGTGGGGAGGAAGTAAAACAGCTCAATGAAAGGTTTTCTTTAGGTCCAACAGGCTATCCAAGAGAAAAGGCACGTTCTCAATTCTTCTAACCAATACTCGCAATTCATTTGAACGATTTAGAAAAAGTTCTCGTATTTTAGCAGGAATCTTATGCTTAGAAATAACAAAGACGCAGAGGAAACCACCAAAGAAAAACCTATAGCAGTTATGGTCTCGTGCCCTGAAACGGTCAAAAAGAATAATGAACTTTCTCAAATGATTATTGGGCACCATAATGGCGACAAAAAAACATCCATAGTCATCCTCATTCCCAGGCTCTCCTGCCAATATCATTTTTCTGACTCTCTCTTGGTGATGATGTCCAAGTCTGACTTGCCTAAACTGCTCTAAATTTGACACGCTAGCACGCCACAACATAGAGAGTAAAAAGAGTTTGAATTTCTCGTAATTAATACCTGTGAATAGAATATATTCTCCGTGTTTTTGCCCATTTTGTTTTACATATTTTGGGTTATGCCGTCCATACAGTGTTTTTTGAGCGTATTGCTCCCATCTACTTATTGTTTCCTCGCATCCTCCGCATAAGAGGAATTCTCTAAGCCCTTTTTGCTGATAGCTAAACCTAGGCAAATCCGTTGTCTTAACCATTCTAAAACGATGCTTCTCGTCATACAGACCCGTATATTCATACATAAACTCAGGAATTATATGGGACTTCTTCAATTTCTTTTTCTCCAAACAGAGTTCACATTTCATCTCTTGTCACTCGTATCAAATGAGCTTCCACCAAATTATACCATAAAGAAAAAAGAAAGGGAAGCGAGGGAAGAACAGGCTAAAGAACCCCGCTTCCCCAATTCTTCCCTATGGTCTCGTCATCATTGTCCCACATTTTGGACACTTGATTTGGTAACAAGGAGTGCCGACTTGGTGGGAAACCCTCGTCCCACACTTCGGACACCGGCACTCTCCGCCTGGGCCGAGACCTTTTCCTCCAGTTCCTCGAAAACGACCTCTACTTACCATGATTACCTCCTTATTTTAACAACGCCTGGCAGTGCCCATGAGAGCTGACCTTGAAATGCTCTGTATCAATTCCCACTAATTTCTTGGCCTTGCCTGTGAAAATATGATGCTCAGCAATGAAACGGGCAAGCTCGACCAAGAACTCTCTCTCCTCAATGCTATACAGGTTCCAATGACGGTGCCAGCGAGGACCGGAGCCAACCACGAGTATGCGATATTTATAGCCTCTGGGCTCCAGATCCTCACAGGCGACCACCTGGTTCACCGTATCATGGAGATACCATTCCGTTTTCCTCCGTATCGGGCAGAATGGGCAATTCATCTCTATTCCTTCACATCCTTGGCATCAGGGAGTCCAGGGATCAAATGGTGAACTATATCAGCCATCTCAACCCCCATAATCACATCATCGTCCAAGCTCTTCCTCAACGCCTGAGCAGCATCAGTATGCTCCGTTAGGTCAACCTTGAAGGGGATTATCCCTTCTCGGAGAAGAGCCTCCAGCACCCTCAGACTTATCTTGACAAGTTGCTTCTTAAACAGCCACACCAGCAACACTTGCCACATTTCATACCTCCTTTTCAAAAATGGTAATGCCGCTATCACTCCCAAAGGAGCAATAGCATAGGGTAACAATTTTCGTAACTCCTCCTCTTTCATCTCTCTGTTCGCTCAAGAATGATGTCTAATACCATAGATATGAATGTCCAGAAGTGAAGACTTCCTTCCCAGTAACGTTTGGTTGTCAAAATGAGTTCCACAATTTTTTCCGGATCCTTCACTCCATCACAGTCAAAAAGAACTCCCACAGAGTTAGGGTCCATAGTAAAGACCTCTTTCAGCTTGATTTTTACTGACACTTAGCTCACCTCCTTTATAAGCTAAATACTCTTCCCGCCTTTTCTGCCACTTCGGCAAACTCGGCGAATTTCTTGCCAGCTCCAATGAACATCGTTGCTGCACATTTTCTGCATATATCCGCAGGTAGTTTGGTTTCGTTACTATGAACAAACTCTATTTTCATACCAAAATACCCCATACCGTCCCAAATATATTTAGGCTTTTCGACAATATCTTCTTCACAAACAGCTTGTTTGCACTTGTCGCAGATAACAGCCTTAGCCATCTACCTCACCTCCTTGGTAAATATATCGATATAAATTGTACCGGGGAGCTTGTCTATAAGGTCGAAATTCTCTCCCCTGTTATAGTCAAAGTAAAACTCCGAGTGATGTTTCTCAGTCGGAAGCGACACATGAATAAAGTGAGGCTTCCACTTTCTATCAAAGTAAAGTATCAGCTCGCCCACGGAGTAATGACAGTGAGTATAAATCCAGCTATAGACTTTAAAGAGTTTATTCTTGTCCCTCATGGTAAAATCCACCGCACAACTCAATTCAAAGAATAGATGGTCACTCAACTTTGCTCCTCCTACGGCAAAATTCAATTCTGGGCTTCTTTTGCCACTGGTTATCAAAAAAGGCTCTTTATAAAAACCTCTTGGGAGTTCCAGAATACAGCTACACATATAAAATAACTTCACCAAGTCAGGCCAGAAAAGGTCTATTTCTTTAGCCAGATCTGGATATTCAGCCGAGACCTTGAACTCCGACTCCGAGAAATACTTAGTTATCTTCATTTATAGACTCCTTATAAATCCCGCAATCATATTAAGCACATAGGGAAGCCACTTAGCTTTTTTGCGCACCTCTGCCAAGAACTGCGGATCTTCAAGGATGGCACCAACAGCCTGGACCATAACTCTAATATCTTTCCACTCGGGAGGCTTGCCCTTCTTCATCTGCTCCTTGAGGTTATGAGCCCGTCTTTCGATGACATCCAAAGCGGTGATGATGAGCTTCATTTTAGCTCCTTTTTCCTTTCTTTATACCTTCTGTACTCCCGAGTATCAAACAATCTTAGTAAACCCAATGCCAAGGGAACCAAACTAATAAAGAAAATCGGAACCATTCCAGTGCCATAAAATAGAATATAGGTAAAAACACTCGAACCTATCAACAACAAAGAAACCCTCATTTTACCTCCTTCAACTTCTTCCTCGGCAGGCTCGGCACCACCTCTACCTTTTCTATATCAACCAGATAAATGGGCTTGGAGATTGCTACTGTTTCCCCTTTCAGCCAGTTCCTCAGAGCCATGATGAGAAGCGAGACTTTCTCCTTTTTGTCCAACCGGTAATAACCCTCTCCAGTGGGATTGGACTGAATATCTGGCTGTCCCGGAGTCTGTCTTACCAAGCTGAATCTCCCCTGCTCCGCTTTGAGATAGAAGAGATGGCACATCCCATAGGGGTCTTGGCAAGTCCAGGCCACGATGGCGCCCTTTTTGCGGAGTTCAGCCTTTCTCTCTTTAGTCAATTCTCACCTCCAAGAGTTTTTTCCAGATATTAGCCTGGCGGGTCTCAAGCTCGGTCTGCCTCTTCATCAATTTGCTCATCTCCTTTATGATGAGATTGCTCAGAGTAACAACATCTCCCAAGATTTCGGCCTCGGTTAGCTGATTGACCTGGTGGAGCTTTTCCCAGTGCTCGATTAGCCCTTGGTATTCTTGTTCGAGGGTCTTCTTCACACCTTCTCCTTGGCCTTCTTGAAGAGGATAAACTCCCGTTTATCAGGATCGACCTTGAACCTGGTGGTCACATCGGGCAGTTGGATGGTCAGCTTGCCGTTCTTCTTGGTGATCTCTACCCTCACGCCGCCGCCTATCACCTGAACCCCTTCCCCATGATTGAAGGTTGTCTCGTCCCCAAGCTCATAGACCCGTCCCTTTTTCTTAAAGAAGATTACCTTCATTTCTGTTTCTCCAAGAACCTCCCTATTTTATCCTTGAGGTTGCCAAACTCTACATACAGGCGGTTGTCAGTTTTCTTGTGAAGCTCATCCAGTCTCTTGCGAATCAAAAGATCCTTCCTCATCTCATCGCAGAAGTCCCTTATGTCTTCAAGACTTCCTTTCCTTATCGGCGGGGGAGGTGGTTTGAGGATAGGCTCCTCGGGGAGAATCTCCTTTAGCTCCTCCGGTTTTTCCTTACCCTTTTTGCTAACGAACCAACCAAGAAAAGCCCTCAGCCACTTGGTGGGAAGATAGTTTAGGAACAATTTTTATCCTCCTTTTTAGGGTCACTGGCATATTTGCATAGACCCAAAACCAAAACAGCAGCGAGCACTCCGACCCATGCACCTGCTAGAAACAGGAGTATTTTTATGAACATTTATTTTCTCCTTCTTGCCCCAAATATCAGAAATCGAAATAACCTCAGAAGGTCATCCAGCCAGCCCCTCCAGCATTGAAGCTCATAGTAGCACTTGCGAGGATATTTTTCAGAAACATGGCCGTAATAAAAACATTTTTGTCTAGGACAGAACATTTATTTTCTCCTTATCCCCAGCCAAGGCAAAGTCCAGGCGGAGATGATCGGAAACCTGCTCCGATAGTCAACGGAGAACCTTGGCCGGGGCTATTTTGCTTTCTCCTCCCATTTCTTCAGCACCTTATCCAGTCTGTCCAGCCTCTCCCTAACCTTCTTGGAGAGCTTTCTCTCCGCCCACACCATCCAGCAGAACATTGCCACGAAGAGAAAAGCGAAGACTATTTCCACAGTTTGGCTCCTACCTTTTTCTCCTCATTCTTATTCTCCAATCATCGCACTCAAATTTGATTACTCTGCACATCTCTACTATCCTCGAAGCTATCCGTGGATCAATTTTCTCCTCTATCTCTGGTAAGTCCAAGTTCGAGGTGATGATAGTGGACTTGAGACGATCATTCCTTCCATCAATGATGAGATACAAGGTTTGCAAGCTCCAGTCGGTTATCTTCTCCACGCCCAGCTCGTCTATAGCCAAGTAGTCGTAATCCACAAACTGGTCAATCAGACTCTCCTCGCTGTCGGAGGACTCTCTTTTGAAAGCCTGCCGGATCCTCATCAAGAGATAGGGAGTCTTGACAAAACGCCAGTGCAATTCGCCTTTCAGAGAGAGTTCACGCAGGATCGCTACCGCCAAGTGAGTCTTGCCTGTCCCATTGGGGCCGGTGAAGAACAACCCCTGACCAAGCCCGTGCTTCTTGACGTACTCTCTGCTTATGCGCAAATTCTTCTTTCTGTTCTCATCCACCGCTTGGAAATTCTCAAAGGAGCAGTCCCAAAATCTCAGGGGGATGTTCCTTACATTCAGGACTGCATCAATCCTCAACCTTATGCTCTCGAAGCGCTGTTTTTGGGTTTTCTTCCGAAGAGTGTCAAGGTGTTCCTCGCAAGCTAGGATGGGGATTTCCTGGTCTTGCCCGATTTTAAGCTCCTTCCAAGTAAGTAGCTTCCCGCACTCCTTGCATTTGTAGCCAACAAGGAGACCGCTACTCGTAGACTCCTTGATACTTTTCACTTTCTTTCCAGCCTTTTCTATCACCTCTTTTGCTAGGTTCCCTGCTTGTTCCATGCCTCCCCTCCTGAGCAATTTTCAGCCAATTCCTGAACCTTGAGCGGTAGTTTACCTTTTTCCTCAGGTTCTTTTTATTGTCCAAGAGCCAGACTTTCCACTTCTTCAGTTCCTCTAGAATCTTAATCCCTGGGAAGTCTACCCAGAGGGTTCGCAGGAACTCCAAGTCCAGCTTGTAATCAAAAGGATAGCCAGAAACTCCTTTGAGGAAATTGAGGATCTCTCGTTCCTCAGAGTTAATATTGCTTTTGCCAATCCACTTTTTGCTTTTTAATACTCCAATTATCATTCCTTTGCTTGCCCGTGTAATGGTGATATAGCGGCAATTCTTGAGAGTCTCTAGGTGTCTTTGAGCTGTCCTCCAGGACTCTTCCAACTCGTCTGCTATTTGGTCTATCGTTATCGGCTTCTTTCCTAGGACCCAGCCAATGCCATCTTCTTCGGTTGTTGTCTTGTCGATGCACCAAAGGAACTCCCAGACCGCCTCTCCCATTTTTTTTTTATGGCCGTTCTGGAGGAGTCCTGAATATACAGGGAAGGGCCAACTTTTTTTTGGGGTTCCTTTAGTCATTGTAATATCCTAATGCTTTATCTCTGTAATAAGTCCTAGTTTGCTATTGCAGAACTGCATTGAAGAACTTGAAAAGTGATATGACAAATGTGGCGCAGTGATGTGACAAATCTGTCATATCACACCTGACAAATCTGTCATATCACTTGTCAAATATGTCATATCACTCAACCCTCATCTCCTTTCACGCTAATTCTAAATCCACTCCCATCTCCGCCAGGCACTCCCTGCAGAACCCGTACTTCTTTTCTTTAGTGCTTTCAAGGTTTTTATTGCACTGGAAGCACCGCTTCCAGATTCCACTTTTTACCTTTTCATTAAGGTCCAGTATTGCCATTTTTCCTCCTTTCCGCCCAGCGGAGCAACGAGATGATGTAACTCGATCTATTTAAATTTAAGAGCTCCGCTGGGCCCTTGTCCCCTTCGCCAAAAGGGTTTTGTATCAACCAGCCGGAGGGATGGGAGTTTTTTCAAAAATAAGGACATCCTCGGAGTCAATTTTCTCCACCTCAGGGAATTTCTGTTGATAAAGTATCCGCCAAAAAGAAGGGTGCTCAATTTTGCGGTAATAAATTTCTCTAAAGACAAAGCCTGCTGCCTCGGAGAGTTTTATGGTATCTTTCCCTAAACACACTCTTTTTTTATCTCTGATGAAATCCTTGGTGATGAGGATCATAAGACCCCCGGGCTTCAGAATTTTGAAGCATTCGCGATAAACTTTCAGCATCTCCCCGAGATAGGTTTTGCCTTTGAGATTACCAATGTTGTCTTCATTATCGGAGTAATTTCGGAGTTTACGAGAGCCACCCGCATTGAATTTTTCTGAGGTAGGACCTCCAGCTTTGCCAGAAATAGTTTGTTCAAAAGGTGGGCTGCTGACAATTTTATCGGCATATCTCATTTTAACCATTTTAGGATCTCTTCCACAAATACCGCTATCAGTATGTCTCTTTGAATCCATTACACCAGAATAAGGTGGACTCGTGATCACTTTATCTATTTTCCCATGCGGAAGATTCCCTATGTTTTTTTGGTCCCTCTGAGTTCTCCAAGTATCAGCAGGCTCATCAGTATAAGGTTTCATTCCTGCGCGGTCTTTTCCACCGCCATCCATTCTGATCTCGGAGTAGGGTGGGGAAGTGATTACTTTATCAATTTGACCATGCGGCATGTTCCCTATGTTTTCGGGATTATCCGAGTATTCAAAACCGCTCTCTCTTTTCTGCTTTCCGAGATAGTTGGTTTTATGCTGAACTTTGCCACCGAAAGGAGGAGAAGTTACAATCTTATCAGCTTGTCCATAAGGAAGATTGCTAATGTTATCTTTACTTCCTACATTCTCAGGCATATAGCTTCTTTTTCCTATATCGTGGTCTGGAGCTTTAGAGCCTTTATAACCCTTTTTGGCTATGCCTCCGCCTGACTGGGCTTGGCCGAAGGGAGGGGAGGAGATAATTTTGTCTGCAGTACCATAGTTCAAATTTCCTATATTGTTAGGATTTTCTGGTTTACCCTTTTCAGCTTTTTCAAAAACCCTTTTTCTCGCCTCTGATGTGAAAGCATGCCCTTTTATTTCCCCTTTCTTTACTTTCTCGGTAAAATCTTCTGCCGATTTTTTCATAAATTTTAAATCATGATGAGCTTCTACTCCTGAATATGGCGGACTTGTAACTATTTTATTCACTTTCTCTTTCATTATTTTCTCAAGCTCCCGGGCATCTCCCTGAACTACAATACTTTTCCCGATTTTCATAAACATATCTTTCTTGGCTATTCTTTCTGTCTTCTTAATATTAGCTCGGGCCATCTTCATAAATTTCTCTTCTAGCTCAACTCCGATAAATAAAGAGTTCGGGAAAAGCCTCATTCCCTCAACGCCAGTGGTAAAAATTCCTGCCATTGGATCTAAGACTATATCTCCATCCTGAACAAATTTTTTCAGGATCCAGTGCATCATGGGAATTTGAGCTTTAGCTGGGTGGCTGATACTGGTAGCTGTATAGTATTTCTGCCTTATTTTTTGGTTAGAAATTTGCGGTAGTTTGATATATTGTTTATTCTTCATCTAGCACTTTCCTCATTCGTTTCCCTATGGCTTCGACTACATTGACTGTCACAGCATTACCAAGCATCTTATATCTTTGAGTATTACTTACTCCTTTTGTCCAGTTATCAGGAAAGCCTTGGAGTCGTTCACACTCAATCGGAGTAAGACGGCGTATTCGATAATGGCGTAATGGCTTATCATGGTGAACTCCCATCTGGCGGAGATAGCCATCGCAGTCAACTGTATTGACAACCAGAGGCACATTCCCACCACCTGTTCCATAGTGTTTAGTTACACAGGGTTCTTTCTGAACTCTTAATTCCCTCGCTTGTCGCTTATCGTGAATTACCATTGTTCTCTGTCCGTGATCTAGCCAACCTTTATGATAGTTAGCATCTAAACAGTTCGCTGTTTCATAATTCGTGTTATTCGCTTTGTCTGATTGTTCGAGAGGAAATATTTCTGATCCGGTTGCCTCTCCAAGATGTCCGACAATGAACACACGCTCCCGGTTCTGGGGAACGCCGAAGTTCTGGCTGTTAAGTACCTGCCATTCACATCTATACCCCAAGTTGGAGAGAACCCCAAGTATAGTCTGGAAAGTTTGGCCGGCTTGGTGACTAAGTAAGCCTTTAACATTTTCGAGCAAAAAATATCGGGGTCTTTTGTCCCGGAGAATCCTAGGGATCTCAAAAAAGACAGCCCCTCTGGTGTCCTCAAATCCTTTCCCTTTTCCAGCGATGCTAAACGTTGGACAAGGGAAGCCAGCGCAGAGCAGATCGTGGTCTGGGATTTCTCTCGAGGGAATAGTTCTAATGTCTCTAGTATCTGGCCTTTCACCGAAGTTTTTTTCGTAGATTTTGGCACAGTATTTGTCCCATTCGTTTGACCAAACACAAGTAAATTGTTTCGTTCCCAAGAATGACTTGATAGTGGTGGGGTTATTTTTACTTCCTTGTTGAACCCCTTGTTGTGTCCTCTCGGTAATTGTATCATTCGCTTTTTCAAGCCCATACCTGAATCCTCCTATCCCTGCGAACGGGTCAATGAAGGTGATCTCATTCTTCATCCCACCTCACCGGCAGCCCCATAATCCGCTTTCTGCTCAGAAACCTCCTCAGGGGCTTGTGCCTTATCTGCTTAACTATCGTCTTCTCCTTCATCGGCTTGAGATGCTTGATCTTGGAGGCTATCTTCCTCACATCGTTCTTGACATTCTTATACTCGTTGTTCGCCTCCGCCTCACAACCGAACTCCCTGACAATTATGACGAACCTGCCATCCTGGATAACCTGCTCTTGGCAATCGGAGTGTTTAGCTAGGAATGATTGCATTTATTCCTCCACTTCTTCCAAGAAACTAAAGGCTTCCTTCTTGCTCATAAGAATCAGTCGTCCGTCGCTACCCCGCATGTGCGCATAACCGAGGGACTTGCCATCGAAAACTGCTATTTCACCTTTTTCAGCACTATAGATTAACGGCAGTGCCTCCACATAGAACTTTTTCTTAAATCTATATCTCTTATTGGAACTGAGTTTCTTTAGCTCTTTCATTGTTTTTTTCCATCAATTTTAGTCTCAGGTCAATATTCTCGGCGGTGAGCCGATGCGATATCATTTCCTTGAGCTTTTCAAGATGATCTGTGCGTCTTGTCAAGTATTGGCCTCGTTTGACTATACGGCAACCATGAGGCTTAAAGTCATCATCTTCCACCACTATCAGCCCATAGGGTTTGGGAATGATATCTTTATATTTTTCTAAAGTAGCATCCTTGAAGCCTGAAGGCAGAGCAAAATAGAACTTATTTGGGATTCTATCTGAATTAGTCCTGTTCAAATAAAACCAATGCTTCAAGTGTTTTATTTTAAGATCTCGTTTTATTTCGCAGAAGCTTTTCTTGATCTCCACCTCAACCGCCATTGTTTTGCGGAGAGCCAGTATATCAGCTAATCCATAATAGTTTTCGGTGATGGTACCCTCAGTTATCACCAAGGGATACTGGAGCCTCCACTTGAAATGCCACATCAGGGCCAGCTTCATCTCTTCAGTGGTCATTCTTCTTCTTAGCTAGGAATGATTGCAAATAATTTCTCCTCTTGTTTATCTTTCACGTATTTCACATGCCCCGGGCAAATACCCTTATTTAGCAAGCTCTCACAACAGCCGTCTTTCTTGCCATACCTCACGCAATACTTTTCCGATATCTTTATTCTGCACTTTAGGCAATACAAATCTGGATCTGTAATGTAAGTGAAGCAAAGATTGTCGCTTTCCTTACCGCAACCGGTGCATCTGTTCTTCATTCTCTGGGCGATTTATGAAGGTTCAAAGTAGGGTAATCCCTCTCTATCTCCTCGATGATCTGCCCTCCATATCTCTCAGTCTGAAGCGTCCCAACGATTGGCTCTGCTCCGCCTACCGGATGTATGATCATCAATAATAGCCCGATAGCAATTTGGGCTTTGGAAAAGCCGAACCCAATGATCATTCCCATGAAAGCTAGAGACATTCAGTTAGTTCCTTCCCCGCATTTGGCAGGATTTCCAACCGTGCGTTGAATTGTGTTTACAATTGCGCACCTGCCTGACGGAGGTGTCTTGTGGCCTATGGATGCCCACGTAAATGGTTGCCCCCAGAACGCCACAAATGCGGGGATACCTTCCTTTATGGGTTACTCCTCTCGTATGCCTCCCTTACTTGTTCAGGTGCAAAATCGGAATATATCTGCGTGGTAGTCAGCCTCCTATGCCCCACCTGTTTTTGAACGGCGGTTATGGGGACTCTATCAAGGAGAGAATGGACAATATGAGTATGCCTTAGAGTATGTGGGGTAGCTTCCACTCCTGCTCGGGCAGAGTATTTTTTAAGTAGCTGTTGCACCCTTCTGGTAGTCAGATCAAATATCTCGCCTCTCTTTTTCTTTTCCAGTTTGAGATAGGCTTTTATATCATTCAGCACTTCCCTGGGCACAAAGATAGTCCTTCCTTGTCCAGTCTTGGTGTTCTCTGGAAGAATCGAGATGAACCTTTCCTCAAAATCTATATTCTCTACCCTGAGTTTGACGAACTCCCCAATTCTCATACCAGTTGAATAAAGCAAGGTGATTATCAGCTTGTCGCGGTAGTTATCTATAGACTCTCGTAGTTTATGCCATTCTTCCCTTTTCAGATACTTGATATTGCTTTTGAAAGGGCGTCGCTTATTTCGCTTTGGTAATTTTGCCATAAACTTGACTTCCTAGGGTGTTTATTTATGAGGATCCCAAGAGCTATTTTTGCGAATTAGTTCGCTTTTGTTGTTGAAAAGCGAAGTCGTCTGACTCAGTTGGTTCCTCAATATATACATTTTGTAGCTTTGCTATTGCTAGTTCAATGAAGTTGATAATCTCCCAGTCAACTAGTTCTTTTCTGGCGATATTGATCAAAGGGTAGTATGCTTCCTTTAGGCTATCCATCGCCAAACGCTGAGTAGCTTCAGTCATCTTTTTCCTCGCTAAAAATCCATATTCTGGTATCTCATCCGATCCCGGAGGTGCTCAGGCAACTCCTCCATGTCAACCTTGACTCCTTGGATCCTCTCCAGTTTGAAGTAGCCGAATATGACAGGGGACTTTAACTTTTTCTCCTTCGAGGCCAGGAAGATAGTATCGCCCCATTTCATCTTCCTTAGCATCTTCTGAGGGACTCTCCGGGATACGCCTATAAGCTCTGCCTCGTTGATGAATTTCTCAATGCTATAGTATTGGTTACCTATCCAGTGGAGCCAAGAGTGGGAGTCCTCTGGGTGGGCGTAGTAGCAGTTCTTGAGCCGGGGTCTTTTGGCTATTTCAGAGGGAGTTAAGTAATACAGCGCTTGACTGGAGCGGCGAGTAATCATTGGCTCAATTTCGAGATCCCTGAAAAATCTTGTCTTATCAAACCCTCGAAACCCTCTAAATGGCTTGAGATTGATGAGAGTAGGGTAGGGCTTGGGGAATATATAGAGCTTGCCCTCGATATTAGCATCGCTCATATCAATATAGTCGGCAATCTCCTCAATCTCCGCATCGGTGACTATATATATGCCTCCATCTATTCTAACTCCGCAACCTCGCTTGACTGGAATTGCCATTGGTATAGTCATTTGTATCCCTCAAACCACTTGTGGCAAACCGGACACTCACCCCTATAATGCCCAGTTACCCAATCATACGACAATTCGACCTTCGCTCCGCAAACACTACAAAAGATATACTCAATTGTCTCGCTTGATTGCATCTTCCTCCTCTCTTAGCCTCCAGTCCTGCCAGTCATGCCAAGCCTTCTCGCAAGCTGGATGCAGGGGCTTGAGGCCGGAATAGCGGTTACAAAGTTGGCAATACATCATTTCTCAATCTCAGCTTGTTCCTCGAAATGTTTAGCTACGCTAAGAGTCAGCATTTTTTGTTGATATTTATTTAATCGAAAGTCGTTAATTTCAGTATGAACAGTCGCAATTTGGTTTTGACCATAATGAAAAGTGGCAAATACTCCAAACTGAAGGCAGGTTTTGGCCTTTTTTTCTTGTTCCATAATATGTAAAGCCATTTTCAATACTTCTTTTGGGAAATAGGCGAGCTTTGGTTTTACATCCTGAGAAGCAAATTTGACGTTACTAAACCATCGGTCTTTTTTGTTTAGCTCTCGAAGTTGAGCATTTATTTTCTTTTCATCCTTTTCACAAGAGGGACAGATTCCATAATCTGATTTTTTACCACAAATCATACAGTACATTTCTCAACCTCAGCTTTAGATTTCTTGCCTCAAAATAACGCCGTAGAGGGGGCAAATTTGAACTTTGACATTCGACTCGATACTTTCCTTCATCGTGTCTTGGTATATTGTCCGCAATAAGGGCAGTAAAATTTATCATCGCTACTATTATCGAGAGCCACGGTTGGCACCCATATTTGTCTATTACAATGTTGACATTTTATCTTAGTAGCCAACTGTTCTTGCTGTTGCATTTTTTCTTCCTTTTATTTTAAGATGATGAAGCCACATATGGCAACTATTACATAATGGTAAAAGATTTTCCAAATTATTATTTATCTGGTCTTTGGGTGAATTGTGGATACTCTTGCCATCTATATGATGTACTGATTGTGCCTGTCTTCCACAAGCAAAAGCACATTCGCCTTCGTATTTGAGCATTGCCTCATTGTATCGTTTTACAGAACCAAAACGCCGTCTTCGCTCCATTTTTATAGCTATTTCTTTACTTCTATCTGGATAATTATTTCTCCATTTCTTCATCCATTTCTTATTATAGTCTCGTCTTTTTTCCCTCTGCTCATTAGTCATATGGAGATACCGTAACCTGTTATATCCTCTCGTCTTCGCCAATTTCTCATTCTCCATAATAGGGTAGGGGATTCTATTTTTCTTCTTTCCCTCTCGTCCCTTTTTTGTTTTCCTTCTCAGAATAGGGCAACAGGTCGGGCAATTTGTCTCTTCCGCTCAATATGAAGAGGTCTTTTACATCTTTCCAAGATATGAACTGTTGAGTTCCGTTCCCAAAATAGGTGATATAGAAACCCTTGGCGTTCGGATCTGGGCGTGAATCAACCTCACCCTTGATTTCCTCGCCATTTCGCTTGATTACCTTGATTACCATTTCCATCTCCCGAAATATATCTAATTCCTCAAGTCTGAGTTTAGAAATAAACTCCTTCGGGCTATCATAGTGTCTCTTTCGCTTGCATTTCGAGCAGGTAGTGATGAGGTCGTAGTAACAGGTCTCACCTCCAGCCCGTTTTTGGATAAAGTGGCTGACATCATGTTTTTCTGGCTCTCCACACCAGACACACTTGTAGCTATCGCGAGCCAAGACCCTCCGACGAATGGCAACTGGAATGTAGCTCAATTCCAAGCTCAAGCACCTATTCTTCATGGTTCCTTGCATCTGTCCTTCCTTCCTTTTGAGAACCGGAGGAACAGTTCTCATAAACAGGAAAATCCCCACCCCCAGCAAAACAAGCTGGCAGATTGTCCGGCTCCACTGGCAAAACTCTACTCCCATCATTTTGCACCCTCCTTGTTAGATTTTTTATACCTATAGAGTAGCAAAATGGTAGGCAAATTAAAGCTAATTGGGGAATAGGGGGAATGGAGACTACGGTAAGGACTAAGATAGAATTGTCTTGATTAAACCAGGTTGTGAGAATTAGGGCAAAAATAGGGTAATATTGCTTGGCTTTTGGCCTTACAAATAAAAAATTATGTTCCGATAAGATATAAGTTCGCACCCTAATTTTTTTGCGGAGAGGCTTGTCTGGTGAGGTTTCTGGCAAGTTCTGGGGTGGGTTACATAAAATTTTATCACCTCCTTTGCTGTCAGAATAAAAAAGCGGCCTCAAAGCTCTAGGGGGCAATGAGGCCTGGGAGTCAGGACATCCACTTCTTGAGTCATAAAACTCACGGAATGTTCCTGGTAAAAATCCAAATTGTAAGAAACGGCGGGACATCCTAGACTCCCCTCAAACAACTACTTTATTATACTACATCTGAACAAAATGTCAAGTCCCACTATATTAGACGCAAGAAATGGGGGAAGGTTCCATGTTATTTTGGTTTACTAGCTAAGGTAATTGTTAATGTTTTTTCTTCTCCCCTTCTTGATATTTCTATCTCTACTGGAGTCCCAGGTCTTATCCTCTTAATACGAAAACGGAGAGCTTGTTCTGAAAAAATTCCAAAACCAGCGAAAGATAGAATAATGTCTCCTTCTTCTAAACCGGCTCGTTTAGCTGGATAGTCAGCAAGGACTTTCTCAACAAGAACACCTTTGCCTCCGGGCATATCTGCAAATACAGCACCCATAAAACCTTGAGGTAATAACTTTTCTTTTCTTAGATACAAAAGGTCTTCCTCAACTAATTCCAACAGATCTCTGATTTCACTTAGCTATTGCTTCAAAATGGTTACTTCTTCCTTCACGTTATCTATTTTCTGGTTTATTGTTTCTTGGGCAGTTAAAATATTTGTCTGCTTAGTAGCTCCTATTGTCTTTTTTATATTTCCCATGCTTTCATAAAATTTAATCTGTGAATAGACTAAAATCGAAGCGACAATAACAATGCTTATCAATAACACTCTTCCTTTCACCTTTCTCACCTCCTTATTTCTCTGGTCTGATTTCCTTTAGTTTCTCCTTAATTCTCTCGTCAATTTTATTCACATCATCCACAAAGTCCTTCCAAGTAGTAAGGCTGATTTTGTAGTCCACTGAGCTGTGTATTTTCACTGGCTCCCCTGTTTTAACATTAAAGAGATAGCTTTCTTTCTTTAGCCCTGTCTTGATGAGAACGAAAATACGAGTTTCATAATCTCCAAGCGTGACTGCAAAGCCATTTTGTTCTAGGAAGAAATGACCCATCCAATAGCCTTGTCCAAACATTTTTTTCCACCAGCCGGATTGGCTAACTCCAACTGATAAACCACAGATGAAAGCCACGATTAAGAATAATAAGATTATTTTCCTTCTCACCTTTCTCACCTCCTTTATCAGTAAAGAATCTCTGCTTTCATGATCTCTATGGAGTAACCAGGTTCATTTACAGCCCAATCATATTCGAAGTAAGGGATATAACTAACAAACTCCGCTGTACAAATTTCTCCTCCGGCAAGGATAGGAGTTTCCGTTTGAGAATCATACTCAATCCCATCAGCATTATAAAAAGTAACCGTTATCTCAACCTCGCATCTTTCGGTTGCGTTATTTTTTACCCTCATCTCAACAATAAAACCTGAGTTACCGTAACTATATGAGCGAGAGTCAAGAATCTCAATAGGACAAGGAGTAGTAGCTAAGATTTCTCTTGAGTTAGCATATTCTTCTCCCCAATATGCCTGAACGTAGTAGGTGTATTTCGTCAGAGGTTGTAGGTTGTAGTGCTCAAATGAAGTGGTATTGGCGGGAAGGGTATCCATTGTCTGGTATTGGTTTCCTCCCATATCGCAGCATACCCTGAAGCCGTCCTCGATTGTTGAATTATCTTGCCAGAAGAGATTGATTTGTTTATAGCTTGTCGCGGTTGCCGTCAGATTACTCGGAGCTTCTAATTCCGGCTGTGAGGCAACATAATGGCGTTTTTTACCACATCCAGCAAAAGCTATCAGCAAGGGTATCAATAGCAAAATTAAATACTTTCTTCTCACCTTTCTCACCTCCTTTATTTCTTTTTCTTAGGCTTAACCGGGTTAATCTTAAACTCAAACTCGTGTAATTCTCCGATATAGCCACAGAAGGCGCAAACTCGGTCTTTGGTCTTCAACCGGGTTCTTATGTGTCCACGCCTTCCGCACTTCGGACATTGCAAAATGCTCTCCGACATTTCATCCTCCTTAATATTAGACTCTTATTTTCTGTAGAAGTTCCATATATGTCTAAGTATATACTTTTTTTCTAAATTGTCAAGCCTTGTCTAAAATTCCTCTATCCCGCAACTGGCTTGATAAAAATCTTGTGATACAGGCACTCTGAGAGGTGGCAACGTATCAAACCCTTGCTCCACCTATCAGATGAGCGATTTACCCCCTCTATGGAGGCGTTTTTTTTGGCTATCCCCCTTTTTCCTGCTTCAGTAGCCAGATATAGACTGATTTCTGGGAAAAGTAGGTTTTGTTCCCCAGCTTGATATAAGGCAGTCCTTTTTTCCGATGGTCCCGGAGTGTCTCTTTCTTTATGTCTAGGATTTTAGACAATGCTTCTTCGGTGATGATGTCTTTTAACACCTGGTTGGATGTGCTATTTTCTACCGTTGCGATCCTGGTCTCTTTTCCGAGCCTTTTCAAAAGCTCATCGGTTTGCTTCTTGTTTAGCTTGATAGACTTTCTTTTGGCGATTGGTCTCACCCCCTTATCAATGCTTCGGCCACTTTTTTGGCTGTTCTCTCGTTCTTGAACCAGAGGAGGAATTTGCCATTTTTATATGGCCGGGCCTTAACTATGTTCTTGCCATGTATTTGGTGTGTCCGATACACCTCCTCGCCCCGTGAAGAGAATATCCCTGAAAGCTCCCCTGCTTCTGCTGTGGTTGGTGATTCTCCTCCTATTACTATCTTTGTCAACTTTTCAATAGCCCCGAGCCTCGTCTCGTTCTTATAGCTATAATCCCCTCGATATACGTTCAATTTCAGCTTGTCCTTCTCCCAGATGTCCTTCAGCTCGATTTTCTTTCGTGTATAATGAGTCCAGATGACAGGCAGGGTCTTTCTGGCTTCCTGGAGGATCTGCTCATAGCTCAGTTTGTCCGATTTCTTCAGGTAGTGAGTCTTGATATAGTTGCTGATGAAAATGGAGCTAAAGCCTAGCTGTCCATATCTCTTACTTACTCTCTCCATTATCTTGGCTGTGTTTATGGTTATATTCGGGCAGTTAGCTTGACCTTCTTTGTTGACAGTAAACTCGATCAGCTTATCTCGTATCTCTTTTATCATAGCCTCCAGGTCATATTCCTTATGAAAAGGGCCATAATAATTTTCCTCTATTCCTTCCTCTGCTGTAAATTCCCTGTTGACCTCATGTAAGACCTTTAAGAGGCCCTTAACCTTACGATATTTTTTGTCTATGTTCTCCATTATTTCTCACCTCCTCCTTCTTAATAATCAATTTCTTCTGGAAACCTCCAGAATTTGCCAGATATTTTTACCCATAATTGTCCAGCATCATCTTTATAAATAACTCTTCTACCAGTCCTTACAGGCCAAACCGTCCTACCTGTTTTGTGCAATGTTCCTATAATTCCTGCCTCTTGTTTGATCATCTCTTCCCTTCCTTTTATTTATTCTGCAAATCTATATTGTAAAGCCCATTGCATTGCCTTATCTTGTGTCGGGAAGTCCCAACTTGCTGATATTATACTGCCCTTGTTTATTCTTTTCTCTACATGCCATTTACCATCATAATACTTAATTTTCCACCCTTTCAGTCTGTTCCATATCCCAGCTTCATTCTGATATTTGATAAACCCCTTTTGAGTAATTTTATAATTCATTTTAGCCATTGCTCCTCATCTTCTCCTACTTTCAAGCCTGTAACCATTTCTCCTTGCTGATTTTTTCAGTGTTCTCAGACATTCTCCGCAAAGTTTTACGTCATCGTGGTCGAACTCATCCCCTATGCAATTCGTATAGTGAATAGTGGCAGAAAACTCAGCAGCATTATCATAACATTGAGTAATTCCAATACCACGTCCATAATTTACGTCTGTGTTCCTGACTGCATTTTCGCAAAGTTCTGCTTTTATCCAATCTCTTCCATTCCATATTTGCTTTTTTCCCATTTATATCACCCCCTTTGGGTTAGTTTTTGTGAGTTAGTCTGTTATTCCTTTAATTCCTCTACACTTTCAACCTCACAGTAAAGCTCACCGTCATAAAACAGGGTTTTTGCTTTTTCGATTGCTTCCTCTTCGTTTTCTGCTTCTATCTCAGCATTAGTAGAGTAAAAATTGACTAGATATTTTCTGTCAGCCATTTATATCACCCCCTTTGGGGGGGGGATTAGCCCCCCCTTATTCCTATACCTTATATGGCATCACCACCGCCGCCAGTTCCTTCCCCACATAGAAAAGGATAGGATCTTCTTTGCCTTTCACTTTCCAGCTATAATCGCCATAGCCCCGGTCTGTGAGATATTGATAATACTCATAATCCAGGAAGGCTTTTACATCTTTGCCCTTGCCCTTCAGCATTACGATTAAACAATCATTATGCTTTTTGAGTAGCATGAGGAGACCATAGTCTATTACGACCTCTGCCTTGTGATAGCCTTCATACTCAAAGAGAATTTCGGCTATTTTCAAGGCATCAAGCCACCGCTTTTTGCGCTTTAATTCTTTATCCATTTTACCCCTTTTGACTCTTGACTTGTGATATTCCTTCGGTAGCCTTGAGAGCATTCTTTACGTCCCTGGCACTAAATAGGCTAATGTCAATATAGCTTATCAACCGCCACAGCCTTTGACCGTTATTCTTGATCTCCAGCTTTCCTTCCTCTGTCAGCCTGACCTGACCAGGCTGCCCAAAAGCATCCCTGATATTCCAGACTTTCACTTTAGCCCCCTTTTCTTTTCAGAGAGTTTGAGATGGTTTTCGGGGAATTTGACCCGGTTTTGACAAAGTTTGAGATGGTTTTCGGGGAATTGCGTCCAGAAAAGGCTTAAATTTCTCACTTGACAACCCCCTTCGATGGTTTAGTCAACCCCTCTTTTTTTTGCTTTTTTTCATTGCCATTGTTTTTTTCTTTTGCCATTAGCCATTTATAGGTTGACTTGACTGAATAATACCTATCCCGCCCCAAAGGAATGAAAGGCAAGTCCAGCTTTCTTGTGTAGTATCTGATAGTGGTAGAATGACATCCGATATATTCTGCTAAAGTATCTTCATCAACAATATCATCAACAAGGGGATTTTTTCTTTTCCCCTTGAGTGCATCCCCCATATTATTAGCTTTATAGCCCATTTTAGCCCCCTTTCCGGTAGGCTGCTTTCACAGCCCACCGGGTAGAATAGCCTTACTTTTTCTTTTTCGATCCGATCTCTACCAGGATAAGATTTGCCTGGTATCTTTTCCCATTGACCGGGACCTTTCCATGTCCGTGATAACCCCGGGATCCGGTCTTAAAACTTTTGCTGTTTAATTCTATCACTTGTAAGACCTGCCCTAGATCGTCCCTGATAGTAGCTTTCACTTTCATCACCCCCCTTATCAAAGATCAATTTTTTTTGTTCCATACTATTAGACTCTAATTTATCAAAAAAGTTCCATACAAAATCTACATACATTTATTATATCACAAAAAAATAGACTGTCAACTTCCTGTTAATAGCTGTTAACTTAACCTATTAGGTTAAATAGGCTAATATAACAAAGCTAATTACTGGCAAGATTTTAAGAAAAGGAATTTCTCGGGAAGGAATTATTCAGGCAAGAGAATTTTAAGAATAGAATAACATTGATTCCTAAGAGAAGCTATCAATTCCTTATATTCTGGATCATTCATAGCATCAGATAATTTAATTATGTTAATTTCTGGTAGCCCTCTACCACGGCCTTGGCATTCCCTTAGGGAGATAAACTTTTCTTCCTTAGGGTCGAACTTCTCAAAAGTAAACTTTCCCTTAGGGAAAGTGGCGTCTTCTCCTCGTTGTAACCTCTTACTTCCCTTAGACTCTAACGTCCAATGCCATCCACATAGGGGGCATTTTACAGTTTTTATAATGGTAGCCATAATGGTCCTCCTTATGCCTTAGGGTTCCTTAGGAATTAAATCATCCTTAGGACCCCTTCTACCTTAGGGTTTCTTACGCCCTAAGGTCCCTTAGGGATTCCTTATGTCTTAGGCTCTCTTAGGGATTAAATTTCTCCTAGGCTTCTTATACCTTAGGGACTTCCCCTTAGAATCCCTTAGGTAAGAAATTTCTCTTAGAATTATCATAAGGAAAATTTTAGAATTGTCAAATTTTTACCCCTTGACATTCCCTAAGAAATTCTTATAATAAAATATATTTCTTAGGAAATACCTAAGGGAATAAGGGTTAAAATGATACTTTAATACTGGGCAAAGCCGAGAAACGGAAGCCCGTATAAGAGTCAAATAACTTTTTTGGTTATGTTGGCTTTTATGCGGGCTTTTTCATTAGGAGGTAAAACGTGTTATGCACTGTTAAATGCCCCTTATGTGGTAATTGGATGTCTTGCATAGAGACTCCTAATGGCAAGCCTTACCTATTCTGTGGTATTTGTCGCTATGGCTTTTTGCTTATCTCTAAAGAATCAATAGAAAATCTCAACAAATCCTGCCAAGAAATTCAAGAGTCTGGTCTTTCTGCTCCCACATTGGAATATTATAGGAAAAAGGTGGGTGCAAGTGACTGAGAAAAAATCTACAGGTTGGTCTAAACCCAAAGATGAAAAAAAGATAAGCGGATCTAATGAAAAAAATGTTTCCCAGGAGGATGATATGGATTTAAAACAATTCGAGACTGCTTTAAATAAGTCTAATGAAAACTTGGCAAACAGGTTAAAAGAGACGTTTGGTGGTAACACACCACCCGGAGGTGATAAGATGGATCAAGATACCAAGGACTATCTTGAGAAATTAACTCAAGGTGTAGCTAGACAAGGCGAGATGCTGGACAAATTATTTGGTGAGCAACAGCAAAAGGAAAATGAGAAACGATTTGGAGAACTTATTGAGGAACGAATTAAACCTGTTAAAGATGCCTATGATGGTTTGAGTAAAAAAATAGGTCGAGTGGAAAAGTTGGTTTGCAATGAGGATGGGACAGTCTGTTTTTTCACCAAGGAAGATCTGGAGAATTGGAAAAAGGAGCAAGCTGAAGAGCTTGAGAAGGCCAAAGGGGAAGCTAAGAAAACATCAGAAGAGAAGCCTGATCTCAGCCAATTCTCAGGCCAAGAATTATGGAACCAGATAAAAAATAACAAAACATACGTGAAGGACGTAGGCGAAATCCACATAAAAAGGGTGAAAGAAGATCCTGACTACAGGGATAAAATGATTGCTATGCTCTGCGACCCCAAAAATGAACAGTGCCGAGTAGATGTTATGGAGAAATTTAACAAATTTAGTGAGCAGGAAGAAAAAACGGAGAAAGAGGAAAAAACCCCGGAAGGCAAGAAGTTCTTCTTGGTTAAATAGGGGAGTAAATTATGTCTACTAAAGAGGAAGAGATAAGAAAAATTATGGCTAAGGCCAAGAAAGCAACCTCAGGGGGAAAGACACCCTCCCAGAAAACACCTAAAGTAAAGCCTAATTCTGGGGGGATCAAGGAAAAATCCCTAGTGGTTTCTCTCAAGAAAGAAAAACCCAAACCTGAGAAGACATCTACAAAAGAAGAAAAAAGACCTGAACCTACCAAGCCTTCCCCTGAAATTGCGGAACTTAAAACCCTTATAATACAGCAGAATCAGAATATAACTCAACAAAACGAGAGAATTGGTGCCATGGAGAATTTTCTTAAAGAGGCACAACGACAGGCACAGGCCCAGATGAGTAGTCAGCCTGCCCAAGCCAACCCGAACCAAATCATTGATCAACCTGCTGGTGAGGATGGTTTAACCGATGAGCAAAGACTAGCCCAGCTTCAGGCCGAACAGGACAAGGGAGATCAGGGTGTTTCAACCCAACCACAGATACCTGCAAATGTGCCGCCTGCCCTTGCCTATTTATATGCTTTCAATCCTACATTTAAGGAAATTGCAGCGACGGTTAGAACAGCTATGGCCAGCAAGGCAGCAAAAGGAGAAGGAGGTGAAGTTTCTTTGGATAGTTTAGGCAGGGAGCTTATTGTAGGTCTCATAAAAAGACAGCTTCTGGGAGCCGGAGAAGGAGATAATATGGGGAAACAACTAAACACTTTCTCCGATATGCAAAAAACACTCTTGGGTGGTTTTTTCAATACACTCAAACTTCTAGGCAAGGAAGGGGCCCAGACTATGATGAACAATATATTCAGAGAAATAACTCCTCTTGGTTCTCCTCCTATAGCCTCTCTTCCTCCTGAAGACCATATAACATGAGAAACCTTACTCAAGATAAAACTGCCTTGGAGAGATATACTCTCAAGCATGTTATGAGCCTAATTCCCCTTATAGAGAATCATCTTTCTGAATTGGTGGCTATTGGTCAATACATTGATGACCCTGAAAAATGGGATGAAGTTTGGAGAGAAGAAGAGGGAGAGGCTGATTTTTGTATAGAGTGCCTCCCCCGCCACGGCGGGGAGATGATGGGATATGGCGGGGAGTGTATAAGAGGAAAGTGTAGCCATAAGGACGCTTGGAGAGATTTAGCTAATTTTGGTTCTGAACTTTACGACTATTTTGACGAAAATTCACCTGAAGGACATACAAAGAAAGAGGACTATACCAAAGAGGTTTTTGACCAGTGCCAGGAATTTGTAACTAGGCTTAGGTCAATTAGGAAAAGACTTACCGGAGGAGATGATGGGCATATTCGGGAAGGAGATCACATAACTTAGGAGGTGATTTCTATGGAGCATATAACCAACGAAGACCATATTAGAGAAACTGGTATTGGCATAGGGGGAGAACCGAGAAAGGGGAAACCTAAGACAGAGGAGAGAAAAGCCGAGCATATAAGACGGTATGGGGAGGAAAACTTACCACCCCGGGGAACAGGAATAGAAGGAATAAATGTTCTCTTTCTCGTTGTCCCCAAGGTAGAGCTGGAAAGAGGAGGAATAGTAGTTGATGAGAAGAAAGCTCTGACGAGCAGATGCCACGGCTACCGAATTCCTTTGGATGGTGAGGTATCTGAGCTAGTTTGGTGTAAGGGTATAATTGGTGCACTTGACGAGGAAGAGAAAAAGAAGTATTGTAAAATTGGCGTAGATTGGGGAAAGACCCCCGAGACTCTTCAGAAGCGATTTAAGATATTACATGAAGCAGGAATATTCAGAGACTAGAAAGGCAGACACTTGACAAAATCAAAAAATGATATAAGCTTAAATCCGGAATCTGATAAAACAAATGACGTGCTTGATGTTTTAAGAGAATGGCTTGACAAACATTTAGAGCATGGTAGAATTAAGCCTGAGATCTTTGTAAAAAATCACGTAGCTTACCGGTTCACTCTAAGAAGAGGTGACGAGGAGGTGAGCTATGAGGTTCAAAATAGAGTATAGCTAACGGTTAGCCGAGAAACGGAGCCGTCTGTACTGCTCACAATGAGGTTGTGGGTAGCATAGACGGCTTTTTTTATTGAGATTTGGCCGCCTAGTCTGTCCCTAACAATTGTGGGCAGGCGGGGCGGCTTTTTTATTAGGATTATTACATGAAAACCAAACGAGTTGTCGTCTGTATGAGCGGCTTAGCCAAGGGTTGGCTCTTCAGTAAGATGCAACAGGAGCAGCTCAGTGACAAGGAAGCAGAAATGGTTCACAGGCTCGTACAGGAAGTTCCCGAATGCTCTGATGGCTCTTTATTGCAGGTTAAGGACATCACCGAGAGACAAGTAAAGGGAAGGAAAAGAGCCCCCTCGGAATATAACATATTCCTTGGCAAGTGCATGAAAACAGGCAAAAACATGAAGGAATGTGTTTTAGATTGGAAAAAAATCAAGAAATAGGAGGTGAAACAAATGTTGATACTGGATTTAGTGAAAAAACGGAGACCCAAAAGGTATAAGGCAAAGGATGCAGCTTACGCTGTGGGAGGACATAAAGGACACTTCGGAGCTTTCTTCCCTAGGGATTATCCTCTGACTTCACAACAGAAGAAGGTCAAAGAAGTAGCGGAGAAATGTGGAATCAAGCCTGGTATCTCCAAGTCTGAACTCCAGAAGAAGATGATTGAATGTGTTGGACCAGAAATGCGGTAATGATCAAAGACAAACTCTTCATCGTATCTCACGGTAATTGCCCTCCTTGCGAGGTAGTTGAACATATAGTAGATGGTCAGCTTCCCATCCACGATATTGCTGTCTCCGATGATGCTTGGAAGCTGGTTCAGGAAGGCAAAGTTAAGGCTGTCCCCACAGTACTCGAAAAGATAGGGGACAACTACCGAAAGTGCGAACTCAAAATCTTAGGCGATAGAATCACCATTGACTGTAATGGGAAACACCTTGAGATACAAAAAAAATGAAGAAAAAGACTGTAGGTTGGCTGATTTTAGGGGGAGGGATTATAACCCTACTCCTATTCAGAACGAGAGTTGCACAAGCCGTCAAGGATTGGGAAGTTCGACTATTCCTCAACCGACTCTCCCCCTACCAGTTTATAGTCACCGACTACGCAGATCAGTATAGCCTAGACGAGAACTTGATCAGGGCGGTCATCTGGAAGGAGTCTTCGGGGCATCCTAATGCTAAGAGATGGGAAGGAGAAGGATACGGATACTCCCGAGGTCTGATGGGGGTTCTCTACGCCACCGCTCTCCAGGTGGGATTTACGGGAAAACCAGATGATCTCTTTGATCCTGAGACGAACATTTACTGCGGAACGGCATATCTTCGATGGCAACTCGACAGATACGGAGAGGATGTTGAAATGGCTCTGAGTGCCTACAATGCAGGCACTTATACGCCGATAAATAAGTATTACGTAGATAAAGTCTTGGAGTATTACGCAAGACTTACGAAATAAGGAGGTAAAAATGTGGACAGAAAAAATTGCTACGGCTGAGGCTGGGAATGTCCCCTACGGGGCGATTTTCTGGGCCTCTCTAGCTCAAGCTCTTGCTGTTCTGGGCTATGGAGCAATCCAGAGGAAATGGCCCACCAATACTGAACTGGCAAAATGGGCTCCTACTTTGGTAGGAACCGCCGGTGCGGTACTGGTGCCTCAAACCAAGAAGATGATAGGAGAAGCCACGGCTAAGTCTTTAGCCATTGGCTTGGGAAATGTAGCTCTTGCTCCTTGGATCGGGAAGGGTCTCAATATGATTTTCTATCCTGCACCGCCTGTAGTTGCACGAAAGCAGGTAGCACAAAGACAGATAGGGAGAAACCCTAATCCGACTTCACGAATAGACCTGAACGGAGACCAGGCAGCTAAGGACTTAGAGGCAACCCTCTAGGTTAAAGAGAATATAAAGGAGGTGTGAACAACATGAGATCAATAAATCCCGCTCTCTTTTTGGCTAAAACCAAGAAGGTGAGTGTAACGAGGAGTTTTGAAGCAGATACAGCAGTTGACCCGATAGACCTTGAGCTTCCCGGATACTATTTAGATATTGTGGTGAAGTTCCTCTTGAATGTTACTGGTGGCTCTAGCGTTTCTCCCGCAACCAACTGGCATGCAGCCATCATCAAAAACTTGGAGATAGAGGCTTCCAATGCCAAGCCCTATCTGAAGCACGACGATGGTAGATACCTGCGGTACGAGAACTGGTTGAGATCACACGGTGCGGTTAATATTCCTGACCTACCCGATGCTGATGAGGCAGACTTAGACGTAAAGTGGCAGATCCATATTCACCCGGGAGACAATTTCCTAGACCCCTTCGACATCAGCGATGTCATAGCCACCAGAGGTCTATCCAACTTGGTCTTCAAACTGACGTGGGGTGCTGAATCTGACTTGGGGACTGGATACACCATCAACTCTGGAACAGTAGAGCTGATAATCAACTATGTGGTCCTGCAGCCAGGCATCAGCGAGGTACGAGCCTTCCCAGGGACGGCTCTTGTTGGAAGAACTCCAGTGCCTTCGTTCTGGCAGCCCCAATGGAGAATCGTAAAATTCAGGAATATCAACACCACTTACGCCAACCTAGGTTTTGAGGAGAACTTCCTCAATGGGTTCTTCTTGAAAGAAGTGCTCATGCTGGTCAAGGATGTCGATGGTGATCTCGTCAACAATGTAGTTACAGAGGTCCAGATCACTAACAAGGAGGGTTTCGAGTATTTTGACAAGGACTTCGAGGACATCTTGGACGACAATATGAGAGACTACGAGCTGACTGCGGCCTTGACTGGAGTTGTCTTGCTGGATTTGAGAGATATATTCCAGAAGACGAAGGCAGGTTTATACCTTGCCAATGCGCAAGACCTCAAGTGGCACTTCACCATCGAGAATGTAGATACCGATACTGGAGCAGAAGTGGTGTTGGTTTATCGGACCCACTATAGAAGCACATCGAGGACAGATGTAATCGGGAAAACACCCGCTGAATTTGCGGTATAGAATCCCCCTAGTAGCAGTTAAAAATAAGGGATAAAGGGGGGATGTCTACAATATAGCGTTCCCCCCTTACGGAGGTAGTCTAGTGATTACTGCTTGGGGGGATAGACAAGATGGAGTATGGGAAGTAACGACTACTGAGGCGGATTTTTCGCCTCTTATAGTCTACCAGTTCACCTATACGCTTCCTGAAAAGCCTTGGTGGTGGTCTTGGATTGAGTGGTTGCCTTTTGTCTCACCTTGGGGAGGCTGGGTTTCCGACCCCAGGTGGCTCAGGGATGGTATAATTAAGGCAATAGCACTCAAGACTGAAATTCCAGAGAATGAGATTAAAGTTCTCTGGTTTGTCTATAATAGCGATACGAATGCTTTCCAAATCCAGATAAAGTGGATTCCCCCCACTGCGGGAGCTAGTGCTATTCCCGCCGCACTCCCCGTTTTACCCCTTATACTAGTAGTTATTGGTGCGATTTCTACTGCTGTTAGCTTATTTTTCCTTTTGAGAATTGTTGAAATTGCCCCTGATACCATTGAAAAGCTGGTTGAGGAGGCAAGGAAGGGTATCTCTTGGATAACTATTCTGGCGGGGATAGTAGTTACAGGATCTTTGGTTCCCTTGTTTTTCGGAAAGAAAGGAGACTAATATGCCCAATAACACAAACTGGTGGGACTGGATTGTCAACATAGCTGAGACTTTAGCTGATATTTACAACAAACTGGTGGATGTTGGGATCATCACCACTGCTGAAAAGGAATCTATGGAAGTTCAGGGACTGACCCGTGAGGAGATAGCACAGATAATTGAGGCAAGGCTGGCGGCAGCACGCTGGCAGACCTATCTTCCTTGGATAATAGCGGGCGGACTCGGCATAGGGCTTATTCTGGTTCTGGCTTTGAGGAAATGAAATGAGCCCCATTGACATAATTGTTGGAGTTGTAGGTCTAATAAAATTCCTCACTGGTGGAGTTAAACTTGACAAGGAAACCGATGTTGAGAACGCCATCAAATCGGTTGAGAGAAAGGTTGGACTCACCGATGACATCAAATGGGCCTATAACTGCTTTGATCATCGCTATGAGGATGAATTAGGTTGGTATGATAGTTGGCACAGCTATTGCCACTATGCGGGACACACTATAAAGGTTTGGGATGATGTGAGCCACTGGCAAGAGTGTTGTCAGGCAACTTTAGAACAAATTCAGTATTTCCTAACACAGGCTATAGAGAAATACCAGTTTGAGCACCCGGGAGAGCTAGGCTATGAAGTCCAGCCCTGGTATATCAAATACCTGCCCTACGGCCTCATGGCCGGGCTGGGCACTGCACTAATTATAGTTTTAGCGAGGAGGAGATAAATGGGCCAAGGAGTGACGATTGCAGAGTATCCCTACGTCCAGACAGTAACCTGTCCTAATTGTGGAAGTCTCTTGCAAGTTATGATCGAGTGGCCCGAGGGTATTACACCCCCTCCTTGGGTAATACCGACCAAAAGCGAGCAATTCTGCAAAGTCTGTGGTGCTGACTTAGGAATAGAAGGTTACGGTCATGCAGTAATTGACGAAACAACTCCACAGCAAATAAATTGCCCCAATTGCGGAGCTGCTCTGGTGCTTTATGTATCTCCCACAGCGGAGCGTAATGTAGACCAGTTCTGTCCTGTTTGTGGAGCTGTAGCCGACTAGAGGAAGCGATGGGAAAAGGCGTTGCCATAATAAAAGAGGAGGACCAACCTCAACCTCCGGTCGTAGGAATCTTAGACTGGCTAAAGGCTAACTGGCCTTGGGTAGCCTCAGGAGGTCTGGGTGTGGGCTTGATTATAGCCTTGACCAAGAGGAGAAAATAAGATGCCAGTTGCGACAAAACCTACTCTGAAGCTGGGAGACGAGGGCATTCATGTCAATGATCTCCAGAGTATGCTCTGGATGCTGGGATACTTACAAAGAGAATATATAACTTCAATCTTTGATTTTAGGACCGAGCACGCAGTGAAATCTTTCCAGTCCGATTGGAACCTCAGGATTGACGGAATAGTGGGGCCGGAGACTTGGGCATCTTTAGAGGCGGCTGTCGGAGGTGAGCTACCGCCTGGTAAGAACTTATGGGACTGGGTTAGGGAGCATAAAGTGCTGTCCTTTCTTATGTTAGGCTTACTTGGTTTCTGCATTTATCTGGGGGTGAAGAAATGAGCATAGACTTTGACAAAGCCAGAGACGAGGCGTTCGGAAAGCTGAAAAGAGACCGCAAGAAGGCTTCGCTAGATTTGGCCATACTAATTGACCGGGACATCAAAGATCCAATGTGCGCCAGGCAGGTCAGGGTTGACTTGGCTATTTATCCGCTCTGGGATGCGGTAGCCATGTGGATGGACAGAAACGCTGGTTTAGCCCGCTATTTCCCAGAGGACATGGAGCGAGTGGCTGAACGCCTTAAACTTACAGGATTGTCAGAGCATATTACTTAAATAGGAGGTATAAAATGCCCAATGGTGAATTCTCTTGGGAAGCTGAGCCAAGTTGGGGTCATGCTGGGCCTTACACTTTTCAATATGCCACGTTTGAGTCCTATGTTGCGCCTATTACGGTTACTGTCGAGGGCAGAAGTAAAATTGTTTATGCAGAAAATACCCATCCAGAATATGGGCTGGGCCCCTGTGACCAAGACGTGGAAAGAGCAGTTATAGCAGCCGTAAACGAGCTGATAGCTCTTCCTGTTTCATGGAAGAAGTATCTTCCCTATATTGCTATAGGGGGGATAGGATTGGCAGTCTTGATTGTATTACTCAAGAAATAAAGGAGAGTTAAATGGCCGAAATACCTTCGGCATTCAAACCCTACGTGGTTGATATTGGAGGTCTAAGTGCATCCAAGGATGTGGCTTGGACTGGTAAAGCCTCCATGCACTGGTGGGGAGAAGGCTTTGTCACTTTAAGGGGATGGATAAAAGTATGGGAACATCATGCGACTCCTGAAGGAGAAACAATAAGTGATGAGCATTATACTATCGAAAGCGGACAGACCCGAACCTTCACGAATCCCTCGGGACAGGGTATGGTTATCTTTCTTGAGGAGATTGAAGGTCCGCCTCCACCGCCTCCACCTCCTCCACCGCCAGGAAAATTTAGCTGGAATGGCTTCAAAGGTGTTGTCTGCTATGGGGATCAGGTAGATCTTCAAGGTGTTAAGGATGCTGGTTTTAATAGTGTTGTCTGTTACAATCCCGTAGCTACAGCTAATATACTTGATGATGCTTTGGCTAAAGGTATATGGGTTCTTCCTTGGCTTGGTGAATTCCTCCAACGCACTACTGATTTACCTAAATGTATTGACTATATCCACGCACATAAAAACCACTCCGCCATAGGTGCCTGGTATTTTCTGGATGAGCCAGAACTTTTTTCTAGCTGCACCAAAGCCAATCAAATAGCTTGGCGCAACGCCATAAAGGCAGAGGACCCCAACCACGACCTTTATATCGCTTTCACTCAAAATCCGAGATACCCTAATGACCATTATGAGCCTGCCGCTTTCGACCATCTTAGTTGTACCATTTATCCTTTGTTTGAAGGCTGGCCGCCGTGGGAAGTTGTTATGAACCAGCATTGTAGTAACTTTAATAGCCATGTTGGAGGAATTCCTGCAGGGGCTGTAACTCAGGGTTATTATGAGCCAGATTTACCTGCAGGTAATCCACTGCATAATCCGACTGGACTAATAGATGATTTCCTCGCTAAGATGCAATCCTATGGGATTGGAGTGCAAGCCCAAGGGTACGCTATGTATATCTGGACTGATGGGTATAGTGGCACTAGTCGAGGTGTATCGCAAGATGCAGCTCTGCTGGCTCATGTAACAGCAGTCAACGCCAGCTACGATTGGCCTCATGCACCACCCGGTGGAGAAATACCAGAAGAAACCTTTACTACCGAAGAGATAATTTGCTCTCAATGTGGCTCGACGCTAAAAGTTACTATTTCATCTATTTCTGAGAATAATAGTTCTCAAAACTGTCCTGTATGTGGACTTTCTGAAGTGGCAAGAGGCACGAAAATAGAGATTATTCATGCTGAGCCTTGGCCCAAGGAAACCTTCACTACTGAAGATATCACCTGCTCAACCTGTAGTTCAGTTCTAAAAGTAACCATCTCCTCAATAAGTGAACATAATCTAGATTTACTCTGTCCTATATGTGAGGCTCCTATTAGAACAGGAACCAAAGTTGAGATAGTCTCTACCCCTATTATTGACCAGCTCCGGGCCGATATAACAGCTTTAGATACAACTATAGCCGAGCTTGAGGCTAAAGCTAATTCATTAAGAACTCAGATAAATACCATTAAAGATAAACTGGGGCTATAAATGGCACTTTATCAGGAATTACAACTGGAAAAACAGCAAAAAGAAGCCAGAGTAGCCGAACTTCAGGCGGAGATAAAAGACTTGGAAGACGAACTGGCCTATCTTTACTCGCTCCTGAAAGAGCCTTTTCAAGTGACCTGTAAGGAATGCAGCTCTATTTTGATCATTACGCCACCGCCTGAAGGAGCAGTAGTGGCCGAGGTTGTTACTCCCTTATATTGTCCTGTCTGCGGAGCCAAAATCTGGGAAGCACCTACTGAAGGTTACACAGTTTCAATAAGTCCAGCGGCAGAGGTGCCTTGGTATAAAAGGTATGCTCCTCATCTGGTTTTAGGCGGGATAGGGGCGGCTTTGGTTACTATTTTAAGCGTTAGAAAGTGAGGTTACTATGAATGGAGAATACCGAGAAGCGGGATATTTAGAGGTAGCAGGGGAGTTGCCTCCTGTTGAGCCTCCGATAGGAGAGGAGATACCTTGGTGGGAGAGGTATGGGCCGTGGATTTTAGGGGGGACTGCCCTTGTCTTCGGCATTATAGCCTTGTCCAAGAAATAGGAGTGTTAAATGAATGGTAATGACGAAAAACGAAAATTTTATGTAAAAGAGGAATTTGTCGAGTGGGCCGCTGAGGCTTTCGCCAAGGCGATGAAGCAGGCCACCGAGACTATTGAGTGGCTGGAAAGAAGGGAGATTGACTTATCTACTGCCAGGGATGCTGACCCTATAAGCATGATACCCCCAATGGGGTTTGAAACAGGCAATTATATCAAAGTGATAAGTTGCGACGGAGAGGCTAGTCTGAGACTGGACACCCAGGGAGACGAAGAGTTTGATGTAAGTGAACAGACTGAGCTGAGGCTATTGTTTCATGACGTGTATGTAACCAATACCGCACAAAGCGGGAAGAAACTCCTCGTGCTTAGTCTCGGGAGGGGAGACTTTGGGTTTCCCGAATCACCGGAGAAAAGAGAGCGGAGGACCGTACTTGTCCAAATAGATCAAACCTTGGCAATACATGCGATTTATACCTCCAGTGCTTTCGACGTTCTCAATCATGGGAGGGTCACTCTTCTGGGATGGTCTGTGGCAGGCTCAATTGCTAACGGAGTGAGAATCCAGCAGTCCATTGACGGAACCAACTGGGACTATTCCACTAACTACACTGCCATCGCCAACGCAGGCTTGGCCGCCTCGGTTGAGCTAGTAGCAAGATATGTTCGGGTTAGCTGGCAACACCCCGTTGCCTCGGGGGGTAATGTCAGGCTGGCTCTCATAGCAAGGTCTATGGCGTAAGGGAAGAGAGAATAAGCAATGAGCATACAAACTGATCCTTATATCAAGCAAGATCCCCCGAATCTGGGGATACAGGCAGAGCTGGTAATCTGCCTTACTGGTGCTGCCTCAGTTGGGACGGACAAAGCCGCTTGGTATGCCCAGCATAATTTCATAATAACGAGAGTTTCGATTTACTCAACCGATGCTCCTACTGGAGCTTCTCTTATTGTTGACTGCAATAAAAACGGGATAACCATATTCACTACTCAGTCAAAACGTCCAGAGGTAGCTATCGGAGAGAATAGTGACGACTCCGATACCCCTGATGTAGCCTTAATCTCGATCGGAGACAGAATCAGCTTTGACAATGACCAAGTGGGAAGTGGGACACCTGGGGGGAATCCTTTGATGATAACTATGGTCTTAATAAAGACAGGATAAAGATAAATGGCAGATACGGCCCCCGATAGTCTTTTATGTAATGGTGAAACTAATCCTTCAGATGTGGCAGCAACTCCGGTTCCCTATTTCTCGGCAATATATAGGTCAATCTATGGGGAGGCGGCGGCAAGTTATTATCAAATTCAAGTTAATGTTAATTCAGATTTTAGTGGAGAACACACTGGGGATAGCGGCAAGACGGAACTCGGGACCTCTTGCTCTAGGAATACTCGTTGTGAGGATATAAATTGGGGAGGGGGGCTTCTGGTTGAGGATGGAACTAAATATTACTGGCGTATAAGATTTTGGATGATTGCTGACTCGCCAGACATTGAAACGGAGTGGTCAGAAGAAGAAGCCTATTTTATTATGAAAAAAGGAGCCCCCATAATTTCTCTCATAGGATAAAAACATGACACCATTCCAGATTTCGGCCCTGATGGGCCAGTGGCTCGGAGCAGCACTCTGTTTAGGAGCAATAATAGTCTGTGCAGTAGGCGTTCAGATAGAAATTAAACAAAAGGCCCCCAAGGGCTTTCTCTGGATTACCATTGGTATGTTTCTTGGGATGACGGGCAGCTTCATTTATGCCATAGCTACGAAGATGCTGGGATTTTAGATGAGCCAAATTCCTCCTTGGGGCTGGGTACTGGTAGGCTGTGGATTGGGAACTCTGGGCTGGGTTGCTAGAAAGCAGAGCGGACAGAGCCTTACCTGGTTTCTGGTGGGAACCTCAGCCTCGACTATAATCGGCATCCTCATTTACGAGGCTATGAAGAAGAAAGAAGTGTGATGAGTCAACTACCCTTCCCTGACGGAAGGAGCTTGTAGCTCGAAGCTACTTAGGGGCTGGTTGACTTGGTGATCAGCCCAACCCAGTCAGATCTACCGACTGGTAAAGTTGTAAAGCTAGTATAACCCGAACTTCAACGGTTTACCCAGCGGGTGCCTTACCTCGAGAAGAGGTGTTCGGACAGTAGCTTTCAAGCAACACTTTTGCAATTACATTTACATTCTAGCAAGCATTCAAAAAAAGTCAAGAAAAAAGTGTAATGAATGAAACTGAAATTTCGGTCTACCAAGGAACTGAAGTCCTACGAGGCGACGGATGTAAAAGCTCATAATGGCAAAATAGTAGATGTTGCCCCCCATCGGGGGATGCGGCTTCTTAAAATCTGGCCCCGGAATTTTTTCCCTCCTACAATCCCTGAAAAAAAAATTGGCAAACCTATTCACGAGCCCTCAGAACTTTCCCAAATAACTGTTATCGTTATTCAGTATTGGCTTCCTGATGTTCTCGAAAAGAATCTTTTACCTAGCCTTCCTAAAGAAGTGGAATTTATAAGATTAGACAATAAAGACAATAAAAATTGGAGTTCAGCGGCAAAGGCTCTTAACTATGGAGTAAAAAAAGCTAAAAATGACGTAATTATCTTGGCTCACGAAGATACAGTCTTCGGTAGAGATTGGTTTAAGAGCTTCATCAAGCAAGAACATAGACTCAAGAATTGGGGGGCTTTGGGAATTGTGGGATGGGATTTCGAGGGAAAGATTAAATGGGGCTCAGATTATTTTGTTCCCTATAAAGTTCAGAGACTTGATGAGTGTTGCATTATCGTTAATCGGAAAAATGATATATGGTTTGATGAAGAAACTTTCACCTATTGGCATTCACATGGAGCTGATTTTTGCTATCAGTGCTCAGCTAAAGGATTAGGAGTATATATCTTGGCAGGAGTGGCAACTCATGCTGAGAGAACTTATAGCCATCCCCAAGAATGGTTTGATAGGATTGAGCCTGAAAAAAAGCTCCTTGAGAAAAAGTGGGGAGAACTTCTTAGCTCTTTTAAAAAAAAATTACTCAAAGTAGATATTATGATACCAACCTATAATCGACCCAAGGGCCTCAGACGAGCAATAAAAAGCGTACTAAACCAAAATTCGCCTGATTGGGAGCTATATGTCTATAATGATGGCTGGAGTTTAGATTTTGAAGCGGTGAAGAAAGAATTTAAGGACAAAAGAATACATTGGCTAGGTAAAGAAAGAATTAGCAATGAGGAAAGATGCGAAACGGGACACGTATCAAAATTAAGAAATACTTTAGCAGAAATATCTCACAATGAGCTTTTACTCTGGTTGGATGATGATGACCACCTCTGGCCTGAAGCAATAGAGAAAAGTATCAAATACTTTCAAGAGCACCCAGAGAGCAAAATCATCTTCGGCAAAATGACCAATCAATATCCTGGAATTCCCGATGATACTCCTCCAGAGGCAAGGGATATTCAATGGCCCCGAGTATCCTTGCGAGATCCTTATATAAAAGTAGGGACTCCTCAAGTGGTTATGAGAAGAGAAGTTCTTGATTATGCTTGCTGGCCTACAGAGAACCTGCCTGAAGGAGGTATTCTTGAAGATGCTGCCTTTTTTAGAAAGTTAGGTGAAAAATATCTTTTTCACCACACCGATATTTTAATAGCTAATGCCCATTACCACCAAAGAGAGCACGGACATGCTGTTTTAACCCGAGTAGGAAAACAATTGCAAAAAGAAAGAGAGTCTTGATGTGGTAGATATTGTTATTTCTTGTCTTAAAGAACCTGAGCAAGTGGGAAGACTTTCTAGATTAGTAAAAATGATAACAGAGCATACTAAACTTGATTATAACATCATCATTCTTATCAACAAGGAAAGCTCTGCCTGCAACAAAAATAAGGGATTAAAAATATCCATTGGTTCCCATATCTGTTTTTTAGATGATGACATTATTATTAAGCAAGATGGATGGCTTGGTTTAATGGTAGAAACTTTACAAAAATATCCTGAAGCCGGTGCAATTGTACCTAGACTAACTTACCCAGATGGCAAGTGGCAGAACTTAACCAGTGATGTATTAGATATAAGAGAAGTAAAAGGTAGTAGCTGTAGTGCTTGCCTTCTTTGTAGAAAAGGAATAGCCCAATTTGATGAACAATTCAAGGGGGCCTGGGCTGAAGATGAAGACTTTTTTATGCAACTAGAGGCTAAAGGGTATAAAATTTTATGTGATGGAAGAGTTGATATCCATCATTTAGCTCAACATAATAAACCCATTAAAGAAAACGAGGAGTATCTTGTCAAAAAATGGGGGAAAAGAAGAAGCTAAGACTCATTGCTTTATACAAAACCTTAACTGGAGGAGAGTGGATTAAATCAAGTCTAAACTCTATTTGTGAATATGTAAAGGCAATAGTTATGGTTCATTCAACCTGTATGTGGGGTGGTAAACCTCATAATAATGATTGTATCAAGCCAGTTATCGAATGGAAAAAGGAATCAGAGAAAGGACACAGGCTTTTTGAACTCTTTGGTGCTTTTGCTACTCAGGAAGAACAATATAAGAGAGGATACGATTATATCAAGAAAGAATTTGGAGATAGTTACATTTTAATTATAGACTCAGATGAGATTTGGGAAGATATACAGCTTGACAAACTCATAGAAAAAATCAGGCAAAATCCTCATTATACAGCTTACCACTGTGTTATGAGAACTTACATTAAAAGTCCTTTTTATAAAATTACACCACCAGAAAAGTGCCATCCAACAGTGGTGATAAACGGACATAAAGTTGACAAAATCTTCGGCGTAAGAGGCAATGATCTAAGTCCTACTTTATATCTAAGTGATGTTTTTATGCACCATTTTAGCTATGTAAGAAATTCTGAGGAAAGCATCCGTGAAAAACTGGGGTATATATCACTCGGAGACAAAGATAAGTATGACGAGAATTGGTTTGAAAAATACTGGAATAAAATCCCTAACGTAAGAGACTTTCATCCTACTATTGGAGAGGAAAAATCTTGGAGGGCTGTTGAGAAAGTGAGTCTAGAAGATCTGCCTTTGGCAGTGAAAAATAACGAGTTGGTTAAACAATACAAAAATGATTAACCCAGAGCCTACAAAAAGAGCAGTTATAGACGTGGGAAGACCTTGTAATATAAGGTGTTCCTTCTGTTATTATCGCTATGAAGAGCCGAGTCCTTTTATCCCTTTTGAGACTCTTAAAGGTCAGATAATCAATGCTAAAAATCGAGGCAACGATACTATTGACTTCACCGGGGGAGAGCCAACTATGCACCCTCAGATTGTGGAGCTGGTTAAAGTGTGTTCAGACAATGGTATGAAAAGCTGTATCATCACCAACGCTACTCTTCTTTTCAAGGATAATTTATTAGAAAGACTCTTGGAAGCAGGTTTAAGTGACCTCTTAATAACTATTCAAGGTCTTAAAGAAATCCATAATAAATCAGTCTGTGCCAAGACCTACGATAAGGTAATCAAAGCAATAGACTTTATGCACGAGAATAATCTCTTTTATAGAACCAATACTATATTGACAATGGACAACTACCAAGGATTGCTTGAACTGGCTAAACTACTAGGAGAGAAAAAGCCAAAGATCTCGAACTTCATAAATTTTAATGCTAGATATAATTGGACAAAGGTTGACAGGGAGAAAATACAGGCTAAATGCACTGACATTGCTCCTTATCTCAAGCAAGCTATTTCTATTCTGGAAGCCTGTGATATAGGAGTGAACGTTAGATATTTTCCTGTCTGTTTGCTCCGGGGATTTGAGAAAAATGTCTGTAATGGCTCTTTGGTAGTATTTGACCCCTACGAGTGGGATTATGGATGGGTTCCTAAGACGGTAGAGCGATATAAAGAGGCAGCAGGGGCAATTTGCCAGACAATAAACAGCAATGGACTATGCCCTGAGTGTATGAGTTGCGGTATCAAAGCAATATGCGGCACAGTGGATAGACCTTATTTTGAGAGGTTTGGTACTAAAGAGCTACAGCCTTACAGGGACAAAATAGAAGATCTTTATTTCTTTAGAAGGAATAATAAATCAATTACTCTGGTTCAAGGATACTAAATGGTAATAGTCGCTACATTCGGAGTCTGGGATCTCTTTCATGTGGGGCATCTCAATCTTTTAGAGAAAGCTAGGAATTTGGGTAATAAACTAATTGTGGGGGTCGCTACTGATAAATTGGTAAAGGGATATAAAGGCAAAAAGGCAATTATTCCCTATGAGCAGAGGGAGAGAATTATAAAGGCTCTTAGATGCGTCGATTTAACTGTGCCTTATTCAAATTTGGATATAACCAAATTACTAAAGGACTTGGATGTGGATATATTAGTGGTAGGTGGGGACTGGGGCAAATTAGAAGGACAGCAAACATATAAAAAATATATGCTCAAAAGAGGCAGATTCACAATTCTTCCATATACCGAAGAAATTTCTACTACTAGGATAAAAGAGCAAATGGCAGACAGGATAATAGGGGATATAAATGAGTCTTGAGGAGAGTGAACGCTGGCTTTCTCATTATAGATTGCCTGATGCGGAGTCTGAAAAGCTCTATTTGAACCAAATCGCTGAGTATGCTAGAAATGAAGAATTTTTCAGCAAACAAGGGTTTACTCTTTCTATAGCTAAAAAACTTTTGCCGATTGCTATGCTTACTGTCTGGGACTTATTCCATCTATTTTCCTATTCTAAGGATATTCCAGATGGTGGGACGTACCTAGAAATAGGTAGTGCTGCTGGTGGTTCTCTCTTGTGTGTATTTTGGGCAACTCAGTTGTCTGGTCTTTCAGTCAGCTTTATAGCTATTGAACCCTTTCAATACGGTGCAGATATAAGAAAGGAAGGCAATGTGGAAACGCAGTTTTTAAGAAATACGAGAAGCATTCCGAATTTTGAACTTCTTAAATCTACCTCAGATATGGCGAGAGACAAATTAGATGATCGGTCGGTAGATTTACTTTTTATTGATGGAGATCATCGTTATGAATTTGTGAAAAGGGACATACAGAATTATTTCCCAAAACTAAAAGGAAATGGAGTGCTTCTCGGCCATGATTATACTACATCCTATGTTCCGGGTATTAAGAGAGCTACTGATGAAATATTCGGGAAGAAATTAACTGTTTTGTCGAATTCTTCTATATTTATGGCAAGAAAAGAGGCTTGACAGATGGATTCTAAAGCTGCTGAGGAAAATCTCATGGAATTAAAGCGGACTTTCGACAGCCAAGATGTAAAATTCTGGCTGACTGGAGGTGTTCTGTTGGGTGCAGTGAGGGAAGGAGATTTTATTCCTTGGGATGAAGATATAGATCTGATAATGCTTGCTGAAGACTATGATTCATCATTGTGCGATCAATTTAGAGTAAAAAATTTTGTGTGCTCTGAGACAAGAATTTATCTGGATAAGGTGTCCGCCGTTGCATTGACCAAACGAAATATAAGAACTGACCTCATTTTACAATATTACTATCCCCCAAATGACGTTTATGTTTATCTGGCTAAGTATCCTTCTGATCACGGAATAATAACTCCAGCTGAGTTTTATAAAAAAGATTGCTTCATTGAATTTTTAGGCAAGCGATTCAGAGTTCCTAATCCTCCAGAGGAATGGCTGGACTGGGTTTTCGACAAAAAATGGAGGACTCCAGTAAAAACAGGCTGGAGTAAGGATTACAAAAGAATATCATTAGATAAATATCTAAAGTGGTTTAAAAAAAAATGATTGAACGTCTAACCCCAGGAGAATACCAGAAAAGGCAGATTAGCGACCTCCCTCCCCCAGAGGCATGGCTGGATAAGGAACTCTCCGAGCAGGAGGAGGAGAGGCGTTATATCTATGGAGATCCACCAGAGGAGCCAGCACCTATAGGGGAGCCTCAAGCTCCTGTTAATGAGGCTTCACCTGAGACAAGGATTCCCTGGGGCCTGATTGGAGTTATCGCAATAACGGGCTTGATAGCCCTGAGCATAGTTGCGGTGGTGGCGGTGAAAAAATGAAAAGAGAGAGAAGCACATTTTTTCTAGGTAGAGTATCCCTAGCATTCTCTCTCTTTGGAAATATTGTAGCTAAAATGGGACAAAAGTAAAATGAGTATCCCCTTTGCTGAGTTTTATAAACCTTTTCAGCCTGAGACTCCGGTTGAGGTAGCAGTGGGTGACTCGCTGGTCATTTACGAGTTTGACCTATCATCTCTTTGCCCAGGATACGTAGGCTTCATTGAGAAGGTAGCAACTAAAATCTACAAGGATACTTATATAGACTGGGAAATAGACGGTGAGTTGGTGGAGCGATTAAAAAGACCCATAGGAACATTAAGCAATCCAGAAATGTTTAATCCTCATTATTTCGTCAGAGAAAAAATCAAGTTCACCGTTTACAACAATGACAAGAGTAGCCATAAATTTTGGGTATTATGCGATGGTGTCCTGACAAGAAAAATAATTTAATCAAAGGGATCAGCTATGCCTCTTAGCCAGATAGACTACGAAGAACAGGATTTAAGAACCAGAGCCCACGGCTCATCAACCGCCTCTGCTCTCAGCGTGGTGCTTGATACTCTCGGAGTTACCGCCCAGATCATAGAGATATGGGTTAAATCGAGCGGGGTAGCTACTTTCAAGATATATGGTAGCCAAGACGGAGTAGCTTGGACATACTGTGATACAGACGACCAAATTGTATTAGGCGGTGCTGGAGAAGACCACGAGGTTTATCACAACGCTTATAGGTTCATTAAGGTAGCGACAACTGCAAATAATAACAACGAGATAGAGATTGTTGCCCAGAGGTAAAAATGCCTGGTAGAGTATCGGGATCAGTAAGAATTCTATTGCCCAATATGTATTATGGATTGGATGCTGACAAATCTACATCTCCTAGCACTGGCGATATATATGTGGCTACTGATACAAATAGAGTCTATGTCTGTTTCACCGCAGGTTTTTGGAGTCACCCTTATAGAGAGATGGTCTATGATGAGGATTATGAAACATACTTAATTCAAGAATAGAAAGTGAGGTGAGAATAGATGGCACAATATAGAATTCCAGTGCTGGAGCACTTCCATTTCCAGCCATCGGTCAAGGACAAAGATTTGACCGCTCCACCTACTTCTCCAGCGAAGGGAGATAGATATTTAGTAAATGGCACTGGCTCTGGTGATTGGACAGGAAAAGATAAGCACATTATGACCTATAGCGGGGCAGCTTGGTTGGACGACACTCCAGGCGAAGGGTGGATGGCCTGGGTTGACGATGAGAATGAGTTTTATGTGTATGACGGTGCAGCCTGGAATAAATATGTGGGTGAGACCGGGCCCACCGGGCCGACTGGAGCAGGCGGAGCCACTGGACCGACCGGAGCTACCGGGCCCACCGGGCCGACTGGAGCAGGCGGAGCCACTGGACCGACCGGAGCTACCGGGCCCACCGGGCCGACTGGGCCTACCGGACCAAGCGGGCCTGCAGCGACTTACGATGCTGACTACAAATGCTTGCTGATTACATCAGCATAAGAAGGGAGGAGTAAGGTGGCATGGAGCAAGGAGCAAAAAACAACCTTCGTAGCGGGTATGAAACATTTAGAGACTGTTCTTTCTAAAAATGGTGTTCAGGTTTTTTTGACAGGAGGGACTCTTTTGGGAGCCGTGAGAGAGCACGGGGTTATTGCTACTGATAAAGACATAGATATGGCTTATCTCTCAGAAAAGAAGAATGTCAGAGATGTCATGCTGGAATTCGAGAACAAGATAAAGCCCTCGCTGGAGAAAAACGGATTTGCTGTAAGAAATGTGGCAAACCTCTGGCAGGGTAAAGTAAGAATAATGCTAGGTCAGCACTACGTTGAGGAGAATAGACACACTTACTTTACGAACATTCCTAACGTCTGGTTTGATATATGGACTTACTGGTTCGATAAGCACGGACTTAATGTAGTCCCCTGTTTTTCTCACGAGCAGTGTTGGGAGGTATCGGATTTTCTCCCCTTAAAAGAGACGGATTTTGAGGGGTATAAATTCCTGATACCTAAATATTCTGAGAAATTTCTTATCAGGCTCTATGGGAAAGATTGGAAGATACCTCAAAGCAAAAGAAGTCCGTGGAATGGCTACTTCCAACAAAGACGTTTGATAGTGATAAATTCTTCTGACGAGGAATATAAAAAGGTGATAAAGTCGGTAGATTTTCACGACCTGATTTATCTTTCATTTGAGGATGTACTGGAGAATCTTCCTAAGTATGACGTGGATGGACTCTATATTCCTGTCAGGGAATACTCGATTACCCAGATAGGTGAGCTTGTCAAAAAGGCCAGGATGAAAAAAGTGACTATCGGGCTGGTAGGAAGAATTTCGGGTAAGTTAGTAGAGAAAATAAGAGAGGGAGGAGTCTTTTGGGTAAAGTGATTGTGTTCACGGCTGGAATTTGGGATTTATTTCATCAGGGTCACTTGCGGCTCTTAAAAAGAGCTAGGGCTTTTGGGGATATTCTCATTGTTGGAGTAGCAACTGACCGACTGGCTGAGGAATACAAGAGAAAGCCGATTATCCCTTTTGAGCAGAGGATGGAGATTGTGGAGGCCGTCAGGTATGTAGATACTGTTGTTTCTTATGACTCTTTGGATGTTACAAACTTACTGAAGAATCTTGACGTTGATGTAATGGTGGTCGTTGAGGATTGGGGGGGATTCCCAGAGCAAAAGCAATACAGGATGTATCTCGAAGAGAATAATAAGAGGCTAATAAGAATTCCCTATACCCAGGGCGTATCTACAACAGCTATCAGGGAGCGGGTTATAGAGGAAGCGGTGAGATGGCAAAATGACAATACATAAAATTCCCATACTTGATTATCATAGCTGGCAAGACCCAGTTAAAGATAAAGACTTATCGGCTGCGCCGACGAGTCCAGCAAAAGCAGATAGATATGTAATTGCCGGTACTCCTACAGACGCCTGGGTAGGACACGGCGGCGACATCACCTACTACGATGGGTCAGATTGGCAATTTGTAGGTGCATTTGAGGGTATGTGCTGCTGGGTGGAAGATGAGAATGAATTCTATAAGCATAATGGGGCTAGTTGGTCTCGATATACAATACCTACCGTTCTTGGCGAAAAGGGAGTTTGCATTGCGC
>Ga0315538_1000145_pt1 | contig 45965 bp, 41 predicted proteins | sample SalMarSW160230MG_2_FD_203834 | JGI IMG/M metagenome (GOLD analysis project Ga0315538, IMG submission 203834) | Salt marsh sediment microbial communities from the Plum Island Ecosystem LTER, Massachusetts, United States - Salt Marsh Sediment SW1601-230 ...
ACCGTAGGTGCCCAGTGCCATAGTTCAATATTGGAGCTGATTTTTTCTTTAAAAGGTATTGCATCGAGCGACCTGAAGCGCATATTAACTGACATGGCAGGATTGAAATTTCCTGCACCCGTTGGTTCTGCTATAAAGGGGTGGCTGAATTTCTCAGGGCGGCACCAGGCGTAACCATAGTAATCTTCAGTTCCGGTCCCGATGGAAGAGGGGAATGGCTCATTATCCACAAATATCTTTTCATCTCCTTCTCCCCACCACGCGTTAGCGGTATTATATACAGTAACGGCATCCCCGGCATATACCCCTTTACCTTTAATGTCAACGTAATTGATGTCGAAATGCTCTCCTGTGCCACCGGAATTTTCTGCTCCGGCTGTTTTGATATTATGGTACTCATGCCATGATGCCCCGAAATACATACTGTTCCTGTGCCATTTATAAGGTTCAAAGCATATCTCCGTTTCTACATTTACTGTCTGTTCCCCAAAGTTATGTATCCGGAAATCAACTGATTCCCTGAAAGGCATTATCCATTCTGATTGCATGGTTCCTTCATTGTTTACCGAGGTGTACCATGTATCTGAAGTATATAATTCAAACCCTGTCCCAAAGAAATCACCTGCAGGAACCCAGACTGTCGTTACCCCGTCAAAGACAATCCCAATAACCGTAGAGCGAAGTGCCTGGCTAATATCTTCAGCTTCAATATTCATTTTTATCTGGCATATTGCCTGTTTACCTTTACCTGTAGAATAGTTTATTGAACTGCCGGGGCGAATTTCACCTGCAAGGAAAACCGGCTCACTGACAATATCCTTTGTTCTGACAAGCTCCTGATTTACTGCCTCAATAATGCTTTCAGAATCCCGAAGTATTTCCATGCTCAGGGTCTCAACTTTAACATTGTCATCATAATCCCTGTAACAGATATTATAATAAACACTTGGTTTACGTCTGTTTTCACTTATAAGTATTGAATCGCATTCATAAGTTATTTTGCAGTGTTCAGAATAAGGGATTGGCAAATAAAGATTATGTCCTCTCCTGTAATAATCTGACTCCGGGGAAACAGATGAACTAAGCGGTTCTCCAGCCATAAGTTGTCCGCTGAGTACTTTAAGGATATTATCTTCAATAAAAGGCTCTTCATTACTGTCAAGGTAAATTCTGGCAGTGCCATCATGACTTCCTGCACCGGCAAAAGTCATCCACCATCTCACTATGGCACCCGGACCTTCATGGTCGAAAAGTACGAATTCCCTTCTTCCGTTATTTTCTTCTTCACGGATAAACTGGGTATAGTCGGCATTGGCAAACCATCCTTCCTCACCAGGCTCTATCGATTTGCGGTCGTAGCTGCTGAATTGCTTCAGTTTGTAAGAAGGATCAGGATAGTGTGTTATGTTCTGCCTGTCGGTCATTTCGGACAATAAACAGTCAAATGTAATGACTTTATTTTCTGAGCAGGAATTTAAGAAGAAGGTTAAGGCTGAGGCTCCTCCTACGATAACGAGGATTACAAATCCTCGTATCTTCGGAGGACGCAGTAAGGCTCTGCCAAAGATGGATAACAAGGTTTTGATTCTGAAGAGTTTCATGGTACGAGGTTTTTGTTGTTTATATCAAAATTAGGAAAATAAAACCAAAGATGAATTACGAGAGGCGAGAGATGAGATGATATGAGGTTCCCTGAATATAAAAATAGCCCAATCTCAGCCTCAGCCTCAGCCTCAGCCTTAGCCTCAGCCTTTATTAATAAGTATTTATACTATATATAAAATAAGTCTATATATTGTTTTTGCTACCATATTACTCGTCTAATTTTGAATGGGGTAACATTATCGACTTACATAAATCTTATGGAAAGGGAAAGTCTGTTTAACATTTTGAAGCAGGATGTCCGATTCGAAGAAGGATTAAATTCTTGCATAAATTGTGGCGTATGCACTGCAATTTGTCCTGCCGCTGAGTTTTACAATTATGATCCCAGGAAGATAGTGAACATGGTTCAGACGCGTGATAACAGTATCATACTTGAACTACTGAAGAGCGAGACCATATGGTATTGCGGTCAGTGCATGTCGTGCAAAACAAGGTGCCCACGGGGTAATACACCAGGTTCAATAATAATGGTACTCAGGCAGCTATCACAGAAATTAGGGGTATTTACTGAATCTGAAAAAGGAAGGCAACAATTTGCTGTTAAAAGGACAGCAGGTGATAATATATTAAACCATGGTTATTGTGTCCCTGCCTATGGTGTTGATCCTGAAAAGCATCCCGAGCAGGGTCCGGTATGGGAGCATATTTATGATAACCTGGAGCATGTAATTGCCCGTTTTGGTGGTGAGCTTAACGGCAAGGAAGGTCCACTGAGAGGTTTCAGTCCTGAAGTAATGCAGGAACTTAAAGATATCTTTAAGGTAACGGGTGGGCAGGACCTGTTCGATACCATAGAAAAATATTCTGAACAGAAAGCTGCAGAGATGGGTATGGAATATAAGCCGGAGGGGACAGATTGCGAATATTTTAACTATGTATATACCTATGACAGCGGTTGTCATTTTTGTGACAGTATATTAGAAGAAGAATATGAAACTGGAAGGGAAGAAGAGAATATGGAAAGAATTTCAGAAAGAGATTCCTGATAATCATTTTTTCTTTGTCAGGTCCTGTATCAGGCAGAGTTTTTTCCCCGGATCAGAACAGTTCTTGATAAAAATGCTGAGGGAAGAACTGGGTAAAGACATATTTGAAGACCCGAGACATACAACCTGTACAGGGATTGGATATCATGGTGATGTGGTACCCTTTGATACCATACAGGCGGTTGTTGCCAGGCATTTTGCACTGGCAACAGAATACGGGTACAGGGATATACTGATATCATGTGTAACATCCTTTGGCATATACGAAGAGATAATTGAAACGTGGAAACATTTTCCTGAAACACTGGAAAAAACAAGGGAAAATCTGTATAAGGCCACAAAGAGGGAATTTGAAGTTCCACGTACAATCTTACATACCAGTGATGCTGTTTATAAATTCAAGGACGAGATAGCAGCCAGGGCCAGATATCCTCTTGTTGACCATAAAACCGGTGAACCGCTGAAAGCAGTTGAGCATATTGGCTGCCATTATTCAAAGATGTTTCCCAAGTACGGAGTTGGAGGTGCTGAATTTCCTCATACATTAGTTGGAATGATAGAATCATGGGGGGGGGAAGTTATTGATTATCCTGAGCGCAGGCATTGTTGCGGGTTCGGTTTTCGCCAGTATCTTGTCCAGGCCAACAGGGGATACTCAATGTCAAATTCAAAAAAGAAATTTGAATCCATGGAACCCTACAAACCGGAATTTGTACTCGCTAACTGCCCCGGCTGCACTATGTTCATGGATAAATGGCAATATACAATAAAAGAGCAGGAGGGAAAAACATACGGTGTGAATGGTCAGGGGATTCCTGTTTTGACATATGAAGAGCTCGCTGGCCTGGTAATGGGATTTAGTCCCTGGGACCTTGGTGTACAATACCATATGGTGCAGTCAGAACCCCTGTTAGACAAGATGGGTATACCATATGATAAGGACAAAAAATATATAGCAAAGGATGGCAGCAAAATGGCAGCACCAAAAAACCTGATCAATGCCTGAGCAGAAAGACAAACACATAATAATTATTGGTGCAGGCACTGCAGGTTGCACTGCAGCAGGTCAGCTTGCAAGGGAAGGTTACAGGGTAAGCCTGATAGAGAAAGACGGTAAGCCGGGAGGTAAGGTAAATAACTGGTACCAGCTATTCCCTGACAGGAGAAAAGGAGAGGAAGTAAGAGAGTTCCTTATGGGCGAAATTGATAATCCTCTGATCAGTATTAACTTAAATACTGATATTGACAGTATTGTAAAAAAGAATAGCAAATACCTGGTTACCACTACACGCGGAGTAATGCCTCCTGCTGATGCTATTTTACTGGCTACAGGTTTTGACCTTTTCAATCCAGAGCGTAAGGAAGAATATGGTTACGGAATTTATAATGATGTTATTACTTCAGTTGAGCTGGAAGAGAAATTCAGTTCAGGCTCTGTTCTGACTTCAAAAGGTACTCCTCCAAAGCGGGTTGGCATTGTTCATTGTGTAGGATCGAGAGATGAAAAAGTTGGCAATTTTCATTGTTCAAAAGTGTGCTGTGTAACAGCTGTTAAGCAGGCAATTGAAATAAGGGAGATGTTACCGGCAACCGAGGTGTTTTGTTTCTACATGGATATGCGGATGTTCGGTCCGTATTATGAAGAGTTGTACAGGGAGGCTCAGGAAAAATGGGGAGTTAATTTTATAAGGGGGAAGGTGTCGGAAGCGAGTGAAAATATAGAAGGCCGATTACTTGTCAAGGTTGAAGATACACTGGCCGGCAAGCCTCTGAAGATGCAGGTCGATTTGCTGGTCCTGATGATAGGTATGGAAAATTCGCTTTCTGGAAGAAGAATAGCAGAAGACCTTAACCTGAAGATAGGTATGAACGGATTTTTCAGTGTGGCAGATAATCATTATGGCAATAACAGAAGCAATATGAAGGGTGTTTTTTATGCAGGCACCTGTACTGCCGCCATGAATATTACCGATACTATTTCCCATGCCAGGGCCGCAGTGGTAGAGATCAGCTCATATCTCAAGTCATCAGAGAGGGAGGTAGAAGTATGAAGAATTTTGGTTTTTCATCGATTAAGCCAAGGGTTATTGATTATGACCGTAATAATAAGGCTGTTTCGGATTATATTCTGAAGCATGAGCCTTCATTTGCCCTTTGTATAGGATGCGGGGGCTGTGCTGCTACCTGCTCAGCCGCACGTTTTACTGATATGAGTTTGAGGAAACTTAATATACTTGTTAAAAGGGGTGAAAACGATGAGGTAAGAAGATTAATGAACAAATGTATGTTATGCGGTAAATGTACCCTTGTCTGCCCCCGCGGAGTGAATACCAGGAATGTTATTTTTCTTACACAACAGGCTTTCAGAAAATTAGACAATTATGCAGTTTGATCCTTTTGTCATACCGTTTAATATAGGCCTTTACTTCATCATATTATACTGTGTAGGCACATGTATTGTATGGTTCAGGGACCTGTCGCGGCCAGACAAACTCAGGTTGCAGAGGGGATTCTTTGGCAGGCCTTTCGTCTTGAGTATAAGGGAAATATTTATGGAAAGCCTTATCCACAGGAAGATAATCAAGGTTAATCCCGTACTGGGCTACATGCACATGAGCCTGGCTTTTGGCTGGTTTTTGCTGATAGTACTTGGAACAATTGAAGCTGATATTTTTGGTGAAAGTCATCTTAATCCACCCTATAAGGCTATATTCTTCAGGTTCTTCAATCCGGAACATAGAGCGGAAGGGTTTGCCATGGCTTATTCATTTATAATGGACCTTATCCTTGCATTTATCCTTTCAGGATTGATGATAGCCATAATAAAAAGGTTCTGGTCACGTATTGTTGGAATGAAAAAAACAACGAGGTTAAAGACACTCGATAAGATTGCCCTTACTTCGCTCTGGCTCATTTTCCCCAGCAGGTTGCTGGCCGAAAGCTTTACCTGTGGAGCTGCGGGATCAGGCAGTTTTCTTACGGGCTCGCTTGGTTCTTTCTTCGCAGGATTTTTGCCTTCATCTGATCTGGCATATCCTTTCTGGTGGTTATATTCGCTTTCACTTGCAGTCTTTTTTATCTTATTGCCCCGTACAAGATATATGCATATACCTTCAGAACTGTTCCTTATATTCCTGAGGAATTCAGGTGTCAGGACAGGTGATCAGTATGGATCATTTGCCGAAGCACAGGTATATAGCTGTTCATCCTGCGGAATATGCCTTGATAAATGCCAGCTCAGTAGCTCAGCAGGAATAAATAACATACAATCAGCATATTTTGTCAAAGGATTAAAAAGGAATGATGATGTTTATGATATATCATTAAATTGCCTGATGTGTGGCAGGTGTGAAACAGCATGTCCTGTAGGTATAGAGCTTGGTGCCCTAAGGATGATTCAGCGAAGGGCCGGCGAAGCACCTGAAGACATGAAGACCATCTGGTCAGGATATATGCGCGAAAGAAACCAGAACATCCGTTACGGATCAAATAATTACACAAAAGTTTATAAATACCTGAAACCTGAAATAATTGATCCGGCCACGGAGGTAATATATTTTGCAGGTTGTATGACACATCTCAGCCCGGGCATAGCTTCGTCAATGGAAAAAATATTTAAAGCCTCGGGTGTGAATTACCGGTTTATGGATAAAGATGGATCGGTATGTTGTGGCAGGCCGCTTATGCTGGCCGGGAAAGACAGGGAGGCCAGGGAGCTTATTCAACATAATTCATCTGCTATCTGGAGCTCGGGAGCAAAAACACTGGTAACGTCCTGCCCTATTTGCCTGAGAGTATTTACTGAAAGTTATCACCTGGATGTCGAAGTTCTTCATCATACACAGTTTATCAGCCGGATGATAGAGGAAGAAAGACTGGATCTAAAATTCCTGAATCAGACTGTGGTATATCATGATCCGTGTGAACTGGGTAGAGGGCTGGGTATTTATGATGAACCCAGGAAAGTATTATACCATATAGCCAGGTATCAAAAAACATCTTTTGAAAGGGAAAATGCGCACTGTTGCGGTGGAAGCCTGGGCAATATTAAGCTCGACAGCCGAAAAAAAACAGCGGTAGCCTCTGATGCACTAAATGATCTTATACAATCAGCCCCTGATTATCTTATTACTTCCTGCCCTCTGTGCAAGAAAACATACAGGAAAGCGGAAAAATCAGACACACCGGAAATACTGGATGTAGCTGAATTAGTGGTAAAAGCAATATCCGAGCCTGGCAGGACAGAAAAACTGCACAATAAAAAGCATCATAAAGAAGTTATATACGTGGAGGCAAAATAAATTTTACCTTATTGAATGGAATCAAAATTCTTCAGTTTATATTTGCGCGTGGTATGATTTTTGCGAATCTATCATTTGCATAAAGTGAGGAATGTTCTTGTTTTTATGAATGAAGGTTTTTAGGGGATGAATAAATCGTTTGTGTAATTTTTTACCAGGTTAGTCAAAAAGATTCTTCTAGTATCCATAATAAATTAACTTTGTGGTATATAGAATATTCTGAATAACCTGTATTGATTGTAATATTCTAGACTATTCTTATGATTAAACGGTAAATTATTCCTCTATTAATGAAGTAAATGGTGAATTATTTATTATTATGTACTATGAGAAGGATGAAAGATTTTTTTGTAATTGTGTTGATTCTTGTTTTAGCGAGTAGCTGTGGAAATCATACTAATGATACTTTCAGTGAACAACCTATATCATATATCACACAACAGGAAGACGGGACCATTATTCTTGACCTTGAAAGGGCATATCTTTTAGAGGACAGCCTGCATCCTGATATGAATACTGCGGAATGGTCGTTCAGAATAAAATCCAAGGGCAGATACGAACTATGGCTCTGTAGTTATACCAAAGACACTATGGATCTGAAATATGAAGAACCTGTTTTTATCAATTTCCAGGATAAAAGAATAAAGGCAGAATCTATTATAGGGAATGAGATAGTATTGGGTACACCAGGCCTGGGCAACATGTATTTCAGGGCTGACTCAAAGCTGGGCTCTGTATATATAGAAAATCCAGGTGACTATAATATTCAGCTTGTAGGTTCTAAGGTAAGACCCTTTGAGACTACTTCCCTCAGCAATAGTTCAAGGCATACAGAACTTAGAAGCCTGATACTAAAACCAATAACCGAATGACCCGCTTGCCCGGCAAATTCAATATTGATAACAAGGTAATTATAATAACGGGTGGTGAAGGTGTTCTTGGAAGCACCCTTGCATCTGAACTGGCATCCATGGGTGCCAGGATTGTTATAATTGGCATCAATAAGCAAAAAGGACGGGAAATAGAAAAAACCATAACCGGGAATAAAAATACTGCTGTTTTTTATTATGCCAGTGTCCTCGACAGGAAGGCTCTCATAGAAATCAGAAGATCAGTAATCTCTGAATGGGGTACAATAGACATCCTGATTAATGCAGCAGGAGGCAACATCCCGGGAGCGACAGTGGGAGAGGACGAGAGTATCTTTGATATGAACACCGATGACTTCAGGAAGGTATATGAACTTAACCTTGATGGTACGGTAATCCCTTCACTGATATTTGGTGAGCAAATGTCGAAACAGGGCAGGGGCGTTATCCTAAACTATTCATCAATGGCATCGTTAAGGGCTATAAGCAGGGTTGCTGGCTACTCAGCAGCCAAGGCTGCAGTTGATAATTTTACCAGGTGGATGGCTGTTGAAATGGCAACAAAATTCGGTGATGGGATCAGGGTAAATGCCATTGCACCCGGATTTCTTGTGACAAATCAAAACCGTGAACTACTTATTGAAAATGATGGTTCACTGACAGACAGGGGAGAGAATATTATCAGGCAGACTCCCTTTGGCCGCTTTGGTGAGCCGGAGGAGATCACGGGTACCGTTTTATGGCTAATCTCTGATGCCTCAAGCTTCGTTACCGGGGCAGTTATCCCAGTTGACGGAGGTTTCTCAGCTTACAGCGGGGTATAGGTGTACGACTCAATCCATTTTCTTGCGTTTATGAATGCCTGTATCCATGGTGTCACCTCGTCTTTTTTTCTTTCTTCCGGGTACCAGGCACACTGCCAGGGCATAAATGATCTTTCAAGATGGGGCATCATGGCCAGGTGCCTGCCATCATGTGAGCATACAGCCGCAGCATTATATTCTGAACCGTTTGGATTGGCCGGGTAGGTGCTATGGTGGAATTTAATAGGGATACTGTAAGCTGATTCGTCATAGGGCAGGTCAAACCGACCTTCTCCATGTGCAACCCATATGCCCAGTTTCATTCCTTTCATGCCATTAAGCATAATTGAATTACTCTCACGGATATTAACGATAAGGAAAGCTGACTCAAACTTACCGGAAGCATTATGCAGCAATGAAGGTTTCAGTTCATGTTCAGGATAAATAAGGTTCAGCTCTGCCATCAGCTGGCAGCCGTTGCATACACCCAGGCTCACGGTATCGTCACGCTTATAGAAGTTCTCAAGTGAGATCCTGGCTTTTTCATTATACCTGAATGCCCCTGCCCAGCCCTTTGCTGAACCCAGCACATCTGAATTTGAAAAACCACCGACAAACACTATGAAATTCACATCTTCAAGGTTTTCCCTGCCATTAATAAGGTCGGTCATATGAACATCCTTCACATCAAAACCTGCCAGGTACATGGCATATGCCATTTCCCTGTCACCATTAACTCCTTTCTCGCGTATTATGGCAGCTTTAACTCCCCCGGATTTACGTTTGCCGTGAGCTATGCCCAGGTCTTTGAGCCTTCCTGTAAAATCATTCATATCATATACAAGCCCGTGGTTATTGTAGTTTTCATATCTTTCAAGGGCCAATTCCCTGCCACACTGTTTCCTGTCAAAGAGATATGAAGTTCTGAACCACTTAGTCCTCAGTTCATCAATATCAAAAGTATACTCATTCCCTGCCCTGGAAATGAACACTGCCCTTCTGGCAACCGGCTTCCCGATTGAATAATAAGAGATCCCATTATCCAGCAATATTTCTGCTACTTCATCTTCATTTTCAACCTGGATTATTATACCAGGGTTTTCGCTGAAGAGCAGCTTTATCATATCATCTTCGTTTACAGCATCAAGGTTTATACTTATTCCCCCTTCAGTACTTGCAAAACACATTTCCAGGAGGGTTGTAATCATACCACCCGCGGAGATATCGTGGCCGGCAATTATTTTTTCATCATTAATAAGATCCTGTACGGTATTGAATACAGTCACAAAGTAGGCAGGATCATTTATTGTTGGTGTTTCTGTGCCTATCCTGTTACGTACCTGTGCAAAGCTGCTGCCACCCAGCCTGCATGAATCGCGGCTCATGTCAATATACAACAGGCTTGTCTCAGAGTCTGCTACCATAACGGGCTCAATACTTTTCCTGACATCTGTTACCTCAGCAGCGGCTGATATTATTACGGTACCCGGGGAGTATACAATATCATCCGTATATTTCTGGGTCATTGACAGGCTATCTTTTCCTGTTGGTATATTTATGCCAAGGCTTATTGCAAAATTACTGGCAGCCTCCACGGCCTCATATAGTCTTGCATCTTCACCCGGGTTTTTACATGGCCACATCCAGTTAGCTGAGAGGGATATTCCTGAAATACCATTCTCCAAAGGAGCCCATATTATATTGGTAAGAGCTTCTGCGATTGACAGTACTGATCCGTGTGCAGGATTTATCAGGCCAGCCAGGGGCGCATGGCCAACAGATGTAGCAAATCCTTTAATGCCCCTGTAGTCCAGTGCTATCGCACCCAGGTTGTTTAGAGGAAGTTGCAGTTCGCCCACACATTGCTGTTTGGCTATTCGCCCGGTAACCGAGCGGTCAACCTTATTGGTCAGCCAGTCTTTACAGGCAACTTCTTCAATCTGCATCACCTGGTTTATATAATAATACAGGTCATCTATATTATATTCCACTTCATTGTACGAAGGTTTAATGCTTTGATCCCTCATTACTGTCTGCGGGGGATCTCCAAAGAAAGAAGTAAGTTGCAGGTCAATTGGTTTGTCACCGGTTTCTGAATTTTCGAAGGTGAACTGGTGATCGCCTGTCACTTCACCTATTATATAAATGGGAGCTCTTTCTCTTTCGGCGATACTGATCAACTTATCCACATCCTTTTTCTTTATGACCAGTCCCATTCTTTCCTGGGACTCATTACCTATGATCTCCCTTGCAGAGAGGGTAGGGTCTCCTGCGGGCAATTTACTTATATCTATTTTACCTCCTGTTGCTTCAACCAGTTCTGAAAGGCAATTCAGATGTCCTCCTGCTCCATGGTCGTGCAGTGAAATAATAAGATTCTCTTCAGATTCACCCATGGCGCGCAGGGCATTATAAACCCTTTTCTGCATTTCCGGGTTAGCTCTCTGTACCGCATTAAGTTCAATAGCGCTGTCGTACCGGCCTGTATCAACGCTGGATACCGCTCCTCCGCCCATACCTATGCGGTAATTGTCGCCACCGAGCAATATAATAAGATCTCCTTTCCCGGGAATATCTTTTTCACTATCCTTCAATGTACCAAAGCCTATACCGCCGGCCAGCATTATTACCTTATCATACCCCAGTTTCCTGGAATTTTCAGTATGCTCAAATGTCAGTAATGATCCGCATATCAATGGCTGTCCGAACTTATTACCAAAATCGCTTGCCCCGTTTGATGCCTTTATGAGTATATCTTCAGGGCTCTGGTAGAGCCATTCCCTGGGTTTGTTTGCTGTTTCCCAGTCTCGCCCATCAGAAGTACGCGGGTATGAGGTCATATAAACGGCTGTTCCTGCAATGGGGAAAGCGCCTTTGCCACCTGCGATCCTGTCGCGGATTTCTCCGCCCGTGCCTGTTGATGCACCGTTAAAAGGCTCCACCGTGGTTGGGAAGTTATGGGTTTCGGCTTTGAGGGACAATACTGTTTCAACTTCCCTTACCATGAAAAAATCAGCTTTATCCTGTGTCTCCGGGGCAAATAGTTCGGTTACCGGACCACGGGCAAAAGAACAGTTATCCTTGTAAGCCGATACTATCTTATTCGTGTTGGTAAGAGTTGTTTTCTTGATGAGGTTAAAAAGTGTTGACTCCTTCTCCCGGCCATCAATGATAAACTTACCGTTGAATATTTTATGGCGGCAATGCTCGGAGTTTACCTGTGAAAAACCAAACACTTCACTGTCGGTTAGTTTCCGGTCAAGCGACCTGCTTAATTCTTCCAGGTACTTAATTTCCTCATCACTCAGGGCAAGCCCTTCAGATTTATTATATACAGCGATATCGTCAATCTCAAATACCGGTTCCGGGATACGGTCGATATGAAAAATATCCTGACCAAGAGCCCTGTACATATTTTGCAGCATGGGATCATATGTGCTGTCAGGGCTTTCAGTGATAAAGAATTCTTCAATCCTGATGATCCCCTTAATACCCATGTTCTGTGTTATTTCTACTGCGTTTGTACTCCAGGGAGTTACCATTTCCTTCCGCGGACCAATAAAATATCCTTCAATCCGGTCACTTTCAGGTTTAACTTTTGTTCCAAAAAGCCATAAAAGCTTTTCAGAATCCTGTTCTGTTAAATCATTCTGGCTGTCTACTGCAATTATTTTACCGGGAACCTTGAAGAAATAAATCATTATTACAATTTAATATTTTGGTAATAAGTATTTTGACAAAAAAGTTGATCTTTCCGGGGTGCATAACAAAGATAATATAATATGGGATAATTGAATACTGGAACCGAGCCCCGAGAATTCGGGGCGAGCTCGCGAGTCCCGAATCTTTGATTCGAGGATCCTCGAAAAGCAAGCGCTTTTCGGGACGGCCAGTGATTGTGGCTGGCGGGGGCGAGCAATACTGGAACCGATCAGCGTGAGCTTGCCGCAGGCAAGCGAGTGCTGCTCGGTTCGCATCTCGCATCTCATAATTCATCTATTCTTATAAACCCGCTGCGTTTCAGCAGGGCTTCCAGTGAAGGTTCTTTGCCACGAAACTTCCTGTATAGTTCCATTGGTTCAGCAGTACCGCCTTTTTCCAGGATATTTTCACGGAATGAGTCTGCGGTTTTCCTGTCAAAGATGCCATTTTTTTTAAAAAGGCTGAATGCATCGGCATCCAGTACTTCCGCCCACTTATATCCGTAATATCCAGCAGCGTAACCCCCTGAAAACAGGTGGCCGAATGAGCAGCTCATATTTGTTCCAACAACAGGGCTGAGCAGTTCAGTTTTTTTCATTCCTTTCTTCTCAAAATTGTCGACATCAGGTATTACATCTTTTTCAATGGTATGCCAGGCCATATCCAGGAAACCAAAGCCCAGTTGTCTGTTACAGGCGTATCCTTCATTAAAAACCATTGATTCTTTTATCTTATATATTAACTCTCCTGGTATTTTTTTTCCTGTTTTGTAATGCCTGGCCCAGGAATCCAGCCACTCTTTTTCGTAGGCCCAGTTTTCCATCAGCTGCGATGGCAGTTCGACGAAATCCCTTGATACATTTGTTCCCGACAGGCTCCTATAGTGGCATTTTGACATCATTCCATGGAGTGCGTGACCGAATTCATGCAGGAAGGTAGTCAGTTCAGAATGGGTTATCAGGGCAGGCCTGCTTGATGATGGTTTACTGAAATTAGTGACGAGTGAAATAACAGGACGGTTATCATGGCTGTTGCTCTGGTACTGGTCACGATAGGCTGTCATCCATGCTCCGCCACTTTTCCCATTCCTGGGATAATAATCAAGGTAGAGCACTGAAACATGTTCACCATCTCTGCCAGTTACATTAAATGCTTTTACATCCTTATGGTAACGGGGCAGGTCATCTCTTTGTTCAAATTGCAGTCTGTAAAGATCAGCAGACAGTTTTAATATGGCTTTCTCCACCTCCGCAAGGTTGAAATAGGGTCTTAATGTCTCATCATCAATATTGAATTTGCTTTTCTTCAGTTTCTCGGAGTAATAGGCCCAGTCCCATCTCTCAACCTCTCCGCTGTGATTATTATCTGCTGCATAGGAACTTACCTCTTTAAGATCCCTGAGCGCATATTCACGTGATTCACTGTGCATTTCTTCAAGGAAATCCATCACTTTGCCCGGGCTGTTAAGCATCCTGTCTTCGAGAACAAATTCAGCAAAATTACTGAAGCCAAGCAGTACTGCTTTCTCTCTCCTCAGGCTAACTATCTTTTTTACTATTTCACGGTTATCATTCTGCTCTTTACCAAAGGCTCTTGAAGAGTATGCCCTGTACATCTCTTCCCTCAGCTGTCTTTTTGCTGAATACTGCACAAAAGGGATATAACTGGGGAAATGGAGGGTGAAAATCCATCCATCTCTTCCACTGTTTTTTGCCTCTTCGGATGCTGTTTCAATAATACCGTCAGGTAATCCTTCAAGGTCATTTTCATTGGTAATATGAAGAAAAAAAGCATTGGTTTCTTCCAGTACGTTTTCCTCGAACCTTAGTGAGAGGGAAGCCAGTTCTTCGTTTATTTGCCTGATCCTTTCGCGCCTTGAATCCTCAAGTCCGGCACCACCTTTTATAAAATTCCTGTATGTCTTCTTCAGGAGCATTTTCTGCTCGTTATCGAGCTTGAAGGAAGACTGTTTGTTGTATACTTCTTCCAACCTGGCAAATAGTATGCGGTTCAATGTAATATCGTTCTGGAACCGTGACAGAAGGGGCGATACTTCCCTGGCAGTTGCCTGAATATCCCTGTTTGTCTCTGCGCTGTTAAGGTTAAACAGTATTGAAGATATCTCATCAAGCCTTATTCCTGCATTATCAAGAGCTTCAACAGTGTTTTCAAAAGAAGGAGGCTCATTGCTCCCGTTTATTTTATTGATCTCCTCTTTGGCCATGTCTATTGATCCTTCGATGGCCGGCCTGAAATGGGCTGGTTTAATAAGTTCAAAAGGAGGTAAATTAAAAGGTGTTGTCCATTCTGCAAGAAGGGGATTATTCATAGCCTTTTTATAATATAACAGTTATTCAGGGTCAAAGTTTAGTAAGCAAAATTATGATTTTTAATATAGAATCACACCGGTAATTATGCACACTGAATAAAAAAATAATGTTATGTTTGTAAGCATATATGATATATATTTGTAAAATCATGGTAAATAATATTATAATAACATATTTTACTATTTAAAATGAATAAAAATGATGCACATGTTAGGTTGAATGAGCGTATCAGGGAACTTGAACTTGAAAATGACTCATTAAAGAAAAAAATTACAGACCAGAAGATAGAAATAGATGAAATACTGCGTTCACTTGAAAGATATAAGCTTATTGCTGACTTTGCGCACGACTGGGAGATGTGGTTTCGACCTGACAGGAGCTTTGAATATATTTCGCCTTCATGCGAAAACCTTACCGGTTATGCTGCAGGAGAAATTATCAATAACCCGGATATCCTCGATGATATTATTTATCCGCCTGATCTTGACGACTTCAGGAACTTTATTTCTGATTCATTGAATTTTGTGGACATACGCCAATTACTTAATTTCAGGATACTGACACGCACCAAGCAGATAAGATGGTGTGAGATTAAATGCAGGGCTGTATATGACAGCAGGGGGAAATACCTGGGGCAGAGGGCATCGGTAAATGATGTTACACGCTTGATGCAGGCTCTTGGCGAAATAAAGAATCTTTCGGCAGATAAGGAATATGATGCCAGGATAAGGGACCGTTACATGAGGGAGATTGAAGATAAAGACAGGGAACTAGTCAGCCAGCTTATGGTTCTGTCAAATAAGAATGAGACATTACAGTATATAAAAACAAATCTGAATGAACATATAAAAACCTGTAAACCTGAAGAAAGGCGGGTGTTTATAAAAATGATCAATCATATTAACAGCACATTGTTATCAACTGATAACTGGGAAAATTTCATGTTACATTTTAAAAAAATACATCCGGGGTTTTTCAGCAGACTTCAGGCCAGGTTTCCTGAGCTCACAAGTAAAGACCTTAAACTCTGCAGCTATCTTCGGCTGCATATGACAACAAAGGAAATTGCAGGACTAATGAACATTACCCCCCAGAGCGCGGAGATTAGCCGGGTTAGATTAAGAAAAAAACTAAAACTGACACGAAAAGATAACCTTGTGGATTATATAACACGGATTTAAAGTTAGGTTTTGTTTATAATGAAAAATAATAAGTTAGGTAAATACATGTATCTAAAATATTGAATAAGAGATATATAAAATAATATTGTTAGGTATCTAATTTATATTGTTATGTTTTTATTAGGTTGTATTTTTGATTTTATCCAGTATAATCAATTATTTTAGCTGGGTAACAAAAAGCAAAAAATAAAATCAAATGCAACAACCTACTTCAACCGAAGTTAAATACAGGAAATTATCAAGCGAGGAGATAGGGCAGTTAATAATGCAGGGATGCACCTGTGATAACTGGGATTTTATTGAAGTAGACAGGCGTTTCACAGCTGATAATATTAGAAATTCACATTTCTCAGGCCATATTAAGCTTGGTTTTTTTGACAGCGAGGTAGAGCTGTTCGGAGGTGTAGTATTCAGAACGGGAATATATAATGCCTGGCTGAATAATTGTATTGTTGATGATAATGCTTTAATCCATAATGTTAGCAGTTATATTTCCAATTATCATATTGAATCGGATGTTGTAATACATAATATAAATACCCTTGCGGTAAGTAACAGAACTTCCTTTGGTAACGGAATAAGGATTAATGCGATCAGTGAGGATGGCGGCCGTGAGGTTACTATTTTTGATCATCTTACCACGCATCTGGCATATATCCTTAGTATGTACCGTCACAGGAAGAAGCTTGTAAAGGTAATAGAGGGTCTGATAACTGATTATGTTGAATATATTTCAGACAGCCGTGGTGTTGTACAGAGAGGATCAACACTCATCAATTGTGGAAGTATAAAGAATGTGAAAATTGGCCCTGCTGCACACATTGAGGGAATACAGAAGCTTAATAATGGTAGTATAAACAGTTCATATGAGGATCCCGTGCATATAGGTGAAGGTGTCATTATGGATGATTTTATAGTCTGCTCGGGTTCTGAAATAAATGATGCCACTCTTATTTCAAGGTGCTTCATCGGTCAGGGTTGCATACTTGATAAGCATTATTCAGCTGTTGATTCACTGTTCTTTGCGAATTGTCAGGGCTTTCATGGTGAAGCATGCTCTATTTTTGCAGGTCCTTACACTGTCACGCACCATAAATCAACCCTCCTTATTGCAGGTCTCTTTTCTTTTCTGAATGCAGGGAGCGGTTCAAACCAGAGTAATCATCTTTACAAGCTGGGACCTATTCACCAGGGGGTAATTGAGCGTGGTGTAAAAACAACAAGTGACTCATATCTTTTATGGCCCAGCCATGTTGGAGCATTCTCATTAGTAATGGGTCGTCATTACAAGCATTCAGACACTTCTCTTTTTCCATTTTCATATCTCATAGAGAGCAATGATGAAAGTATACTCGTACCTGCCATAAACCTGAAAAGCATTGGCACTATCCGTGATTCAAAAAAATGGCCGAAGCGTGACAGGAGGAGGGGACATAATAAACTGGACCAGATCAATTTCAACCTGCTGAGCCCATATACTGTTCAGAAGATGATAGCTGGCAGGGAGATACTGCTTAACATAAAAAAAGATTCGGGTGAGGATGCGGAAATTTATACATGGCAAAGAATGAAGATAAGGAAAAATGCTGTTGACAGGGGCATCCATCTGTATGAGCTTGCGATATATAAATTTCTTGGCAATTCACTTATTACCCGCCTGCAGCAGCAAAAATTCACTGACATGAATAGCCTTCGCAAGGTACTTGAAAAAGATACCCCGGTGGGATCAGGCAGGTGGATTGACCTCTCAGGGCTGATATGTCCTGCTGAGGCCCTTGAAGGTCTGCTGCAGTCAATTGAAAAGAAAAGGATTAGTACTATAGAAGAGATTAATGCATATTTTATTTCAATTCACAATAACTACTATAACTACGAGTGGTCATGGGTTTGTGAAGCATTCAGATCATTCATGGGTAAGGATGTTATGAATCTCAGCAGTGAGGAAATTACAGAGATTATTAAGAGGTGGCTTGATGCAGTGCTGACAATAGATAAATACCTGTATGAGGATGCCAGTAAGGAATTCTCACTTCTGAAAAGGACCGGGTTTGGGATCGATGGAGAAGAGGCGGATAAGGAGCTTGATTTTGAATCGGTCCGTGGTGAATTTGAAACAAACCAGATGGTGATCTCAATAAGAGAGCATATGGATACAAAACAGAAACTGGGGGAAGAAATAATATCAGGTTTAATGTCAATAAAAAATTAAGAAATATGTGTGGAATAATAGGGTATACAGGTAGCAGGCAGGTCAGGGACATCCTGATTGACGGTTTGCTCAAGCTTGAGTATCGTGGATACGACAGCGCAGGAATAGCCATTCATAATGGCATACTGAGAGTTATTAAGAGCCCCGGTAAAGTGAGTAAGCTGGTTGAGCTACTACCACGAAATCTGGAATCTACAACAGGCATTGCACATACACGCTGGGCAACGCATGGCGAGCCATCAGAAATAAATGCACACCCTCATACCTCCGGATCGGGTAAACTCGTAATGGTACATAATGGTATAATTGAAAATGCCCCGGCAATTGAATCTTACCTGGTAGAAAAAGGGTATTCATTTGTCAGTGAAACCGATACAGAAGTATTGCTCAATCTGATAGACTATGAGTATGATCTTTGTGAAGGGGATTTACTGAGAGCAATGATAAGGTCATTTGAAAAAATTGAAGGAAGTTATGCACTGGCAATAATAGAAAAAGACAGGCCGGGCAGGATAACCATATGCCGTAAAGACAGTCCACTGATAATGGGCATTGACGATACAGGATATTTTGTTGCTTCTGATATTTATGCAGTGTCTGATTATACTGGTAAATTCGTTTTCCCCGATAATAATGATATTATCATTGTTGACAAGGAGGAAGGAGTGAGGACGTATGATGGTAATGGTAAAGAGAAAGAGCTCAAAATATGTAATTTCACAGCCAGGAAGAAGAACCCTGACCGTACAGGGTATAATCATTTTATGGAGAAGGAAATATATGAGCAGCCACAGATTATATCTGATCTGGCCAACTCCATTCTGGTAATAAACGGGCAGTCTGTATCCGGGAGTTCGCTGTCAGAATTAGTGCCTGGTATAAGGCGCATTACCATACTTGGTTGTGGCACATCATGGCATGCGGGTCTTATTGGGAAGTACCTGATTGAAAAACATGTTAGGATACCCGTAAATGTTGAGTATGCATCCGAATTCAGGTACAGGGATCCTGTTATAGAACCTGAAGATCTTGTTATATCTATATCTCAGTCTGGCGAAACTGCAGATACTATTGCTGCAAACAAGCTTGCACTGGACGCAGGAGCTATAACTCTCGGAATATTGAATGTCAGGAATTCGACTCTTGACAGGGACACCCATTTCCAGATTTACCTGGACGCAGGTGATGAAATAGGGGTTGCATCCACCAAAGCCTATACTGCCCAGATAGTACAGCTGTCAAGGCTTACAGCCTTACTCTCCTGTATAAGGGGTAATGGTAGTACTGCAGGTGATATGAACAGTGCCTTGACAGGTGTTTCGACAAGCATGGAGGCAGTATTGGCTAATGCAGACAAAATATCACAACTTGCTTCAAAATATGCTTTCAGTAATAATTTCCTGTTCCTCGGCAGGGGGCTCAATTTCCCCACTGCCCTGGAGGGAGCGCTTAAGCTTAAGGAGATCAGTTATATACATGCTGAAGGGTATCCAGGTGCCGAAATGAAACACGGGCCAATAGCCCTCATAGATTTTAATTTCCCGACGCTGGTTGTATTAACAGACAGGGAGAGCAGACCAAAAATGCTTTCTAATATCAAGGAGATTAAAGCCCGTAAGGGGCGAGTAATTGCGATTATTAACGAGGATGATGAAAGTGCTGAACAACTTGTTGATGACGTTATAAAGGTTCCTTCTGTACCTGATATAGTATCACCTTTGATATCAGTAATCCCACTTCAGCTGTTTGCTTATTATGCTGCCCTTTTAAGAGGCTGTAATGTTGATCAGCCACGCAACCTGGCAAAATCAGTAACTGTGGAATAATCAGTCATCCTGAGGGAGCAAAGCCCTCCTTCGCCGGAGGTTATTGAGGGCGAAGCGAGCGCGGACTCTTCCCCCGAATCCTCGGGGTCAGAGTGACAGCTCTTAGAATGGAAGATCATCCATTTCTTCGCTCTCAGGTGGCATATCATCGAGCAGCGGGGGAGGAAAATCATCAACCGGGGCATTATCAGAACCGGCTTTTTCTATTCTCCATGCATCAAGATTTGTGAAGTAGCTCACTTTACCATCTTTCTCCCACTTGTTACCTTTTATATTAAACGAGACTTTAACGTTTTCATTCAGGAAGCTTTCGTCGATAATATCTGTTCTGTCCTGAATGCACTGGAATTTAATATAATCCGTAAATTCCCGTCCTGAATTGCCAGCTTCAGAAACCTCAATAACAAATTCTCTTTTCTTAAAACTTTCACCTCTTTGTTGTACGGGGCCTATATCTATTACTTTCCCTGATAATTCAAATGACATTTTTATTCCTCTTTGTTGATTACATCCAGGAGTTCAACTTCAAAAACAAGTGTTGAAAAAGGTTTAATAGCCTGCCCTGCTCCCTTTGTTCCGTAGCCAAGTTCATAAGGAATATAAAACATAAATTTTGAACCTTCCGGCATAAGTTGTAATCCTTCGGCCCATCCTTTGATCAGTGTACTTGGTTTAAACTGTGCAGGCTCACCTCTTTGGACAGAACTGTCGAATATCGTATCATTAATAAGTTTACCGGTATAATGAACCAGAACAGTATCTCTGATTCCAGGTTTGGGGCCTTCACCCATTTTCAGGACTTTATACTGCAGTCCTGACTCAGTGGTTATTACGCCTTCCTTCTCCTTGTTCTTTTCAAGGAATTCCCTGTTTTCAGCAAGATAATCCTTGTATTCTTCTTCGAGTTGTTTTTCCTGGCGTTCCTGCATAACCATCATTATATAACCACCAGCCGCAGCATCAATAAAAATAGAATTACCCTCTTTTGCATCCAGCATACCTTTTGCCAGGTACATGGGATCAACCTCAATTTCGCTCCTTGTCGTAAGGTTGTAATAGATATCCACACCAAAGGCATAGGCAAGCGAATCATCCTGGTTTTCAAGCTTTAAATTTTCAACTCCTTTATTTGAACAGGCACCTGATATAACTACCAGTGCCACAAGCATAACAAAAACATTGAATCTCATGTACTTTTATTTTTTGGTTTAAAATTTGCGCTAAGATAATATTTTCTTATTTGATTAACAGTTAAAGAAATGTGAAAATTAGTCAGCTTATTTTAACAGCCCGGGTAATATGTCTTTTCCCCGGTGGGCCATACGGGTTTTTCACACTGAAACCAAGTTTTCTCAGGTCTCTCTTCAACTGCCCCTTTGCCGAGTATGTCACAAAAATACCATCTGGTTTTATTAATGAAGCCACCTTGGACAATACATCGTATGACCACATCTCAGGTTGCTTGTCAGGTGCAAAAGCATCATAGTACACAATATCAAAAATCATATCAATATCGGCCTCCCTTAAGTCTTTCTCTATTTTCAAAAGGCTGAAATTATTACTTATACTGCAGGGTATCCCCCATCTGCATTCATGCAATAAATCAAAATATGATCCTTCATTCCCGGGGAATAATGTACTGTAATTAAGCTTTTTATAAACACTCTCGGGTAAAGGGTTTTTTTCAACGCTTACATAATCAACCATCCTTTTATCATTAATTGATTCAAGAAGGGTAAGCAGGGCATTAAGGCCTGTGCCGAAACCCAGTTCAAAGATTTTGACGGGATTACAGGCGACTGATTTATACCCTGCCTCTATGAATACATGCTTTGATTCCCTGACGGCGCCAAATTTTGAATGGTAATGTTCATCCAGTTCCGGGACATACAGTGTATTTGATCCGTCAGAAGTTGAAATAATTTTTAGCATTATAATATGAGATATTCCTGACCATATCGGTAACTATATCCTTGTCATCGGGAAATAATCCTTTTTCCACTCTTCTGCCTGTCATGTTACAGAGAATCCTTCTAAAGTATTCATGCCTGGGAAAAGAAAGGAAACTCCTGGAGTCGGTGGTCATTCCCACGAATCTGCCCAGCAGTCCGTAACAGGCTACTGTATTAAGTTGTTTTTCAATGTCTTCCAGGTTATCAAGAAACCACCATGCCGGACCGTATTGTATCTTACCTGGCATACATGACTGGAAATTACCGGCCATTGAGGCAATTACTTCATTAGCGGAGGGGTTCAGATTATATAATATACATGGGGGTAGTTTGTTTTCGCGATCCAATGAATTGAGTAGTGCAGCAAGGCCCTGAGCCTGCTTTTCATCGCTTATTGAATCAGCTCCCCCATCAGGTCCGTAAATTTTAAATATACGGGTACTATTATTCCTCAAGGCGCCCAGGTGCAGCTGCATTGTCCATCCATTCAGGGAATATAGTGTTGCCAGCTCTCTCAATACTGCTATTTTGAATTTACCTGCCTGTTCAGCGTTAATTTTATTGCCGCTGCGAGCTTTGTTAAAGATCTTGCGTATATTTGTAAGTGAGAAATCAGCCACAGGGAGGCTTGTGAAGGAATGATCGGATATCTTACAGCCATGACGGGCAAAATATTCAATTCTTTTGGCTAATGCCAAAAGAAAATGGTCATAACTCTCTGTATCGGACGATGAAATATCAGCCAGCCCGTCAAGGTATTTATTAAAGGACAGGCTGTCATCTATATTAAGGGCCCTGTCGGGTCTGAAACCAGGTAATACCATGAACCCGGGGTCTTTTCCCTTTATTTTCCTGTGATATTCAAGATTATCAACAGGATCATCGGTTGTACATAAAACTTCAACGTTGAATTTCCTCAACAAACCCTGAACAGAATTTTCGGAAAAGGCCAATTGCTCATTTGCCTGCTCCCATATCTCCTCAGCTGTTGACGGACTTAATAAAATATCAATATCAAAGTACCGTTTCAATTCCAGGTGCGACCAGTGATATACTGGGTTTCCTATAGCATGGGGGATTGTCTCAGCCCATTTCATAAACTTTGCCCTGGCCGGTGCATCGCCGGAACAATACTTCTCGTGTATACCGTTGGCCCTCATTAATCGCCATTTGTAATGGTCATTCTCAAGCCATGCTTCAGTTATGTTATTAAATTGCCTGTCTTTTGCTATATCCTCAGGTGACAGGTGGCAGTGATAATCAATAATCGGAAGTTCAGATATATAGTTGTGAAACAGGTTCCTTCCGCTTGAAGTCTCCAGCAGAAAATCATCATTAATAAAATTCGGCATATTTTTTTCGTGAATTTACTAATTCTCCTGGAAAAATCTGATGCTGACATAGTTTAAATAATATCTCTTATTATATGAGTAATGACGGGAAGACCATTCCTGTCAGGATGTTCATTTTTTCTTAATATAAATAAATGTATGGTAGTCCTGTTTTTTTTACTTTTGTTTGATATTCACTTACCCAAAAAAATATGCATATGGCAATAGATATTCATTTAAAAGCAGCTGATAATATCAGGCTGCTTACTATGGCTATGGTGGAAAAAGCTAAATCAGGACATCCCGGCGGAGCAATGGGAGGGGCAGACTTCATTCATATACTTTTTTCGGAATATATGAGATTTGACCCTGACAGGCCGGATTGGATTCATCGCGACAGGTTTTTTCTGGACCCGGGCCATATGTCGCCAATGCTTTATTCAGTTCTTACATTATATGGAATCCTTTCAATTGATGATATAAAGAATTTCAGGCAATGGGGCAGTGTAACACCAGGTCATCCCGAAGTTGATTTCAGCCGGGGCATAGAAAATACATCGGGTCCTTTGGGGCAGGGACATACCAATGCCGTGGGTGCTGCCATAGCGGAAAAATTTCTTGTGCAACGCTTTGGGGACTGGATATCTCATATCATATATACTTTTATTTCTGATGGCGGCATACAGGAAGAAATCTCCCAGGGAGCAGGTAGGATAGCGGGTCACCTCGGGCTGGGCAACCTGGTAATGTTCTATGACAGCAATGATATACAGTTATCAACTGAGACGAATGTAGTTACATCTGAAGATACGGCTGCTAAATACAGGGCATGGGGCTGGCATGTTGTTACTATAGATGGGCATAATCATTCGGAGATAAGGGAAGCTCTTGATGCATCAATGATGGAGAAGGACAGACCAAGCCTGATAATTGGGAGGACAATAATGGGGAAGGGGCTGGTAGATGATGATGGCAATTCATTTGAAAAAAAGACCTCAACGCATGGTCAGCCAGTAAGCAAGGCAGGGGCTTCTTTTGAGAAATCGATGAGAAACCTGGGAGGAGATCCTGAAGATTCCTTTAATATTTTTGATGATGTGAAAATCCTTTATGAGGATATTATTGGCAGGAAGAGGGAACAGGTGAGTTCGTTCAGAAAAAAGGAAAAGGAATGGTCTGAAAACAATCCCGCACTTGCTGCCAGACTGAAGAATTTTTTCTCGGGGAGGGCACCTGATATTGATTACAGCGAGGTGGAACAAAAGGAAGGTATAGCCACCAGGGCTGCATCTTCAGCCGTCCTTGCATTCTTTGCAGATAAAATTGAGAATATGATTGTCTCCTCTGCCGACCTGGCTAATTCTGACAAAACGGATGGGTTCCTCAAGAAGACTTCTGTGCTCAGAAAGGGAGACTTCTCCGGCCAGTTCCTGCAGGCAGGGGTTTCTGAGCTGACACTTGCGGCCATAATGAACGGAATAGCCCTGCATGGCGGGGTAATACCTGTTTGCGGTACTTTCTTTGTGTTTTCTGATTTCATGAAGCCTGCGGTGAGACTGGCTGCCCTGATGGGACTACCCGTTAAATATGTTTGGTCACATGATGCTTTCAGAGTGGGAGAGGATGGCCCTACCCACCAGCCCGTTGAGCAGGAAGCACAAATCAGGTTACTTGAACATCTTAAAAACCACTCAGGGGAAAGTAGCATGCTGGTGCTCAGACCTGCCGATGCTGCCGAAACAACAGCATGCTGGCAGATGGCCCTTGAAAATACAGGAACACCAACAGCCCTGATCCTGTCACGGCAAAATATAGCGGACCTGCCCTCAGCCGGCAACAGGTATAAGGATGCACAGGGAGTACGTAAAGGAGCTTATATTGTTGCAGACAGTAATGGAAAACCTGATGTCGTATTGCTTGCCAGTGGTTCTGAAGTGAGTACACTTGTTGAAGGTGCAGCACTTTTGCGCGAGCGGAAGAATTTGAATATAAGAATAGTGTCGGTGCCTTCTGAAGGTTTATTCAGAAGACAGGATAAGGATTACCAGGATTCAGTATTACCGGTCGATGTGCCACGTTTTGGCCTGACGGCCGGGTTACCGGTAACCCTTTTGGGACTGGCAGGTGGTAATGGCAGGATATGGGGACTTGAACAATTTGGTTACTCAGCACCATATAAAGTGCTTGATGAGCAATTCGGGTTTACGCCGGAGAATGTATATAAACAGGTTAGGGACCTGCTATCATTATGATTAGCAGGTAATCATGAACAGAGCCCTGAGAATTCGGGGCGAGCTCACGAGTCCCGAATCTTTGATTCGAGGATCCTCGAAAAGCAAGAGCTTTTCGGGACAGGCTGTGATTGTGGCTGGTGGGAGCGAGTAATTATGAATTATTGTTTATAAAATCAAAAATCTCGTCAATTTCAGTTGATTCCGGCAGGGCAGCTTTTATTTTCTCAAGGTAACGGCGTTGCTTTACCAGTTCAAGACTTGGTTTAAAGTTAATATCAAAGATCCATCCTGCCTGGAGCAGCTTGAAGTCATTCAGGTTCCTGACATTTTTCATGTGTACGGCTTGTCTATTTTTTAAGTCCCTTAATACTTCTTCTGAAAATCCGGGAGTGTCAGGTAGTTCCAGTTCAAGTGCTGGATTTCTTTTCCCGTCTTTCCTTTGATAATAATCTGTGACAACTTTCCAGATATCTAGCTTGTCAGCATCACGCAGAAGTTTTGAATAGAATAGGCAGGTTTCCGTTTCTTCCACTGGCAAGAAAGGATAATTATGATATTTTATCGATCTTTTTATCAAATATTGCGTTGTATCATTAAATTGTTTAAGCAACCCGGTCCTTTCCAGTATATCTATACCCAGTTCAGCATGATTTTCGGATTTACTATCCATGAAAGTTTTGTACCGTGAATACTGTTCAAAACGACCTATATCATGCAGTAATGCTATTATTTCAGCCAGCCGCAACTCGTCATCATTTAATCCCAGCTTTTCCCCTATTTTCAGGATCTCTTTGCATACCCTGCTGGTATGATCTTCCTTCAATTCTATATTTTCCTGTATTTCGGGGTCACCTTTTTTAAAGGTACCCACATAGTCAGCAAACCAGTTTTTGATTTCTGCCAGACTTTCTTTACTCACTTTTATTTGCATGCCCTTAATTTTCCCTTTTTAATTAGTTATTATCTGCTTACCGGCATTTCCTTAACTCCTATACCCGGTTCTTCAGGCATAATCCAGTGTCCGTCATGGAACCGGGATCCTGTGAATGGATCGTTGCTTATGAGCAGGGAGCCATCCAGGTCAAGCCATCTTGCGAGAGGCTGCAGTTGTACGGCTGCACTTATTGCCACAGATGATGCTATCATACAGCCAATCATTATATCAAGATTGAGGGTGCCTGCAATAATGGCCATCCGGAATGCTTCCATAATACCACCTGACTTCATTAATTTTATATTGATCCCATCATAGGCTTCTGCAACCGGTAATATATCTTTAGATGTATTCACTGCTTCGTCTGCAATAATTGGTAAAGGCGATCTTTCTTTAAGCCATTTAGTTTCTTTAATCATGCTCACAGGCATTGGTTGTTCAACAATCTCAACACCATTTCCTGCCAGCCATTCAATTTTTCTTATAGCTTCCTCTTTATCTATCCATCCCTCATTTATATCAACCCGGATTGGTTTGTCAGTAACCTGCCGGATGGTTTCTATTATTTCCTCGTCATCCCTGTTTGTTAATTTGACCTTTAAAATTTTGTAAGGATCAGCTTCCTGCACTTTCTGTTTCAATATTTCAGGTTTATCAAATCCTATAGAGAATGATGTATCCACATATTTATCCGGGTCAAGTCCAAATAACCTGTGAACAGGGATATTAAGTTTTTTTCCAAGCCAGTCGAACAGTGCTATATCAAGTGCTGCTTTTGCCGGTGATATCTCTTCGATCTCTTCATTCACCTTATCTGTCAGGTTATAAAACTTAAATGGATCGGCTTCAAGGTAAACGGGTATAATTCTTTTCAGTTCTTCAATTGTCCTGTAAGCATTCTGACCTGCTCCTGTCATATGTGAGGCTTCGCCTATTCCTGTAATGCCGTCTTTTTCGTAAAAAACAAATACATCCTCCTTAAAGTCAGTGCTTCCTCGACTGATAGTCCATGTATGGCCCAGATTGAGCTTAATTTTTCTGTAAGTAATTGATGCTTTACCATTGATATCATTTCCTTTGAATCCTTTCTTATAAGGATATATATTGCTCCCGGGAAGGATAATTGAGGTACCGGCCAATCCGGCTAAAGCAATGAATTTTTTTCTGCTTATTCTCATGGATACGATTTTTAAGGTGGCTTAAAAATACAAAAAAACAGTCAGACATAATCAGGATTGAGAGTTCCGGGATTAGGGTTCCGGGTTCCGTTTACAGTTTTAAATATATTTGCCTTGACCAGGGCTTTGTATGGTAACCAGGGATCAGGATTCCGAAAAAAATACCTTTACCGGGCCAATATTTTAATTCAAGGTTGATCGGCACGTAGCCACCATGTAATAGTACCAATAAATCCAACAATAAATGTAATAATGATAATGATGTAACTGGCTGAAACCAGCTGCATACCTTTGGTGCCATCAGCTACGGAATGAACACCCGGTATTGACCATGGGAAATATGGCCCCCAGCCCACCAATGCCACAAATTGTGCAAGGATAAGCATTACGATCACAAAAGCAATAGGAGCAACTATCCCCTTCCCAAAGGATGCTATAAACCCAACTGGAGAGCTTAGAGATACTGTCAAAACTGAGATTATGAAAAACCGGTATAGGTTCTCATGAAAAACCTGTTCTGACCAGCCGGGAATATTTATTATATAACCAATGACCAGTCCTGCAAAGAATAATACAAGGCAAAGAAAAATGCTCCAGAGGATAACGATGGCAAATTTGGATACTACTATCAAAGTGCGTGAAGCAGGTAATGCCAGAAGATCTTGTAAAGTGTGATCCATATATTCTCGGCCAAAGACCCATGAAGTGATAAATCCGAAACCAATAATTCCTATTGAAGCTATAATCTGATTTAAAAGTATGAAATATGTATTCCAGTTATTCTCACCAAACAAAGAAGCCTTAATTCCAATAATCCCAAGCTTAGAAGCTATATCAGGATGCTGGGCTAAGTACATTAGTAATCCCATCATAAAGGGGATGAATATAAAGAAGATAAATGTTATCAAAGGAACTCTCGCCCTACGAAGCTTTTTATATTCTGTTATTAGAACATTATAAAAACGATTCATTTTATCCTTGGTTTATTTTGATAGTTTTCAGGAAGAATGATTCAAGGTTTTCCTCCGCCACCTGAATACATGTAGGAGGGGAGTCGTTATTTACAAGGAGGGTGGCAATCTCCTCTGGTTTATCAATTGCATCTTTGTCTTTGATAATGATCTTATCTCCACTTAGATTGCATTCCTTATAACCCCTGGAACGTATGATATTTACAGCTTTCATTAAATCTTTTGCCTGAACATGAAGTTGTTTCTCGCAGAGGATATCCAATTCATGCTTTTTTATTTCCCTTACCAGTTTACCATGATGAATTATGCCTATGCGGCTGGCAAAAAGTGAGACTTCACCAAGTATGTGGCTTGAAATAAATATTGTGACTCCATGGTTAGCTGCCATATCTATTAACATTTCACGTATATCATGTATACCTGAAGGATCTAAACCACTTGTTGGCTCATCCAGGATTAAAATTTCTGGATGATGAATCAGGGCTTTTGCCAGTCCAAGTCTTTGTTTATTACCCTGCGAGAGATGTTTTGCTTTCCTGTTCCTGTAATGGTGTAATTGAAGCTTTTCAATGATACTGTCAACAGATTTTTTATCTTTTATAAAGCGTAAATGTCTTATTATTTCAAGGTTCTCCTTTACAGTAAGATTAGGATAGGAATACGGTATTTCCACAAGGTATCCTACTTTTTCCCATATTTCATTATGAGAGGAATTTACTTTTATACCATTTAAATATGCATTACCGCCTGATGGTTGTATCATACCAAGGAGCATCCTTATGGTTGTTGTTTTTCCGGCACCATTAAGCCCGAGAAATCCATATATTTCTCCTTTATCAAGATGCAGGTTTAGATCTAAGACAGCTTTTACATCCTTAAAGTACTTGGATAAATATTCAGTTATTATGATACTTTTCATATTGTGTTCTGCTCACTTAAAGATTTCTAATATAAGAATTGGTTATATGCCTGTTTTTCAATCATTGAAAAAGTTTATGCTTTCAGATTAAGGTAAATTACATTAAATGCGTTTCTCAAATCGTTTTCGTAGCTGCTGCTTTTGTTGTTATTAAGAAACCTGATAAATACTCCATCATTACAGTAAAGGAATAATTCTGCAATTTGACGGTTGCTTGACTGAGATTTTATTTCGCCTGAAAGGCGAGCTAACCTGATAGTCTTTTCCCAGGCTTTTACTTCCTGGTTATATAGTTCCAGTTCCAGTTTCAAGAACTCGGGGAAACGGCTTATAGCCTCAAATATTATAAGGAAGATGTTAAATGACAAATCCCCTTTTCGGGATTGACCAAACAGATTTGCGATTCTTTGAAACGAAGTACATACATTTTCAAGATACTGGTTGTAGAAGTCGAGAAGAGATTTTTGACCAAAGCTGCTGTAATCGATAGTTCCCATCGAAAAAACCATATAGGCTATCTCTTTGAATAATTCTTCTTTGCTATTAAAGTAATGATAGAATGCACCTTTAGATAAACCTGTTTTTTTAATGATGTCATTCATTGTCACTTCTTTATAGCTCTTTTGGAGAAAAAGTGTTAATGATTCCTTTATAATATGTTTCTTACTTTCATTCATAAACCGACCGTTTGGTATGCAAATATATGTTTTATCATATTCCCAAACAAGATTAAAGTGCATATCTTATTTAGATATTCATATTATTTTAATATAATACAATATATTTGATTAATATTTTTAAACGAAAACCTGATAATTATGAAAGTTGTAAAATGGATCATTATTGTCCTGCTGATAATTGTGGGACTGGTCTTTCTGATTGGATTGTTCATGCCCGGGGAAATGAAAACTTCAGCAAGTGAAGAGATTAATCTTCCTGCATCACAAGTGTTCTATTCGGTGGCAACTTTTCAAAATCGCCAGGCATGGGACCCATGGCTTGAAAAGGATCCTGATGCAAAAGTTACAATCACATCCGAACCTGGTTTTGTGGGATCAGAGTATATCTGGGAAGGTGAAAAACTCGGGAAAGGTAAAATGAAGGTTGATTCTGTTGTTCCAGGTAAGTTTGTTAAAAGCTATCTCTGGTTCAACACAGAGAAAGACAAACCTGGAGTTGTTTACTGGGACTTTCAGGAATCTGAAGGCAAAACACTTGTTACCTGGTCATTATCAGTTGAATCAAAGAATCCTTTTATGAAACTGATGAATCAATTTTACAAGGGTGCTGCAACGAAGAGTTTTAAAAAGGGTTTGGCGAATTTAAAGACATTTCTTGAAGAGAATGGAGTGGAGATGTCAAGATTGACGGATATCGAACTAAAGGAGTATCCCCCGATACATGCAATTATTGCTGAGGGTCAGGGTACAATTGAAGAAATGTCAGATCTTATGTCCAGGTTATTCGGATTGATCATGGAGGCTGTTAATACACAGGGACTGGAACCTGCGGGACCACCTTTTTCATATTATTATGACTATGATCAAAGCACAGGAGTTACAAAAGTAAAGGCCGGGATACCTCTGACCGGTACCGCTGAAAGCATGGGAGAAATCAAAGCAGTTGACTTTGAAGGGTTTAAAGGTATAAGTGGTATCCATACTGGTCCTTATGAGGACTTTGAAGCTTCTTATAATAAGTTAATGGAGGAAGCAGAGAAAATGGGATATACACTAACGTGGGAATCCTGGGAGTTTTATCATAGTGATCCCAGTACTGAACCCGATGAATCGAAATGGAAAACTGAAATAGTTTTTCCGGTGAAAGAGCCCCGCTAAGAGCGGGCTTTTTTTTATCTTAGTGGCTTCAATAAAAGAGGAGTATGGAATTAGAAATACCTGATTATATTGAGGGATTGATTTTTGATCTTGATGGAACACTGGCTAATACCATGCCATTACATATGAAAGCATGGAAACAGGCTTGCCAGAGCTACGGTATGGATATGAGCAGTAAGTTTCTGAGATCGTTCACCGGAACCCCTGGGAAAAATATTGCATATGCAGTGATAAAGTACTATTCAAAAGAAGGCATTATTGATCCTGATATTATTGCAGAAAGAAAGAAGGAGAATTTCATAAATATGCAGCACCTGGTTAAAGAGGTTAAGCCTGTTGCTGATATTGTGCGAAAATATCATGGAATAATACCTATGGCACTCGGCACTGGGGGTCACAGGGATACTGTTATTCGCACTCTTGAAGTAATAGGAATGAGGGATTATTTTGATCATATAGTTACAGCTGACGATGTAATCAATCATAAGCCTGATCCGGAGACTTTTCTTAAATGTGCTCAATTGCTGGGTATATCTCCGGGGAAAATAATGGTTTTTGAGGATGGTGACCTGGGAATAAGGGCAGCAAAGACGGCAGGCATGCATCCTGTTGATGTAAGGGGATGGTACGAATACTCCTGGTAAAGACGAAAGACAAAAGTATAAAGATAAAAGTAGAGACGCACCATTGGCGCGTCTAAGGACTTTTATCTTCTTGGCTTGAAATCCCCTTCCAGGTACATTTCCTTGCTGAGTGGTTTGAAATCACGTGAATCAGCTATCACTTTATAATCGATCCCTTCCACAAGCTGTGGTTTTGCAATGGCAGACTTGGTACCCAGTATATAATCGATAGTTGCTTGAAGCAATGGTTCATTTTCATCACCAAAAGGCAGAAGGTTTGTATAGTCTTCAGTGGCTTCAAAGTCAGGTGGCAGCCCGTTAACATATGCAAGATCAGTAAGGTCGTAAGGATCACCTGCGGAATTGACAAGCTTGAGTACTATGGGTTGCATAGCCCATTTATGATTGTTATTCAGATGACCCTGGCTGTCATAATCCTTTACAGTAATTGACCCTACATATTTACCAGTAGTGTTCTGACCTACCAGCTTTACATCAAAATAGGGTTCCAGTCCGTTTATTACCAGCTCACTAGCGGAAGCTGTCGATCTTGTCGTGATAACATATAATTCGGTTAAACCCAGATTAGAAATTGGTGTTTCCAACGTTGTTTCAGTTTCTTCAATTACGTCTGTGAAGTAATAGTTCAGTACATCTGGCCCATAGGTAGCTTTCCAGTAGGCAGTGTATTTATCATTCCATTCAGATACCGTAAATATTTTTGTATCATCTGTACTGAATATCATGCTTGCAAGGTAAATAGCTGTCTGAATAGAACCGCCTCCGTTATACCTGAGATCCAGTATCAGCCTTCCAACACCCTGGTTTTTAAAGTAATCAAATGTTTCATTAAGCTGTATATCAAAATCCGAAGTAAAAGCATTATAAACAAGGTAACCGGTAGGTACTCCACCAATGTCCAATACGTCATAGTAATATACAGGGTTTTCCTGCAGGACAACGGCTGTCATCACTTCAGTATCATCGGCTGTGTATATTATATTACCTGATATGGTTGCTTTTGTGAGGTAATAGCTTTCATTATTGATCAAAAGGTCCATGTAGTTACTAATCGTTAACTGCTCACCGTTAACCTTAAGAAAGAGGTCGCCACGTTCTAACCCTGCATCCTCTGCAGGTGAATCAGGAAGTACATACCTGATAAAACCAAAAAGGTCCTCCGAGCCTTGAAGCTGTACAAGCCTGAAATCATAGCCCATTGATTTGGAAATACCGGCAAATGAATTTTCCAATTCCTCCCAGTCGTCAACGATCCATGACCATTTGTCTATTGTCCCGTGCTGGTAAAGAAGATCATGGAAAAGACTTTCGAAGTCAGTACCAAAGTTATTCAGGTATTTATAGTAATCTTCAGTTGTGTCAAAGTAACCATTGCTGAGTTTATCAACTTTATCATACCAGAGATAGACGTCTTTCAGTCCTTCATATATGAACAGGCTGATTTCATCAGGCTCTTCTACAACAGGTTCTTCATTTTCCGGGGGAATATCCTTCTCACAGGCGCTTGTTCCCAACAGGGAAATAAGCGATAGTAATAATATAATCTTATATAGAAATTTCATACGTTTAAAGCTTAAATAAATACAATTATACTTCAAAATTCAGTTATACTTCCAATTTCCAAATGTACAAAAATTATGCCTGAAGGATAATCTTAATAATATCTTAAGTTTATTACTTTGTACGGTTTTTGATGAATATATCAAAATTAATGACAAATTTGTATCTGAATTGTTCAAACAACTCTACTATTTCACAGCATGAATTATAATACCAGAAATATGAAAAGAATGCAAATTTTTATAACTATACTCATATTTGGCATTTTCAATAGCTGCGTTACACTCTTTACCAGCGAGCATGAACTCTTCCAGATAAAAGATGTTTATTACCAGTCATGGGTGGTAAGGGATCTGGAGAAAGGGACAGATGTTATTATTGAATTCAGGAACCTTGATGAAAATGTTGAGTTCGCCTCATTGGTATTCAGGGGTATAGAAGTTGATGTAAATGTCACACCCGAGGGAAGAAAAACAATAGTCAAAGGAACAATAAATACCGGCCCATCACTTATTGAGAATTATGCATATGAGGCGACCGGTTCGGATGATAGGATAAAATACAAATACCTGGGGGAGGAATTTTCTTATCCGCTTAAGAATATCAGGAGGGAGGAAACCAATTTTATTTATTGATGATCCTCTGGTTTATTAAAAGCAGATAGTCCTGACAGGGATACTGTCAGTATCATCAATATCCAGCATTGAGTTTATCAGCCTTAGCTCACGGAATCTTTTAAGACTGGCAGGTGTGATAATTTTTTCCCTTATTAGTCCCCGGTTAAGAAGATATTCTCTTTTTGTACCTCTCAGGAGAAATCCTGATGGAGTATACCATATGCGGTCATTGCCCCTTACGATAATATTTGCATACGATGTGTCGGTAATAATACCATCCTTAACCATAAGAATATCATCGCATCCATTTTTTTGCTCCAGTAACGTATTAATACCGGACCTGTTAATGAATTTATAGCTATAATCGAGGTCACCTGCTTCCACCAGTTTTAATGTTCTTATTCTTTTGATTTTATAAGGATGAAAATCAATTTTCCTTATATGATCATCATATTCTATCCTGCATTTAAACAGACCGTTCCCGGCATATGCTGGTATTATTATTTTAGTACTGAGATCAACAACCGGTCCTTTGTTAAACAACTCCTTCCTGGTTTTATTAAAGCGACTTGAGTGATAATCAATATTGAATATCTCTCCATCTAGTATTTTTATTGTTTCAACCAGCAGGGACATAGATTTTTTTAATTAGTTCCTCATACTCCTTTTCAATCTGGCTCAGAAAGGTTATGCCACCTCCACTTCTATAAACATATCCCGTGTCATTCTGTTCAATAAACCTGATCATAACAGCACTGTCAAGTTCTTTACCGTTGAATACTCCAAAGATACCAGTATAATAACCTCTGTCATCAATTTCACTTTCTTTAATAATTCTTATAGTTTCTTTCTTTGGGGCGCCGCTTATAGATCCTGCAGGCAACATTGAGGTAATAATAGTGCCTGCACGGCTTTCCCATCCAGGACCAAGTAATCCTGCTATCTCAGAACTTACCTGAAGCAGCCTGCCTTCAGGTGTGTCGATAGCATCAATATACCTGTACCTTTCCAGTATGACATTTTCAGCATTCATGCTCATGTCGTTCCTTATAAGATCCACAATGGTATTATGCTCTGATTTCTCCTTTTCGTCGCGCAGTATCATCCTTTCTGCATCCGGCACAGAGGCATCAATGGTGCCTTTCATAGGGAAAGACCTTATTGTTCCATTCTGTTCTATTTTTACAAAAGCTTCAGGAGAGAATACTACAAACTTATCTGCAAAGAGCAACCTGTATTTTGCCCTGCTACAGTAGAATATTTCTTCAAGGCTTGCGTCCGTACTTATTTTAGTGGGAAAGGTAAGATTCAGCAGGTAGGAGTTCCCGTGGGAAATATTCATAATCACATTATCGAATGCTTTCCTGTATTCATTAAAGCTGACAGGCTCTGACTTAAGCGTGATTTTTTTATAATTATCCCTTCTGGCAGGGTCGGAATTATCAAAGAGCCCGGTGCTGATAATTAAATCCTCTGGCAGATTGTTCAGGGTATGTATTACCGGCATAATAAGTTCAAAATCAAACATGAAAAAGAAAGGAATGCCGGCTTTGCCAAGGATATTCATTTGCTCAACAGCGTATTTCATTATATTTGAACTCATGAAAGTGCTGATTATAGATAATTATGATTCTTTTACTTTCAATATAGCACATATTGTTAAAGCATCATCATTGGCGAATATAGACATAATTAAAGCAGGAGAGCTAAATTTGCCGTCGGTGGCTGAGTATGACAAGATAATTTTTTCACCCGGTCCTGACCTTCCCCGAAAAGGTAATATTATGGAATCAGTTCTTGCATACTATGAATCAACAAAAAGCATTCTTGGGATCTGCCTGGGTCTGCAAGCTATAGTATTGTATTACGGCGGGAAGTTAATCAAGCTGGAGGAGGTGGTACATGGCAGGACAAAAGCAATCAGGAAGAGCAGTGCCGAATCAGTGGTTTTGAAAGATATACCCGGTACTTTCAGTGCAGGATTTTATCATTCATGGATAGCAGATGCAGGCAAAATCCCTTCCTACCTTAGTGTAACCTGTTACTCGGCCGAAGGCAGGGTCATGGGCGTAAGGCATAAGAATTATGATATTGAGGCAGTTCAGTTCCATCCTGAATCAATTATGACACCCGAGGGGACCAAGATGATTTATAACTGGCTGGATGTTAGTTAATAAGTATTAATCGTTAAATAGTGTTTGAAAGTTTGAGGATTTGAACGTTTGAAAGATTCACCCACTTAAACCACATGAATATACCAATCAAAAAATTAACAATTTAAGCAGTTAACATTCTTTCTCATCACTCAATGATCAAGTCTTTTACCGATGCAGATAAACGTGGACTGCAAATCCACGCCATCAGGGGCGGGATCATCTCTCATCTCTGTTTTAACATTCTTTAAATATACATGCATCGATTTAATTTCTTTCAAAAGAGAAACTTTCCTATATTTGCTTCACTTCAGAACTATTACTGATGGGCACAATAAGAAAATACAAGTATTTTATTTTCCTGATTACTTTTCCTGTGCTTTTACTATTTATTTCAAATTCGCTTCTTAACAGGCATAATCATCTTGTAAGGGGATATGTATTTACTCATGCTCATCCATTTAAGAAAGAACCGGATAATAAGCAATATCCATTTCACAGCCATACTGATGCTGAGCTTGTAATACTGGATCTTCTGAGAGGTATTGATATTCTGGTATTATTCATATTGTCAACGGTATCGTTTTTAATGGAGTTCAGTATATCATTGCCCGGGATTTTCCCTGCTATTCAGTCAGGCCCCATGATCCCTTCCTATTCTCCGCGAGGCCCGCCAGTTTATACTTTGTAATCTGCTCCATTAACGTTTACATTAAACATCCCTTAATAAAATAATTATCTGATCATACAGATAACGAAAGTAAGGTTACAAGATTTAAGTATAAACAAACATTATGAAATATTCAATAATTATTTTTTTCCTGATTTTAAGTAGTATATTGGTATGTGCGCAGGAAAAGACCATACCTGATTCTATTGATTACAGGCGATTACTGGAAAGGATAGAGAGGCTTGAAGCTGCAGCAGAAGAAAAGAAGAAGGAAGATGAGCTGGCCAGGTTACTGGAGGAAGCTGATATGCTTTCGGATAAGCAAAAATCTGAAGATATAGACAGATCCAGGAAGTTTTACAGCGGTGTAAGGCAACAGCAGGGACTGAATCCCAACCTGAGTGTGCTCGGTGATTTTTTCGGTTCAGTATCGTCTGCAAATGATGAACTGATATCAGAGCCCGGTGATAGGACACATGGCAACAATGGCCTGTTTATGAGGAGCCTGGAGTTGTCCTTCGTTGCACCTCTTGATCCTTTTGCCAGGGGTAAGGCTTTTCTTGATATTACAGAAGAAAGAGTATCCATTGAGGAAGCATATATGGAGATACTTAACCTGCCTCTTAATATGTCGATCAAGGGAGGAGTGTTCTTCCCGGAATTTGGGCTGCTTAACAGGCACCATACGCATGCCCTGCCCCAGTTTGACAGGCCAAGGGCCTGTGTTAACTATTTCGGGCTTGACGGGTTTAACGGCATGGGTGTAGCTGTCAATTTTTTGCTTCCAAAAATATTATTCGCTGATGCCAGCTCATTCGATTTTTCTGTTATAAATATTAATGATAATCTAAGCTACTCATCCGATAAAAGTGTTAATATAACTTATGTTGGGCACTGGAAGAATTATTATGACATTTCAACTTCCAGTTATTTCGAGTATGCCTTAAGTGCCATTGCCGGAAGGAATGATGAAATAAGAGAAACAAACACTTATATTGGGAGTCTTGGCCTTCATTATAAATGGCAGCCCCCTGGTACTTCTAAATATAAGTCATTTGACTGGAAGACAGAACTCTATTACGGATTTAATGAAACTCCCTTCGGTATAGTCCGAAGCAAGGGTTTTTATTCCCTGGTTCATCGTAAATTAAATGCACGAATGTGGATAGGTGGAAGGATTGGATACAGTGAGATGCCATATGATAGTGACCAGCATGAGTGGGATTATACCATTAATTTTGATTTCTGGCAGAGCGAATTTGTTTTCTACAGGATACAATACCAGTATAATTCAAGAAATGTAGCTTATCTGCCAGAAGCAGCAGGATCATATCCTTCAGATCATACCGTGGTGATACAGTTTTCATGGGCGATGGGGCCACATAAACATGAGGCATACTAAATATTGAAAGAAAATAATATAAACATAAAATAAATAGAATATATGAAAAAGCAAATAATAGGCCTGCTGCTTGCCATAATAACAATTCCCGGGATAGCAGTGGAGAAGAGCCAGATCAGGATAGTATGTTCCTTTTCTGACTATGCATCAATAGCTTCGGAAATAGCTAAGGGCTATGCAACAGTTGAAAGCATATCACAGGGTGAATCTGATCCTCATTTTATACCACCAAAGCCAAGCTATGCGATGATGCTCAATAAAGCTGATATTTGGATCACAACTGGTATGGATCTTGAACAATGGTCGACCACACTTATTGACAGGGCGCATAACAGTAAAATAATGGATGGTGCTGTGGGTTTTGTGGCAGTATCAGATGGCGTGACTATATTGGACAAACCGGAAAAAGCCGACCGTAGCGAAGGAGACGTTCACCTTATGGGGAATCCGCATATCAACACAAGCCCTTTAAACTGGAAAATAATAGCAAGGAATATTACTGTTGGTCTCATAAAGGTTGACCCTGAAAATGCTGAATTCTACGAACGTAACCGCGATGATTTCATTGACAGGGTTGACCGTGCTCTTTTCGGTGATGAGCTGGTTGATATGTTTGGAGGTGAGACCCTTTCCAGGCTGCTTCTAAATCATACTCTTTTTACTTTTCTTGACAGGGAATACCAGGACAAGAAGCTGGTTGACCTGCTTGGTGGTTGGCTTAAGGAAGCATTACCATTCAGGGGAAGCCGCATAATTGCCTACCATAAGAACTGGGCTTATTTCTCCGATATCTTTGGTCTTGAAATAATAGACTTTATTGAGCCGAAACCCGGTATACCCCCCTCGGCCAAGCATGTGCAATATATTGTTAACCTTATTAAGGATCAGGAAATAAAGGTGATGCTTGTAGCAAGTTATTTTGAAAAGAAATCACCCCAGATGATAGAAGACAGAACCGGGATCAAAGCAGTCTATCTGCCTCTTTTCGTGAATCATGAAATAGGTATAGAAAATAATTTTGAACTGGTGGATTACTGGATCAGCCAGATAAAACAGAACCTCTGATATTATGGGAACCTTGTTATTTCTGGCACCTCCAATAGTAGCCTGCATTATTCTCGCAGGTATATTAAGTTATTTTGGTAACCATATACTGTCGCGTGGTATTATCTTTATTGATATTGCAGTAGCACAGATAGCTGCCCTTGGGACTATGATAGGTATATTACTGGGTTTTGCAGAGAATTCCGCTAATGCCCAGATTGTATCATATGCATTTACTATAATTATACTGGGAATCTTCTCTTTCATGAAAGTGAAGAACCAGGTACTGCCGCAGGAGGCTATAATAGGTATTTTCTATTGTATAGCCCTGGGAATGGCCTTATTACTGGCGGAAAAAATACCCGGTGGTTCAAACTACATTACCAAAACTATTACAGGCAATGTGCTGTGGGTTACATGGAAAAGCGTGTTATATTGTTTGTTGATATTTATACCTGTTATAATTGTCAATCTGGTTATGGGAAATATTATAAAAAAGGTTTCGCATGGTGAGCTGGCTGGTAATTCCATGAGTCGTACCAGGATATATGACCTTGTTTTTTATATAACGTTTGGTATAGTTATAGTTAAATCAGTACCCGTTATGGGTATTTTCCTCGTTTTTATGCTCTTAATAGGCCCGGCATCCATCAGCAGAATATTTGTTCGATCATGGACGGGAAGGATAATATGGGGCTGGATAATAGGGGCAGCGGGTTCTTTACTGGGTATTTATATATCATATTCAATGAATATTTCAAATGGTCCGGCAATTGTCAGCCTGATTGGTATAGCTACGTACATTGCAGCTTTTACGAAATTGTATATGAAGAGAGCTGATAAGAATATTCTAACAACAAATTAATTTTGGAAACTGATGTTATCTATTGAATTTATTTTTCTCCCTTTCCTTGGCTGTTTGCTTATAGTATTGATAAATGTATATTTTGGCATTCATGTTATTAAAAGGGAGATCATTTTTATCGATATAGCTCTTGCTTCTATAGCTGCACTTGGTTCTGCTGTAGGGATGGTCCTCTTTGAATCCATCTCTGTTGATCACTCTCATGAAGGGCATGGGTTTTTCCCATATCTCTTTTCACTGGGTTTTATTTCTATTGCTTCTTTTGCTTTTACATTGCTGAAGCATAAAAAGATATCCATCCCGCTTGAGGCTATAATAGGTATTGCTTATGCTGTTGCTACCACATTAACCGTTATAATTCTTGACAAAGGAGCAGGTGGGGATGTACATGTACATGATATGCTGGTAGGGACAATTCTTTGGATTTCCGGTCACCAGCTGACCAGGCTTGCTCTGGTTGTGACAATAGTTGGAGTCTTCCATATTATATACAGGAAAAAATTCATGAGCCTTACAGAATCATTTCATAATCATGATAATAAGATCAACAGGCATATGCTCTGGGATTTTCTTTTTTACTTTTCCTTTGGGCTCGTAGTTGTGGAAGCAGTAAATATAGCAGGTATATTAACAGTGTTTGCATTTCTTATTCTCCCGGCCTCATTGTCGGTCATACTAAAAGGTAACTGGACAACCAAACTTATAGTAGGCTGGGTGGCCGGCGTAACGGCATCCTTTGCCGGGTTGTTATTCTCCCTTAAGCTGGATGTACCAAGTGCCCCGGTAATAATCACACTTCTTGGTATTATACTCCTGCTGGGCTATCTGTTGTATAAGATTTCGAACAACAAAAAGCCAGTGAAAGAAACCTCAGAGACTTGATTTAAAGTTGCTATTTAGAAATATTTTGCATAAATTTAATAGAAGAGAATATTTTCATTACTATTAAATTAATCAGGGGAGGTATTAAAATGACTGATTATATTGATTTATTTGAAGATTCCAACTGGCAGAATGCACCTGAGTATTCCAGTGAGACCAGGAAAAAAGTACTGCATGATGAGGATAGCTCAAAAATTATCTTACTTAAATTACCTGCTGGATTTTTCATGGCACCACACTCTCACTTAATGAATGAGCAACATGTAATTCTTAAAGGTGAATATGAAAGTGAAGGTAAAGTTTACCATGAGGGAGTATACAGGAGTTTTAAAGCGCAACAGAAGCACGGCCCTTTTAAATCGAAGAACGGAGCACTGGTCCTGGTTATATGGAAGGCATGATAAGTCTTACCAAAATTTGTTGGTCTAAACCATGCAAGTTGGAATAAGAATAATTATTTTTGTATGTTTTTTTTCGCCGGTGTGGACCTCCGGCACTGCCCGCCGGAGCTTTGCGAAGATGGGATCCTTGCCTTAAGCGGGATGTAGCGCAGTCAGGCTAGCGCACTACGTTCGGGACGTAGGGGTCGGGAGTTCGAATCTCCCCATCCCGACAAACAAAAAGCGCAACTAAGCAATATATGCAAGGTTGCGTTTTTCTTTTACCTCTTTTGTACAACCATTGTACGATAAACATAAAAACTGCCCAAAAAAGAGACTTACTGAGAGATCACAAATATATTTCTAACTTAAGTAAATCATCGCCAAACCAATTGCATTTAATTATGAAAAAATCTAATTTACCCCTTTATTGGCTTGATAATTTACTTAATTCATGTGGTGATAAATCCTTACTACTATAATTAATTTCACCATTTTCATTGACTTCTACATATATACTATTTGTTCCTGAAGTTAAAATTAGGTAGATAATACCAGGTATAATAAAAAATAGGAATAGTACTACTATAAGGCAACCACTTTGTTTCTTTTTAGTAACTAACTGACATCCGGTTTCTGTTCGACTTGAGATTGTCCAACCTTCCCTTAATAGTTTATCAATCTCGATTTCAAGAATTGCTTTTCTTTCTTCAATGGTTTTCATGATTAGATGTTTTGTGGTTAGGATTAATGTAATTGCTATGTGAATTTATTAAAAAAGGACACATATAACAATTTTATTTCCTGCCTTTATAAGTAGATGCCACGGGGCTACAACCGAGGAAATGCAGCAGCCCCCGGCTCATTGTCGGGAGTTATCATATAAATTAGAAACATTTTTGTTTGAAAAATTTATTTATTATTTTTATTTATGCAATATATTGCATATTTTTGTATTGACAGGTAAATCCAGGGTCACGTGTGAGATGTTCATAAGTGTACTGTAAGTGCACCACGCCCTGGGTCTGTTATTTTATAGAATCCCTTCTCCCGTTATCAATTTTCATGAATGTATACTTAGACGAATCCGGAGATTTGGGTTTCAATTTCACGAATCCCTATAGAAATGGCGGATCTAGTCGTTATTTAACCCTATGTTTTGCTATTGTACCCAGTAATTTAGGATCAAAACTCAAAAGGTGTGTTGTTAAGACTTATAAAAAATTCAAATTCCCGGCAAATACTGAAATTAAGGGAAGTCAGTTAACCGAGGTGCAAAAGTTGTATTTTATTTCATCGGTTGGTAATCTTATCAATAATAATCCTACTATTAAATTAGGACATATAACAGTCTTTAAACAGAGAGTTATATCACACATTGCAAGTGATAGTAATAAGCTCTATAATTATATGATAAATCTTTCTGTGCTTCCAATCGTAAAAGATGAACCTATTATTAATTTAATAAGAGATGAGCGATCAGTTAAAGTGAAAAGCGGAAATTCTCTTGCTGAATACTTGCAAACTCAATTATATTTTCACTTGCGTTCATCCAGTAGATTAGTGGATGTTCCTACCAATAGTACAAAATGTAAGCATATGATTTTCATTGATTGGATATCAAATTGCATTTTTAGACATTTTGAAGATAATGAGTCAACGGTTTATAATGCTCTTGTACCGTTTTTATCTATCGATAAGAGACTTTATTTTTAATAAAGCATAAATTTAAAGCCCCGGCAACATATACCAGGGCTCCAAAACCGGACGAAAAAACATTATTCAAAATGGTATAGCTGCTCGATCCCAGGATTTTTTTATCTTTGAGTAAATCAATAATTTAAAGTCATGAAACGTATTGTCGTAATACTACTAATAGTTGTAGCTTTTTTATTAGCTGTTGCAATTTACCTAAAAGTAGAACCTGCCCCAACTTCTAAAAGAGGTTTCAGAATTGCAGAAAAGTTTAAAGCTGAGGCGGCCAAAGATTCATTGAATAATATTCAGGCAATGAAGCATGATTCAATAGCATCAATTGAGAGAGAAAAAAAGATAGCAGAAGAAGCATACAACAATAGACCGTGGCAACTTTTTGTTTTTGGTGAAGACAGGGATTCCAGATACATAAAATTTAATACCAAGGGAACATTTACAAATTCAGCAGTAAAAGATGAAGATTTATTTGTAAAGATTTATGTAAGTAAAAATGACATAGGATTATTTCTGTATGAATACGACTCCACCAGACCTGCTGAAAAGTTCATTGGGAAAGGAGCCTTAATAATATCTAACTCCAATGGGCAGGAATTAATTGTATTCCTTACTGAATCATGGAGTCATAGTGAAGGAATAAGAATTAATAATGAAACTGATTATTATAACGTAGTTAACTTTCTGAAAAGAAGCAATGGCAAAATAGATGCATATGTTCAGGACGATTACAGCTCAACATATCTTTTCAAGATAGATGTAATGGGTTTTTCCAGGGAGTACAGTCTGTTATAGTAATTTCTACTGACCCGGTACAAGAATAAAACTAAACCAAAATAATATATTAATAGATGGATTTCATAGATGGAAGGCACATCAGCTCGCTGGTATAAATGAAATTGATTATGAGACTGTTGAAACAATCGAAGAAATTAAATTAATAGGAGACGCGACTGAAGCTTATCAGAGTTTAATGATAAAACAAAAAGTTGCAAAAGAATCTATTGATGAAATAGGTGAATTTGATATTGAGGTAAAAGAAAAAGAAGCCGAGTGGCTGAATGAATTTTATCCTGCCCATGCGGGCAAAAATCAATATAGTGAGGTAAATACCAAAACGGAATCTACCAAAATGCCAGTATCAAAGAAGGAATCCGCAATATATCTGATGATCGATCATCACTTTAAATAATTCAGCTATTCCCTGGAAGCGCACCCGGAATATTGTCCATGGTTTTTCTTTCCCCGCATTTGTGCCGCATGTGTAAAAACTGGCCCTTTTCTTATACACTTACACTTGCAAGTGCTACAATGAACCCAATAGCTAAACTAATTATTGAAAGTACGGCAAAGAAGACTAAAACACTATTAATGCTTTTCAATTTTCTCCGAACCTCTCTATTATGAAGGATGGTAAAAACCTTTGAATATTCATCCATCAAATCATTTGTGGTATATTTTTCATCTAACATCCTTTTGTTCAATTCATCTTTCAAAGGAGCAAAGGTCAAAGGGTATTTGAAGATGTCTGATGCAATTTCAACAATGAGCTTTTTCATTTTTAGGTTTTTTGATTAGACAACTTATTCAAAGTTAAAAAATTAAAACAAATCCGTCAAGATTCCATTAAAAGCCCCCTCATTCGGAGCTGTATTTACCCTGAACTCAAGTCGCGTGTATGATGTACAAATATTCTTCTTCTTTTATTATCTTTGCATCCGATGATTCATCTTTGGTTATTCCTACATCTTTTAAAGTCGTATCTCTCGACTTTAAACGTGATTTCCCTTTTATATTCCCTTTTGGGAACAATTTGTCTTTAAATTCTTTTCATTCATTTTTTATTTTGGTTTAAGGCTGTCAGAAATAACAGCCCTTTTTTCCACATACATGTTAAACAGGTTAAATGATCTCCTGCCAGGTAATACCAGGTATCACTCACCAGAGATAATGCCTTAAATCGCATTATGTGAAGCCGGTTTTTCTCCGGTCATTTCTCTTTTTAGTAAGATTAGAATTTGATACTTTCAGCTTGAAGGCTTTTTTGAAAACTTTCACATAAGGAATTTATATCAGCAATCGCGTTTTCCTTACTATATGAATCCACTGCTTTACCATTATAATCTGTATATTGTTTATTATTCCAATTATCCGGTGTAATTGATAACCTGGCTTTCCCGTCTTTTACTGTTACCTCAATTATTGCATATACATTTTCTTCAGCTGTTCCATAATAGGTGCTTGTATATGCTGGTTTATAAAATAAAAGGTACTTTCCAATAAGAATTCCTTCAGTTTTATCTGAATATTGAATAACACTTTTGGCATCTTTAAAAACTGAAATCATCCATCTGTTTGCATTAATAAATAATCCATCTTTAGTACCATTCACTTCATAAGTTTTTACAATGGGTTCAGAAAAAGTAACAGGTATTAATTTAGTAGTATAACATGAGGTCAAGCTAATGCTTAGAACTGATAAAATAATTAGATTTTTCATAATTCCGGGTTTTAGTTAATCAAATGTATTTATTTCTTAAATGCCATACAAAATTATTATTTTTTGCCATTACTATATTGGAGGTAAACTATTTTACATTAATCGGGAGTTGATTCATTCTTTGAAAAATCCTTAAATATAATCAGGGGTTCGCCTTTCTCCCCTGCAACTATTTTCTTATCCACAAGCCCCAGATCACGTGCTATGATATTATTCTGGAATATGCCGGCAACCGCACCGGTGAATTTATCTTCATAGATTTCCTGTCCTATCGCATGTATGATGTACGCATATTCGGTATACCTGCCG